>Ga0208245_1000695_pt1 | contig 25417 bp, 23 predicted proteins | sample RifOxyC1_FD_184035 | JGI IMG/M metagenome (GOLD analysis project Ga0208245, IMG submission 184035) | Soil microbial communities from Rifle, Colorado - Rifle Oxygen_injection C1 (SPAdes) | ecosystem: Environmental > Terrestrial > Deep subsurface > Rock core/Sediment | place: Rifle, Colorado... | reverse complement strand
TGCTTCCTGATTACTATTTCCAGGACTTTCTGAATTTGCTTGCCCATTGTTTTCAGCATTATTATTATTATTATTATTATTATTATTATTATTATTATTATTATTATTATTATTATTATTATTATTTACTTCAGTAGCAGATTCATCAGGAATTTCACTTGGACTTTCTTGATTATCCACATTCTCTTGCTGAGAACTGCTGTCATTCTCATCAATATTAATACTGCCCTCAGGACCAGAATCTATATTTTCATCAATACTTTCATTGACAGATTCATTTTGATTTCCTTCAGTAAAATTATTTATTATTTCTGTATTAATTGTTTCATTAATAGTATTATTTATTTCACTACTTTCATTGATTACAGTCTCGTTAATCTCTATTGTTTGATTAGCAATAGTATAATTTGTAATATTCTCATTTTCAACAACACTATTATTTAACAATTTAACATTCGTCAAGCCAATATTCTTCAAAGTAACATTGACTTCTATGTTCAGACTAGGTTTTTCAAATCGAACATTATAGCCTTGATTTGCTAAATCATCAAAATTCAAAAGATTTCTTCCAATTTTCAAAGTATCATTATCATAAATAGAAATGTTTTCATTTGCTGTAACATCAATCCTTGCCATAAATTTTAAATCATTCAATCTAACCTTGTAACCCCATTTGTAATTGTCATTTTTTTCACTTTGATTAACCTTAATATCAAAATTTTCAGCATCAATAATAGCAGAATCTGAAATTTGATCTATTGTTTCCTTACTCCCATTTTCCACATTTTCTCTAATAGCATCAAAACTAACAAACCCACTAGTTTCATTTTCAGAAGAAGAAAAATTTTCTTCATCTACACCAATAACTTTGCCAAGAATAGTAAACATTTTAATAAAACTACCAGTGATTCCTGGACTTGGAGAATTAATCTCATTATTATCTGTAACAGGCCCTACTTCTGGCTCAGTGGGAGTAGTAGTCTCTTCTGTATTACTATCAATACTTTCACTAACATTATCATTAACAATACTATCATTATTGATTATTTCATTATTATTTTTATTAACTTCTTGAGAAACATTATTATCAACAATCTTAGTATCATTAACTTCCTTAATTGTATTATTAACCTCTCCAATCACATTACTAACATTCTCCTTAACATTAATATTTAAATCAGTAACATTTTCAGCAAGATTTTCAACAAACTCACTATAATTCATTAAATCAAAATAAAGCCTCAATTTACTCCCACTAATTTCAAAATCCATTCTTTGATTTTTGTTTTTTGAAACAACACCAGAAATTCCCTCAGGAGTTTTTATTGATAATGCAGAATCAGTAGAATTATAACTAATTTCAGTATTTTCATTATCCAGAAGTAAATTTTGCATTTCAGATTCTGATTCATTTCCAAGAACAACAAACCCAGTTGTCTTGCTATAATAGACATGATTATTAAAAAAGTTCAAACCTAACAAAAGCACAAAAAATATACCAAAAAGAATCAATAGTTTATAATTAAATATTGTGGGAGTAAAAAAACTTTTATCGTCTTTATCCAAGGGAGCAGCCACATATCTTTTCCTTACTTTTCCATTCTCATCCCTATAACTTTCATAGTAGTAAGGACCATATGTTTTCCCGTTTTTATAGAAATACCTCTTATAAGCCATAACTTTCCTCTTTTTATAAAATTACTAGGAAAAATAGCTTTAAAAAGACTACGGTTTTTTCCTAATTAAGGGAATTATCATGTGGGAGTAAAAATAATACATCAACGATGATAATAAAAAATATAGATTTATAAACATATGAAGATTTATAAAAAAATGCCTGCAAAAAAACCATCTCAGCAACAAATAGAACAGAAAGAATACCGGATTTTTAATCCTGAGACAATAAAACAAACAGTAGAAATCCAAGTTAAACCAAAACCAACCCTAGACCAAATAGAAAAAATAGAAAAAATAGGTAAAAAGCCTAAACCAGAAAAAAAGTTAAAAGACAAAGGTCCTGCAAAACAAGAGAATAAAAAACTAAAATCTTCTGGTTATTCTTTAATTATAACTGAAAAACCTCAAGCAGCATCTAAAATAGCAGCAGCACTTTCCAATGGAAAAGAAAACAAACTCTCAGACAGTGGAATTCCCTATTATGAACTTGAAAGAAATAATAAGAAAATTGTTGTTGCCTGTGCAGTAGGACATTTATTCACAGTATCCCAAACAATTAAAGGAACAGACTATCCGATATTTGATATTGGTTGGTTTCCAAATTTTGACATAAAAAAAAGAGATTTTACAAGGAAATATTATAATACAATAAACAAATTAGTAAAAAATGCATCAGAAATAATAATTGCAACAGACTTTGATACAGAAGGAGAAGTCATAGGTTATAATATAATAAGGTATATTGCAGGGCAAAAAGATGCAAGAAGAATGAAATTCTCATCATTAACAGTAAAAGAATTACAGGACGCCTATGACAATTCACACCCAACAATTGAATGGGGACAAGCAATTGCAGGAGAAACAAGACATTTTTTAGACTGGCTCTATGGAATCAATCTCTCAAGAGCATTAATGAATTCAATTAAAAAAACAGGTAAATTCAAAGTAATGTCCATAGGAAGAGTTCAAGGCCCAACATTAAATCTAATAGTTGAAAAAGAAAAAGAAATACAAAAATTTAAATCAACACCCTATTGGCAGGTTTTTATTGAAATTAATGATAAAAAAAATAAAACAGAACTAAAATACATAAAAGACTTAATAAAAAAACAGGATTTAGACAAATTTAATAAACTAAAAGGAAAAACCGCAATAGCAAGCACAACAAAAACAAAACAAACAATTCAACCACCACCACCATTTGATCTAACAACATTACAAACAGAATCCTATAAAATGCATGGAATAACTCCATCTCAAACACTCCAAATAGCGCAGAAATTATATCTAGCAGGATTAATTTCATATCCAAGAACTTCTTCTCAAAAAATACCTGATACCTCAGAACCAAAAAAAGTTCTAGAAAAATTATCTAAATTTTTTAAAGAAACAACAAAAGTAACACGTTCAACCCCCACAGAAGGAAAAAAATCAGACCCAGCCCATCCAAGCGTCATGCCAACAGGAAACCATGAAAAATTAGAATCTCAAGAAGAAAAAATATACAATCTGATAGTTAAAAGATTTATTTCTTGTTTCTGTGCAGATGCAGAACTAGAAAATAAAAAAGTAGAAGCAATAATAAATATCTCCGAAATGCAAATTTCAGATGATGCTCAGAAATCCAAAAAAGAAAAAAAGATTTCTGACAATCTAAAATTCAATGAAAAAGGAATGGAAATAATAAGTCCTGGATGGATGGATGTATATCCTTCAAAAATGATAGAAAAAGAAATTAAAGACTTTAACGGACCTGTCAACATAGACAATGTAAGAATAGAAGAAAAAATGACACAACCTCCAAAAAGATACTCTCCAGCATCCATACTTTCAGAATTAGAAAAAAGGTCGCTTGGAACTAAATCAACCAGAGCAAATATTCTAGACACACTCTATGAAAGAAATTACATAAAAGAAAAATCAATTCAAGCAACTGTTCTAGGAATAAAATTAATAGATGCTCTAAAAAAATATTCAGAAATAATAATCGATGAAAAATTAACAAGAGAACTTGAAAAAGATATGGATATAATAAGAAACTCTAAAAAAGACCTGGAAAAAAAGCAAAAAACAACAATAGCTCTAGCAGAAGAATCCTTAAAAAAAATATCCAATGATTTTAAGAAAAATGAACTTGCCATAGGAAAAGAACTAGTTGATGCAAGTTCATCAATGTGGGAACAGCAAAAAGAAGACAATAAACTAGGAATAAAATGTCCTAATTGTAATATAGGGGAGTTAACAATAAAATTCACTCCAAGATTTAAATCCTATTTCATTGCCTGTTCAACTTATCCTGATTGTAAACAAACTTATCCACTTCCATCCAAGTCATTAATAAAAAAATTAGAGGATAAAAAATGTGATGCCTGTAATTGGCCAATGCTAATGAGTATAAAAGCAGGCAAAAGACCATGGATATTCTGCTTTAATCCCAAATGCCCTAAAAGACAGGAAAAGCAAGATAAAGAAATCATCAATAATACTGAAGATATTGAAACAAATAAGTAAAACAAAAATTCATTTTATTACTATTAAATTTACTTTCTCCATGACATCATCAAATCCTTCGGATTTGTACCCACACATAAATGCTTCAGGAATTTTTAATTCCTGATAGTGCTCAGAAATCCATAAAAGATTTCTGACATGTGGGTTTGTACGGATTTGGGGAGAACCAGAAAAAATCCAAGTAACTTAAGACCACTACATAAACCTTAAAAATTTTGTTTATAAATTTTTAATGGTGCTCAGAAATTTAAATTTATAAAAATTTCTGACATGTAGTGGATTTTTTATGTGTATTAACCAACTCTTAAAAAATCTTGCTTGCAAGATTTTAAAATAAATTTATAAGATACCTATTTTTCAGTCTAATCACCTAAAGTCTATATCTTCTTACCAACAATAATATTTTCCCTAATAGTGTTTAATTCTCTTTGTAGAGATTCAGAATTATCCTTTAATATTTTTTCAAGAATATCCTTTTCTGCATTTAATATTCCATCCAAATTCTTAAAACATTTTATAAGATTATCAACTTCCTGTTTTGAAAGATGAGTTTTTCCAAGAATCCTAAATCCCCTAGGAGTCAAACTTGTATCCAAACTTTTTCCAAAAAGAACCTTTGCAAGATTCTCAATATCTAAAAGTCCTTCAAAACTCAATCCATCTAAAAATTGAATAGCTCTCAAAGGCCTTAAAATATAATCTTTAATAATAGCTTCTTCTTTTTCATCAATTCCTTTTGTCAATTCTCTTAATCTCATTCTAGCAATAACTCCATCTTTTCCCAGTTCAACAATATATTCATTAATTATAGCCCCCATTTTTCTTATCATTTCCAATCTTTCAATTACACTGCAAACATCAGCAACAGAAACCAGACTGGTTACTTCTAAAACATTTAAATTTGCAACAAGTTCATTCAAAACTTCTCTTTGTTTATCCAAAATTTGCAAAGCTTCTGTAGCCCTTATCAATAATTCCTGAGTTTCCTGCAAAACATATCTTGAATTACCATAGTAAATAGTAATAACTCCTCTTCTTTCAGAAACAGCAATAACAAACCCACTTATCTGCTTAGCAGTTCTTTCAGCAGCCTGATGCCTTGTTCCTGTTTCAACAGAACCATATTCCATACTAGGAACAAGTAAGGTATTTGCATAAAGTATCTTCTTAAAATCATCAGAAAGTATTATTGCACCATCCATTTTAGCAAGTTCAGTAAGTCTCTTAGAAGTGAATTTGCAATTAACATAAAACCCTCCATTAAAAACACTGCCAACCCGAGGATTATTTACCACAATCAATCCACCCATTCCACCCTTAACAATATCATTTAAAGATTCTCTTAAACCAGTTCCAGCACTTAATTTTTTCAATATATCTAATTTAGTAAGCAATTTTTCTTTTTCATCACTTTTTATTTTAGGAACTTCAATTATATGTTCTGAATTCAAGTTATTTTTATCATCCATGTTTGATTTTTTTCAGAGAAAATCTAACAGACAGAGAATTGCACTTCAATTGTCTGTATTTCCCTCTTTTTTCACTCCCATGAGTAAAATAAAATAAAAAAACCCCTATTTAAACTTTTATGAGTAGCAATAACATAATCAAAAATCCATTTGTAACTAATGAATTAAACCACTAGGCTTTTATAAAGAAATATCAATAAAAAACTCCATTATAAACCTGTTGACTATAGCCCAAATCAACCTTATTAAGTTCATTCAACCCAATTAATTCATTTGCCTTTACAATAGAAGGTGAAATAGTATAGAGAATATCATCCATATACAAACTTCTTTGTATTTGAAAAGCTCCATCCCAATAATAAGGCCTATAATAGATTCCACCAATTATATAATCTAGATTAGAATCTTGATATACAACTCTCTCATAACCAATTGCATTAGTAACCCATTGCCCATAAATCTGGTTATAAGTATTTGATACAATACTTACTTTTGTCCAAATATTACCAGATTCATCAATTCTTGTTGCACCAATAACCTCATTTTTTGCAGCACCATATTTAATTTCAGTCTTATTTTCAATATGAGTAATTTTTCCCCTTAAACTTATTCCATTTAAATCAATATTCAAAACATAGGCACCTTGCCAAACAGTTTGTCCATAAGTATTTGGCCTTAAACAATAGTTATAATTATCATAATTATTTAATTCTTCATCACTACAAACTCTATATTTACTCCTATCAATTTCAGCAACAGTCACAGGAATAACCAACAACTTTTTATCTTTATCAAACAATAATGCTTTATGATCCCAAAGTACAGGACTATCAGTTCCCCTGTCACCAATTATAAACTTAGCTTTTTCAACAGGATTTTCAACATCACTAACATCAAACAAACTAATCTTTACACCCTGATACCATGCAAAATCAAGATTTCTTCCAGAATCTTCTGAACTAGCATCAGCAGCATCCTTTCCAATCCCAATTATATGATTTTCATCATAGGGATGTAAATAATCAGAATAACCAGGTATTTTCAAATATCCTAAAACCTTTGGATTACTAGGAACAGATAAATCAATCACAAATAAAGGATCAATTTTCTTAAATGTAACAACATAGACTCTTTTTCCAACAAATCTAGCAGAATAAATCTTTTCACCCTTAGCTAAATCTTCAAGTCTACCAACAATCTTTAAGTTTTTATCTAAAACATAAACATTATTCAAACTATTTCCTCCCCAAACCTCGCCAGTAGTAGTAGCAATTCTAAAATAACCATTGAATTCATCCATTGAAAATTGATTTAAAACATGTCCAGAAGCTTCTCCAGCAGTTTCATAATTTATTTTATTTCCATTAATATTTATTTTATGAACAATTGTATTCTCTATTTTCTTATTTATATTAGTTTCAAAATTCTTGCTTAAATCAAGATATTTATTATCAAATTCTTCTTTCTCACTTCCACTTAAAACCATTGAATAATCAAAAATTACTTTTCTTATTTGTGAAAGTTTATCATAATAAGAATTTCCTTTTAATATTACTTCTACTTTTTCTTTTTCAGAATCAGGAAGTAATTTAAATGCAACTTCATCAACAAAAAACTTTGCCCTATCACTAATAGTTATTGTCTTAGTATAGGTTAAATAAATATTATTTTCAGAAACATAGATATTACCACTTCCAGCAGTAAGATAAACTTTTGTATTCAAACTTCCATCATCTAAGTTTATAGCACCTATTGTACTAAACACATAACTAGTATCCCCATAATCAAAATAATAAATATCTCTAATAGGAATACTACTCTTTACACCATTAACCTCATACATAGGCATAATTGAATCATAATTATAAATATACTTTGAACTTATTGAATAAACATAATTGCCAATCATCCTAGACTCTGCATAATTTCCATCAAGACTAATATTTTTCTCTAAAACAGGATTTTTCCTATCCTTAACATTATAAATATAAACATTAGTTATAGACTCTGAATAACCGCCGCACCTATAGCCAGTACACATAACCTTGGAATTAACAGAAGAATCTGAAACAGCATCAATTGTTCTATAACCATCTCCAAATACAACCAGTTTATCATCATTAATAAAAATATTTCTTGGACTTGAAAAATTAATACTACTAACAACTTCCATTTTATCAGCAGGATATGCATTAACAATAACAACTTTATTACCACTAATAGTATAAATATACTTTCCATCATTCTTTACAATATCTGCTTCGTCAACACCTTCCACCTGCACATTTGTAGTTGAATGAGATGCAGAATCCTGTGTACTAGATTTTAAATTAGTTCCAGCAGTAGGAGCAGCACTGTTTATCATACTTTCTGAGTATAATCCCCCTCTTCCAGAGTTTTCACCAATATTAGTTTTTAAGAAACTCTTCAAATCATCAAAAGAATTAAACTGCATTAATTTCTCATTAGAATAATTTTTATTAGTCAAAACAACAGGACTATTATTACTATTATAATACCAAATACCAAAAACAGCTATTAGAAAAATAGCTCCTATTAATATAGCAGGAATAACACTCTTTAATTTTTCCATATTAAGTTTTGATTTTGGTGAAATAACAATATGTTTTTTTGCAAGCTTGTACATATCTATTTTTCTTCCCTTAACACTCCAAAAAAAGTTTTTTGTTTTCTCAACCAAACAAGATTTTACTAGTTTATTTAAATTATACTCAGTTGTATTTAAAGGTATTCCAAGAGCCTTGGAAATATCATTTTCACTAGCATCTTTTACTTCTGCTAAATAATCAATTATTTTCTTGCAGGTTTTATTTCCAATTATCTCTGCGATTTCCTTGCTTCTGTCATCATCCATATTCATCATAATAAATTTATCATCCATTTGATATCAAAGTTAAACTGATATTTAAATCTCTTCAAGACTTCAATTCAGTTAGAACCAACCTCCTTTGATTTATTTATAATCACACTTAAGATAGTAACAACAACTATTGCTCCGATTAATTCTAAAAATTCTTTATCAAACAACCACTGCATATTTCCTATAAACAATGAAATTATATTTTCCATAAAAACATAATAAAAAACACCTATTTAAACAAAGCGAAGACTTCAAGTCTATTTGAAGCAAGCCAATATTATACTTAATGCTCTATCCGAGGTTCTTAATTCTCACTAAAAATATATGAATTATTATCTTCTTTTTATTTACTTCCCCCTATTATTGAGGGGGAGAAAGAAAAATAAGTGATTTTTTATGAAATAGCAATCAATATAATCTCCTTCTGGACAGAGCAATGCCTAAGAAACATTAATAAACCAATACTCTATGAAATAATAAATCCAAATCAAAATGAAAAAAAAAATAATATCAATTATCCTGATATTGCTAATTGCAGCTGTTCTAATAGCAGGATTTTTTATAAGAAAATCCTTAACAGGAAATGCTATTGATAATCAGGAAAATTATTATACTTACACAAAAGCTCTATGTAATGATTCTAATTATTGTCAAGACAATAAAATAGAATGCAATGGAAAAGACGTAATAAAAATAACCCCATTAACAGGAGCAGTTATTCAACATTCAGAAGATTGGCAAGATCCAAGAAATGAAACAGAACTCTGCCTCTAACAAAAAATTTATTCACTTTTTATATTATTATTTAAATACCTATCTGATTTACCTTACATCAATTCTCAATATTATTTATCCCCAACTATCATCTAATCTGTTTTTATATTAGATGCTCTCTCACTTTATCTTACATTAACTAATACTATAGGTTTCAAAACCATTGACTTATCTTTTTTTGTTTCCCTATTTCTTTTAAAAGAACTGATTCATTAGTCCAAGTAGATATTGGAAGATTCAGTCTTTCCTGCATCTTATTTAATGCTTCCTGTTTTGTATTAAATTTTTCAGGAGGATTTTGAAATGCCTGCCTTGTTATTTCTCTCAATATTCCAACTCCGAGAGGAGCATAATATTCAGGACTAACTTCTCTAAAAAATATAGCAGTTGCCTGTTTTTTTATTCTTTCCAAATATTCACAAAGAGCTAGTCTATTTGCATAATAAGCTCCTGTAACATCATGGGCATAGGATTTTCTTCCATAAAACAGTTCATAATCTTTCATTACAGAAGTATACCCTGTTTGATTCCATAAACTTTTATTCATTTCAGCTTCTAGTACTTCAAATGAAAATTTATCTGGAAGAAGAAGAATTTCATAATGATTTCCATTATATTCTGAATTAAAAAGAAGAATTTCATTTATTTCAGGATAATATTTTATTTTTTTTAATAATTCCTTAGAAATTGTATCATCAACAGCTGTTATTGACCAACGAGTTGGAACTAATTTTCTTTGCGTTTTCAAACCTAAAAGCCCTGTTGATAAAATTTTATTTATGTTTGTTATTTGTATTTGAGACCTATAAAGTTCAACTATTGAATTTACAGCCTTATTATCAGTATCATTCACAAGATAATCTACTTTTGGTTTTATTTTTGGATTTTCCTCCAATCTTGCAAACTTTAAAGGAGCTGGATTTCCAATTATAGGATGATGGGTATTTATTTCCATATTTTTTGCAGGTGGTTTTTTTAAAAAAAATTCAGTAGATACAGATTTGTATGCCATTGAAATTTCCTGCATAAGACTTACAAATCCATTATTTGTTTTTAGTTTCTTAATTTGAGTTTTAAATTTACCATAGATCAGTTTTGAACGATTAGTTAAAATAGTTTCAATAGAAAGTCTCTGTCTATGCCATATTTCAGGGGAAGAAAGATTTTCTGTTTCTGTTTCCCTTTCTTCTGAATTATCCGGGGATAAAATTCCAGCCTGTATATCAGGATAATTAAATCTTCCGACAAAAATTTCAGGAGGAGATGCACCTGAAAAATGTGTTTTAGTTTTTGGAATATAATCTTTTATCTTATCATAAATTACACATGGTTGCTTGCACCAGCCCCTGCCTCTACATTTTGCACATAGTGCTGAATCAAATAATTGCATATATCACCTTTTATTAATTTTAATTCAGTTGATTAATAAGTTTTATTGTTGTAGAATTCTAAATAATAGCTAATTAAAAGAACTAATCAGTATTATTCTTTTAAATCACTTATTCCCAACAAAAGGAACAATAGGCCAACTATAATCAAAAGCCAAAGAATTCCTCCCTTTAGAACAATAAGTGCTGCTTCGCCCATTCCCCAGAATTTGCCTATCCAAGCCACAACTGCAGCTATTATCAGGATAAGACCTACTAAAATCTCTAACCACTTGTTCATTATTAGGATAATTTAGAATTATTTATAAATATTGCGGTAAAAGAATCTATTGTTTGAATTATTCTTATTTCCAAAAAAAGCCATATCCCTTCCAATAATATCTCCGCAGAAGGGTTATTTTGTAGAATTTGTCTAACCCATAATTATTAATTTTTCTTTCTCCCCCTCAATGATAGGAGGGAGTAAAGATAAAATTATGCAAAAGAAAAAAGTTAGTAACTGTCTGTGCAGAGATACTGCTTTAATTTAACAAACTTATCAAACTACCCTCAATTATTCCTGCAATTACAAGCAATGGAATAACTACAAAAATAAAAACAAACAAAGCATTTTGAACATTATATAAAAAATCTTTTTTAACCAAAATTCTTTCTTTTTCAGAAAATATAAATAAACTTAAATAAAAACTAATTGCAAAAAATAAAAATACAGAAATAACATAAAATAGAATATAATATGGATTTTGCATCAACAATGAATAATCTTTTTGCAGTTCTAAAGGATTATTGTTACTGTAGAGAATTAAAGAAACAAATGAAAAAATAGTGAGAAAAAAAGTAAAGCAGGCAAAAGATAAAATAAATGCAGCAGCCCCTTTTCTCCAATTTTTAAAAGAGAATAAAAATAATCCAAGTCTCATCCCAATGCCAACACTTATTATTATAGCTGGAATTTCAAATATTCCATGGGGAAATAACTTCCATAATACAAGAATACCCTCGCTAGTTACTGCCTTATTGGCAACAAATCCAAGTAAAAATCCATTTATCACAATCATTGCAATAGAAATCACGCCATAGAACAATCCAAAAAATAATCCAAAAAAAGAACTCTTTATATTATTTGTCATTATAAAACCAATCATACTAAAAAAATCAAGCCCCTCTGTCTGCTTTATTAATTCTTTTATCATTTGTAATAATTGTTCTTCAAATAATTTAGGAAAACTATATCCCAATAACATAGACCATAAGAATAAAAGGCAAATAAATAAAATATAATTTTTAGATTTTCCAATATATTTTAATGAATCCATAAAATAGCCATAAATAACCTCGTTTATTTTTTTGATTTTCATATTAATCACTCTGAAAAATAATCAACTATTAAAGAAGTTTTCTTTTTATATTTGTTTTTAAGATAAAAAGCATATGCTAATCCAAGAATCAATCCTCCTAAATGAGCACTATTCCCTATTGGAAGACTTACAACCAATCCTATTAATATTAAAGGTATAATAGCAATAATAGGCGCAACCCATAATTTCATCCTAATAGGAATACTTAATTTTCTCAAAAACGATCCTGGCCCAGATATTAATGAAAAAATACAAATGAATATGTAAATAGTAACTGCAGTACTAAAAAAAGAAAGAAAAGACTGGGAAGATACAAAAATTGGCAAAACAGAATCCATTATCAAGGCTATTATAGGTCCAATAATCAAATAAACAGGATATCTAGGAATTAAAACAGCAAGAAGTCCAAGTAATGCAAAAACCGCTCCAGAAGCACCAACAGCATATGTTTCAGGATTGCCAAAAAGTCTACTACCAAGATTAAAACTTCCAAAATAATAAGAAAGGAAAACATAAAATAAACCCGCAAAAATACCAGAAATTAAATAAAAAACCAGCAATCTTTTTCTTCCAATCAATTTTTCCACAAAATTTCCAATAAAATAAAGTGAAAACATATTAGCTAAAAGATGCCACAATTCAACATGTGCAAACATGCTTGTGAATAATGTCCACACCCTGCCTTGAAAAAAACCATTTGCTTGCAAAGCAACAAGTGAAAGAGTTTTTTCCAAACCAAAAAACTGTATCATTAAAAAAATAATAAAATAGGCAATAAAATTAAACAAAATTATCCAATTAATAATACTCCTTTGAAAAAAATCTATAAAACTGTTTCTTCCCCTTTTATTAAAATATCTTTGATTTAATCTAGCCATTTTTATTTTTATTTTTGCTTATACTCTTACTTTTGCTTATGCTTTTATTTTTATTTTTATTTTTCTTTAACTTTTTAAATATTTTAAGAATTTTCTGAGACTTAGAAGGCTTTTTAATTTTATTGCTAAGTCTAAATTCCTTTTTTGCAGATTTAGCTCTAATTTCTCGATTTTTCTTCCTATCTGCTTTTACTTTTTTCTCTGCACTTTTAATTTTTATTACTTTCTTCTTCTCAATCTTTTCCCCTTCAATTTTTCTTTCATTCTCAACCAAATCTAATTCTTTTTTTATTTTAGAAATATTTTTTTCCAACTCATTCACAACAGATTTATTCTCAGAAAGTTGATAAACTTCTTCACATTCAGGACAAATATAACTGTTTAATAATGCAGTTTCCTCATTTATTTCAATAGAACATGTATTGCAAACATAATATCTTTTTTCAGTTCTATTTTTCAACTGAATTTCAAAACCACCTAATTCTTTTTTAAGATTTTCTTCCAATAGTTTAAGAGATTGAAAAGTATTTAATGTCCAAAAATAAATATACCAACCCTTTCTTTTGTCTTTTTTTCTTATAAACGAAACTAATCCATAATCTGAAAGCTTGTAAAGTATATTCCTAGTCTGATTTATTGTTAATTTTAACTTTTTTGCAATTAAGAACTCATTTACATTTTTCTTATCAACCAGAAGATCTATAATTGGAGCCGCCTGTTTATTTACCAGGGTTTCAACAATGGATTTAAGAAATTTTATTTGCATTTCAGTTTAATTAATAAACTTCATTTTAATATCTTTCTATAAATATGTTACCACTTTAAAATGCTTAATAATAAAATATTAGAAAATAATTAAAAAAACCTGTAAAATCAAAAAAACAAAAGTTTTTAAGTTCATAATATTAATTATAATCAATAAAGTAAAAATTAAAATGATTTTCGCAAAAAAAGAGGATAATCCAGTTGCTTTACCAGATCTTCCAGAGATTCAATTAAACACTAGAAATAATCCAATAATAGAAAACAAGCTTCCAGAACTGCCTCACTATAATAACATAAGTGTAAGTGAAGTAAAAGAAGATCCCTATAGTGATTCAACAATAGGTATGGAAAGATCTTCCTTCTCAGAGAAAAAGTCTTACCCAGAAAAAAACATTCCAAAAATATCTGAAGTAAAAACAGAAAGTTCAATAAATAAAAATAATTTTAAGAAAGATGAAGAAACTTTTGTAAAAATAAAAAAATTTGAAAATGCAATGGCCTACTTTGATGATATCAAGAAAAAAGTAGAGGAAATAAAAAAAGATTTAGAAAAGTCAAAAAAAACTATGCAAGAAGAAACTGCTGAATTAGAAGAATGGGAAAAAGAAATGACCCTAATTAAACAAAATATAGAAAATATTGATAAAAGCCTATTTACTGAGATAAAATATTAAAAATGAAAGAACATTTCATTAAGATTAATTTTGAAAAAGCCATAGATTCTAAGAAAGAAATGTTAAATGCTCAATTGCATTTTGTCTATGCAAGAGAACATATAAAAAAACTTGTCAAACTAAAAAAGCAAGATATGATTCTAAAAAATAAAATAAAAGATGATATTGAATCAGTGAGGAATAAAATAAAATATATTTTTTCTTGCTTTCCAAAAAAAAGATACAGGCAAGAAGAAGTGAATTTTAATGAATATCATAGGATAATTCATTCAAATAATGCAGTTTTAATAAAAAGAGACACCCATCTTGAAGAAGAACTCTTAAGAATAAAAAAAGATCTCGAGATACTTGAAAAAAAAATATAGGTAAAAATTATCGTCGATAAAACTTGTTACCACTTTATAATTTAAAGAAACCTATAAAAACTAAATTCAAATCTTAGTTCTATGTCATGGTGGATTTTTGGTAAAAAAGAGGAAAAAGTAGAAGAACCAGTAGAATCTTCAATATCTCTTCCAGATATTTCAGTGGAATCTGTTGATAATACTCTAGAAAACATTGGAGTTACAAAAGAACTTCAATCTTCATCTCCGAATTTTGAAGTTGCAAAAAAATCAGAACCTTTCTTTGTAAGAATGGATAAATTTCAAGACACAAGGAAAAATTTATCTGAAGTAGTAATAAGGTTAAAAGACATGGAAAGAATATTGGAAAAAATAACAGAAGCAAAAGCAAAAGAAGATGCAGAACTAGCTTCTTGGAAAGAAGAAACAAGAAAAATCAAATCCTATTTGTCAACAATAGAACAAAGCTTATTTAACAAAATTCAATTCTGAAATGGCAAAGATTATTAAAATTCCCCATATAAAGGAAAAGGTAAAGTCAAATCCAGTTTTTCTACCATTTAATTATGAATCCCATAAGCAAAATAAAATAAATTTCATGAAAATAGAATTATCTCTATTAAACTGCCTAAGAATAATTGAAAACCTGCATAAACTTAAAAAAACAAAATATGAATTAAAAAAAGAACTTCAATCCGCAATAAATGCAAATCTAATGGATTTTAAAAGAATTCAAAATGAACTTCCTGTAGTAAAAACTGAAAAAAATATAAAAAAAGCAAAGGAAATTAAAACAAATGTAAATTTGGATGAATTCCAAGAAAGTGAATTCAAACAAACAGAAAAACAAGAACCATTTAACAAAGAACTAGAAGTTATTCAAGCAAGATTAAAAAAACTTTCTAATTATCAATAATTACTACTATCTATAAATGAATTAGTTTTATATATCATTATCCTGTAAAGAGTTTATGAACGACTTTGTAAGACAGCAAATGCAAAGAAATAATCTTGATGCAATAGTTAGGAATAAAGGTTTTAAATTTTCTCCAACATTTTTTCCATATACTTCAGGAGAAATAGGGCCTTATTATGTTAATAGTGAATGTGTTATGAAAAGGCCAGAGGACTATATCGTAGCTGTTGGATGTATTGCAGACCTAGTAACCAATAAAATGAGTGACCATCTAAGATACCTAATTTCAGGAGGAGAAACAAGAGATTGGATATTTTCAAATCCAGTGGCATTAACATTAAAAAAACAATCCATCATGATTTATAAAGATGGAAAAATAATTCCAGGAGATCAAGAAATAAAAGACCGAAGATTTGCCCATGTTGCAGATTTAAACAATGAAGGTTCAAGCCCAAGAGACCTATGGGTTCCAACAATAAGAAATAAGGGAGGAGTTATTGAACATGTCTTCTTCTATGTAGATAGACTTGAAGGAGGAGTAGAAGTAATGCAAAATCTAGGATTGTATTCAGATGCAGTAGTTCCTTTAAATGAAGATGCTTGGGATTATCTACAAAAAGGACAAGTAGTTTCTCAAGAGGTTTATAGAAATCTAAAAGAAAGAGGAAAAACAAAAGAAGAAAGAGATGCCTGGGCAGTAAAAATGTTAAGAAGTGACGTAGGATTAAATAAATTAATTCAACTAATACAAGATCCAAAAACAATTGAAAAAGCAGCAAAAATTTTATCTAAAGGTTATCCTGATCTCGATCTAGAAATAAGATTTAGATTAGAACCAAAATTAGAAAATAATACTTATATTACATTCTGGGATAGAATAGTAGGTCAAAGACAAGAAGAAGCAGCCTAATCCTAACTTTTAAATATACTAGTTCTATTTTATTAACATGGACCGTAAACAATTAATTCATTCATTCATTGATTTTTATAAATCTAAAAATCATAAGGAAATTCCTAATGCTAGTTTAATTCCAGTCAATGACCCAACAGTTTTATTTACAACAGCAGGAATGCATCCAATTATCCCCTATCTATTAGGGCAACCTCATCCACTTGGAAAAAGGCTCTGTAATGTCCAAAAATGCATAAGAACAGTAGATTTCGACAACATCGGAGATACCTATCATCATACTTTCTTTGAAATGCTAGGAAAATGGTCTGTAGGAGATTATTTCAAAAAACAGGCAATAGAATATACATTTGAATTTTATACAAAAATATTAAAAATTCCAATAGAAAGACTAGGAGTTACTTGTTTTGAAGGAGATAAAAAAATAAAAAAAGATGAAGAAGCTGCAAAAATTTGGGAATCTCTAGGAATTTCAAAGGATAGAATTATTTTTCTTCCAAAAGAAGATAACTGGTGGGAAACTCCTGGTCCAGGACCCTGCGGACCTGATACAGAGATATTCTATTGGAAACCGAATAATATAACTCCTCCAAAAAAATTCAATCCAAAAGACAATAACTGGGTAGAAATAGGAAATGATGTTCTAATGCAATATGAAAAAACAAAAAGAACTTTGTTAGTTGATGGCATGGATTGTTTATACAATGAAGATTTTAACATTAATAAAGAATTATTAGATTTAATTAATTCATTTGGAACAAGAAAAATATTAGTAATAAATGGTTTTAAGGAAAAAGCAGAGAAATTGTTAAAGAATTATGGTTTTGAAATATTTTCATTAGAACAAGAAAAAATAAACAAAGACAACCCAGAATTCTTCAAAAAATTAATAAAAAAATATAATTTATCTGTGGAAGAGCTAATTTATTTTGACCATAAAAAAGAAAATGTAGATTCAGCAAAAAAGCTAGATATACTTTCTGAGATATATAAAAATAATGAACAAATTAAAAAACTTATAAGTGAAAACTTATTTGGTTACAAGGAAGCAAAACAAAAAAATATAGACTTCGGAGGAGGTGTTGAAAGAACAATAACTGTTTTAACAGGTCTTGAAGACAATTACCTCTCACCAGCATTTTTGCCAATAATAAAAAAAATAGAGCACCTTTCAAAAAAATCGTATATTGGAAATGAAAAATCAATGAGAATAATTGCAGATCATATAAAAGCATCTGTATTTATAATCGCAGATGGAATAACACCATCAAACACAGGTCAAGGTTATGTTTTAAGGAGATTAATAAGAAGAGCAATTAGGTATGGAAGAAGTTTAAATATAAAAAATTTTACAAAAGAAATAGCTCTTCCAGTATTTGAAATATATAATGACTATGAAATATTAAAAAACAAACAAAAAATACTAAATGAACTAGAAAAAGAAGAAAATAGATTTTTAGAAACACTTGAAAACGGAATAAAAGAATATAAAAATATTATTAGAAATAATCCAAAAATAATTCCTGGAAAGTACGCCTTTTTATTATATCAATCCTATGGATTTCCATTAGAAATGACAGAAGAACTTGCAAAAGAAAAAAATATAAAAGTAAATATAAAGGAGTATGAAGAAGAACTTGCAAAACACCAAGAACTCTCAAGAACAGCCTCTTCAGGAACTTTTAAATCAGGACTTCAAGATAATTCAGAACAAACAACCCGCCTTCACACAGCAGCCCATCTAATGCATGCAGCCTTAAGAAAAGTGCTTAATTCAGAGGTTCATCAAAAAGGTTCAAACATAACCCCTGAAAGACTAAGGTTTGACTTTTCATTTGATAGAAAATTAACATCTGAAGAAATAAAACAAATTGAACACCTAGTTAATGAAGCAATAAAAAATAAACTTCCAGTAAAAAAAGAAGAAATGTCTCCAGAGCAAGCAAAAAAATCAAATGCCTTGGGTTTTTTTGAACATAAATATGGAGATATTATAAGTGTTTACACAATAGGAAATAATTCCCAACCTTTCTCCAAAGAAATTTGTACAGGTCCCCATGTAATAAACACATCCGAACTAGGACATTTTAAAATAATCAAAGAAGAAGCATCAGCTTCTGGAGTACGGCGAATAAAAGCCGTGCTAGAATAAAGGGAAGACGCATCCCCAAAACCGTAGGTGTCTGGGATCAAAGAAGAAGCTAGTTCTTGCTGGTGTAAGAAGAATAAAAGCATCTTAGATAAAACATAATAACAATGAAAAATAATCATTAATGTGCTAAGACAATCCCAAAATCATTCGGATTTGTACTCCCACATAAATGCTTCAGGAATTTTTAATTCCTGATAGTGCTCAGAAATCCATAAAAGATTTCTGACATGTAGGTTTGCACAGGATTTTGGGAGGACCGGGAAAAATCCATTCAAACAAAAACCACTACATGAGTGTAATGGATTTTTCACGTGTATTAAAAAATCCAAACCTGTTTATGTCCAAATAAAAAATAAAAAATAAAAAATTACATGAATAGTTCTTTTAATCCCCAAAGAATTAAAAATACCCATATCAATATGAAAAGCCAAGATTTCTTAACAATATGTCTGTCCCTAAGTAATCTTTGTGCAAGATTAACAATAGAATCAGAATACATTGCAATACCCACTCCTGCAAGCAAACTAACAAAAACCATTACTGCAAAAATCTGAATAATTGTTATTCCATCAAGAATCAGCAAGTACAGAACTAATGCTACAAATACAAGGCAAACAATCATAACATGAGTGGAATTTTTCCAAACTTTTTTTACAATTTTTAACCAAGCACTAGGTTTTATTAGAATAACTAATAATTTTATAGAAGCAATAACTATAAAAATCAAAGCTAATATTTGTGTTATACTATAGTCCATTTAACACCTCCATTCTAAAATATATAACAAAGAACACTATATAAATTTTTATTTGGGGTATATTAGTGAGTTTCTATATTAATTTTCCTGCCCAACCATAATTCTTTAAAGTATATTTTATTTAGCAAATTTATTTAAAAATGAAACAGTATTAAGAATAAAATGACCTTTAAACAACAATGTCCAAAAGAAAGAAAAATATCAGCAGCACTTTGCCAATTTCTTGTAAAGAATATACCTCATCAAACAGGAGTTGTTTTTGAAGGAGATAGAGCAACACTAACTTTTCCAAGAGATTCTTATGGAACTGAATTTAAAACTCCTAGAATTAATGATAATGCACCATTTAAACTAACAGGGATGGATCTAACAAATGCAGGATATGAATTTACCTTTGCACTAAACCCAGGATTTCAGTTATTATTCACAACCTCTACAGGATTTCACCAAGCACTTGCAAAAATAGGTGCTTATTCTCCATTAGATGTAAAGCCACAAACACTAGAAGCAGGATTAAGTTATACAACTCCTGTAGGAGAATGGAATGGTTTTCCTAGACAACTTCTTCCATTTTTAACTAAATTTTCTTTTGGAAGAGATAGTGGATCAAATCCTGCAATAACCTGGCCAGATGAAAATAATTATTCTGAAAATAGAAAAAGAAGTTTATTAGTTGCAGGAATGAGAATAGATGACTTAGTAAATGCAGGACTTGTTACAGCAATAAGAACAGAATATCAAGAAAGAGGAGTTAGAAAAGATAAAATAGAAATATATTTAACACAAGAACCATGGCAAGTTATGAGAACTATGGAAGACATGTATAGAGAAGCAAATCCTAATGAAGCAGGAGTAGCAAGATTTGCATTAAGTGGAAATCTTCCAGTAGAACATCTTCTAAGAATTCCTCTAACCTATGACCTTGGATTAATTCAAGGAAGAGTTAAAGCAAGTGATTTTTTAATGACAAGAGAATGTGATTGGTATGGAAGAAATAATAAACCATTGGAAATTTATGTAACTGGTCTTGAAAATGCAGCAAGAATAGAAAACCTTCTTCAACATGACCCTGATTTAAAAGTAAAAGCCTATGCTCCTTCTCACCCAAGTAGTGAAAAAACTTTTTCATTAGAAGCTTCTAGTTAATCACTCTACAAAAATTCCAGGTTTTCCAGGTTTTGCTTTGCCTGCTTTCCCTTCAGGATCATACTTATTTTTATCATTAACAGCAAAAACATGAACTTCCTTCCCTAATCTCTTCTGTAATAAGTCAGTATTATAATTATTGACTTCAAAAGGCACTACATAAACATAAACTTTTTCCCCATCTTTCCCAGTCTTATCTTTTATTATCCTTAACACATTTATAATATCTCCAACTGCTTTTTCAAGATTCCTCTCCATTTCTTCAAACTTAGAATCAATTTTCTTTTCATCACAAACCGGCCAATCCGATAAACTGATAAAATCCTTATTTCCAAGTTTGCTCCATAATTCTTCACACATATGCGGAGTAAATAATGATATTAATTTTAGTATTATTTCAAAATTTTTCCTTGAAATCCCTTCAGAAAAAGAATCAATACATTCAACTATTGAAATTATTGCCTTAGGATATTCAAATTTTTCAATAGACTCATTTACTTTTTTTATAGTGATATTTATTTTACTATCTTGTCTTGGATCTGATTCTTTAGTTGTTTTTTCACTTAACCTGATTAATCTGTTTATAATTCTAAAGCTACCCTCAACCCCTTGGTCACTCCATTCCATTTGTTTATCAGGAGAAGAAACTACCATTAAAAATAATCTCGCAGTATCAATTCCATATTTATTTGAAATATCAGTTTGAAACACTACATTACCTTTACTTTTGCTCATTTTAGCTCCATTCTTATATACAATACCTTGATTAAACAATTTCATAAAAGGTTCGTCAAATTTTACATACCCCATGTCTTTTAATGCTTTAATAAAAAACCTTGCATACATTAAATGCATTACAGCATGTTCTGCACCACCAATATACTGATCAACAGGCATCCAATAATTTACGCTATCTTGATTAAAAGGTTTATTTTTGTTTTTATTATCGCAAAATCTTAAAAAATACCAAGAACTGTCAACAAATCCCCCCATAGTATCTGTCTCTCTTCTTCCAATTTTACCACATTTTGGACATTTAGCATTTAAAAATTCAGGAATTGTAGCAAGCGGATTTCCACTGACTTTAAAATCCACTTTTTCAGGAAGTAAAACCGGTAAATTTTTTTCAGCTACAGGAACCGTTCCACATTTATCACAATAAATAATTGGAATAGGGGTCCCCCAATATCTTTGTCTAGATACAAGCCAATCTCTTAATTTAAAATTAACAGTTTTCTTACCTAACTTTTTCTTAGAAAGATGTTCTGTAATTGCATCAATTGCTTCCCTATTGCTCCAACCATTAAACTTCTCAGAATTAACAAGTCTCCCATCAGCAGTATAAGCTCTACTCATTTTTTCAGCATTAAATTCATAGGTATCTGGATTAATAACAACTTTAATTAGAATCTTATATTTTTTAGCAAATTGATAGTCTCTCTCGTCATGAGCTGGTACAGCCATTACCATTCCACAACCATAATCAGCAACAACAAAGTTTCCACAATAAACAGGAATTTTCTGATTATTAATAGGATTAATTGCATAACTTCCAGTAAAAGCCCCTTCTTTTTCTAGTTCTTCTATTTCTTTTTCATTTTTTGATTTTATTTTTTTAAGTAACAATTCTACTTCTTTTTTTTGTTCTTTTGTCACCAGTTCCATTAATCTTGGATGTTGTGCACTTATAACCATAAATGTAACTCCATAAATTGTATCAGGACGAGTTGTGAATATTGGCCATTTTTCATTATTTATAGTAAAATCAATTTCAGTTCCATAACTTTTTCCAATCCAATTTTTTTGCATGACTTTAATTCTTTCAGGCCAATCAATTTTAGAAAGATCATCTATCAGTCTATCTGCATAATCTGTGATTTTGAAAAACCATTGCTCTAGTTCTTTTGTCACAACCTCACTCTGGCATCTCCAACATTTTCCACCTTCAGATTCTTCATTAGCAAGAACAGACTGGCATTTTTCACACCAATTTACAGGAGCTTTTTTTCTATACGCAAGTCCTTTTTCAAATAATTTCAAGAAAAAAAACTGGTTCCAGTGATAATAATCAGGTTCATGACTAGCAATAACCTTGCTCCAATCATAACTATTCCCAAGTGCTTTCAAATATTCTGTAATTTTGACAATTGATGCTTCTGCATATTTTTTTGGGTGTATTCCTTCCTTTTTTGCAGCAGTCTCAGCAGGAAGTCCAAAAGAATCAAATCCCATTGGATAAAGCACATTAAAACCATTCATTCTCTTATACCTAGCATAAACATCTCCAATAGTATAATTTCTGACATGGCCCATATGTAAAAAACTAGCAGAAGGATAAGGATACATTTCAAGAACATAATACTTTTTCTTTTTTGAATTAACATCTACTTCAAAGCATTTTTTCTTTTCCCATTTTTCCTGCCATTTCTTTTCAATTCGGGAAAAATCTACGATTTTTACCGGACCGGAATCTTTTTGATTCCGTGTATTGTTAAAATTAATATCTACCATATAATAATTATATAAAAACCCTATATAAAAACTTCTAAACTAATCCTCTGTCCGGAGTCCTTTATTTTTAATAAAAGTTAATCTATTATTGTCTTATTTTTATTTACTCCTCCCTAATTAATGAGGAGGATAAAGAAAAATAAGTGATTTTTTAGAATATTCGAAGTTATGAGATTTAATTCCGGACAGAGCATAAACCAATCTAAAAACTAGGTGCTATATACATACAAGAACCAGTGGAATTTGAAGGATCATTACACTTTTTATCAAGAGTTCTATAAGGACAGTTTACTCCTTCAATAGTATCTACAGAACCATGCTCTAAAAACCTTAGAACAACATTCCTAGGAGGAGTCACTCTATCACATCCCTCAACTCTACACTTATAACTTAAATCAGTCATATTAATAAATAAAAATATTCATTTAAAAGAATATCTACAATCAATAATATACATCAAAACCCTTAAATATCTACTTCAGGATTTAAATTCGCAACTTTCCCTCGGATACTAAGTGAAGTAATAAAAACTTGTTCTATAGTATTATCATAAGAAAAAACAACTGCTTTTGTGTGTCCTGGTTTTTTATAAAAAAGACTTCCTTCCCCCGATAATTTATCATCCCTGACATATCCTTGTTGTTTGTAAAAATCCGATATATGGCTTATTATTTTATCAGTAGCAGAACTTGGAACCCTCTGAATAACTATTTCAGTTCTAGGACTTTCTAAACCATCTCCTTGGGAAACCAATTCCATTCCAGTTTGTTTCCTAAGAAACTCCCCTAAATCACTAGATTTCATAAATTTTTTTAGCAAGACTTATTTAAAAGCATTTATATATAATAAATCATATTTCTATTCATGAACAATAAATTTCCAATACACATATCAAAAGGCAGAATCTTTTCCTCAAGCCAAAAAGCATTTTCAATCCAGGACTCAAAAAACCTAGGGGAAAAATCAAACAATAAAGTAAATTATTCTGAATTTGAAGCTTTTTATTTATTTGAAACAAACCAGGCAGAAATAATTAAAAATAAATCTTTGTCAGAAGAAAAAATAATAAGAGAATTCTCAAAAAAACATAAAGAATTCCTAGTAAAATATCAAGTTTTTAAAGCTCTAAGAAAAAACCATATAGTTAAAACAGGCTCTAAATTCGGAGCAGAATTTAGGGTCTATGACCCAATAGCAAACCATGCTAAATGGCTTGTTTTTCCAGTAAAACAATCTGAAAAACTTAATCTCCATGAGCTTATTTCAAAAACAAGAATTGCTCATTCAACAGCAAAAAAGCTTCTTCTTGCAATAGTTGATTCAGAAAATGATGTGCTATTCTATGAAATTGATTGGATTAAAATATAGCTAAAAATCTTAAAGCAAAACATTATTTTGGTAAAAATTGTTTCATGTATTCTACAGCTTTTTCAGCACCATATATTTCCAGGTCTAATTTTTTAAATGCTTCTACAGGATCTTTTCCAAGTGTTGCTAAAGCAAAAAAAATCATTGGAAGAACTGTTCCTAAATCTTTAGAAAACCAATCATCTGAATTTTGCCCATAAAATTCAGCCCTAATATCTCCCTGTGTATTGCCATTTCCCCTAATATAACCTAATGTTGCCCACGCAAGATGATTACCATGAAGTATATGAACCATTTCAGGAGAGCTCAAATCATCAAGAGCTTTAGTTAAAAATCCAAGAACATCTCTTTCAGAATAATTAATTTTTCCATGAATTCCTCCAAAATAACTGCTAATTGATTTTGGAACAGAAAGTGCTGCAAGTTCATTGCTAAATTTAGTCATTTGAGAAAGACCTGAATATTCTCTAAAATTACAATTAAACACTTTGTCCTCAGGTCTAGCTGTTGTAGGAATTCCTAATTGTCGTGCTGATCTTAAAGAAAGGTCAGAAACCATTACATGACTTTCATTCCCTGAAAAAGTATAGTCAAATTGCCCTGCTTCAACTTGTCGTGATGTCGTGCGAGCAAATGGCCTTGATTCTGCTTCTAAAGAATCATATCCAACTCCCTGAAGAGCAACTAATTCAAGTGTCTTTCCAGTTGGAATATCTCCTCTAAATGCATATTGATCAGGATGAGAAAGTTTTGGCTTTTGTCCAGCATACCAAATCTCATGATTAGCTTTAGCAGCCACTACAAGATTATCCATTAAAAAATTAGGTGATTATAGCATTTACGGACCAAAAAAGCTTAAATAATAGCTAAACTACGACGATAGTGATGAAAAGAGTGTTGTCAGACATGTATTTCTTGGGTAGAAAGTGCATATTTTG
>Ga0208245_1000694_pt1 | contig 25427 bp, 23 predicted proteins | sample RifOxyC1_FD_184035 | JGI IMG/M metagenome (GOLD analysis project Ga0208245, IMG submission 184035) | Soil microbial communities from Rifle, Colorado - Rifle Oxygen_injection C1 (SPAdes) | ecosystem: Environmental > Terrestrial > Deep subsurface > Rock core/Sediment | place: Rifle, Colorado... | reverse complement strand
TGTTGTGGCTGCTCAACTATTTCTGAGGCTGGTTGCTCTGGTTGTGTTGCTGGCTGCTGAAGTTGAGGCAATTTATTTTGTACTCCGGCCGCTAGACTAGTTATACTTGCTGTAATGCTATTTTTGAAATTCTTAATTCTATTAACTACTCCTGAAACTGCGCTGTTTATTTTTTCTCTTGGTGTTGCACCAGGACTTGCCTGTACAATTCCATTTGACGGCTTTACAATTACGTTAACATTGGTAGAGCTTGAAATAGTTCCATCTTGCAGTCTTGCAGATACAGTTACTTTGTAACTTTCCTGCGATGTTTGGTCGGGCACTGAAATGTACATATAAATCGTCTGTGATTTTCTTCCGTCAAGTGTTACACTTGCTGGATTCAATTGCGCATATGTTGCGCCGGAACCCGAAACTTCAAGGTTGTAGCTGGATGTTTCCGTTCCTTTGTTCTCAATTATTATTGGAACTAGTGCACCTTCTCCAGCCACCACCTCTACGGTCGTAAGAGCTGAGGTTGCTTGTACGCCGAAACACGCTGACAAGTCAGCAATGTCTAAGTTAAGTACTTCCGTCTTGGAAGATTGCGATATACCTTGTGCAGATGCCTTTACATCAATTCTATATTTGCCTGCTCTTGCTCCAGCAGGATCAATAATTAAATTTAATTTTGATGACTCTCCAGAATCCAATGTTACAAAACTCCTGTCTACTGTTGCAAAATCCGCACCAGTTACTTGTATTGCATATTCTTCAGAAAATCTACCTGTATTTGCCAAAGATAATTCGTAAGATTTAGTATTGAATGGGCATAAGCTGTCCTGTGATCTTTCTAAATTCAAATCAAACGAATAACAGGCATTTACTTTAGCTGAGACTTTTTGCGAGTCAATTGAGTTTCCTAATCCATCTTTAACTCTTACATCAATATCGTAAGTTCCTTTTACTCCAAAATCTGGTGCTAAGATTATTTCTGTTTGTCCTAAGCTATTTGCTGGTACTCTTAAAACAGAATTTCCTGCGTGCGCCCAATTTGGTCCAGCTAATATTACGTCGTAAGTATTGTCTGCTGTGCCTGTATTTTTAATTGTTAGCGGTATAGCTACTTCAGAATTCTCGCAGATGGAAACAAAATTCTTTTCTAAAGCAACATTATAATCATAGCAGGCATTTGATTTCAAAAGAAGTGTTTCTGATGCTGTGGCTCTTGAATTTTGTGATTTTGCGGTTGCTGTTATAGTATAATCGCCAACTGCATTTCCTACAGGCAATGCAAATACTTGTATCACCTTACTTTCGCCAGGATTTAATGAAACTAATTCATTTGAAAGAGTAGAATATCTTGCACCGTTGCCAGATAAACTCAATTCAAAGTTTTCTTTGTACCGTCCGTTATTTTCTAAGACTAAATCATAGGTTGCTTGTGTCGCAGAACATACCTGAGCGACATCATTGTTTGCAGTCAAATCCGCTATATGACAGTCGCTGACATCTAAACTAAAACTTAACTGCTTTTGCGAAGATGAACTTGAAACTGAAACATCTAGATTATATTTTCCCGCTAATGCAAAAATGCTAGGTGTGACATAAACATAAACACTCTGTGTCTTTCCAGGTGATAATTGGAATCCTAACGGGGCAGCAGCCGCCCATTTAGAAGCAGAGCCAGAAAGATGAGTAGTATAGCTCTCAGTTGATGTACCTGTGTTGTGAACTTCAAAAATATATAAAACGGTTTCCGAGGCGCACGAAACTTTGTCGCTAACGATTGGAACTAAATTAAATTCGCTCGCGGCAGAAACTCCTGAACCTACTAATGTTAATACTATTACTGCGAATACAAAAAGCGATAGCCTCCTCAATCATACACCTCCATTTACTACTCGCAGTTGATTAATTGATATTTAAGCATTTATTTACTTAGAACTAAGTATTACAATAAACAAATCGGCTTACAGCAAGCTTAATTCAAAGAAAAGCTATATAGCTTTTCTAGTTTTGAAAAACTCATAGGTTTTTAAAATATCTCCTGGCTGAACAAGATTTTTTGCCGTTTCTAACACATATTTACAAGGTTTAACTGATTCGTAAGTCTTCCAAGTCTTTGGGTAAAATGTAAGAGGTTTTGCTTCTTCAACCTGAAAAACTTCTCCTGATTCAGAAACGAAAGCAATGTTAATGTTATAAGATACGCCAAACATCCAAAAACTTCTAACTTTATTTGAGCTGAATTTGAATAACAAATCTTTTGGTTTGGAAAACATTAAGCCAAATATGTGCTGAAAAAATATGTCGGCAACTTGCACTTCAAATTCTGTGTTACGAGTTATATTCCTAATAAGCATAAGAGAATTATAAATTAAGTCCTATTTATTGTTTTATTGCTTGCGGTAGTTTTTCCAGAATAGAAATACTGCAAGTGCCAATATCATAACTATTACGAGATTAGTTGCTGTTGAACTCGCTGATAAGCCACCGACATTAGCTTCAAACTTTTGGTTTTGTATAACTGTCTTGCCGTCTTCCTTTACAATTAAATTGAATGTTTGTTTGCCGGATGAATCTTTATCTGGAACTATATGCATTGCAACTGTAACACTTTCGCCCGCGTCAAGTGTTATCTGTGATGGGTCAACTCTTGCAGAGCCCCAGTCCATTCCAGATATCTCAAATGTCATAACTTTCCGTTCGTTATCATCATTTGTTATTTTAATAGAAACTACGCTGGCTTTGCCAGGTGTCATTTCGTCAGCTATCTTTACAGACGTTTCCTGCTCCATAAGTTCATCAGAACCTTCTATTGTAATTTGTTTTGTCATTACATCCTGCGCATAACCGTTGTAAACTCTGATTTGTAAGTCATATGTACCTGATTTTGTATTTTCAGGAATTTCTAATGTCAAATATTGTGTTGAATCTCTGCTGTCAAGTAATGTACTTGTAAGCTTTGACTGTACAGAAAGATCAAGTTTGTTAATGTTTAATTCTATTATTACGTTATTTTCGTCTTCAGTTCCAGCGTTTAATACTGTAACAGACGCATCAATTGTGCTACCAGCTTTAACGTTGTCTCTTAAGATCTCAACTTCATCAATCATTAAAGTGTGATCTGCTCTTTCAAATGATATTTCTTTAGAGAAGTCGTATGTTCTTTTTTCGTTAGTATTATCCCATTTGCCGTCTACTTCAACATTAAGAGTGTATTTGCCTTCACTTATGTCGCCTGGAATTTGCCAGATATAATTTAATTCTTCATCGTTACCATCGTTTATTTTCTCAAGAGATGTCTCTATCTTTTCGCCGACTTTCTTTTCGTTATCATCAGCTATCCAAGTAGTTATTTCTACATCTTCAAAATTTTCTGTGTAAACATTTTCAATAAGAATTGTAAAATCTAAATCGTTACCTAATGTAGGATTTGTTGTTTCAATATCAGCACCAATAGTTAATCTATTGTCAAATGTAAATATGGGTGTTGAGCTGCCAGGTAGTTCAGCTACAACTGGCGTAGCTAAGAACAATGCTGTTACAAATATAGTAAACAACCTTGCGATATTGTTTGTCATAGTTTTCCGTAAAATACGTATTTAAAAGGTTTATGGGCGACTGTATGCGATTTTACTTGCTTTTTGCTCTTGCACTTAAGCTCTCAATTTCTATTTTTGCTGAGGCAGTAATAGCATTAACTGCAAACATAACCATTTCATTAACTACAAGATTATCTCTATTTAATTTGTATAGGTTAGCCCTGCCTAATTTTCGTGTTTGAATCAAAATTCTTTTTTTAGATAACGTATCAAGTATACTTTGAATAGTTGTACGAGCAACACCTGTTGCCCTAAAAATATCACTCTTGCTATAATCATACAAATCATTCTCTATGAAGAATTCTAAAATTTTAATTGTAGGGCTATTTCCGAATAACTCAGTAAATAATGTTTGTCTATCCATATCTATATCTATATCTATATCTATAAACTAAACATATATAAATCTTACTACGTTATTGTAGTTTAATACTACAATGGTAACTGATGACGAGATTTTGGCACGAATGCTTTTCAAACTAATAAATAACAAATGTTATAGTAAAGGTCATATGCTTGAAGAAAGGCTAATCAGCATCGTCGCAAAACACGAACGAGGCCGCGCCAAAGATATACTTAAACAAGCAATAAAGACAAAGTTAATATCAGTTTATGGTAAAACTAATTACGGCGTCGCATATCAATTAAACTTAGAAAAACTTAATTATGCTATTGACTTAATACAGAAACATTATTCTAAATCAGATTCTCTAAAAATTTAAATGGGGTCACTAGGATTTGAACCCAGATCAGCCGCTCTGGAGGCGGCCACACTACCAGATTATGCTATGACCCCGCATATAAACTAACAAAAATTCTGATTAAAAAGCTACCTATAAAATCATATTATAAAAAAGAAAAGATAGACCCAATCTGAACAAGTTCAGATGGGCACCGCTGAATTTTATTCAGCTAGTGAGGTAAAAAATTACCTTCTTCGTATTACTTCAGTTCGTATTGGAGCTGGAACGAATTCCTTTGCTACAAAGGCTGCGACAATCAATGCGATTATCAAGCCAAGTATTACTCCGATTTTTCCGAAGTCACTTGTTACAGCTGTTGAAAGAGGCAAAACTTTTACGCCACCTTCTCCGTCAACTGTTAACATTACAAACTCAGTTTTGCTTTCATCGCCAAATGTTACTGTAGCTTGTATTGTATACTCGCCAGATTTTGCATTCTTTGGCACCGTGAAAGACAAATGCTGTGTTTCTTTGTCGTCGGCATCAAGCTGGAATTCTCCAGATGTGCTGTCAACATTCAAGTCTTTGTTCTTAACTGTTAATTTAACGTCTTGGTCTTCTTTTCCAACGTTAAACAAAGTTACATCAACTTGAATTTCGTCTTCGGCTTTTGCTGAAGTCTGTGAAAGAGTTAGTTCGGAAATTCGAACATCTGCATCTTCCTTTTCAACTTCAAGTGCTTTTTCGTTAACTATTTCGTTTACGAACTTTTCGTTAGTATCTTCATTTTTCCATTCGATTGTTGTTACAACAGTGTATTCGTTCTCATCAGCTTCGAAAGGAACTTTCAAAGTCAATGAAAGTGTTTTGATTTCTTTGCCACTGTCTGCATCGTTCAATGTGAACTTGTCAGAACTTGCGTCAATGTCATCTCCACCATCAATACCTCTTATTTCTACTGTTGCTTGGACATCTTCAGCATCGTATTCTGCTGTGTTTTCTATTTCCAAATCAAATGTTACTACATCGCCTGGACCGACTTTGTCGTTGTCTATTTCAACATCAACTGTCAAGTCTTCGCTTGTAGTACCTGTTCCTGTTACAGAACCTGTTGAGCCGTTACTTCCTGCATTTGGATCTTTTTGCAAAGTCAAAATTGTTGTTGCAAGAGTTTGCGGGCTCTGTGCTGTGATTGTGAAATCACTATTAGCGTCTTTATAGCCAGCCTTTTTGGCGACCATTGTGTAAGTTCCTGCTTCTAAAACAAAAGCTGCGGAATTTACGTCAGTCTTCTTACCAGCAACAGTGCCGTCACTGTGGTATGCGGTAATACTGTCAACAGTCAAGCTTTGTCCGCTGTCATCGACAGTCAAGACTGGGACGACGCTAGTTTGAACTGCCAACGTTGATGTTGCACCAGCTAAAATAGATAGTACAAACACCACTCCCAATATTAGTGCACTAGTCTTTTTCATTTTTATTCACCTTTCAATGAGCGTTTAATGTTGTCATATAGTCCTTGTGACATCTTTACAACTTTTGAATCATTTCCATCTGAACTTAGCGTAAGAGCTACTGCTCCTTCGCCGTATGTATTGTATGCTACAAAGCCTACATCTTGGTTATACATATCGCTAAAGCTTGTGTAACCTGCACCTAAGGCAAGTGTATTTGCTTCAGCCATTTGTTCATCAGTAAAGTTAGCTGCAACTGCTTGGTAAACTTGAGGTTGATTTGGAGCCATTACAATTTTTCCAAGTCCAGGGTTGTTTGCAATTCTTTCTAATGCTGTTAGACCCATAGTTACGTTTTCGCCGTTCAACCAATTTGTAACTTTTGTCTGAGTGTAGTCTGTAAGTTCCAATGTGTGTGCTGCTAAAGCTTCGCCGTAAGCTTTTACCAATGCGTCAACTTTGTCGTATTGGCTGGCTTTGGCTGCGCCCATAATATCATCTGCTACACCAACAGCTTCTTGTAATGCAATTTCATAGCCAGCATCAAATGTGCCATTTTCAGCTACGAGAGTTTGTCCGTAAAGAACTACTCTTCCCATTAAGCCTAAGTCTTGGTATACTGATTCGTTCAGACCTTCAGCTGCAAGCATATTTCCTAACAAGTCAACTGAGTGTGCATAGCCTTGTGCTTCGCCAGCATCCAGACCCAATTCATTTGCTACGTCAAGCAATTGTGTAAGATTTAATGTGTCTAAATCAGAAGTTGTTACTTCTGCAATTTTATCTGTATCAAAGTGTGAAGTTATGTACATTCTAGTTGCATCTTCACTTGCTTCAATTCCCGCATCCAATCCTAATTGGTATGCAGTACCGTTATTTAACAAATCATTGACGCGATCTGTTAAGTCATTGATAGTGCTCTTTTGATCATCTATTGTACCATTAGCGTTAGCCCATCCGGCTTTTTCTGAAGAAACATTTTTCTCCAAATGGTTTATTGTAGAATCTTTTTCATTTAGCTCGCCGTTCAAGCCAGCTATTTCGTTATTATTTCCTACGATAGCTGATCCTCCTACCGCTGTTAGTATAGAGGCGACCGCTATTGCTCCAACTGCCCCAACTTGCCAATTCTCTTTACTAGTTTCAGCCTGTTTCAAACGTGTATTCGTAGCTGTTAACTCATCAGATTTATAACCTATTTCAGTTTCAGCTGCATTTAATTGGTATTGTGTAAGTGATAGTTTTTGTCCAACTTGACCCATAGCTTCCAAAGCTTTGGCTGCTTGATTAAGAACTTCATCTTTTGAGGTAACTTTTCCAGCTTCGTTTCTTATTTTGCCAGTTTTAGGATTCCAAATAAGACTTCGTGGCTTTGTTGCGCCATCTTCTGCAACGGCATCAAAAGAAGCGCGAAGCTTACCATTTGAGTCTTGTGTTACAGTTAGATTAGATTTCTCTGCGTCAAATCCGAAATTTTTTTCTTTTGTCATTTGAATACCTCAATAGTTACGACTTTTAAGTAATGATACTTTTATAAGGGTTGTTCTATTGCAAATAATTTTGCAAATTCGCATCATAGCACTGCAATATTGTTTTGCACACTTCTGGATTTGTTTCCAAATCAAATTCTACTTTTTGATAAGTTTCGTTGACTTTATCACATACATAGCATTGTCCGTTTGTGTCAAACTTCAAACCAGTTGGTTGGACATTATATTTGATTTCAAACTCTTTTCTGGCATTTTCTACCTTGTTTAGTATACCTTTCGCTGTGTTTACTTTTTTGGCTAAAAGAAAATCTTGAGCAGTTTTGTAATTGAAAATCTCGCCTTTTTCAGGATTGTAGTGCGGTCTTGATAATTCTAATAAAGCTTTCATAGATTTAGCTGCAGCTTTGTAACCTCCGCTTCTATCCTCTGAAGTTTCTGCCAGCTTCTCTAATTTTTCTTTCAAAAATGTTTGAATGTAAACAGGCCCCCATAAACTACCTCCTCGCTCAAATATATCTAACAATACTTCGGATTCTGGCAACTCTGAAAGACGAGTCTTAGTTCGCTCATATAGTATATTGTAATACTTTTCCGAACTTACCAGAGATGTTAAATTATTTTCAGCAGTTTTTATTATGCGTTCGGCGTTTGGAGAGATTTCTGCTGCAAGTGCTAAGTCATCAAGACCTAAGAAACACATAGTATATTCGTTGTCAGGATTTACTGCAATGCCGTCTACGATTGCTTGCATAAATTCTTGTGTCTCGCCGGATACTAAATTTTCTAAGCATTGTCTAAAACTATTATAATTAGCTAAAATTAAAACGTAAGAATTATCTTGCTTAACAACACCTTCGTTGTTTAATTTATCATACCATAAAGATTGAAGTTTGGCAGTTAACATTATTCCTCAGAATCTGTTGGAAAATCTTCAAAGTCTTTTGACTCTGGTTTAGACTCACCATAAATATGCACCTCTACGTTTCTATTATGAATATCTAATAATAATTTGTAATCTTCTCCAACGTGAATTCTTTGCTTTCTATCGACATCAAACAAATACCCATTCGTGTCTGGTTGGTATCTCATACCCGTGTCAGCAATAGATACCAATCCAAATCCAAGATGCAATTCGTATGAAGGCTCTACGGGTGCATCAGAATAAGCTCTGGAAAATTCCTGTCCTTCAAAAACTGCTTCTGTTTCAGTCACAACTCCGCCAGCAGTTGCAACATTATGCTCGTGCAGTCTATTCTCCAAACCTTTAACTGTATCTTCTAAGATGCTAATATTACCATAAGCATCTATCAATTCACTTTTATGCTGCGTATTCTCGCTTTCAAACTTATCAAATTTTGCCTCGTAAGCTTTAAGCTGTTCTTTTGCAGCTTTTAATTCGTTTAGTAAATCCATTTGCGATTCATCTACAGCACCTTCAGAAGGCTTTACAGAATTTAATTGCGATTCTAAATTCTCAATTTTACTTTTGTACTCTGCAATATCTAATTTCAAATTAGTATAATCAGTTAAGAGTCTATTATATTTAGTTTGTAGTTCTTCAGTTTTAGATTTAGTTGCAGGGTATTCAGTTTCTTTTGTTTTCAATTGTTCTTCTAATTCTGCTTTTCTGTCAGTTGCTATCTTAAACGCTTTTAGCGTATTATTATATTCAGCTCGTAATTTATCATATTCGTCCTGCGATATAGCGTCTTCAGGTTTCGTTTGAACTCCAGTTAATTGTGATTCAAGAGTTTTAATCTGCTCTTCAAGTGTGGCTCTGTCGCCACGAGCTTTAGTAAGAGCGTTATCTCTTGCAATAGATTTATTTGTTAAATCATCATATTGTTTTTTTAATTCAAGATACTTTTCTTGTGATACATAGCTACTAAAACCCTTATCATCTTTTGCTGGTGGGTTTACTACGGACTCTAATGAGCTACTTGGTTTGCTGGTTATATTAGATTTTATTGCTTCAACAATTTTATATGTATTTTCTAAAAGTTTTGCAGTCTGTCCTGGAAGTTTATTTTGATCAAATCCGACATTATGCGCTTGTCTTTCAGCAGCTTGAGCTAATTCATAAGAAATAACTATTCCTAATTCCTTTGCTTTGGTAGTAAATTCTTCAGATGTTATGCCAGTTAAATCGCTTTCAAAATGTTTTGATGTTTTTATTTGGCTTTCAGGAGTTTTAGTTAGTGTGGTCTCAGAATTGTCTTCTGTATTTATTCCGCCACTTGTTAGTTTCCTTTTCTTTAAAACTGGTTTTGTACTTCCTGTTGGTTTTTGTTGTTCTCCGTCAGCCATATCAAATCTCGCGTAAATTATACACTTTTAAACATTATGCATAAAAAAATAAAATAAAAGAAGGTAAAAATTTACCTTCTCTTTTTCGTTTCGTTGTCGTCGTTGTAGACGCTTACATTTCCTTTAGCATTTCTGCCTCGGGAAATGAAAGCAAAGCCTGCTACCAAAACTATTCCTACTAAGATTAATAGGAATGTTGTAGAGTCAGAGCCTCCTACATTCAAGCCTGTTACAAAGCCCGTTACAGTTGGTGTTTTAGACTCAACAGTTATTGTAAAGTCCTTTGTTGCAACAACTTCGCCGCCAGATTCAACACTAAGTGTTGCTGTGTGTGCGCCAAGAGCTGCTGTAGTTTTTGGAGTTATGTATACATTTACAGGTATACTCTTTCCAGCATCTACACTTACATCACCTGGTTCAATTGTTACAATTGCCCAATCCTGTACATTTGTTGCTGACAAAGTGAAATCGGCTGCAGTTGCGCCGTTGTTTTCCACTTCAACAACAAACTTTACTGTTTGACCTGCTGCAACATCTGCAAATGTGCTTGCAGTGTTTAATGCAACATCATCTGAAGCTGCACCGCAGCTTGCTGCCATATCAACAATCTTGCTAATTGTGTCGCCTTCATTGAATGTTACTTTTACATCCAATGGGTACAAATCTTCACCAGCTGATTTTGGTATGTCAACAACAGCTCTTACAGTGTAATCTGCGTCGCTACCAGAGTCTTGCACTTCAAATACATCTGATTTGTAGTCAATGCCTAATTTTGTGTTCTTTATTGTTACATAGGCATCGTCCTCATCAGAAGTACCGATGTTCGCAACCATAACAGCTATTTCAACTGAACTGCCACATATTGGCATTTCAGGATTGAAAGTTACACTTTCAATTAACAAGTTGTGGGCGTTTCTTTCAACATCTATTGACTCAAATGTCAAATCATAGACATCATTTCCATCATCATCTTGGCCAGTAGCTTCAAATATGACATAATGTTTGCCGTCTTTTGCATCTACTGGAACCTTAAGAGTTACATCTTTGGTTTCAGTTGTCTTTCCTTCAACATTGAACTTTTCAGTGTCAATTCTGTCGGAAATTCTTTCGCCAGCATCGTCTTCTATCCATACTCTTACTCTGACATCATTCATATCAGTTGTAATTTCGTTAGAAATGTCAAACTCTACCCTGATTTCATCGCCGGGTAAAAGTTCAGCGTCGTCGCCAGTCTCATCTGTAACATCAAAGTTATCTACAATAAGAGCATTGTCGTCTGCAGGTTCGCCTACTACGATGACAACATTCTTTATTACTTCAACGTTATCAGTGTCTTTTACAGTTACTGAAGCTTGGTGTATTCCTACATCTGCATTTTCAGGAGTGAAAGTTATCAATCCTGCTGCTGACATAGTAAATGTATCCCAGTTTCCTGCATCTGCAGTATATGTTAATGCACCTTCAACATCGCTTGCTACAACTTGGTGGCTGAAAGCTTCGCCTTCAACGGCGTTCAACTTTTCAGGCAATGTTAATGTTGGTGCATCATTTACTGCGGTTACAGTAACAGATACAACTTCTTGTTTCGTTTCGATATCGTCAGTTACTTCAAATGTTATTTGTTCATTACCGTTCCAGTTCGCTTCTGGAGTGAATGTAACAACACCATTTGCGTCTATACTAACTGCGATGTTATCATTACCGGAGTAATCATAAATTACAGTTCCTACACTATTAGATATATATGTGTCTAAGTCTAATGTGCTGTGCGTGGTATCTTCATTGAAGGTTATGTCTGGCGTACCAGCAAAGTCCAATGCAACAGCAGAAAAAGGTAAAACTAAGGCTGTTAGAACCACTGCTATTATTTTACTTATATATGATTTGTTCATACAAGCACCTCAAGCAAACAGCTAAAAGAAAGCTATAAAAGGATTAGCGTATGGAAAAGAAATAGACTTACTGCGCCATATATTATTAGTTAGCCAATTAAATCATCCAAAGTTCTTTGCAATTTATTTCGTCTTTCTTTGGGTGCTTAGGATGATATGAGCGTGCCTGACAGGATTTGAACCTGCGACCTATAACTTAGAAGGTTATCGCTCTATCCAAGCTGAGCTACAGGCACATAGGTAAGTAATTTAAATTACGTCTTTTAATGTTTACTATGGCAAAGCCAACCGTAATTGAAGCCAAATGGCAAAAGAAATGGAAAGCCGCTAAGGTTTTCAAATCAAAAGATTCTGGTAGAAATAAATATTACGTTCTTGAAATGTTTCCATATCCATCTGGCTATGGCCTACATATGGGTCACGCACGCAATTATTCTATCGGAGATTCAATCGCGAGATTCAAACGATTACAAGGATTTAATGTAATGTATCCAATAGGCTGGGATTCTTTCGGTCTGCCTGCAGAAAATGCAGCGATAGAAAAAGGAATACATCCTGAAAAAAACATAGCGCGCAACATAAAAGTAATGAAAGAGCAAATGAATAAACTCGGATTAAGTTATGACTGGGATAGAGAAATTACGACGCATAATCCAGAATATTACAAATGGGATCAGTGGCTTTTCCTGCAATTATACAAAAATAATTTAGCATACCGCACGAAAGTTAATGGCAATTGGTGTCCAAGCTGTAACACTACCATTGCAAACGAAGATGTGAAAAACGGGCGCTGTTGGAGATGTAACAGCCAAATAGTACAAAAAGAAATTGAGCAGTGGCTTGTTAGAACAACTAATTACGCTGATGAATTACTTAGCGGCTTAGAAAAAACAAACTGGTCAAATCAATTAAAATCACTGCAAACTAATTGGATTGGTAAAAGCAAAGGAGTTGAAATTCATTTCAAGTTAGAAGACGGCGAATATCTCAAGGTATTCACGACTCGCCCAGATACGCTGCCAGGCTGCACTTTTGTTATATTGGCTCCAGAAAATCCACAGGCAATGGAATTAGTAAAAGGCACTAAATATGAAAAACAGCTTCAAGAGTATATTAGAGAAACTGAAAAACTTTCTGAATTAGATAGAATCTCTAAAGAAAAGACTGGTATTTTCTTAGGAAAATATGTAATTAACCCCATAAACAACCAAAAAATACCTGTTTATGCGGCTAATTTTGTTCTCGTGGGCTATGGTACAGGAGCGATAATGTCTGTTCCAGCGCACGATAAAAGGGATGAAGAATTTGCTAAGCTGCACAAACTACCTATAAAACAAATAGAAATCAAAGAAAGTGACTTTGAGAAAATTACAAATGAACTAATAAAAAATGGTTTAGGTAAAAGAGTTATAAATTACAAAATAAGAGATTGGAATATTTCAAGACAAAGATATTGGGGTTCACCGATACCAATAATATATTGTGCTAAATGCGGCGTTGTTCCTGTGCCTGAAAAAGATTTGCCGGTAAAACTACCGCTAAATGTTAACTTCAAGACGAAAGTAATTTCTCCTCTTGCAACCAATAAAAAATTCCTCAATGTAAAATGTCCTAAATGTGGTGGTAAGGCTAAAAGGGAAACAGATACAATGACTACATTCATTGATTCCGCCTGGTATTTTTTGCGTTACTGTGATCCAAAAAACAGAAAACAAATATTTGATAAGAAAAAAGCAGCTTATTGGATGCCGGTAGATCAATATATCGGCGGCATTGAGCACGCAGTAGGTCACCTTTTGTACTCAAGATTTATCACAAAATTCCTTAAGAAAAAGGGTTACGTAAAAATTGATGAGCCGTTTACTAAACTTTTGAATCAAGGAATGATAAATCTCGGCGGCACAAAGATGTCTAAATCTAAAGGCAACGTAATTGATCCGACAGAGATTACAAAAAAATATGGCGCCGATACACTAAGAACTTACCTGTTATTTGTAGCACAGCCAGATACAGATATGGAATGGTCTGAAAAGGATTTAACAGGAATAATAAAATTTATTGCTAAAGTAAAAACATTTGACAAGCTAAAAGAGAATAAAAAATACAAATCATACATAGACAGCGTTGCGCAGAGAAAAATTGAGTTAGTTACACTGCACTTAGAAAATTTGCATCACAATAAAGCTCTAATTGAATTATTTGACTTTTCTAATAAATTAGAAAGATATCCAAGTAAATATGCAATTTGTATATTTTTGCATCTTCTTTATCCATTTGCACCACATATATGCGAAGAAGTTTGGAATAGATTAAATGGAAAAATGCTTGCAAAAGGCAAGTGGCCAGTTCAAAATCAAAAACTAATAAATGAAAAAGCGGAAAAAGAAGTTGAAGCTGTTGATAAAGTTGTTTCGGATATCAGACACATTGAAAAGATTATGAATAAATCTGCGAAGAAAGCATACTTATACGTTATTCCACCAGAGCTAAACAACTATAATGTGGTCATAAAAGATATAGAAAAAGAGCTGGCAATGGAAATCAAAGTCTTCGCATTAAATGACAAAGCAAAATATGACCCAGAAAACAAATCTGGCAAGGCTAAGCCAAATAGGCCCGCCATTTATCTAGAATAATTATTTCTTATAATTTAGTTTATCTATTACTTTGTCTACCGATAAAAATTCTTCATCGCCAGATTTCATATTCTTTAGTTTTACTTTTCCTAGTCCGAGCTCTTTCTCTCCGACAAAAAGTGCATAAGGTATATTTTGCTTGTTTACGTAATCTAAATTCTTGCTTATACTTCTGTCAAGCATATCAAAATCAGTGTTTATTCCGCCTTTTCTCAACTTATTTACAATTTGCAAAGATGCTTTTAAAGTATTAATTGGTATTACAAATATTTCAGACGAGGTTTTTTTGTCAGATTTTTTTAATATGTCCATTAGTCTTTCCAATCCAAGAGTTATTCCGGTTGCAGAAATCTTCTCTCCGGAAAAGCGTTCTATTAGCCCTTCATATCGGCCTCCGCCGCCAAGACTCATTCCAACACCCGCATCTATCTCAAAAACCAAGCCAGTATAGTAATCAAGTCCTCTTGCGAGACTTAAATCAAAGATATATTCCTTGACGCCTAACTCTTCAAGATATTTTATAAATTCGTCAATCTCTTTTTTGGTTTCTTCTGATGCTTTTACTTTTGAAGAAAGCCTATTCCAGTCGCTCTTAAGTTTTATAGCTTCCAAAACGCCAAACGTAGATGCTTCAGATAAAAATGTGCGCAGCTCTTTTGCTACACCCTGCTGTCCGATTTTATCAAGTTTATCTATTACTCTTAATGTCTTTACAATTTTATTTTCTTCAACATTTGCATTTCTTAGAATTTCATCCATCAGCTTTCTGGAATTTACACGGAACAGAAATTTCTTTATCCCCAATACAGCTAATGCATCACTGGCGCACGAAATTATTTCTGCGTCTGCTAAACTACTTGCAACGCCCACAATATCTACATCGCACTGGTAAAATTCCCTGTATCGGCCTTTCTGGGGACTTTCATATCTCCAGACCCGGTCTATTGCATAGCGCTTGAATGGCTTTGGCAAATCTTTATTTGATGCAACAACTCTAGCTAATGGTATAGTTAAATCATATCTAAGGGCTAAATCTCTGCCCGCCTTATCTTTGAATTCATACATAAGTTTCAATGCTTCATCGCCATATTGGTCTTTTCCTGATAACAATTCTTTGCTTTCTAAAACAGGTGTTTCCAAAGGCGAAAAGCCATACAGCTCAAATACTAATTTTATCTTCCCGATGACTTCATCTCGGAATATTTTTTCCTCTGGCAAAAAATCTCTTGTGCCCTTTACAGTTTCTGGAACTTTACTCATATCTATGTAATTCAGTAAGGCTTTAAATACATAATTGAAACTTCATAATATATGACGGGGATAGTATAGCCTGGTTAGTATCGGAGACTGTGGCGCTTAGAGAAAGCGCAGAAATCTCTGGACGGGAGTTCAAATCTCCCTCCTCGTCCTTGAAATGAAATTAAAAATTGACTGCCCTGGGTACGGAAATAAAAATAGTCCGAAAATTCTTTTTATAGGAGAGCGTCCCGGAGCTAAAGAATTGGAATTAAAGAAGCCGTTTGTAGGTAGAGCCGGCAAATTTCTTGACAAAGAGCTTGAGAAAATTGGAATTAAAAGAGATGAGAATTATATAACAAATATTGTTAAGTCCTATGCCGAAGGAAACAAAGCACCGACCAAAGAAGAGATAGAAAAATATCTGCCTCTGCTGGAGAAAGAGATTTCTGAAATAAATCCAAAAATAATTGTATTGCTTGGAAAGACTGCTTCTGACAATGTACCAAGAAATCCAAAATATAAATACCTACACATAATTCACCCAAGCGCTGCTATGCGTTTTACCAAACCAAGAATTAAATTTCTTGAAGGTATGCAAAAGCTTAAAACTTTTGTAATTGATATTTAAATATGGACTACATATATAGCGCGCATTGCGAGATTTGCAAACGTGAAACATTAGAGAAAATAAATGATAATGCAGTCTGCTCTAACTGTGGCTATTTTACCTTCCCAACTCAAAACGAAAAGGGTGATATAGAAATCAGTCCAAAAGTGGCACAGAAATTAATTGAAAGAGGTGCGATGCTTTTAGATGTCAGAGATAAAGATGAATATGAAACAACTAATATTAATAGCTCAGTTTTGATTCCGTTGAAAGAATTGATTTACAAAATTCAAGAGCTTTCAAGAGATACACAAATAATAACGCATTGTCATCACGGAGTCAGAAGCCACAAGGCCGCCCGTTTTTTGAATCAGAAAGGTTACAATGCGAAATCAATGAAAGGTGGCATTGAAGCGTGGTCGCTCACTGTTGATCCAAAAGTAGCTAGATACTAAAATTATAAGATTTCTAAATTAACAAAACTTATAAGCCTTAACTATTTGTAAAATTCATTCTAAGAGGTTAAAATGACATTAAACATCGGAGAAAAAATTCCTGAATTTGAAGCTGAAGCTTATCAAAATGGTGAATTTGTGAAAATAAATTCAGAGCAGTGGAAGAATAAATGGACTGTTTTATTTTTTTATCCGTTAGATTTTACTTTCGTCTGCCCAACTGAAATAAGGGGATTTGCAAAACTTGAATCAGAATTCAAAGTAGCAAATGCGCAAATAATCGGTGCGAGTACAGACTCAAAACACAGCCACAAAGCCTGGCTGCAAAAAGATTTACCAGAAGTAAAATATCCAATAATTGCGGATACATCTCATAAACTAAGCAATCTTTTTGGAGTTCTAAAAACAGATGAGGGTATTGCATATAGAGGAACTTTCATAATAGATCCAGAAGGCTATTTGCGGTATTCTGTAATTTCAGACTTAAATGTCGGAAGAAGTGTTGGAGAAACATTGAGAGTTGTAAAAGCATTCCAAACTGGAGATTTATGTCCTGTCGAATGGGCGCCAGGCCAAGCAACACTTGGTAAAGCTTAAATCCAACATAACATAATTTAGATTATGTTAAATTACGATCTAGCTCAGATATTTTACGAAATTGCAGACTTCTTAGACATAGAGGGTGTAGCGTGGAAACCGCAGGCCTACAGGAAAGCTGCGAGAACAATTGAAAACTTGCAAGAAGATGTTGAAGAAATTTACAACGAAAAAGGTATCAAAGGCCTGCTTGAAATAGAGGGAATTGGTCAAGCTCTTGCGGAGAAAATTGAAGAATATATTCACACTGGTGAAATAAAAGAATATAATAAATTAAAAAAGGGTTTGCCAAAAGGTATTTCTGAGCTACTGGAAATAGGTGGTCTTGGTCCAAAAAAAGTTGCTGTTCTTTATCAAAAACTTAAAATAAAAAATATAAAAGAGCTTGAATTTGCTATAAAGAAAAATAAGGTTGCGGAGATGCCTGGCTTCGGACAAAAAACACAGGAGAATATTCTCGCAGGAATACAATTGCATAAACACGGAACTGAAAGAATGCTGCTTGGCGAAGCTTTGCCGATTGCAAGACAATTAGTTAGTGAGTTAAAAAAACTAAAAGAAGCTCAGCAGATTGAAATTGCTGGCTCGCTACGCAGAAAGAAAGAAACCATAGGCGACATTGATATTTTAATTTCCTCAAAAAATCCAGTAAAAGTTATGGACAAATTTACATCACTTAGTTATGTTAAACGTATTTTAGCAAAAGGTCCAACAAAATCTTCTGTTTATCTTTCGTCAGATATACAAGTTGATTTGAGAGTAATAGATCCAAAAGTTTTCGGTGCGGCTTTGCAATATTTTACTGGTAGCAAAGAGCATAATATAAAACTCAGAGGCATTGCACAAAATAATGGTTACAAACTTTCCGAATACGGATTATTTAATAAAAAAACTGGAAAACTTGTTGCTGGTAAAACTGAAGAAGAGATTTACAAAAAGCTCGGACGGCAATATATTGAACCAGAGCTACGTGAGAATTATAACGAAATAGAACTAGCGAAAGATAAAAAACTCCCAAAGCTGGTTGAACTAAAAGACATTAAAGGTGATTTTCATATGCATACCATTGCAAGTGACGGTGCAAATACTGCTGAAGAAATGGCTTTAGCAGCAAAAAAATTTGGCTATGAATATATCGCAATTACCGATCACACTAAATACGATAGAATTGCAAATGGTCTAAACGAAAAAGAGATGCTTGAGCACGCCAAACGAATAAGAGATCTCAACAAAAAAATCAAGGGCATAAAAATTTTTGCTGGTGCTGAAGTTGCAATTCTTGCAGACGGGAGTTTAGATTTCCCAGAGGATGTTTTGAAAAAACTTGACATAGTGGTTGCAAGTCTTCACTCTGGTTTTAAACAAGATAAAGATGCAGCGACAAAAAGAGTTCTAAAAGCGCTCGATAACAAATATGTTGACATATTTGGTCATCCAACCGGAAGGATAATTCATCAAAGAGAGCCAATAAAATTTAATATGCCTGAAGTTTTGAAATTATGCAAAGAACGCAAAGTTTTATTGGAAATAAATTCCAGTCCATCAAGACTTGATTTGAAAGATACTGACATTAAACAAGCAATTGATATTGGATGTAAATTTGTGATAGATACAGATTCCCACGCAGCTAGTCATTTCTATGGTTTAGAGTATGGCGTTGCTACTGCGAGACGTGGCTGGGCTACACCCGACCATATTGTAAATACAAAGCCTCTAAACCAACTGCATAGATACTTCAGAAAACTAAAACTTTAATTCTTTCGCAATTGGTTTTTCTTATGAGACTGTCAGATATCATTTCATATTACTCTCGCCAAGATATAACTAAAGAGATGATTAGCATTGCTAATAATAGAGAAATTGCTATCAAATATAGTGAGCAATTCGGCAAACGCCCCGACATTTTACAGTTTCCTGATGATATTAGAAAACAAGCTAGAAATGGCGCTACATCATTCCACTGTTCAGAAGAACTTTGGCGCGATCCTCTTGCACTTGATTCTAGTTTATCAAAAGGTGATTTAGATGACTTAAGAATTGGTTTTGATTTAGTTTTAGATATAGATTGCAAAATTCTTAGCTGGTCAACACTTTGTGCACGAATTATAATAGACTATATGAAAACACTTGGAATAACTTGTGCGAGTTTGAAATTTTCCGGCGGAACTGGCTGGCATATCGGATTAAGGCACGAAGCTCTCGGCTTAGTAGCAACTTCATTTCCAGAAACACCGCAAATAGTTGCTAGGTATTTGAAAAACGTAATAAAAAACGACCTGGCAGAAGCAATACTGCGAAAAGAAGGTGATATTAAAAATATAGTTGAGAAGTCAAACAAGAAAAGGGGAGACTTATTTGAAGGTAATAACTTCAATCCGTTTTCTGTTTTGGAACTTGATACAATTTTGATTTCATCACGGCATTTGTTTCGTATGCCCTATTCATTAAACGAAAAAACCTGGCTTGTATCTGTTCCAATTGCAGAAAAAGATTTAGAAGCGTTTAATATTTCTTCTGCGAAACCGCAGAATGTTAAGATAACAGGAATAAAATTTTTAGGTACAAATGCGAAGACTGGCGAAGCTTCGCAGTTAGTTATAGAAGCCTGGGACTGGTATAATAGAACTAAGCACAAAACAGATTCTTCTGAAAAACAAACTGAAAAAAATATAGTTGAATACGAAAATAAAGTTCCGGAAGATAAATTTCCGCCCTGCATCAAGTTGATTTTAAAAGGTATGACTGACGGCAAAAAAAGAGCACTTTTTGCTTTGATAAATTTCCTTAGCAATGCGAAATGGACGCCAATTGAAATAGAAAATAAAATCTATGAATGGAATAAAATAAATCCAAAGCCGCTTAAAGAAGGCTACATCAAAGCACAAATATCATATTACACTAGACAGACCTCAACTTATCCACCGCCAAACTGCAAAGAATATTATGAAGATTTAGGAGTATGCAAACCAGATGAAATATGTCGCAGAATCAAAAACCCATTAACGTATCCAAGGTTTTCCTTAAAGCGCTCTTCCTAAGCATTGAATCAAATTGTCCGCTAATATGGTGCGCTTTTGCTGATAAGCCATAATTAACTATAGCTATTGGAAATGTTTCCTGTATTGGACTCAATGGATTTTCAACATTACCTTCAAATACGAAGTATGTAGCTTTACTTGAACTAGGTCTATAAATTCTTAAAATACTACCACCAGAATGAATCTCACTTATATCTCTAATATGGCTCCTTACCTTGGAAATATCAGCTTCGGCGCTGTCAGATAAAGCATATCCTGTAACAATTCTACCAGCCTTATTCGTAGCACTATATACTTCAGTATAGTGTTTGATTGGTTTTTCCATTGGAGTTTTGTAGTCGGTTTATCTGTATAAAAGCGTTTGTACTACCGAAATTTACTTAAATTTAAGAACTTGAGTTTATCGGGGTGCATTGTGGAAAACTACGATTATAGCGACATTTTGGAACTTTTGCATTCGGAGAAATATAATCCTGAGCTGCAGCTCTTGACAAAAGAGCAATTTACTAAAATACAGCAATATATGGATGCTAAGCAGGCTCTTTTTGAAAAAGCTACCAGCAAAGAGCTCAAATTCAAGCTGCAAATGGAGATAGAAAATGCAGAACGCGCCATTAGAGATTTGTATAGCAAAAGAGAACAGAAAATTATCAATAGATCTATTTTTGCTGCCCGCTCAGATTTCAAACTTAAAGATACCACGAATATGCTATTAAAAGAAGAGATTTTTTACAGCCAATTAATTGAGCTACTAATTTCAAACCAAAAGAATTTTTATTCCACACTTCAAAATCCGCAATCAACGCCTCGTGCTATAGAGCAATCTTTAAAAACAGCCCACAAGACTTTAAAGTTCAAAGAAGCGGTTCCTGAATTGCTTGATTTAGAAGAAAACAAGCACGGACCATTCCAGCCAAACGATACTGCTGAGCTTCCAGACGAGCTTGCGCAAATTTTAGTTGCGCAGAAAAAGGCAGAGATTGTTGAGACTAAATAAGAGAGATATGAAAATTCCAAAACAAATGAGAAAATATTGCCCGAGCTGTCATAAACATACCACTCAAAAAGTAATGATTGAAAAGGTAAAACCAAGACCTAAAACAAAGAAAGGCGCTTTGAAATGGGGTATAAGACACTACGCTAAAATATCTGCTGGTTATACACCAAGTCCAAGACCTATCGTAAGAGATAAGGCAAAAACGAGCAGAAGAGCCAATATAAAATATCAGTGCACTGTTTGCAAAAAAATGTATTTCAAACAAAACCCAGTAAGACAAAAGAAATTAGAGCAGGTATGATGTCATATTTATGTATAACAAAACAGGCTATCCAGAAAAAGATGATTTAGTAATTTGCACCGTAGAAAGATTACTTCCAAGTTCTGTTATTGTTTCGCTTGATGAATACAAAAAAATTGAAGCGATGATTCACGTTTCTGAAATTTCGCGTAAATGGGTACGAAACTTAAAAACCTATATGAAAATTGGCAAGAAATTAGTTTGCAAAGTAATGCAAGCTAACGAAAGCGAAAATCTTGTTACGTTATCTTTGCGAAGAGTCGGCTCCGGTCAAATGCGAAATAAAATGGCTGAGTGGGCTAGTGAAAATCGTGCAAACGATATTCTCGAAGTCATCGCAAAACAAATAGATTTGACAACAAAACAAATTTATGAAAAATTCGGCGATAAAGTTCTTGCCGAATATGGGTTGTTAAATCCTATTTTAATTGAAATTGCTAAAGGTGATGAAGAAATTTTTGGGGAATTGAAAATTGAGAAATCTTTGGCAGAGAAATTGAAGGATTTGATACAAAAAAGAATTACTTTGCCTAAAGCGGAAATTTCTGGTTTAATAACTATGAGCACTTCCGACACCAATGGCTTGCAGGCAATAAAAGACACAGTCAAATCTGGACAGGAGCACGCCAAGAAAAAAAAGGTTGAAATGAAATTAATTTATTTAGGCGCTCCAAAATATCAAATCAAAGTTATTTCTGATGATTTCAAAAAAACTGAAGACGGTTTAGCTGAAATTATTGAAACTATGACGCAGCACTTAATGCATCACAAAGGCACTCTTGTTTTCAAAAGAACTGAGTAATAAAAGAAAACATAGATTTTATAGTATTGAAGAGCAACAGATTTTCAATATATTTACATCAGCAACTAACTTATAAAGATGATTTTTCTACTGCAATTATGAGTAAATGGTTAGCTTCTGAAAAGTTTAGCAAATCACTTCAGCTGAAAAATCCAATACTTATTGAAGGTTTGCCAGGCATTGGCAATGTAGGAAAAATTGCGATTGATTACATAATTGAAAATGTTAAGCCGACATTAATATATCAACTTCACTCTCACAGCTTTCCGCATTCTGTTTTCCTAACAGAAGAAAATACAATAGAATTGCCGTCAGTTAAAATCTATAAGCACAAAGGTGCTGATAGAGATATATTACTATTAGGCGGAGATGTCCAGCCGCTTGACGAAGTTTCAAGTTACGAATTCTGCGAGCAGGTTTTGAATTTTGCGGAAAAAGTCGGCTGCAAAGAAATAATCACTCTTGGTGGAATTGGTATGCCAAATCCGGTAAAAGAGCCAAAAGTTTTTGGTGCTGTTACAAGCAAAATAGCTTTAAAAAAATACAGCAAATACAAAAATATAGATTTCAAAATAAATCAAAAGATTGAAGCGATTGTTGGCGCAACTGGTTTATTACTCGGACTCGCAAACTTGAGAGGAATAGAAGGAGTTTCTCTTCTTGCAGAAACGCGCGCCCACCAAATGCATCTTGGTTTCAACGAAGCTAAAATTTTAGTTGAGAACCTAAATAATATTCTTGATTTGAAAGTAGATGTAAAAGAATTAGAGAAAGCTACAGAAGATGAATCCGGACAAAAAAAGACCGAATCTAAAATAGAAAAAGAAATAAAACCAACAAAAAATAAATTACTAAAATACAGCGAAGGCGGAGTTTATTATATTAGTTAGTTGTAAATTTTATTGCTGTTCTAACTTAATAATCTTATCTACTTGCTGCATATATCCGTAATTAAATGTCAATACTAATGGTTCTGCGGCTTCCGCTTTTACGTTATCAAATGTTGTTTTACACGAAAAGGAAGCTTTACCATCAATTAATCTTATTTCTTTTGGTGCACCGCAGTCTATCAATTTGTTATTTGCACCAAGTTCAACTTTCGTTAATTCTATTCTGTCTTTTTCCGAGTTAGGAGATATATCGCCCGGAAGCAAACTTGGCCCGTATTTTGGCTCTTTTGGTCCAACTGGAATATTTACGAATGGGTCGCCTTTACCAACATTTTCAACTGTTATCAAAACAGTTCCTCTGGCTTGGTCAATAGATGTAACTTTTATTGGTCCTGCTTTTGTGCCAACATCTTTCTTTCCAACTGAATTGCAGATGCTTTTCTGTCCTGAAGATTGTTGTTTTGAGCTTACGCACAAAGTACTTACTGCTGTTGTTTCAAACGGATAAATTGCTGTTGCATAAATGTGTGTTTCCAAAGCTTGTGCGCCAGACAATAACATAGGCGTTACATCAAATACTACACTTTCAAAACTTCCTGGAATTTCATTCTTGTCACTCGTTCTTACTCTGCCCAAGAGTTCGCCAGTGCTCTGAGCGAAGCCCGGAGTAACTTTATAAGAACTACCCAAACCTTCCAAAATCACATTAACTGAATTTATGTTGCTGCCACCAATATTTTTAATTGTAACCGCTATAGGGAATTCCTCGCCACTTATTACTGTTGCTGGCGGTTGATTAGCTTCAAAATTTAATGATACGGCATCTTGCCCTGTCGGAAATCCAAAATCAACTGTTTTTTGTTGCTGTGGCTGAGCGCATCCGCTCACCAAAAATACACCCGCTAGTATAATTGTAAGTAAAACAATATTATTCTTATTAGTAGCCATTAACTAATTCTATATATCGGACTTTAAATAGTTTATCTCAAACTCTACTTCAAGTTTATAAAACTGCATACTAGAACTGAACTATGAAAATCGCTGTTGTTGGCTGCGGAATTACTGGCGCATACTTGGGCTGGAAATTAGCGGAAAAGGGAAATAGTGTTACAATTTTTGAGAAGCGTAATAAAATAGGCAAGGAAGTTTGTTCCGGCTTAATTTCAGAAAGACTTTGGAATTTTATTCCTAAAAATGAAAAACTGATAAAGAACAAAGTTAATTACTGCCGCGTAAACTTTCCTAATAAAACAGTCACTCTAAAATTCAAAATTCCTTTTGTAGTTTTGAGTCACGCCGAGATGGATAATTATGTTGCAGATTTGGCAAAGAAATCCGGAGCGAATATTTCACTTAATGCTGAAATAAAAGAAATACCAAAAGAGTTTGACAAAGTAATCGGCACTGGCGGAGCTCTTGATACCATAAGAAAAAATCTGAAACTAAAAGAGCCGAAAAATTATCTGGGGCTTCTATGCTACGTTAATGAAAAAGATCATTCTGATGTTGTTGATGCTTGGCCTATTGGCGATGGTTTTTGCTGGCGAATTCCCCGTGGCGAAAACATTGAATATGGTATAATGGCTAATCCGAAACTTGCTCGGATGCAATTTGATAAATTTGCGCAGCAGCAAAATTTCAAAATTGAAAACCTTAAAGCTGCACTAATTCCCCAAGGTTTGATTATACCAAAAAATAAAGACGTAACTATATGTGGCGGAGATGCAACTGGCTTGACAAAACCCTGGTCTGGCGGTGGTGTAATATGGACTCTCACTAGTGCAAATATATTGCTTAATGCGTTTCCTAATTTCAATTCGTACAGAACTAACTTAAGGCTCTTCTTTATTCCAAGAATCTTAACTTACAAGCTGCTAACAAAGTTAGTATATTTTATGGGTTACAATACACCGCAGCTATTGCCAAAGAGTAGAGCGGTAGATCCTGACTTTTTGTTCTAAATTTATTTAAGAAATTTACTTAATGGTATGAAAACCATAGTTCGTTTCAACAATTCAAAGCTATAAACCTAATTATTATTTTAGCGTAAACAAAAACTTCTAGATTTTTAGCTTCTCCTTTTATACTGGTTGGCATACTTCCAATAACATTAAGTCATGGGATTTGAAATAACTAATTATATCGGTAACAACTTCTTTTGCTTTGTCCAACTTCACTAAACCTCTAGAATCTCTAAATTCTTTTGTAACTTCGAATTGTGGTTTAATTAATATTAATAATCGCCATTACTTTTAACTGCATCACATACATAAGGTAATACTTTCTTTATAGATATGAATGAAACGTCGACGCAGGCTAAATCAACTCTGGTAGACTTTTTCACCGCAGATTCCAAAGTATCCATAAACGTTTAGCGTGGCTAAGACTAATAAACTTCTAATAAACTTTACTATTCACCTGTATTGGTGCATTAAAGGTTGGCGGAAAGGGT
>Ga0208245_1000693_pt1 | contig 25437 bp, 25 predicted proteins | sample RifOxyC1_FD_184035 | JGI IMG/M metagenome (GOLD analysis project Ga0208245, IMG submission 184035) | Soil microbial communities from Rifle, Colorado - Rifle Oxygen_injection C1 (SPAdes) | ecosystem: Environmental > Terrestrial > Deep subsurface > Rock core/Sediment | place: Rifle, Colorado... | reverse complement strand
ACTTTCGGGAAATCCGAACGGTACCTATCGCGACGCTCCGATCATCGCAGGCGGTGACTTCGAAGTGAACGGAAAGAAATATTACCGGATTACCGAAAGCCAATTGGAGACGCTCAAAAAAGACCTCTTTCTCTCGGTGGAGTGGGTCGACGATCCCAACCCGCCGCAAGGCGCGCCAACAAAGACCTACCTCGCCAGGCACGAGTACCCGAGTGCAAAGACCTATAAAAAATTCCAACAACTCCTGAGCGCGGATCTCCTGAAAAAGTTAAAACAAGCTGAAGGCTCCGGACAACTCGCCAACGAAGCAAGTATCGAATTCAAGAATCTTACTCAAGCCGTGTTAAAAGAGCTGATCCTCTACTCAGAAAAAAAAAACGTCTCGCCCCTTTTCCGTTATCAACTCCAGATCTCCATTCATCCGTTTTCCGACTACAACGGCAGAAGTCTTCGCGCGAAGTATTTCAAAGACGCAGGAAAACCTTTGGTTATGAAAAATTGGGATCTCGACCTCTTCCTGAATTACGAAGAATTCGCATCCGAAAGCGCGGCCGGCCAGCTCCAATATCAGGCCTTGTTTAAAGGGTTGTTCGACGCCGAAAAGGCGAGCCCCGACGTTCCGCCAAAATTCTATGACATCAAAGAGCCGTATATGATGGTCAGCGGGGTTTCTGAACTCGATGAACCCCCTGCTGATTTTGTCAACCGGGTCAAAGCCTTCTACACCGACCCGGCAAACGATGAGCTGATCCGGCGCAAGCAATATTACGATGTGGAACTCGGCCTCAAAAAGCAGTGCGTCCGTCAGGCGCTTTTCAATCAGTTCGGGATCTGATCGAAGATTTCTCTGGCGATCTTCATTTTTTATTGAGAGCGGCTTTAATACGGCGCCTTCTCGCACTGAAATAATTCAGATTTTTCCACTAAATTACCGAAAAGATTCTGAATATGACGTTCAGCAAAGACTGCTTTAGAAAACTCGGTTTTATTACAACCCTCATCATTGCTCTCCACCTCGGCCTCGCGCCGACGCTCCGCTCCGATGGGCAGCCGAAGCTCATCATCGAGACCGCCGCGGACGGTACGCAAAGCGCCGTCGTGGATGGCATATCAATCGGCGATATTGAAGTTCTCAAAGCCGGCACCCGTCTTTACCATTGGGCGGATCCCCGTGACATCGAGAGATGGGCGCAAGCCGGGCACGTTCCGGGCGAAGAAGTCGCGGCGCTCATGAAGAACCATGATTTAATGGCCGCTGGCGGAGGTTTTTACGCATCCAAAGATGCTCTTGATTCGTCCCATTTTGCCGAAAAGCTCTTGATCATCGAAGTCAAAAAAGACACCCGTATCTTGAATGCCAGCACGCAAATGATACAGAGGATGTTTGGCAATGATTGGGATGCCTTTCAACGCGAATTGAGAGCACAAAAGATTTCAGGGCTGCAATATAACTCTACCTGGCTGAATTTTTTTGAAGAATCACCGCTCGAGAAGGCCTGGACTCCGAAGAGCAGCGCCGAGATTCTGGACGCATTCCGGTCGGGCAACCCTCCTCCCGAGCCTCCGGATTTCCCGAAGCTCCTCCGAATCGATCAGAGCTATCCTTTGGTCGATCATCCCCTGATTCAAAAAAACTTCCCGGAATTGAGCAAGTTCCTTAGCGGGAAACCCTTGACTCAACCGGAACAGCTCAAACTTTACACCGATATTCAGAACAGCGTGCCCGAGTTTCAGAGCAGTACAGCGAAGAAACTTCGCCAACTGCTCCATTCACGATATGTTCAGGAATTCAAAACGGCAATGTCAGCACTCACGAAAAACGGCAAAGTCGTGCCCGCAGGCGACGTTTTCGACCGTGTCCTCGAATCAGCGATGAAAAGCGGAGTTCAACCAAAGGAGATTCTCCCAACCAGCGTTCAGCATGACGTTGCTCCCATCATGACCGGATTTCTTCCATACAAGCCGAAACTCACGAACGATTTCGCGCGCAATTTCTATGAAACTTTCGAATTCATTGACTGGAACGACATCGTCGATTCCATGGAAAAAGGAGATCCAGCGCCTTGGACCCGCTACGATCAACCGGGCATGGCACCCCTTCTTGACCGCTGGCGAAAAGCAAAACGACGGGCCGGCGGAACAGAACCTGACGCCGAAATTCTGGGTTCCTACCGTGCCCTTTCCGGGAACCCGAACGGAACCTACCGCGACGCTCCGATCGTTGCGGGCGGCGATTTCGAAGTGAACGGGAAAAAATATTATCGAATTACCAAAAGCCAATTGGATACGCTTAAGAAAGACCTCTTTCTCACGGTTGAATGGATCGACGATCCCAACCCGCCGCAAGGCGCTCCCACGAAGACTTATCTTGCAAAGCATGAATACCCAAGTGCAAGGACCTATAAAAAATTTGAACAACTCCTGAGCGCTGATCTCCTGAAACAGCTACAAAAAGCTGATGCCTCCGGGCAACTGGCGGATCAGGCAAATCCCGAATTCAAAAAACTGACTCAAGCCATTCTGAAAGAGCTGGTTACCCACTCAGAATCCAAAACCTTCCCCGATCTTTTACGCTATCAAATGCAGATTTCCATTCATCCGTTTTCCGACTACAACGGCAGAAGCCTGCGCGCGCATTATTTCAAAAGCTCCGGGTTCCCCCTTGTCATGAAAAATTGGGATCTCGACCTCTTCCTGAATTATGAGGAATTCGCATCCGAAAACATCGCCGGCCGGCTCCAATATCAAGCCTTGTACAAGGGGCTGATCGATGCCCAAAGAGCGAGCCCCGACGCTCCGCCAAAATTCTATGACATCAAAGAGCCTTACATGATGGTCAGCGGCGTTTCTGAACTCGATGAACCCCCTGCTGATTTCGTCAACCGGGTCAAAGCCTTCTACACCGACCCGGCAAACGATGAGCTGATCCGGCGCAAGCAGTATTACGATGTGGAACTCGGCCTCAGAAAAAAGTGCGTTCGCCAGGCGCTTTTCAATCAGTTCGGGATCTGAATATGGCGCTCAGCAAAGACTGCTTCAGAAAACTCGGCTTTATTACAACACTCCTCATCGCTCTGCATCTCGGCCTCGCGCCGACGCTCCGCTCGGATGCGCAGCCGGCTCTCAGCATCCAGACCGCCGCCGATGGGACCCAAACCGCCGTCGCAAACGGCAAGCAGGTCGGCACTATCGAAATTCTCAAATGCCGGCACCCGTGTTTATCATTGGGCGCATCCTCGCAACATCGAGAGATGGGTGCGGGCCGGTCGCGTTCCGGGCGAAGAAGTCGCGGCTCTTATGAAGAGCCATGATGGAATGGCCGCTGGCGGAGGTTTTTACGTTTCCAAGAATGCTCTTGATTCATCCCAGTTTGGCGAAAAGCTGTTAATCATCGAACTCAAAAAAGATACCCGTATTTTGAACGGTAACGCGGAACATCTAAAAACCGCACTAAACGGCGATTGGGGCAATGTTCAGAGCGAATTGCGGGCACTCAACCTTTCGGGGATACGATATAGCGATACCTGGCTGAATTTTTTTGAAGAGTCACCGCTCGAGAAGGCCTGGACGCCAAAAAACAGCGCCGAGATTCTCGATGCATTCCAGTCCGGTAACCCAAAACCCATACCCCAGAATTTTCAGAGGCTCCTCCGAATCGATCAGACCTATCCTTTAGTCGATCATCCGGTGATTCAGAAGAACTTCCCGGAACTGAGCAAATTCCTTGCCGGGAAGCCCCTGAGTGAACCGGAACAAGTCGAACTTTTCAGCCTTCTTAAAGATGAAGAGCTTCACAGCAATACGGCGAAAAAACTTCGCAAGCTGCTCCATTCACGATTCGCTCGGTACTACGCCACCTCAGTGGCGCCCCACATATACAATTTCGAATCCGTTCTTGAATCGGTTATGAGAAACGGAGTTCAACCCAGGGAGATACTCCCAGGCATTCAGTACGAAGTCGCTCCCATCATGACGGGATTTGTTCCGTACAATCCGAAGCTCACGAACGAATTCGCACGCAATTTCTACGAGAGTTTCGAGTTCATTGATTGGAACGACATCATCAATTCAATGGGAAGAGGCGATTCAGCACCCTGGACCCGCTACGATCAACCGGGTATGGCACCCCTTCTTGACCGCTGGAGACAAGCCAAACAACTTGTGGGCAGTATTGAAAGCGACGCCGAAATCCTGGGTTCCTACCGTGCGCTTTCCGGGAACCCGAACGGAACTTACAGGGACGCTCCGATCGTCGCGGGCGGCGATTTCGAAGTGAACGGGAAAAAGTATTATCGAATCACGAAAAACCAATTGGATGCCCTGGAGAAAAATCGCTTTCTCACAGTTGAGTGGATCGAGGATCCGAACCCACCGCAAGGCGCGCCGACGAAAACTTGCCTTGCAAAGCATGAATACCCAAGTGCAAGGACCTATAAAAAATTTCAACAACTCCTGAGCGCGGATCTCCTGAAAAAGCTCAAAGACGCGGACGCTTCGGGACAACTCGCCAATGAAGCGGGTAGCGAATTCAAGAACCTCACTCAAGCCGTTTTAAAAGAGCTGATCATCTACTCAGAAAATGCGGATGTTTCGCCTCTCCTCCGTTATCAGTTCCAAATCTCCATTCATCCCTTTTCCGACTACAACGGCAGGAGCCTTCGGGCGAAGTATTTTAAGGACGCGGAAAAACCGTTGGTCATGAAAAATTGGGATCTCGACCTCTTCCTGAATTACGAAGAATTTGCGTCCGAAAGCGCGGCCGGCCGGCTTCAATATCGAGCGCTGTTCAAGGCGTTGTACGATACCGAAAAGGCGAGCCCGGACGCTCCGCCAAAATTCTATGACATCAAAGAACCTTACATGATGGTCAGCGGGGTTTCTGAACTCGATGAACCCCCTGCTGATTTCGTCAACCGGGTCAAAGCGTTCTACACCGACCCGGCAAACGATCACTTAATCCGACGCAAGCAGTATGATGTGGAACTCGGCCGCCCAGTGAAGTGCGTCCGCCAGGCGCTTTTCAAACAGTTTGGGATCTGATCGTGGATTTCGGCCCCAGCGAACAGGGCGGCGCGGCATTTCTGCTCGCTTTGAACTTGCATTTCGTGCGAGCGGAGGGCTAGAGTTTTTGCGATGCGCTCCTTGGCGATCTTCATCATGACGATTCAATTTATGCTCGGATTCCCGGCCGCGGCGGAATCGACCACCGAAGCTGCTTCGCGCAACGACGACCTCCGGGTGATGAGCCTGAATCTTCACGGCTATCACCCCACCGGAGCACCCGAACGATGGATGGAAAATCGCGCCGGTCAAAAGCGTCTTGCCGATTCGAATCTTTTTTTCTTCAGCCGCGACGAACTCGACTCCGGTCATCGCCGGCGGCTCGATCGACTGGCGTCAGACCTCATGAAATTGAAGCCATCGATCATACTGCTTCAAGAAGTCGCAGCGAGCGGTCCCGGCATGCCAAAAACCTGTACGGAATTTTTCGCGCAGCCGCCGGGAGATCCCGCTCACCTGAACGCGGCAGTACGGCTCCTTCGCCGCTTGAAGACGCGTGGCGAAGACTACGAACTTTCGACCGTTTGCCGTGGAAATCTCGGCTGGTGGACCGAACCCTCAACCTTCGCGACAAAAAGGATCCTGCGCAAAACAAATTCAAATACGTTTGAAGTGGTTCACGATTTCGATTCGAACCCCTATCCGGATGGGATCGTCGTCGAGGGGCTCGCGATTCTCGTCCGAAAGTCCTGGCGAATTCTCGACGAGCAACGCTGGACACTCGACATCCCGGGCGCGCCCGACTCGAAGTCAATTATTCAGGCAATCACGATTGGAAAAGCTGACCAGTGGTTCGTCGCAGTAAACGTCCATGCCGGACGAAGGTTTCAGCATTTTGAACAGGCCGTTGCCTTGCGTGAACGCCTCGCTGAATACCTTCGCGATGCGCGGTTTCAAGGACAGTACGCCGGCCTGGTCATCGGCGGGGATTTCAACGCCGGTCTCTACCGCCCGAATCAGGTCGTCGAAAAAGGGGAAATCAGCACTGTGCCCTGGGAAGTTTCGGTCCCGGGCGAATACAGCCTTCTTTCCCCGCCTTTTCGCGAGCAGATCCCCGCGCTTCGCACCCAGCTCGTCGCCCTTGCGCGCGAGACTCCCCCTGCTCCGCCTAACGACGGGTTCGAAGAGGAAGTGAATCGTCCTGTTCTTCCGATCGCCGAAGCCGAAGCGCGCGCGACGCACGCACTGGAACGTCTGGGCAGATTACTCGATTCACCGGCTCCTGTTCGTCATTCCTGGACGCTTGCCGAGTCGCTCCACAAGGCAAATGTCTCGCGCAAATGTCAGCCGGAATCGGGAATTGACAGTGCCTGCTCTTTTTCTCAAAGGATTGATCACCTCTTTGCCGAACCTTGGCTCCGCCTGTCGAATGCCTTCATCCTTTTTCCCCGGAACAACTGGACTTCCCTCGACTCCGTCTCCGATCATCCCGGCGTTTTCGCGAGCTTTCTTACGAACTAAAGGGACGAGCTAAATGGCCGGCAATCAAGCGGCCTTTTTTGCGCGACCCGAGCGTCCTTTGGCCCTGGCCGCCTTGGTTTCGCCGAAACGCGCTCGCTGCTTGTTAACGATACGCGATGCGACTTCCTTCTCGCGCCCCTTGTATCGACCCGTTTCCTCGAACTGGCTTTTCAATTTTTCGTATTCACGTTCCCTTTTCGGGCTTGCACCTCTGGGCATGTCCAGTCACCTCCTGAAGATCGGCTAGTTACGAATGAAGTGAAGAGCAAAACGCGTTCCGCCCGTTTGCTCTCTACGCTTGCTTCGAACGGACGATTCGACTATCTCCTTAGGACACATGGAAACTCCATCCCTCCCAAGTACCGCCCCGGGCGGCATGACTTCTACCCCATTCCAACGAACTGCCTTAACCGTGACGTTCTATGTCCGGCTGTTCGTGATCGTGCTCTGGAGTTCCATTGTCTTCATCCTCGGCACCCCGCTCTTTTTGGCTTTTTGGGGTAATCTCAATCTGAATCGGATGGTCGGCCGGGTACTTTGGCATCCTCTCTCCTGGATTCTCGGGCTGAAGATCGAGGTTTCGAACGAGCAGAGACTCACGGCCTCGCAGCCGTGCGTTTACCTCGCAAATCATCAAAGCGCGCTCGAAGTGCTGCTTTTCGCGAGTTTCGTGACCGACCGGACCCTGGTCATCGGTAAGAAGCAGATACTCTGGGTGCCTTTTTTTGGGCTATTTTTCGCAGCCGCCGGAAACATCTTCATCAATCGGCAAAAACGCCATCAAGCCGTATCCGGACTGACCAAGGCGGTCGAGATCGCGAAGAACAGAGGTGCTTCCATCCTGATTTTTCCAGAAGGCACCCGAAACAAAACCCCCGGCACCCTTCTCCCCTTCAAAAAGGGACCGTTTCACATGGCGATCAGCGGGCAACTGCCGATCGTGCCGATCGTCATCGCGCCGATCCAGGATATCTGGGACGCGGCGGCTCGAGTTTCACGAAGCGGCCTTGTGAGGGTTCAGGTGCTTGACCCGATACCGACGCGTGGGCTTTCGGGAGCGGATATCGAAATGCTTTCTGACCGGGTTCGAAGTGAAATGCTAGCCTGCCTTACCCGCCAAGAACACCGGCCGTAAGCCCGCTATTCAAGTCACCACATCCGCTCGCGGCGCAGCTTCACTTCGGGGTTCCCGTTTTTTCGGTTTGCTCAAGCCCGGCCTGACTTCAGGTTCCTCAACAACCGGCGCATCCAGGCGCGGCACGACCGCGCTTTCCTGAGCCTGTTCAGGCTGAGGCTGGAAGGATTGGTACGAAGCCAAGTTCATGGAGATGAGCCCGATCGCGACCCGTTCCTTCGGAATTCTCACGCGGAACACGACGCGAGTTCCGGCCACCCCGGATACCGTGACACTACCGCCATGTGCTCGCATGATGCGCTCGGCAAGCGACATCCCGAACCCGTTTTGGGTAGCCCAATGTCTCAGCAAATCCTGCTCCGGCCCGCTCGCCTGCGCTCCCCTCGTCGCACTTGCCTCACCGTCATAAATCGCGATTTCGAGATCGCCCGCGACGCCGGGTTCGGGCGTGACAAGCTCGATCAGAAACTTTCCGCCTTGCGGTTGCATGAGGATCAGTTTCGAAACCAAATAGATCAGCACGCGTTCCAGTCTTTCGGGATCAACGGATGCCCAGGCCGGAGCCGTAGACGTGATCGTCCGGATTTCGTGGGAAGAACCAGGCGCTCCGGCAAGCCGCGCCATCCGTCTGACGAGATCACCGACGTCCACGATCTTCTCGTCGAGTTTGAGGTGCTCCGCTTCGCCATCCAGCACGTCGTTCAGACCCTCCAGAACAGCCGAAAGCCGGTACAGCGCCCGTCGTACCGCCTCGATAGCCCGCGATCTGAGATTGCGGTCCTCGGCAATTCGGTCACCCGCCGAAGCAATCAGGTCACTTGCCGATCTCAGGGCGATCAGCGGCGGCCTGAGATCAGTCGTGACCGCCGTAACGAACTGAAGCCGGTCACGGCGGTGAGCGTCGAGAGTCATGACCAGATCCCTCATGACTGACTCGAATTCACCATAAGGATGCGGCAATTCGGCTGCTTTCGGTTTCACGGCGCCTCGTCGAATCTCGGAGACACGCTCCCGCAGAAACCGGACGGGCCGAATGTGCCACCAGAAAAAACTCCCCATCATCAACAATACGAAAACGATGGACGCAAAAGCCCCGGCAAGCAAAATCAGCGACGAGCGGTCAGCCGACGAGATTGCCGCCTCGCGAACCGAGCCGGCCCGGGCAGCGGCATTATCGATGAGCCGTTCGAGGCAGGCGATCATGTCCTTGTGGATATCCAGGACCTCGGCTTTTTGAAAGACATCCTTCGAATACAGCACCGGCTCAAGTTTCGCGCTGAGAACGAGTAACTCCCCGAAGCGATTTCGCACCTGGTCCACGAGCGCGCGATCGTCTTCATTCGGCCCGTTCGGCTCCATTCCTTCCAGGGCTTTCAACCCGTCGAGAAGCTCCGTCTTCAGATTCGCTTTCGCGGTGTTGATCTCGTGATTCCCCATCCTTCTGAAACTCGCGCTCAAGGAGCGGTATTTCTGCAGGGAAACCACGAGATTCTGCGCGATCGCCTGCCGCCTCGATTGGGATTCCGCAAGCGACAGGTTCTGCTTGGAATCACGAGCCTGCCTCCAATGCACGACGACCATGCCCAGAATACAAGCCGTAAACGCCATCATCATCCATGAAATTAGACCTTTTTTCACGCGCCCTCTCTTTCGCCACCAAAAGTATCGAAACAGAAGGCGCGCTTACAAGCTAATTTTTATATTGTCGTTAGATAATAATAGCCGCGCGCTCAGGCGGCGATCTGGCCGGCTTCAGGTTCGATCTTCACCTTGACCCATCCCGGTTGCCGCGCATCAAACGCGGCGTAAGCTTCGAGAATCCTGTCGAACGGCTCACGATTCGTGAGCACCGCCGACGGGTCGATCATTCCCGCATCGACAAGTTCGATGAGCTCCGGGATATATTTGCGGTGATTGCAATTGCCCATCTGAAGCGTGAGGTTCTTGTTCACCGCTTTTCCGATCGGGAAAACCATCAAGGTCTCCGGATAGACCCCGATAATCGAAAGAGTCCCCGCCTTCGCGAGGGATCCGACGGACCACCGCAAGGCCTGGGTCGGCGCATCTCCCGGATGCCAGTGGTCACCTCGCGGCCGGGCATTCGGCGCAACATACGAGAGCTCGCGCTTGAATTCGCGTGCGAGTGTTTTTGCGTCGGCTTCGGCCGGGCCGTGGTGCGGACAGTTCGCATCGATGCCAACGGCATCGATCGCACGATCGACGCCGATGCCCCCCGTCAGCGCCTTGATGGCTTCGACCGGGTTCTCAAGATCGTAATTCACGATTTCGGCTCCTTGTGCTCGCGCCAGTTCGAGCCGCGAGGGAACGGAGTCGACGGCGATGATGCGGCCGGCCCGGAAATGCCGGGCACACGCGATGGCCAGCTGCCCGACCGGACCGCAACCGAAAATCGCGACCGTATCGCCCGGCTTGATTTCCGCGAGGAGCGCGCCGAAGTAGGCGGTGGGCAAAATGTCAGAAAGCAAAATCGCCTCGTCGTCCGACAACTCTTCCGGGAGCTTCACAAGCCCCACGTTCGCGAACGGAATGCGCGCGAATTCAGCCTGCAAACCGTTAAACGGGCCCGAACTCCCCGGCCCGCCATAATACGCCGTTCCCGCCGCTTTTCCATTCGGGTTCGCCTGATCGCATTGGGAGAAGTATCCCGCCCGGCAATACGAACAGTTGCCGCAAGCAATCGTGGCCGGGATCACCACTCTGTCGCCCGGCTTGAAATTCCTGACCTCGTTCCCGACTTCCTCGACCACTCCCACGCCTTCGTGCCCGAGGATCGTTCCATTTTTCATCCCCGGAACCGTGCCGCGCACGAGATGCAAATCGGTCCCGCAAATCGCGCTCGCCGTCAGCCGGACAATGGCGTCGGTCGATTGCTGTAGCTTGGGCTCTGGCACGTTCTCCAGGCGAATGTCGCCAATATCTCGAAATACCACTGCTCTCATGTCGTTTTCTCCCGCTGGTTTGTTTGCAAAAACCGTGAAGTGTCAGCCGTGAAGTATCAGAAGCTGTCGATGACCGCCTTTGCCGCGTGCTCACCGCTCGCGATCGCGCCGTCGACCGTTCCGGTTTCCGCGCTGATTCCGCTGGCTTCTCCCGCGAAAAACAGCTGGTTATTGACCGGACGTGAAAAATCTTTGAGCGCCTCGACGCCTCCCACTTTGACATAGCTGTAAGCGCCCCTGGAGAACGGGTCCTGCTGCCAATTGTGAAACGAAATCCCGGTCAGCATGCTCGCGAGCCGGTCTTCCGCCAAACCGAGCATGCGGCTGAACGATCGGATGGCCCGGTTCGCGAGCTCCCGCTCGGAGAGCGTGGACATCGCTTGTGCTTTCGGTCCCCCCAACCATGCGACGAGGAGGCTCTCATCCATTGAACTCCACCAGGTTGGAAATTCCGCTTCCGCGTCGTGAACAAATCCGAATCTCCTGGGAATCCGCACTTCCCAAGGTGCCTCGCGAAACCTCAATAATACTTTGAGCACGCTTCCGCTTTCGAGAAGCCGGAGAGACTCTGAAAGGAGCGGCGGCTCCGGGCGAAACGTCACTGAATACGGCAGATCTCCCCGATTTTTGAGCACTCCTATCGGAATCGTGATGATCACCCGGTCCGTCTCGATGACCGAAAGTGGCCGCCCGTCCGGGGTTTCGGCTTTTAATGAAACATGCGGCTTTCCCCAGGCAACCTCACGAACAACGGTATTGAGCCTGATCGGAATCCCGCTGGCCAACCACCTGACGAGCGCCATGTACCCCGCTTTGAGCCTGAAGGCCCGGCCGCGTTCCAGTTCCTCGGATTTCCGTTCTCCCAACGCGAGTGATTTCTCGCTGATATGAGTCGTATCAGCCGCATGAAAACCTTCCACGAAGCTTCGGGCCAGCGCTATTCGATCAAACGCGGCGAGCGCGGATTCATGATCATTTCCGGAAGTCGCGCCGAGCGCGTCGAGAAATTCGGCAAAAGAACGGTCTCTCTCCCGATCCGCTTTCGCCAGGGCCATGACTTGCCCCAGAATTTCCCAAAAATCCTCGCGGAGCACAATTTCCGCGTTTTTCCCGCCTCGCCCGGGTTGCCCGGGTTTAATGAACCAGTGTCTCCCGTCCGCCTCCTCCGTCTCCAAGCCCGCCCGGGACAGAATGTTCCAAATCTGAGGAGGTCGCCCGTGAATAAATTCGGCACCGAGTTCAAGGCCGCTATAAGAGGTATAGATCCGCCCTCCGATGCGCCCTCGGGCTTCGACGATCCCGGCTTTCACTCCGCGCGAAGTGAGAAGCCTTGCCGCCGCGAGACCGGCAACGCCGGCGCCGACAACTACGACTTTCACACAGCCTCGGATTGCTCAGAAGAAGGTTTGTCACTGGATTCGCTGGGCACCGGCTGCCTTGAACGCTCCTTTTCCGCGCGATTCTCGACGTCTTTGGGCGACTCACGATGCGGGAGGCTGTCAGCTGCGGTTTTCTCTTTTTCGACGGCCGGCGGCTCTAATTTTTCGGGGCGCTTCTCTTCTTTCATTCCCGTTACTATTTTGCAACCCACGTGCTGGGTGCCTTTTTGCACTGCTCTTCCGAACAAGATGCCCGTGCCGTTCACGAGTTTTCAGCTATTTTTTCCGCCTCACCCTGCCACGACCTGGAACCCGGGCGAACTGAAGTCGCTCCCTGGCTTCAGCCGCTATGTCGCGCAGTTCAAATACGACGACTGGCGAACGATGATCTATTTTTTTCCAGACGGCCGTATCGAATTCTACAGCAGAAAAAAGGCAAAACTCCCGCGTTATCGTCCGCCCAAATCGATGATTGAGAGCCTCCACAATCTTGAACTAGCGCCGAATGCCTATCACGTTCTGGATGGCGGCCTCCTTCATTACAAGACGCCGCGAGTGAAAGACCGGATCGTGATCTGGGATATCCTGGTGCATGCCAACAGCCTTCTGCTCGGGACCTCTTTCGAAGATCGTTTTCGTCTTCTGGAGAAGATCACGCGGCATCCTGAAAAATGGATTTCGCTGCCTTATCCGGGCGGCGGCGGAGAACTCGCGATCGCCCGCGAGGTGGCGCGAAACGTCTGGCTGGCTCCCGTTTTCGAGTCTGATTTCTCCGCACTGTTTGAAAAAGGACGACATCTTCCGGAAATCGAGGGCATTGTTCTCAAGGACAGAACAGCCCCCCTCGAACGCACCTTTCAGATGGAAGAAAACGCCAGGTGGATGATTCGAGCGCGAAAGCCCCGCATCGACTACCGCTTTTAGCCTGAACGCGCCAATATTTCCGAGAAAAAACGCGCAAAAAGGCCGAAGATCGCGGCAAGCGCAGCCTAGATCTCGGGAATCTTGAGCCTTGCGATTTTCGGTTTGGCTTTGAAGAACAGCCATTGCGCCTTGGCGCCCTCGCCACGCGTCCGGACGAGCACAAAACGGCCCTTGAGTTTTCTTCCTTTCAGAAACACCTCGACGAGGCCGTTTTCCATCGAGCGGGCGACCGGCTTGATGGCTTCGTAGTTTCCATGGTCCCAGATGGTCACCCGGCCGGCTCCGTATGCGTTTTTCGGGATCTCACCTTCAAATTGCGCATAGTCGAGCGGATGGTCTTCAGTTTCGATCGCGAGTCGCCGGACGCCCAGCGACGGGCTCGGCTCCTTGGTGACCGCCCAACTTTTGAGAACACCTTCAGCTTCCAGCCGAAAATCCCAATGCAACCTTCTCGCGTGGTGCTCCTGGACCACGAATATTCCGGTTGCCGCCGCCGCTCTGGTTCGCGCCGCTCGGGCGCCCCTCGGCTCTTTCGTGATCTTGAAATCGCGCTTACGCCTGTATTCCTTGAGAGTTGACACGTTTGGTTTTTAGCAGCTCTCATACCGTCCGAGCAAGCCGCAAGAGCCCAAGGCCTGCTTTTTGTACTCCAACGGTTATGCCAAAACCAAGCAGGAAAAAAGCCGAAGAGCCCGACCATACTTCGGAGCGCGGTGACGAAGACGAGCGCCGCCTGCGCGCGATACCGGGCGGAAAGCAACGTGGGTCGGCCGTAGGCGATCTGCTCAGCGGAAAAGTCCCGCGTGCGCCCCGGGCAGCGCGCCAGCGCAAACGCGAAGTACCTCCGCAGGAACTCCCGAAGGACATCGAAAAGATTTCAAACCTGTTCGCGGCGGCGCGGACGATCAAAAAAGAAGTCGAAACAAAGGAAGCCTGGGCCAAAGACCGGATCAACGACTTCTGCCTTCGAGACTTCTGCCACCGTTACGCGGCCACCGACAGACGGCCGCCGAGCATTGAATATGTGACGAACCATTCCAAATTCAAGTTCGTACTTACCTCCCGCACGACTTTGACTCCGGACAAGGAAGACGCCCTGCGAGACCTCGATATCGAATTGCAGGAACACACCCAGCTCGCGGGACTTGAAATCAATTATTCCGCCATCCGGCAACACGGTCTTGAGGGCAAACTCAGGGATGCTCTCGAATCCCTGGACGTCGATAAAGGCATTCTCGACGAATGTTTCCGACCGAAGGTCGAGCTGAAAGATACTTTTTATGATCGACTGACGGAAGTGGCGCGCGCATCACTGAAACCCGGCGAATCCCTGGAAGACAAGTTGCACGAAATCCTCCAAATACTGGGGCCCGCCGAGCAGGTCAGGAATGTGGACGTTATCGGCCTCGACTCCAAACAGTGCTTTGATCTTGTCACGAGAACCGACATCGAAGCCGAGGAGGAAATCGCCTGAGGGACTATTCGAAACAACGGGACAGGTACGTTTCGGTCCAGGGCCGCCTCGTCAAGCTCACGAATCCTTCAAAAATACTTTTCCCCGAAACGGGTTTCACGAAACGTGATCTCATCCGTTATTATCAGCAGGTCGCTCCCGTCGTCTTGCCCCACCTTAAGGACCGGCCGTTCACCCTCAAACGTTATCCTGACGGCGTCCAGGGGCAACGCTTCTACGAAAAGCAATGTCCGCATCATCGCGAGAAGTGGGTCAGAACGGCATGGTTCGGAAGTACGAATTACTGTCTGCTCAACGATCTTCCCACCCTGATCTGGGCGGCGAACCTGGCCTCCATCGAACTCCACACGACTCTCGCGACCATCGCCGATATGAACAGTCCGAACATGCTAGTTCTTGATCTCGATCCGGGCGACGGCGTCGGCATTGAGGCATGCCTTGAAGTCGCCATTCTCGCCCGGGCCACCTTGTCCCGGATGCGATTGGAGGTCCTGGCGAAAACTTCCGGACAAAAAGGCCTCCATCTCTATCTTCCGCTCAATTCCGGGACTTCGTTCGAAAGGGGCCGTGAATTCGCGCGAAAACTGGCCGAAAACCTCGAACTCGCGCGTTCTGACCTGATTACCTCGAAAATGCCGAAAAAATACCGGGCCGGAAAAGTCTATATCGACTGGCATCAGAACGTGGACTTCAAAACGACGGTAACCGTCTATTCACTTCGCGCTAACAATCGGCCGACCGTTTCGACGCCTATCACCTGGGCCGAAATAGAGCACGCGCATCGCACACCGGGCAGAGCGCGGGAACTTCTCACCTTCGAAACTCCGGACGTTATCCGGCGAATCGGGAAATACGGCGACCTCTTCTCGCCGGTTCTCAAGCTCGTCCAAAAACTGCCCGAGATGACCGTCCGCAAAACCCGAGTGGCGGCCTGAGTGCTATGCTGCCCGTGCCGCCTTTTGCAGTAGAGCACGCGAAAACAGCTCAAGCACCGCGCGGTTGAAAGCAGGAATATCAGACGGTTGCCGACTCGAAATCCAGTTGCCGTCGCGCACAACCTGCTCATCGCGCCAGGTGCCACCGGCATTCCGGATGTCGTCCTGAATCGTATGATAGCTGGTTAAGCTGCGGCCTCTGACAAGCCCCGCGGAAACAAGCAGCCAGGCCGCGTGACAGATGAAGGCAATCGGCTTTCCTGAACTTTCCATGTTGGAAACAAGTTCTTTTGCCTTGCCGTTCACGCGGAGGGCGTCAGCATTCAGTGCCCCCCCGGGCAGCAGGAGCGCATCGAACTCCTCCGGGCCGACCATTTCGAGTTCCTGGTCGACTTCGATTTTAGAGACCGGGTCAAAATGATGGAAAGCCTTGATGGGTCCCGTCTGAGGCGCGACAATACGCACATCCGCGCCTGCTTCCTTGAGAGCTTGAACCGGTTCCTTCAGCTCGCTTTCCTCGACACCATCGGTCGCCAGCACTGCGACCTTAAAACCTTTCAATTCATCCGCCATGACTGAATCCTCCACGTAACCGGTGTGCACGGATCGGACCTTCTCGACGCGTGCTCGCGGCCGCTGACGACGTCAGGCGGCCTTTTCAGCCTCTTTATCTTTGTGACGAAACTCTGGGTAACGAAACTCCGGCCTGAAATCAGTGAGCCGTTCGAGCAGCGCAATGGCATCAAAAGGCGCATGAATCTTGGCGTCGTTGTCGAAATAGACAAACACGCCGCGCGCCTTGCGCGGCACCTTTGCCTGCGCGAGCGAGGCGATCTTGCGAGTGCGGCCCGACATCCAGATGCGGATACGGCTCTCCCAATCATCAAGAGCCGCATCATCATAGCCACTCGCGTAAAGTTCTTCGGCCCCGTGTAACCGAAGGTAGACAAAGCCCCCTGTCACCTCCTCGATATACGGCCACTTCCCGCCGCTATCCGAGAATACGATCGGAATTTCGTACGCTCTCATCATTGCCACGAACTCTTCCGTCTCGAAGCTCTGATTTCGGATTTCGATCGTATGCAGAAGAGGCCGATCGTCATCCGTTTCGACCCACGTGCGACCGGCCATCCAGGCGTCGTGACGTTTGGCCAATCGCGCGGCTTCGTGAGTCGTGCGAGGGAGTATCTCGAGAAAGTTCTTGAAACGCCGCGAATCAAATTTAAAGCTCGGCGGGAACTGCCAAAGGATCGGCCCGAGCTTCTCGCGAAGCGCGAGCACGCCCGAGGCGAAAAAATTCGCGAGGGGCCGTTCGATATCCAAAAGCCTCCTGATATGTGTGATGTAGCGGTTCGCCTTCACTGAAAAAATGAAATCATCAGGAACTGCCGCGTACCACGACTGATAACTCGAGGGACGCTGGAGCGAATAAAACGAGCCATTGATTTCGATCGAACTTACCTGTCGGCTCGCGAACGCAAGCTCCCGTTTTTGGGGCAAACCTTTCGGGTAAAAGGTTCCGCGCCAAGGCGGATAAGTCCATCCCGATATTCCGATTTTGATTTCAGCCATAACAGCAATGTGAGCAGTTTCAATGCCGAATGACGGCGGCTGAGGTGACGTACCGTCCCAAACCCGCTCGAACGCCAGGGATTACCCTTCAAAAGAGCGGCTAATTAAAAAGTGACATCAAAACTCTGGTTTTATATGATTCAGGCCTGGGGGGAATTCTCATGTTTGTATCGCGTCGTCTGTTGCTGGTGAGTTCTTTGTTGATCGCGTTAACTGCGCCCGCTTTAGCGGCGCAATTCACCGTGGATCAGGAGCCTCCAACGGCACCTGCTCACCTGAAGCTCTCGTTCAATACGGTCGATTACTTTTTCTACATCAAATGGAATCCATCGACCGACAATGTCGGTGTGACAGCCTACCGCCTTTATCGAAACGGCGAGCTGATCGTTACGACCGAAAAAACCAGCTATCTCGACATGGAGTATGACCCCGGTTTCTGGAACAGCTACCACGTGACCGCCATCGATGCTGCCGGGAATGAATCAGCCGCCTCTGAGACCGTCTGGCCAGAGTAAGGTTACGTAATTCGTAAAGAATTCACCACTCACGATCCACCGTTTTACCTCTGGTTTGACGCCATGGGTCGCCGTACAATAAAAGAGTGATGATTCAATTTTCAGCGATCCTTCTCGTCGCGACAATTCTGATTCCATTCAGTTCGAGTTTTGCCGCTGAATCTTCTCTGAGATTCGTTCCGAAACCCAAAGACCTGGATAGCGATGAACGTAAAGTCATGTCCCCCGGCAACCTCTCGGTGATGTATGGCGGAAAAAATCGCCTGATTTACGTTTCGAACCAAACGTATACCTATACCCTTTCGAAACAAAACCGCGGCAGCTTTCAAATCGGTTTCACCAACAGTCAAACCGGGGCGAACGCCTATTCTCATTCCGCCATTCATGCCTTTTTCTTTTTCCCCCGGGTGGATGACCCCTTCTTCGAGATCCTGGATAACGGTGATGTCCTCTTAATGACTCCATCGGGGCACAACGTCACGATCTCGAAAAACACGGGCAAGATTCTTTCGGTGAGCAGGGCGACGATTTCCCGCTCCACACCGACACTCGAGAACGCCGGAGGAACGACGATTACGCAGCTCGAAGACGGCCTTCTCCTCGATTGCGGTTCGGCGATCGGAGACAAGGCTCGATATCTCACCCCGGGCTCCTGCACCTTTATTGACCCGCGAGGCACGAGGTGCAAGGTGCCGAACAGGGAACTTTTCAGAAAACTGGACAAATGGAACGCACGATTTAATAAAACGGATGAGGAACTCGCGGCTTTCCTGAAAACGAATTGCCCCGTACTCGACATCACTTCTCTCGCCAACCGTCAGAGCAGGAGAAAGCCCAATCAGGCGGGCGACCTGGATCCTGACAAATACCTTGAAAAGAGATTTCGCGAACTTGAGACCGAGATAAATCGGAAGAGAAGCAATCCCGGGGCCGCTATCGCTGAATAACCAGGAGTCCCGTCGTCAATTACTAATAAGCGATTGGATCGCCACCGATGCACAGACAAAACCGAAAGTCCCAGTGACGAAGCACGCGTTTCCCATGATCAGGTTGCGGTCCTCGCAACTGTGCAAACCGTTGTTGCCGTGCGGACAAACGCAGCGAAATCCCTTCCCTTCATCATACGTCAGTTCTTTCGGCTGAATGACGGGCTCGGCCGAGAACACGGCGGGAACACCGAAGCTGCCCACCTCGGGAAAACCGTATTGCTGCCGTAAAATGCGACGGATCGAGCGCGCCAACGGGTCAATCTCCGTTTCAGAAAGATCCTTTACCTGAACCCGGGTGGGATCGAGCCGGCCACCCGATCCGGTCGCGCAGACAAGGGGAATACCATCCCTCTTGCAACGAGCGATCAGATGACACTTGGCCGTGATGTTATCGATCGAATCAATCAGGAAGTCAGGTTTACGGGCAAGCAGTGCATCGGCGGTTTTGTCATTGTAGAACTCCGGATGCAAGACGATCTCGGCCTGCGGATTGATGAGACGGAGGCGTTCCGCCATGACTTCGGCTTTTTTTCTTCCGATCTGCCCGGCCATCGCGTGGAGCTGACGATTGCTGTTGGTGACGCAAATCTCGTCAAAGTCGACCACCGCGACATGACCCACGCCCGCGCGCGCCACGGCTTCCGCCGCCCACGATCCTACGCCCCCCATTCCGACGATCATCACGTACGAATCCATGAGCCGCCGGATTTTCTCGTCACCAATGAGGCGCCCCATGCGATCAAAGCGGCGATGGAGCTGATATCGTTCGAGTTCAGCACCGTTCATCAGCTGTATTTGAGGTGCATTGCCATTTTCTTCAAACATAAACGCAACATGATGTGGAACAGATAAGGAGTCAACCGCTTTTTATGCAGAGCAGCACTTCCATATCGCTCCACCAACCAGCAATATTGACTTCAGCCCGGTTTAGAATTATTCCAATTCCATGAATTCAAAGTTTCAAAATATCAGCGTGGAGGAAATCGAAAGAAGACTCAAGGACGCCGGGGTCAACCCGACGACCCAGCGGATCGCGATTTTCAAATACATCCTCTGCGATGCCGACCACCCGACGGCCGATCAGATCAAATCCTGGGCTGATCAGAGTTTCCCAAAAGTGAGCCTCGCGACGATTTACAACACTTTGAACGTGCTCGTTGATGCCGGCCTTCTTCGCGAACTCCACCTGCCCGAATCTGATTCCGTCGTCTACGACAAGACACTCTCGGAACATCATCACTTCCTCGATCAGCAGACCGGTCATCTCATCGACATCGAAGGCGATCAGATTCGCGTCGAGCTGAAGTTGAAACGACAGCTCAAAATCAGCGAAATGGATATCCTGCTGCGCGGAACCCAGAACTAATACCGGAACGAACTTCCGCCCAGAAACTCCCGCAGTATTGAATGCCGCGGAACCACATCAACCGGAATCGGCAAGAAGTACGAAAGAAACTTCTGGAGCCGTAAGGCCTCCGCATAGGCGAATGAATCCTGCGGAACTTTCTGAAGCACCGGCTCGACGATTGTCTTCAATGCCGCGAATTCGTAGATCAGCGCCGTATTAAAGAACACGTCCGCTTCCTCCTGGTAGGGGAACACATGTCGCGATTCCCCTTCCCTTACCGACGGAAAACGCAGGATAGTCTCCGAAGCTGAATAATTCCTGAACTGGTGATCGCGAATGATGCGCCGGAGAATGCGGGTGTCCGTCGTCGGAATACGGTTGTGACTGTCGAGCGGGACTTCGGTCAGCGGACTCACGTATATTTTGAATATGCTTTGTTTCGGCAAATCCGCCGAAAACAGCGGATTCAAGCCGTGAATCCCCTCGATGAGAATGATGCTCTTTTCATTCGGCGTGATGATCTTTCCGGACATCCCTCCCGTGCCCGTTTTGAAGTCATACTTCGGCAGCTCCGTTGGCTTACCTTCGATAATGCTCTGCATGTTCTGGCGGAACAGCTCAACGTTGATCGCGAGTGGCGACTCGAAATCATGCTGGCCGTTCGCACCTTTCGGGGTTTTGTCGCGATCCAGAAAATAATCGTCCATTGAAACGAGAAGCGGCTTAAATCCGTTTATGCTCAGCTGAATCGCGAGGCGCTTGGTGAAGGTGGTCTTGCCCGAGGCCGAAGGCCCCGAGAGCAGCACGACTCGCGTGTCCTTCTTTTTTGCGATCGAGTCGGCGATCTGCGCGATTTTCTTTTCGTGAAACGCTTCTGAAATCAGAACGAACTCCGTATAGCGTTCATTCCGGACTACTTCGTTGAGCATTCCGACGTCTTCGACTTCGAGGATCTGACGCCAACGAAGAGTTTCCTTGAAAACCTCATAAAGTTTTTTGCTCTTCTTCCCCCGCACCAGCCTATTCGGATTATGGACCGTGGGAAGGTGTAGAATGATCCCATTGTCATAAGGAGCGAGCGAAAACTGCTGGATATAGCCAGTCGTCGGCGCAAGATAGCCGTAAAAGTAATTCACCTGCCCGTCCAACTCATAGACGCTCGCCGTCGCGGCGTTGCGGTAACTCAGAAGCCGCGCCTTATCATCCTTGCCGGTTGACCTGAATTCCTCGATCGCCTTGGCGATCGGGAGTTCTTCGCGGGTGAAAGGCAGGTCTTTCGCGACAATGTCCCGCATGTGAGTCTCCAGATCCTTGATGAACTTCGGACCGATCTCCGGTGCGCCGGTGATCTCGGCATACAAACCATTGGCGATGGGATGAAGAATCTTGATCTTCGCCTCAGGACAGAGATCAAAAAGGGCTTTAATCAGAATAAAAGACGCGCTCCGCTGGTAAACTCGAATCCCGTCATGCGTATTCAAGCCGACAAACCGCACCTCAGCGTTGTGGTCGAGAATGCTCGTCAATTCACGCATCTTATTATCGACAAAGGCAGCTAAAATCGAATGGTCCGTAGCACCACCGATCAGTTTGATCACATCGGCGAGGGTCGTCCCGCGGTTCACGTTCAATTCCTTGTTGTTTTCCAGCTTCAATGTAATCGACACGGTGTTTTCCTCTCCTCGAGTGTCAGGACCCTGATCAACGTTGATCAGTGAACCTTTATTTTAAGTCAAATCAGGGGTTTCCTCCAAAGCTTCTTATGCCCTGGTTGAAATCAGGCCACGTTTTTTTGCATGAATGGCAGCAATCTGCACCTGATCTGGTACGGTATTGCCATTTTGCGCCGTACGGTCTAAATTGCTGAAAAGATCGAAGGGGGTACTCACGATGCAGCCTTTTCAAAAATGTCCTCACTGCAGCCACGTTTGGCAGGATCGGACCGATTTCCTGGTCGACATCTCCGTGACCCTGAAAGAATTCAAGGCAGACTTGAAGAACACAAAGAATGGCACGTTCGTATTCCAGCACGAACTCAACGGCTGTGCGGCCACCCTGACACTCGGGATCAACCACTTCATCGATTTGCACCCGGGCCCCGTTTTTCCGCAGCTCGCTCACCTGACAGCCCAATGCGAAGGCCATTGCGAAGCTTCGAGCGACCTGAGCAGATGTTCGGCAAATTGTTCGAATGCGAACGTTCGCGATGTGATTCAGCTCATTCTCGCGATTCATTCGAAAGCCGTGAGAAAATCAGCCGCCAAAGCCGCTCTTGCCGGCATGTCGTTCTGAACGACGATCGGCTGGTGTCCTGAGTCAGTAATAACGTGATAATTGAAGAGATCATTTTGATTCGAATCAAGGAGCGAGGAGCGACGCATACTTTTGGTCTGCGAGCGACGAGCGACACAGAGTCGGATCAAAATGATCCTTCCCAAAGGGCCGGAATCTTTTGTTTTTCTTCTTCGTTGCTCAAAGCTAGCAGGCAATAAGCCTGCGTCGCTTTTCGCGTCTCGAAGCAAACCAAAATTTTTCCGGCAATTATCACGTTATTACTGACTCAGGACACTACTGATTCAGCTGTTTTCTGAAGCGGGCCCGTCTTCGCATCGCACGAAAACGCTCCACGTGCGCCGGCCCGAAAAACACGAGGTAATTCGAATAAATCGCGAGAAGAAAAAAGCGATCCGCCCAATCTCCCTGGAAAAACTGCAAACCGAGAAAGCCGAGCGTAATCCAGGCAAGCCATTTCATTTTGACCGGAATAGCGAAAAACAGTCGCACTTCATAATCCGGAAAAAGAGCCGCAGCGGCCAGGAATAGGCTCGATTCAAGAGCAGCGACGCTTGTTACCGGATATCCCGAAGCGAACGAATACACTTCGGTCACCAGGATCGAAATCAAAACATAGAAAGTGGTTTTGAAATCGCCCCACTCTCCTTCAATCGCGTTCACGATGAAATAGAGGAACCAAAGCACGAAAATAACGAAAACGGGATGAAGCGAAATCGGCAGCGCAAGAAAAGTGATGACCCGCCAGTATTCTCCGGAAAGGGCCAATTCCGGGACCAAAGCGAGCCTCGACAGCCACTCTGGATCCATGGAAACCAGAAAAAATCCGATCGCCTGAAAAGTGATCAAAATAATGGCGAGATTCGGAATCCCCAGCCAGCGCAAGCGGCGCTCTAAAAACACCAACCATTTCGGATCCGGGCTACTGAGCATTTCATCCCCCACGTTCCTGATTACTTCGTCATAATTCGATGGACGCTCTTGCACAAGCCAATCCGCTCAATGGCACCTGCATTGCAAAGTTGCCGGATATCTCGACAAACAGACGAACCACCTGAAGGAGATATCAGCGCATGAAATTCGCGAAATATGGAGCCCTCATTGGCGCATTCGCTTTCGTTCTAGGCACCTCAATCAGCTTCGCTCAGGATCAGGGGCAGGGGCAGGGACAGGGACAAAATCCCCGACCAGTGCCGACCGTTGTACCTACCGTCGTACCGACGGTAGTACCCACTGTAGTCCCGACCGTCGTGCCAACGACTATTCCTACTGTCGTTCCCACAAACCAACCTGGGCAGAAGGCTGGGCAGGCCGCTGGACAGAAAGCTGGCCAAGCCGCTGGACAGAAAGCTGGCCAAGCCGCTGGACAGAAGGCTGGCCAAGCCGCTGGACAGAAAGCCGGCCAAGCCGCTGGACAGAAAGCTGGCCAAGCCGCTGGACAGAAAGCCGGCCAGGCCGCTGGACAGAAAGCCGGTCAGGCTGCTGGACAGAAAGCCGGTCAGGCTGCTGGACAGAAAGCTGCTCAGGCTGCTGGACAGAAAGCTGCTCAGGCTGCTGGACAGAAGGCCGGTCAGGCCGCTGGACAGAAAGCCGGTCAGGCTGCTGGACAGAAAGCTGCTCAGGCTGCTGGACAGAAAGCTGCTCAGGCTGCTGGACAGAAGGCCGGTCAGGCCGCTGGACAGAAAGCTGCTCAAGCCGCTGGACAAAAGGCTGGACAGAAAGCGACGACTTAATTCTGAGTAACCACCCGCGAGTCGCGGGTCTTGTTACGCACTAACGAAACAAAGCCTGGGAACGCAACTCACCTTGCCTCCCAGGCTTTCCACTTTCGGCGCTTGCGAAGGCTCGATTCAGGCGGCGGCTTTCATGTGGGCGCTAGTCCGCTTCCGCCCGCGCGAAGAAGATGTCTTTCGACCGCGCGCCTGGCTCTGTGAAGCGGACGAAACAGCTTTCGCCCCCGGACGCGAACGCGACGACAACGATTCCTTTATCTTTGAAATCTTCGAAACAGCTGAACCCTTGCGCTGAACCTGTCGAGCGCTTTGACCTTGGTTTTTCGTCTGGCTTCTTTGTGATGAACGCTTTTGAACTGGCATGGGAGACTCTCCTTTTCGTGGCGAACCTTTACTGCAAACACCGGACCGACGAACAGCCTATTGCGAGAGAAGCGATACCCTTTGGGCGACTTTTTTCGAAAGATCTCTAAAGACCTTGGCGGGCTCTGAATCGGGATCAGTCAAAACAATAGGCCTGCCCAGATCTCCTCCGGCTCGGACTTCGGGGAGAATGGGAATCTGTCCAAGGAGTTCGGTGCCGAATTTTTCCGCGAGAAGCTTTCCGCCTCCGGAGCCGAACAAGTCATGGTTTTTCTGACACTGATCACATTTGAAATAGCTCATATTCTCGACCACCCCGATCATCGGGATGCGAACCTTCTCGAACATGTAAAACGCTTTTCGGACATCCTGCATCGCGACTTCCTGAGGAGTCGTCACCAGAACCGCGCCCGAGACCGGCACAAGCTGAGCGAGAGAAAGTTGAACATCCCCGGTTCCAGGCGGCATATCAACGACCAGGTAATCCAGCTTTCCCCATTTCACCTTGTGGCAGAACTGATCCACGATGTTGTGAAGCATCGGTCCGCGCCAGACGAGAGGCTGATCGCCCTCGATCAGACTACCCATCGAGATCACCTTAATGCCATGGGCCGAAGGAGGAACCAGAAGATCTCCCCGTGAGGGGTCCGATTCAACCGTCGGCGGTTCGCTCACGCCCATCATTGTCGGGATATTCGGGCCGTAGATATCGGCATCCATGAGCCCGACGCTCGCGCCTTCAAGAGCGAGCGAAACCGCGAGATTTGCTGAAACCGTGCTCTTGCCAACTCCGCCCTTGCCGCTCGAAACGGCGATGATGTGGGAAACGCCCTCGAGCTTGTTCGGATTTTTTCTAGGACGCACCTCGGCGTCCATTTTGATCTGCACGCCTTTCACACCGTCCACGGCGGCAAGCGCGGCCCGAACGTCGCTCTCGATCTTCGCCTTAAGCGGGCAAGCGGGTGTCGTCAGAACGACTCTCAACGACACAGTTCCGTCAGGGCCGATCGTCAGGTCCCGGATCATGTTCAGGCTGACGAGATCCTTCCCAAGATCCGGATCCATCACCGTCCGAAGCGCATTCAGTACAGATTCGTTAAGATTCGCTGGTTTTGATGTCATGGATCCAATTCACCTCGTGGCCTACCACTACCAAAGCGCGGCGCCCGCATCAATTCGAATCGTTTTTGCTTTCACCTCGGCCATTATCTGGTTTATACGCTGGGTATGCAAAAATCGCCGAACCATGCCGCCATCGCCAAGAACATACGAAACATCCTGGCCCTGATCGGCGAA
>Ga0208245_1000687_pt1 | contig 25637 bp, 28 predicted proteins | sample RifOxyC1_FD_184035 | JGI IMG/M metagenome (GOLD analysis project Ga0208245, IMG submission 184035) | Soil microbial communities from Rifle, Colorado - Rifle Oxygen_injection C1 (SPAdes) | ecosystem: Environmental > Terrestrial > Deep subsurface > Rock core/Sediment | place: Rifle, Colorado... | reverse complement strand
CCTTGCAAAGATCCTTGATGACTTGGACAATTTGGTCGGTGGTGGCGGTGCCGGCTTGACCAACCGAGAGGCCGAGGTACGGTCCGGTCGAGAGCTCGCCGTAAGTCTCTAAAACACCGCGCCCCTCCTCCTTGCGCAATTGAACCAATTTGACCGATGACAAGCCCACATCCACGCCCACCACACTCGCCTCGCGACGGAACAAGTCCTTGGGCGAGGTTTTCAACAATTGCTTAAAATCCGGCAAAGTCAGGTCCATAAAAGGTATAATAAGTACAATTATTATACCATAGGCCCCTGACTCATGTTTCAACAGTTATTAGATATTATTTTCCCCCGGCGGTGTTTTGCTTGCCACACCGTCGGGCGCTACTTTTGCCTGGAGTGTAGCGCTAATTTAGCGCGAGCCGGCAGTAACGAGCTTGGCCACTTGGCCGCTTTTGACTACGACCAGCCGGCGATTAAAAAAGCGATTTGGAAATTGAAGTATAGCGGCATTACCTCGCTGGCCGACGAGCTGGGCGCTCTCCTCGCCGAGCACTTGCTTGAAGAGATGATTGAGCTCGCCCTCTACGCCGGGCGCGAGCGGGTGCTCGTGGTGCCGGTGCCGCTCTCGCGCGCCCGGCGTCGCAGGCGCGGTTACAATCAATCGGCGCTCTTAGCCCGGGCACTCGTCAAACGAATGCCCGATAAACTCGAGTATCGCGATGATTTAATATTCAAAATTAAAGACACCCCGGCGCAAGTTTCCCTCTCACGGCGAGCCGAGCGCCTGCGCAATCTCCGCGGCGCTTTTAGAGCGCCGCGACCCGAGCGCCTAGCCGGTCGCGCTGTCTTAATAATAGACGATGTCATCACCACCGGCGCCACCTTAAGCGAAATGGCCAAAACCCTGAAAACCGCCGGCGCCGACCCCATCCTCACCGCCGCCCTCGCCCACCGGGAGATATAATCATTTATCTAAAATTTCCAAATACTCCGAAACTTGAATATTTAAAATCCGCAAATTATTGCGAATGACAAAAATTGGAATAGATTTAACTTTAGGGATAACTACCGGTCGCTTCAAACCAGTCCGTCCCCAAACTCGATGGTCGCCCTTTTCCCGCAAAAATACGCAACCAATAAACTTTAAGAATTTTTCAAATTCTTTCCACGAGACCGGCTTAAGTTTAGGCATATATCAAGTGTTAAGCCAGCAAAGGAATCTTCATCACCTCCGAATCATGAGCTACTATCATCGGCGGGACCCAATTACTATTTGATTGTTGCCAACCAAGGTCAATCAAAACATCGGTCAAGGTCCGGTTTTTGGTCGTTTCTTCAATAAAAATATCTAACGCTTCAGTAAAACGCTTTTTGGCCTCATCAAGAGTAGCCCCGACGGTAGACAAATCCAGGGCCGGACTGTAAGCAACAAATTGATCACCTTCACGAATAAAAGTGACTGCTAGAGAGACATCTAATTGGCTTCGGCTTTTAGGCATTTTTTTATATTATCATAAAGATGCCGTATCTTCCAGCCAAATCTTACCCACCCTCACCGCCACTTTGACCCATCGGGAGATATAAAAAAGCCGGAGCGCAGACGCGCTCCGGCCCAAAAAACAATCTTCGTTTACCTAATTGGTCGCCAAATCCTCACCTCCCGGCTGATCTGGCTTTTTCAGATAGACTCGTTCAATCAGTGACGGCGAACGAATCTCTTTGTTGTAGACTTCTTCCGCCTCTTCTTCCGAGACATTAAGGACCCTGGCCATGACTGGTACAACCACATCGCTGTCGGTCGGCAGAGCAAACCAAGCATCACCACGCAACACCTCTTCACCGACCAGATAGTCGCGGAGAGCCTATTCCCCTTCCGGTCCGATTGCGGTCGCCAGAACTTCGATTTTCGGTTGGATGATTACTTCCCTATACCGCTCGTCGTAGTCGTCTCCGTAAAGCTTACTGGTCCCGTTAATCGACGCCGTAAAACACAAGCAAAAGGTTATCAGACTAACATGAATGTGGAAGGAGTAATCAGCCGATACTACCTTCATTGTCTCAACCATAGCAGCCGAGACAGAAAGAATTATAATAGCCCCAGCCAACACAATCCCTATGCCACACACCAACGACCCAACAGCATAACCCAAGGCCAGCAAACCCCAGCCAGCCAGCCAAAAAAGATTGACGACCACCACCAGGGCCAGGGTTAATGCCAATGACGCCAGTAGATGCTTTCTTAATTCCATCTCAAACCTCCTTCTCCGGCGGGGCCGGATTTATCCTCAATTTCCTAGGTAATTTCAACTTCCATCTGTTTGCGATTATTGCACAGTATAACTTGTATGTCAAGTATTTAATCTACCGGTCGGGAGATATGAGGGAGTCAAGAGGCGTAATGGATTATGGGTATTATCGTCATTATATCACCTCTCTCCCCGTTTTTTCCCGACTGGCAAGTCCGGCAAGCAATATAGTATAATGGCCAAGATGAAGACCACGAGCCGATTACTAGCCTACTTTGCCAGCAATTTGCTGATTGTGATTGGTTTGGTGCTCATTTGGCGCGGCACTTGGTATGTGTTGGACGGCATTGACTTGATTTTGTTCAACAACGACCACTTTTACACCGCTATCGGCGGTATCATCGTCGGTCTGTTAGTTCTTTATTTACCAGACAAGGATTTGAAAGAAATCCAAAAATTATAAGGTTTAAGCAAAAATCATTATGAAAAACACCGTTTTAGGCTTAATTGCCATTTTAATCATTGCCGGCGCCGGTTGGTGGTTCTATCAGCAAGGTGGCGAGCCAGCTATTACCACCTTCGAGGAGTGTGTCGCCGCCGGCCACCCGGTGATGGAGAGTTACCCGCGCCAATGTCTTACCCCCGACGGTCGAACCCTGGTGGAGGAGATAACCGCCACCCCAATTGCCGACGGCACTTATGTTGTGGACCCAGCCGCCTCTACTCTCACTTGGCAGGCCGGCAAAACACTCGTCCCCGGTTATGTGGATAGCGGCACGATTGAGATTGCTTCCGGCCAAGTAGTCATCGCGGGCGGCGCGGCGAGCGCCGGCGAGGTAGTAATCGATATGACGAGCCTTAAGCCCGGTCAAACCAGCAATACCCAAGGCACCCTCACTCGGCTTGAAGAACATTTAAAGAGCGACGACTTTTTCGCTGTGGCCACTTATCCCACCGCCGCCTTTACTCTAACGGCGGTCACGGCCGAGACACAGGCCAATCGCTACACCTTGGTTGGTAACTTAACCATCCGCGGTGTCACCGAGTCGATTCAGATTCCGGCCACTATCGCCCAACAGGGCGACACTCTCACCATTATCGGCGAGGCAGTAGTGGATCGCACCCGTTACGGCGTTAAGTTCGGCTCCGACTCGCTCTTAACCGGTTTGGCCGACAATGCCATCATCGACGACGAGTTCATCCTCGCCTTCTCGCTCCAAGCGGATCGCGTGATACCGGTTGAGCCCGACGGCGGCACCGGCGCCAGCGCTGAATAGCAAAAACAAAACAAAAACAAAACCGGCCAGTGGTCGCGACTTCCCCGTTATGACCGGGAGCAGACACTGGCCGATTTTGTGGTTGGTTGGTTTTACTCGCTCGTCACACCGTCGAAGTGTTCCTCATTCTCCGGTGCTTCCGCCTCCTCCTTGGTGGCGCGCACGGTGCCATCTAGGTGCTCGGGCGGTGAGTAAATAGTGTAGAGTTTAAGCGGCTCCGTGCCGGTGTTGGTGATATTGTGCGTAATGCCGGCCGGCACCACAATCGCCGTGCCGTCGCTTACCACCTGCTCGCTCTCGCCAAGCTTGGCGACTCCAGAGCCCGCCTCCACCCGGATAAACTGATCAATCGTCTCGTGGATCTCCTCGCCAATGTCCTCGCCCGGCTTAAGGCTCATTAGGACCAACTGACTAAACTGGCCGGTGTAGAGCACCCGGCGGAAGTCGGTGTTCTCGACAGTCTCTTGCTCAATGTTGCTAATATAACCTTTTTTCATCTTCTATCTAATTTTAATACTTAAGACCGGTAATCTCGTGGTCGGTCACCCGCAATTCAAGACTGTCGGCAATTGTTGGTTCCGAGACCATGGCGTCACCCAAGTCGCGGCCCAAGTAATTGATACTCAAGCGGTAACCGCCCTCGGGCAAATCATCGCCGAAGACAACACCCTCAATCACCACCCGATCGCCCACAAACACGGCGGAAGTGTTGTTGACTCCCTCGGCAGACACATGGAACAAGCCCACATAGTTGAAGGTGCCCGTGCCGCCGGTATTAACCGAGAGATTGGCAAAAACATCGTAACTGCCATCGGCGAGCGGCTGTTGCCCCAACACCGAGACCAGTCTGATGGAGCCGGCCGTTAAGCCGCCGCTTGCAAAGTCGGCCTCACCCTCCTCCAACTTGGCAGCAATGTTAAGCTCGGGAATCCGGACCTCGGCCGAACTGATGGCCTCGGCCAGTTTGGCCTCATCGCCCACCAAGCGCTCGGGCTTGGGAGTAATTAAGGTAGGAGCGTTATCGCCCGCGAGCCACCACAGGCCGCCGGCCACCACCACAATCGCGATTAATAGATAAACCCAATATAATTTCTTCATCAGTAATAAAATTAGCTAATTAATAATGATTGTCATTATAACACAAACCCCGGTCGCCTATGGCGACTGGGGTTGGCTGCCTAAAAAAGAGTTAGGCCGCAATCAAAGCCGCCCAATTGAGATCCCAACCAATGGAGATGAGGTAAAGACCCACCACCACCGAGAGCAAACCGCCCACAATGTACCAAACCTTGGTATTGAAGACCTTGAAGAGTTTGGCCACCGCCCGATCAGAGAGGAAGAGGTAAGCCACACCCTCAATGGTCATAGCCCAACCGAAGAAGGTGATAATCCCGGCCGCCAAATTGCTCCAGTCTTGATGAGTGATAACGAGGAAGAGACCGGCAACCAACTCGGCAATGGCAATGACCATCCTAAGTAAACGATGATCCACAAAGCCGGCAAACACCGAGCTTAAATACTTGCGGCGAGCCAGGCACGCCACCCCCAAGATCACCAGGTAAATACCGAAGACCTTGGACAAAAGAATGGTTAAAACCATAACTTTATAAAAAATTAACAACTAATAATCCTAACGCTATTATACCCCCTCTATTGACAAAGCGCTTGCCCGTAATCCCCAACCTGGCTATAATAGGGAGGTGGAGATTTATCAGCCCTTTTAATAGCCTTAATTTAACAATCTATGCCAAAAGCGAATTCTGCTTTTATGAAGCCGCTTGCTGTCAGCCCCGAGCTGGCCGCCGTGGTGGGCCCGGGCCCGATGCCTCGTTCGGAAGTGGTTAAAGCCCTCTGGGTCTACATCAAGAAGCATGACCTCCAGGACCCGGCCAACAAGCGCAACATCAACGCCGACGACAATTTGAAGAAGGTCTTCGACGGCAAAGCGACGGTTAATATGTTTGAGATGACCAAATTGGTCTCCAAACATTTATCCTGAGTCCATTGAAGGATTTATCTTAACATCCAAAAGGAAAACCCCCGCCAACATCTGCGAAGTTGTGGCGGGGGTTTTCCTTTACTTACTACTCTGGCAGCACGCCCAGGGCGTCGTTGAAGCGGTTAATGTAATTAAAGAGGCCCACCACCGCCGCCAGTTCCACTAATTCTTCGTCAGAGAAGTGCTGTCGGGCAGTGGCCACCACCTCGGCCGGCATCTCATAGGCCTTCTCCGTCATCGCCCGAGCATAAGCGAGGGCAATCTTTTCCCGCCCGTTGGCCGTACCTACCAAGTCGGCCAACGCCTCGTCGGAAACGCCAAACTGCTTGAGTTGGGCGTGAGTGACATCAAGACAAAACTCGCATTGATTGAGTCGCGAGACCTCATCGGCCACCTTCCATTTGAGGATGGCCGGGAGCGGCGCGTCGTCCATCGTCGCCTTAAACATGGTAAAGAAGCCAACCAGGATGTCCTCGCAATTAGCCATCACCTCCACCCACTTGGGCACCTTTTTGCCCTTGGTAATAAAACCCTGGTAAATCTTCTTCGCCTCGCCCTTAAGCTCATCCATGCTCACCATCTTCACAATCGGATTGGTCATGAAAAAATAAAAATTAGATTTTTATAAAAAGACTTTTCGCCTCTATTATAGACCCGGCGTTTAGTAATGCAACAAAAATGGCGGACACTTTACTCAGCGTCCGCCTTGGTTAAACCATCCGAGAGACTTTACTCCGCCCAACTCTCAAACAACCAGTTAACGAGCGCGAGGATAATGGCAAACCAAAACGCCGGCCAAAAGCTGACAATGGTAAAGCCGGGCACCAAGGTGGCCACCAGCCACACCAAAACGGCGTTGACCACCAGCCAAAAGAGCCCGAGAGTAACGATGGTCAAGGGCAATGTTAATACAAACAGAGCCGGCTTGATTAAGATGTTGACTAGGGCGATGACCACGGCCGCGATTAGCGCCCCCGTTAAATCAACGGTGACGCCGGGGATTAAGTAGGCGGCAATGCCTACGGCCACCGCCGAGGCCAACCAATGAATAAGCAACTTCATACTTAACTGATGACGTTTAAAGTTGTCGATGATGACACTAAAATTATAACAAAAAAATAAAACCCGTGGAGGATAGCTTACTATCCTCCACGGGGCGGGGCGTTATTTGCTTTCGCTGTATCTATCGGCAGCATTAGCAATCTGATTACGCTCTTCGTTGGTCATTGGCCTTGTTGTGCCAAGCTCATCTATGACTACCAACGAACCGAAAGTAACTGACCGATGTCCGCAATCATACAAAACATATGCTTCGCGAAATGGGACGAACTTGGGGCATCCGTCCACAATCATTTCATATCGTAGACAGGTTGTTTCCAACATTACACTCACCTCCTTTCAAGTTGCTGTTTATCTTAGGACCTCGTCCCGTTAGAAACAGGGTTCTACCCGCAGTTTCTAATGGGATCCTCCCCAACCCTATCACGATTTGCGAGGGTGTCAAAGTCGTTTTTTATCCTCTGAATTTTTAAGGAAATTCTTTTTTGATACCACGGATCGACCAAGGCGTTTTTCCAAATTCTTTCTGGCTCCACCAGCAATATTACCGCCTGCTTTTGCATCGGACCGTAATTTCCCTACTCCCTTTGAGTCTTCGGTACGATGAATCTCGGTCGTAGCACGTTCGCCAAGCATATTGAAAATCAGTTCAAAGTCATCCATATGATCGCGTAAGTTTTCTCGTTTGAGTCCTTTTAATTTTTTGTATTCGCTCGGTGTAACACCAAAAGTGGCCTTGGAGATTTCAGCAGTTAAGATTTCATAATCTTGGCGATCTTTTGCCCCTCTATTTTTCCATTCATCAGTTAGTTCTTCACGAATAGCGATACCTCGCATTCGCTTCTCTATCCAATCCTCACTGTACCCTTTGAGCTTATAGAGTATCCTGGTGCGTCTTGTCGCCAGCTCCGGATTTTCTATTTCCTGAATACGCTCATAACCAACCTTTGCCAACCACCGCTTGAATGGCTCAGCTTTAGGCGATGGGATTGACTGAATAATACGAAAAATACCCTCGGTATTGGCACAACTCATCTTTTGCCGCCCACCTCCTGTGGGTATGTCAAGGGTACGTACAATCTGTACCCACCCTGTGGATAACTCCAAATCTCGTCGCTTTAAGCGCTGGATGTATTGTTTGGAATCATTTGAGTCAATAAGCGCTGAGACGACATCCTCCACCACAAACCACCACTCGCCGTTATGAAGCGTTTTTCTAATCTCTTTTCCCTTAAACAGAGCTATTTTTGTTGTAATTTCGTCAGTCATATTATTTTTTGCAAATTATGGTGAATTTATACAAAAAACAGCACAAATTCACCACTTTTTATCTAAAACCAACACACTGTCGCTTCCTCGCCCATCTCGCCCTCCAAGTATTTAAGCGCCGCCTGGAGGTCGCCAATCTCATCCACCAACCCCTTGGCCAAGGCATCCTCGCCCAGATAAGTGAGGCCGGTGGCGAACGCCGCCACCGTACTGGTGGAGAGGCCCCGATTGGCGGCCACGGCTTCGATGAAGACATCGTGAGTCTTCTTCAAATCAGCGAGGATAATCGCCCGCTCGTCGGCGGTTAAGGCCCGGCCCGGGTCGCCCAGGGTCTTGTATTGAGCGGATGACAGCTCGTTGTAAGTGTAGCCCTCGCGCTCGTTCTTAATCGCCTCGTCGAGGTAAGAGAAGGTCACGCCAAGGCTACCCACATCGGAGACCCGCGAGGCGTAGATCTTATCCGCCCCCGAGGCCGCCCAGTAGGCGGCCGAGGCGCCCAAGCCGCGGATTACCGCCGCGTTGGGCTTGGTAAAGCTTTTTAAGGCGTTGGCCACTTCCTCCCCGGCCACCGGGTCGCCGCCGGACGAGTCTATGTATAAGAGGACCGCCTTCATCGCCGGGTCCTCTTGCGCCGTCATCAGGCCATCCACAATGTCTTCCGAGGCGGTGGCATCGGCCCAAACCTCATCGGTAGTGACCTCGGGGATGTAAGTGGTAAGGTAGCCGTTTAGCGGGAAGAGGAGCACATTGCACTCGCCACTGAATAAATTATCATCACTGCCAATGTAAGTGGTGGAGTAGGCAAAAAACCCGGTTTGGAAGCCAATCGCCACCAACCCCACCACAATGGCCACCACCGCCAGCACCCCAATGACTTTACTCTTCAACATAGGGTAATTATAGCTTAGACAAAGTTAGGGGTAAAATTAGATTTCCTTCTTAAAACTCCTCGGCAATCTCGATAGCTGCAACTTCGGCGATGTCCATGGTAACTCTCTCTAACTAAATGGTGGCTGACCCCATTTCCCTGACCCCATTTCCCATTTCCCGCCAGTTTGTTGTTTTAGACCGATAGTACCCTCGGGAGGACTCGAACCCCCAACCCTTCCGTTAGAACCGGCTCGCTCTATCCCTTGAGCTACGAGGGCATTGTGCCTTTGAGAGGAATTGAACCTCTATCTCACCCGTTTCAAGGGTATGCTCTGCCGTTGAGCTACAAAGGCAATAGAAAAGCCACCCTCAAACAACCGTAAAAACGGCTGTCGGGGTGGCTATCTAAAGCGGAAGTAACTCAATTTCATTTGATATGCCAATATTACCATCTCCGGACCAAAATCGCTACTCCGGCATTTTCTCACCTAAAAAACAACGACACTTATCCCCATCTTAGTCACTTTTTGCCGCACTTTAAGGGTTTTTAAGGCAATTTGACATATAAGAGAACGTGCTAGAATCGAGGCATTAAAAGGTCGAATCGATTAAAAGCATAGGAATCTATCGATGGATAAATATATCATCAACGAAAATGTTCAGCCCACTGGTGAGCATGAGGTTCATAAAGAATTTTATTGTCCAACTCTACCCGACCCAAAAAATCGGGTTCTTGTTGGATACTTTAATTCTTGTCGTGATGCAATTGCCGAAGCCAAGAAAAAATGGCCAGATATTGAAATCGACGGTTGCGCTAATTGTATCCCCGTCTGTCATACAAGGTAAGGGGCAGGATAAAAGATACTGGACTATTAGGAAACTAAATTGAAGGAGAAAATCTAAAACAATCAACGAGTAACCACGGTCAATCAAAAATAAGTTCCGAGAAAGGTATCGCCTCGCCCACCCAAAACCCGCCCCAATTGGGGCGGGTTTTGTATTTTGTTAGTTAAATTTTACCGGAATTCACTAATATAGGAGTAACAAAATAGACTTGTTGCGTTGGGGATCCACGCTCTATTTTTATTTCAGAAAAAAAACTTATTTTTGAAACACAAAGAGATGTTCGTGCATAATTAGCAAAAAATTTGATCCTTTTGATTTTGTAACCCAAAACCCCGTTGCTTTGCAATTAAATTGTCTTTTGATAATATCTTCTTTTAAAACAAAGCCAACTTTCAAAAATCTTTCCATAACTTTAAACGCAAGAGGTTGATACATTTTGTTTCTGCGTGTATCTCCCATCAAAATTGCGCAGTATTTTCCTTTCCTTAAAACTCGAAATAATTCTTTAGCGACTTTTTCTATCTCATCAACAAAAGCATCGATATCGTGTATTGCTGATAAATCTTCTTTAATCTTACCCTCGCTATATTTTATGATGTCGGCATACGGAGGATGAGTTAAAACAAAATCAATTTCATTATCTTCAATAAAACTCATATCTCTCGCATCGCATTTCACCACGCGCTGTTTTGCTTTGTTATCAACCTCAAACTCAAGGGATTTTTTCGTTCTCTCTAACGCTTCCTCATTAACATCAATACAAGTAATATGGCGATTTAAAATTTTAGCTTCTATTGCAGTAGTGCCACCACCAATCATGCAATCGAGCAAGTGATCCTTTTCTTTTGAATAACGTAAAATAAGATTTCGAGCTACTTCTGGCGACCAGTTTCCGCGCCAATCTGATTTATGAGTCGCCCAATTTCCGCGACGCGGAAAAGCCCACACTGTTGTGCATTCCAAATCAAATTCTTCTGGATGAAGTTTTAAATTTTTTTGAGACATCAAATAATTTTATACTTTTTTGACTTTACAAGTTTTATTGAATCGTAATTATTTTTATCTGTAAATTCATATTGCCAAATTAAATATTCGTCAACTCTTTTCTCAAAAAATAACAGAAAGACTTTTTTCTTTGTATGTTCTGACCACTGTCTATAAGGGTAATATAACTGCCTAATTATTGTATTTTTTGTGGAAGAATTTTTTGCTTCAATTAAGACAACTTTATTTTTTCCTTCGTAACCAGCATCTACTTCTGTTTGCACTCCTTTTGTTTCAACTGTATTATTACCTACTTTATAAGTAAATTCAGGAGTATATTTTCTACCACGAATAGTGAGGACAAGACTTGAATCTTCCATAAAAGTTCTAATGAGACTCGAGGCATAGGCAAAATCAAGATGTTGCATCTCAGAATTTCCTATTTTTGTAGTATCTAAATCAAAATCAAGCTTCGTATTGTATATCTCTGCGTCACCTTCAATATCTGGGATATCTACATAGCCTTCTCCTTTTACGATAACGTAAAACTTATTTTTTACAGGTAATAAAATTAAGCCATTTTTCTTCATTATCTCGGGGACACTTTCGCGTGTGTCCATTTTGCATAAAATACGCACCTCTTTTTCTGAAGTGTTTTGAAAATCTTGGACAGATTTCTTTATATCCTTTGCAGATAAATAAAAAGGTTGTTTAGAAAAATCATTTTCTAAAATCCTATTATCATCAAATATTTTTTGCCAGGAATTATTGTTTGCCATAAATAAGTTAATAATTAGTTATCAAAACCTCTGTAATTTTTCCACGCTTTGACCCTTTGGAATTGATGGCGCGACCTGCTTTGACTTTTGTAATTTTAACGCCGGTGATTCCCGAATAAATTTTATTTATAAATGGAGTGTCTGAATTTGAAAGCATGACGAAACAACCTCGCTTGTGTAGTTCGACGAATATATCGCAGAGCTCGGTCTGCTCGTCTTCCAGAAACATTTCTGCAGTATATGAAGTAAACGAAGCGGTTTTGCTTACTGGATAGTACGGCGGATCGAAATACACAAAATCTCCTTTCTTTGCTTTTTTGCGAACGTTTTTGTAGTCCTGTTGTTTGATAGTAACTTTTTGTAACACTTTAGACGCGCGCCGCAAGTTTTTCTCGTCGCAAATAATCGGGTTTGTGTACTTTCCGAACGGTACATTAAATTCGTCGCGACCATTGACGCGATACATGCCATTGAACCCTGTTCGGTTTAGGTAAATAAACCGAGAGGCGATTTCAATACTTGATAACTTTTTGGGATCTTTTGCGCGAATTTTTAGATAGTATTCTTTTTCGTACTTATGTTTGTGTAGAGATTTTATGAGCGCACCAACATCATACTTGACGACATTGTAGGTTGTGACTAATTCGTGATTGAGATCCGAAAGCTCCGCTTTCTTTGGAAGTAGGTCAAAAAAGACAGCGCCTCCGCCCACAAACGGCTCGTAGTAAGTATTCGTAATTGGATCAAAACCCTCCGGCGGATACAACCCAAGATCACGGAATTGGTGAAGGAGTTGTCTTTTTCCTCCGACCCATTTCACAAACGGCTTTGGTTTTTCGTCAATGATCTTTGCGATGCTATCAAACATATTTTCTTTGTCTGCGATATGGAAAAGGTGTCGGGCATAGATTTTGTTTATGTCAAACACGTCCGCAATTTTTGTGATGGTTTGATTTTGTATAGTCATAGTCTTAATTGATATCCAGCAAATCTCTTAGCCGTTTGCCTTTATATTGCCAATAAGCCGCCCCTTGGTATGCGCCACTATTATTTAATTCTCCTTTTTGCTCATATATTTTGTGGGTCAGCGGTGCAAGTTTCCAAATTTGTTCGCCATATTCTACTTCGCGCTCACCAACAACTTTCGCCGTGATTTCTTTGTCAGCAATAAAAACAATCTCTTCTCCGTTCTTGATTCCTTTTTTATAAAAACTAAACATTGCTCCTTGCTCTCTAGCTTTTGAAACCTCATCAAATTCTTTTTCTTTGTTTATGTCTTTGGGATAAATCACCCTACCATCAAATGACAATAGAAGTTGTCGCACTAAATCGTAATCAATAGCAAATAATTCACTCTCCCCAACCCGATGTTTATTAAAAATTTCCTTTAAGAGATTTTCTTTGTCGTTGTAATCCTCAAGTTCAATCGCAAAAAATCTTTTAAGGCCAGAAACATTATAATAGCCATTTGCTTCAAGAAAACGCATTCGTTCTTGAAAATTAACAGTGCCAGTTTGGCCTATTTTTATTAAACCAGAAACAGCTGTTGTCATTATGTAAATAATTCCTTTCATAATTTATTTTGGCGGAGAGTGAGGGATTCGGCGTCAGCTCACAGCAATATTTTTGTTCAAAAATTCCAAAAATATTGTGTGGCTCCTGCCCGGGCTCGGCCGGACACATTTTGAATAAAATGTTCGGCCTCCGCCTTTCGAATCCCTACTCACTTATCGCTGCCAATTTGAGCCATACTTCCAGGCTTTCAGTATGGCTAAATTGCCAGTGCGGAGAGTGAGGGATTCGAACCCTCGAGGGGCTTTTACACCCCTACCTCGTTAGCAGTGAGGCGCTTTCGACCACTCAGCCAACTCTCCATTAATATAAAATATTGGCCTTACTGTACCACTTTCCCCCTCATTTTTCAATTCGGGCGGGCGGGTTATTTATCAATCGAAATAAGATAATTTTTGAAGAAGGTTTCAACAGCCTTAACGGTGTCATCTTTAAGTTTGGGATTACTCTCGGCCACCCATTTGGCAAAATTGTAGAGCTCTTGATTATCTACCCGGAGCCACTTGTCGTTTAGATGGAAAAAGTAGAAAACGGTGGTCATGGCAATCCGCTTGTTGCCGTTTTGGAAGGGATGATTTTTAATCATCAAATAAAACAGGATAGCCGCCTTCTTAAGCAAACCAGGGTAAAGCTGCCGTCGGTTAAAAGATTGGAAGGGCGCCACTAAGCACCGCTCCAACACATTAGGGAAGCGGGTACCGAAGTCGGGAATTGGTTCGGACCAAGCCATTAGCTCTCGAGCCAAGGTGACAGCCACATACTCCACATCGGCAATGTTTAAGGTTTTGAGAGTAGTCATAGTAACGGCAATTTATTCCTCACCCAAGAGTTTGAGCGTTTGGCCATACTCCTTAACCACTCGCTTAACCACTGCCTCAATATCCTCCTTTCTCTCCTCGCCAATGATCGTCCGCAAAATGGCCGGCAAAGAGTCCGCCGAGATGGCATGGAGTTTGCCTAGGCGGATAGTCTTAATTTCGCCAGACTTAATCCGCTTGTGGACAGCCGAGCGCGTTACGCCCAAAATTCCGGCCAGTTCCGCCACGGTAAAATATTGCTTATCTTGATGTTTTGCTTCCATAACAACAGTTTAACCGACTGGTTGACGTTTGTCAACCAGTCGGTACCATAGTTGACAAAACCCCTTTCCTCGCATTTTTCAATCCGAATGATTCGGATTTTGGGGCTTGCTAAATCAGCTGATTTGTTTTAGGATTGCGGTTGAACAAGGATTAATTAGAACCTTAACAAGGGAGGGGGCTGGGATGCCTATAATGATGATGATTGTTCAGGTGGGGTTGTATTTATTAGTAGGATGTGCCGTTTCAATACCCTACACTTACCTCGCCGGCGGGAGCTTCGGCGGATTCGCTTTTGTCATGACCGTCTGGATTGCCCCGGCGGGAATATTATCTCTATTCCTAATCTATGTATTAGGCGAGGTTCCCTCACCCCGAGCCAAAGTACGAAGGCGAAGCAGTATTGCGTTTTGGCTAGTAGCTGTGTACCTCTGCCTCCCCATCATCGCAAACGGCGCTTCGCGCCTGCTTATGGGATGGGGTTATGAAGAGATCGGTTCCTTCGTCTTTTTAATCCGCTATCGGATTATCTTCATCCTGCCGTTAGCGTTCCTCGTCATCGTCGGGACCGCCGACATAGTTGAGAGTATTTGGGCTGATTTACGGGGAAAGGTCCAAAAACTACTAAACTTCCTCGACGATTAGTGTTGCACCTGCCCGGTAAGTTTGTTCAACCGAACAAACTTACCGGGTTTTTCTTTTATTTATTTTTTCAATCTGATTTTGTTACAATAAGAAAACATGGCAAACACGCAAACTAAACAAGTTAAAAAGGGCGGGGCGGCGCATAAGCTGCCGGCAGATTTTAAACAAGCGCTGGCCGCCGCACCCAAGGCCCAAGCTGCTTGGGCCAACATTACCCCACTCGCCCGTAACGAGTGGATTTGCTGGGTTATTTCTGGCAAAAAAGCCGAGACGAGGAATATCCGGATTGAGAAAACACTCTCAAAGCTTAAGAGCGGGATGCGCCGGCCCTGTTGCTTCGCCGGCTGTCCGCATCGCTCTAAATAATTGAATGAGAAAGGGCGTTCGGTCTTGGACCGAACGCCCTATTTGTTTGCCGGCGAGCGGCTAGCTCGCTTCTTGAAAACTGGGGTGATAAGTGTGAACTTTCAGTCCAGCAGTAAGTCGGACTACAATCCGATCTACCGTTTCTTGATCCAAATCCCAAATAAGTTGGGGGTTGCATTCGGCCGTGTCGAGCGCCGCTTCCAAGATTGTCCGGATTCGCTCAATGACCTCCTTTTTGTTGGCAAACTGCGGATCCTCCCAATAAAATTTGGCAAATTTGCCTCTCGGTCCCCGGCCGATAATCAACCCGTACACGGCCGGCATACCCGCTCGGACCCTTAAAGTTGTTTGCACCTCGAGGTCTCGCGGATGATGGAGAATCTCTTCGAGTATCTCCGGTTTAATGGCCGCTTTGGTTCTAACCGCTTCTTCTGTTCCTTTTGTCATCAATACCTCCTCCCCTGTTTTACCTACACTATTACACTTTAAGACCACGGTCCGCATTCCATCTTAGCGGAAACGGCAATGATTGCAAGGTGATTTGATATAATGACCAATATGACCCAAAGCGAGGCGTTAGCTATCCTCAAAACCGGCGTCAACGCCTTCCTCACCGGCGAGCCGGGCAGTGGCAAGACTCATACCATTAACCAATATGTGGCTTATTTGCGCTCGGCCGGCATCGAGCCGGCCATTACCGCCTCCACCGGCATTGCCGCCACTCATATTGGCGGCCTCACCATCCACGCATGGAGCGGTATCGGCGTTAGGCGAGAGTTGAGCGCCTACGACCTCGACCGTTTAAGCCAAAATCGGACGGCCGTCCGGCGGATTGGCCAAGCCTCAATTTTAATTATCGACGAGGTCTCAATGCTCTCGGCCCGCGCCCTCTTGATGGTCGACCAAGCCTGCCAAGAGATTAGACGCAACCGCGAGCCGTTTGGCGGGCTGCAAGTTATTTTGGTCGGCGACTTTTTCCAACTACCGCCGGTCAGCCGGCCGGAGAGCGATCTCGCGGCCGAGCAATTTGCCTTCCGCTCAGCCGCCTGGGACAGGCTTAAACCGATTGTTTGTTACCTCTCCGAGCAACACCGCCAAGCCAACACCAACTGGCTGGACCTGCTCTCGGCCATCCGCGCCGGCACCTTTGCCGATAACCACCGGCAATTGTTGCGTAGCCGTTACGCGGCCAAGCCGACCGAGGGCATTACCCAACTCTACTCGCACAATGCCGATGTGGACCTGATTAACGAGGGCGAGCTCGCTAAGCTGTCCGGTCCGGCCAAAACTTACACTATGGAAGCTAACGGTCCGGAGAAGTTGGTTGCCCCGCTTAAGCGCGGCTGCCTCTCGCCGGAAACCCTCGCCCTTAAAGTTGGCGCCCGAGTGATGTTTACCAAAAACGATATTACTTCTCGCCGCTATGTTAACGGCACCCTCGGCACCGTCATCGATTTTGCCCCCGGCGAGGGCTGGCCAATAATCAAAACTGTGACCGGCAAAACTATCGTGGCCGAAGCGGCCGAGTGGCACATCGAGGATGGCGATCGAGTGCTGGCGCGGATTAAACAAGTGCCACTCCGGCTGGCTTGGGCCATAACCGTGCACAAGAGCCAAGGGATGTCGCTTGATACCGCCCACATGGATCTCTCGCAAACTTTCGAATACGGCCAAGGCTATGTGGCGCTCTCGCGACTGCGAACGCTTAAGGGCTTGTCGCTCGCCGGCTTAAATGGCCGCGCCCTCGAGGTCCACCCCGAGATTAGTCGGGAGGATAAGCGCTTCCGGGCCGAGTCCACCACCGCCGGCGAGCAATTTGCCGCCTTGCCAATTCAAGAGCTTGAGACAATGCACGCCAATTTTATCCGCGCTTGCGGCGGCCGCGCCGGGCGCGGGCGCCAAATCAAACCGGTTAAAAAGCGCGGGGCCACTTACCATGAGACCAAAATGTTGTTGGTTGAACAATTAAGTTTGGCCGAGATAGCCGAGCGTCGCGACCTAACAGTTGAGACGATTATCGGCCACTTGGAGAAGTTGGCCCAAAGCGGCCAAATTGACCCCAAACATAACTTGGCTTATCTCAACTTTGATACCAACCGGTTGGCAATAATGACTAAAGCCCTGAAAACAATTTACCAACAAGAAAAGAAAATGCCGCTTGCGCCGGCTCTTGCGCTCTTGGACCCATCTTACACTTACCGTGAGCTCCGCCTCGCCCGGCTGTTTATCAAGCCGTCTGCACCAAAATAAAAACCCCGGTCGCTTCTGCTGAAGACGATTAGACCGGGGTTTCTTCGAGACCGCTCGGGGTTGCGGTCTCAAACCGAATTACACGCTTGGGAGTGCTCTTGGCGGTACCGCTCGGCGCCGTTTTTTGCAAAGTGAATGAAGGCCTCAAGGGGCGAAGGGTTACGACCCAACTGCACCCCGGCCACCCAGCGGTTAAAATCTGTTTGAGACAGCTCCCACTGCTCAATATTTTGATCCCGCAATTGGGGATCACCCGTTTCTTCTGTCATGTTAAGACCCTCCCTCTGTCTCAACCCGAGCCCCACTATTCTGACTTCAGGATAAAACTTATCGCCGATAAGCGCAAGGGGCAGCCGTGTTAAAATAACCTAAATGGCTTTAACCCCCGACTCGCTAATCACTGAGCGCTTCCGGCCCAACCCACTCCAACTTAAAGCGCTGGAGAAACTCGAGCTTAAAACGCTTGAGAGTTTGCTCCGCTACTTCCCCGCTCGCTATGGCACCGCCGGCCTGGCCAAAAAGATTGGCGAGCTTAAAGCCGGCGAGGAAGCGATTATTTATGCCCAAGTGCTCAAATCGGAAACGAAAAAAGCTTGGCGGAAAAAAATCCCGATGGCTGAAGCGATGGTTAAAGATGAGAGTGGGCAAATCAAGATTATCTGGTTCCACCAGGCTTACTTGGCTAAACGGGCGCCGGCCGGGGTAAGCGCCTACTTCCGCGGGCGGGTAGCCGAGCGCGCCGGCAAGCTCTATTTGGCTAATCCGGAAATTACGAGCCAAGCGATTACCAGCGATAACAAGCTCGCCGCCGGCGACTCATTATTTATTAACGGCGACAATACAGACCAAGTTCCGGTGCCAGTGTATCCCGAAACGCGTAGCCTCTCCTCGGGCTGGTTCCATCATCATCTCAAAACTTTGTTGGAGGAGAAGATTCACGAGCAAATTATTGACCCGATTCCGGCTGAATTATTAAAAAAATACCATTTGCCCACTTTGGCCACCGCCCTCGTGTGGGTCCACGCGCCGCGGCGGCGCGCCGATGCCGAGGCGGCGCGCAAACGCTTCGCTTTTGAGGAAATCTTTTTCATCCAGCTCTCGCGTTTGCGCGATCGGCAAGAGTACCACGCCCACGGCGCGGCGAAGATAGAAGTGGCGACCGAAAAATTGAGCCAGTTTTTATCTCGCTTTCCATTCAAGTTAACCGGCGCGCAGACCCGAGCGATTGATGAGATTTTGCAAGACTTCCGTCGGGGCGAACCGATGACTCGCCTGTTGGAAGGCGACGTGGGCTCGGGCAAAACGGCGGTTGCCGCGGCGACCGCCTACGCCGTCGTCCAAGCCGGGTTTGAAGTAGGTTACATGGCGCCCACCGAAATCCTCGCCCGCCAACATTTTGAAAATTTTATTGAGTTCTTCAAGGGTTTAAACACTCAAGTTGGTCTTATCACCGGCTCGGGCTGTTACAAATTCCCAGCCAAAGTGGACCGCCGCGGTTACACCGACATCTCACGGACGCAACTCCTCAAGTGGGTGGCTAACGGCGAAATCCCGATTTTGATTGGCACTCACGCCCTAATCTCCGCCCGAGGCGGATCCGCCTCGGGCGGACACACGGTCAAATGGAAAAACTTGGCTTATGTAATTATCGACGAGCAACACCGCTTCGGCACCAGTCAGCGCGGCAAGTTGGTGCAAAAAAATAGCAACCAAGCCCCTCACTTGTTGTCGATGACGGCGACACCAATACCGAGAACTTTGGCACTCACTATTTATGGCGACTTGGATCTCTCGCTCTTGGATGAGTTGCCGGCCGGGCGCAAAGAGATTATTACCCAAATTGTGCCGGCGAGCGAAGCCGAAAGGCAAAAGGTTTACGAAGCTATCCGGCAAGAGCTTGCCGCCGGCCGACAAGTCTATGTAATCTGCCCAAGGATTAATGAGCCTGATCCGGAAAAGATTAATGCCCTCTTGGTGAAGAGTGCCAAAGCCGAGGCCAAGCGCTTGGCCGAGAAAATCTTCCCCGAGTTTAAAATCGCCCTCGTCCACTCTAAATTACCCGCCCGAGGCGGGTCCGCCTCGGGCGGAAAACCAAGTAAAGAGGAGGTGATGAGCGAGTTTGCGCGAGGCGCCGCCCACATCCTCGTGGCCACCTCTGTGGTGGAGGTGGGGGTGAATGTGCCCAACGCCACCAGCATCATCATCGAGGGGGCCGAGCGCTTTGGCCTCGCTCAACTCCACCAACTCCGCGGGCGCGTCTTCCGCTCTTCCCATCAAGCTTATTGCTACCTCTTCACCGAGACCAAAAGCGAGACTTCAATTAAAAGACTGAAAGCCTTAAGCCAAGCCAAAAACGGTTTCGAGCTGGCCGAGCTTGACCTCGCACTCCGGGGCGCCGGCCTCTTAACCGGCGAGCGCCAGTGGGGCATCTCCGACCTCGGGATGGAAGCGATTAAAAATATCAACTTGGTGGCCGCCGCCCGGACGAGCGCCCAAGCGATTATCGCCATCGACCCTGATTTTACCAAGCACCCGGCCATCGCAAAAGTCCTCGCCACCAGGACGAGGACTTTGCACTTTGAGTAGTATTGTGATTTAACCCCGACGCTTTAGTCGGGGCCCCGACCCTACTTGAGGTAGGCGTCGGGGTTGTTAGTACCGGAGTCGGAGAAGCGCGTTTAGACCGTCCAAAATTGATTGGATGCTCCCGGCCGCGGCCATCAAGCTGGCTTGGTCGGCTTGAGTGATAGACGCTACTGGGATAGTGAAGCGAGCGTCGCTTTTATCACAAACAGCATCGTTGTCGCTGCTGGCTACCACACAAACTTTAATTTTGTAACGAGCGCCGCCGGTGATTTGACCATCGCGGTAATTACCCACCGTCCAAGTATAACTCCCGGTGTTGGGTACATTGCGCTCAATCATTAACCGATCCTCGCCACTAGTACCCTCAGCGCTGGGATCAATTAAAACAATGCGAACAGGCTGATTGGGAGCCGAGGCATTGGCCGAGTCCCAAGTAATCTCTTGGACGCTACCCACCGGCCAAGTCTCGCCACCATTAGGCGCGATGATTCTCATGCTAAGAGGTGCCGGTTGAGGAACAATAGGAGGATCATCATCCTCTCCTGGCGTTGGCAACTGACTGCCGACTGAAACAGTAACACTGTCGGAATGGACATCAGTGTCATTCTCGCATGATAAGCTAAAAGCGGTGGTCGTTGCCAGTTCAGCAATAACTTTGGTGCCGGAGGTGGCAACTGTGCCAGCCCAATCGCTATTGGCCGGCAGACTTGAAGCCGCGCAAGTATCGGCTTTGTCAGCCGACCAAGAAAGAGTGACATCCTCGCTAGACTCGACACTTTCCGGATCCGCTTCTAAATCCGTACTGACTTCAATAACTTCTGGATTTTCTTGTTGTTGCCCGGTCACATTCACCACCACCGTATCAACGATGCTGGCGCTGCCGTTGGCCGAGGCGCACTTAATCTTAAACACGGTTGATTTGGTAACATCGGTGACGGTTTGGAAGCCGCTACCGGCCAACGCCTCGCCCCACTCCTTGCTCTCGGTTTTGTTGCTGGTGCCCTCGCACGAGACGGTGCCCACCGAGCTCCAAGTGAGATTTACATCCGAACCGGAGGTTACCTGAATCGGTCCGTCAGTGGCATTGGCCTTGATATTGGCATAGAGGCCAACACCCGAGGCGACACCATTACGCTCTTGGACAATGGCGTTAAGCGCGTTGAGCAAGGCGAACAATTGATTGAGTTTGGCCCGAATTAACTGAATGTCATCGCGGAGGTCGCCCTCGTTGGTGAGCGAACTCTCAAAGCCGAGGCTCTGGAGAGCGCACATCACCGAGGCGGTGCAAATGGGCTCGCGCGCTTCAGCGGCCGGCACGCTCATCACGCCCGGCAAGAGGAGCAAACCCACAATGGCAAAGCTCATAATCTCTTTACCCAAACTTAACTTAACTTTTTTACTAACCGTTTTCGCACTTTTCTTTGTCATAATAATTTACTGATTAATTTTAATAACTTAATAATAACTAGTAGGTGTTAAGGGTAAGCTTAACCTCACTACTTTGATTGGCTACCACCGTAGCGCTAGCTTGGCTGGAAACAAAACCGTTATAGCCATTGGCGCTGGCGGTAATAAGGTAACTGCCGGCCGGCAACTTGAGCGTGGCATAGCCGGTGGTGGTCACTATACTACCGACAATTGCGCCGACGCTGTTGGTGGCCACGACTTTAACCTCACGGCCAGAAACGGGGATCTCGCACGGGTAAGTGAAACAACGCGCCAAGCCATTGAGCACGGCAACATTAAGCGTGCCAATGCCGATTGGCGCGGGAGTTGGTTCCGGCTGCGGGACTGGCCTCGGTGCCGGAGGAGGAGTCGGCACTGGGGTCGGAGTCGGAGTCGGAATCTGCTTAACCGCTAACAGGGCTTGCAAACTCTTAAGCTGCTCCAGCAACTGATTGACGAGCGCCAACAGTTGCATGATTAAGCTTGTATTGGTTACCGGCACCGTCACGGCGGTTTGCGCCAAAGCGGCAGTCGGCAAGATTATAAAGGACACGATTAAGAAACCCGTGACCACGAGCTTACTAGGAGAGATATTCGACCTAAGAGAAATAAAAAAGAAGCCCATAAATTGCGCTTCTCCACTTACCGATATTATAGCAGGCCACTTAAATTACCGCCTAACCAGTTATCCACACCCAGCGGTTATGTTACAGTAAGCGCACATGAAGCGAGTATTCAATATCATTATCTATCTGCTGGCCGGTGTGGGCCTCTTCCTCCTCCTCGGTTGGGTGGCGCTTGAACTTGGCCTCACCAACACTCCCGGCGGTAAGGACTTGGGTCGGCGCTTCCAGCCGGATTTGGCCGGCGTGGGCGCCGGCTTAGAGCAAGATTACCTTTGGGCTAAAGGCGAAGAGTGGGCTACGCTCGAGGGCGCTATAAGTAAAGACGCTAAGGTAATCGAGCAAGCGGCGCGCGTGGCCGGCATTGACCCTCGCCTCCTCACCGCCTGCCTGGTGGTGGAGCAACTCCGCCTTTACCACTCCGAGCGCGAGGTCTTCAAACAAGTCTTCTCCCCGCTCGTCATCCTTGGCAACCAGAGTCAGTTCTCTTGGGGAGTGATGGGGATGAAACGAGAGACCGCCGTTATGGTTGAGCGGTTTTTAAAGGACAAAAATTCGCCGTACTACCTCGGCGCGCGTTATGAGCAGCTTTTGGATTTCGAAACAAATGAACTAGCCATACCTGCCGACAGGCAGGAGCAAGAGCGCTTCGTCCGCCTCGTGAACGAGGACGACCACTACTGGTCTTATCTCTACTCGGCGATTTATCTCAAGCAAGTGGCGCAACAATGGCAACAAGCCGGGTACCCGATCGACGGCAAGGTGGGCGTACTAGCCACGCTCTTTAATATCGGCTTTACTAATTCCAAACCCAAAGCTGACCCCAAAGTGGGCGGCGCGATGATTGAGATTGGCGAGATTGACTACACCTTCGGCGGTTTGGCCGAAGAATTTTATTACTCCTCCCAATTAACCGACCTCTTCCCCATCATTGCCGAGCAAAGTTAGTCGGGGTATATTAAGAACACCGACCCGTAGCTCAACGGTAGAGCAGTCGTCTTATACACGACCGGTTCCAGGTTCAAATCCTGGCGGGTCGACCAGTTCGAATCTCCGCCGTCGCTAAGCTTTGGCGGACAAAACAATCACGCGCACCACTCAAAATTTATGCTGACCCAAGTCTTCATCTTCGTCACCGCCCTGTTTATGGTCGTCCGGGGCGCCACCGTTACCACTAAATACGCCGGCCGTTTGGCGGGAGATTTAAACTTATCCAAATACATCACCGGCGTTATGATTATTGCCGTGATTTCGATTTTGCCAGAGGCCTTGATTGCCATCAACGCCGCCATTAAGGGCATCCCCGAGTTTGGCCTGGGGATGCTTTTTGGTTCCAACATTGCCGACCTGACTTTAATTTTTGCGTTAATTATTTTGCTCACCGGCCGAGGATTAAAAATTGAAAGCCAAATTTTAAAAAACGGGTATCTTTACCCACTGTTATTATTTTTGCCGATTGTGTTGGGTTTAGACGGCAACTTCACCCGATTTGAAGGCGCGGCGTTAATCATCGCCGGTATCGCCTTTTACTACAGTGCGCTTAAAAACGCCACCGCCGAGCCCATGGCCAAACGCCACTCAACCGACAAAATCAAAAACATTGTCATCTTAATGCTTAGCATGGCCGTGGTGCTAATCGGCGCGCACTTTACCGTTACCTCCGCCAGCGCGCTCGCCATCTACTTTAATATCAGCCCAATCTTAATCGGCATGCTAGTGGTCGGCTTGGGCACTACCATGCCGGAACTCTTCTTCTCTCTCAAGTCATCTAAAAATCACGACGACTCAATGGCAGTCGGCGACATCCTCGGCATCGTCTTGGCCGATGCCACAATTGTGGTCGGTCTCCTCGCGGTAATCAGTCCATTTTCCTTCCCCATCAGAATTATTTACGTTACCGGTCTGTTTATGGTGGCGGCCGCCATTTTGCTCTTTTACTTTATGCGCTCGGGCCGAACGCTCTCGCACCGCGAGGCCCGCTTCCTCCTTATCTTTTGGCTCATCTTTGTGTTGGTGGAATTTATCGCCTCGAGTGGTTTATAAACTTTATAAAAATCAGGGCCCAACGCAAGCGTTGGGCCCGAAATGAGTACGATGGGATCAGGATGCTTTTTTGTGAGGAATATATAAATCCTTAATCCCCCGATGCGGTAATCCCCCCTCAATCAACTGATGGATGATTGCCGCTTCTTCACCAGCAGTCATTTCTTGCTTCTTCTTTTTCTTCCCCTGTTGTGTATTCATACCCAACCCCTTAGTTTTGCCGGCCGGCCCATTCCCACCGGTGGTACTGCTCTCTTTTTAGCTTACTCCACCGCCGGCGCGCTGGCAAGTTTGGCCAGATTATCCTTCTCCTCCCGTTTGGGCTTGATGCCGTTTAAGGTCAAGAGCTTATCAAACTCTTCGCGTTCAAGCGTCTCCACCTTAATCAACTCCTCACTCATATTATCAAGGGTTAAGCGCTTGTCTGTCAGGATGGTCCGCGCTTTGTTTAAGGCCTCATTCATAATCCGCGACACTTCCGCGTCTACTAAAGCGGCCGTCGCCTCGCTCCCCGACTTCTCCACCCACTCGCCACGCGTCATTGACAGCCGATCGCTTGAGTCGAAAGCGACCGGCCCGAGCTTGTCGCTCATGCCATAGCGCGTAACCATGTTGCGCGCCATGGCCGTGGCCACTTGGATGTCATTGGAGGCGCCGGTGGTCATATCGCCAAAAACCAATAATTCCGCGGCGTAACCGCCGAGCGACATGGCAATATCGTCCAAAAACTCGGCTCGCGACTGGAGCTTGCGGTCCTCGCTCGGCAACTTGAGAGTGTAACCGGCGGCGTGACCGCGGGAGATAATCGAGACCTTATGCACCGGGTCGGCATTGGGCAAGAGCGAGGCTACCAACGCATGCCCCATCTCATGATAAGCGGTAATCTTCTTCTCTTTGGTTGAGAGGATGTGGCTCTTGCGCTCGGGCCCAAGCATCACCTTTTCCACGCTCCGGATTAAATCGTATTGGGTAATCTCTTGGCGATTCTCCCGGGCCGCCAAAATGGCGCTCTCGTTCATCAGGTTGGCTAAATCGGCGCCCGAGAAGCCGGGCGTCCGCTCGGCAATCACTCGCAAGACCACATCCTGGCCGAGGGGCTTTTTCTTCGCGTGTAAAGTTAAAATTTCTTCCCGGTCTTTAATATCCGGCGCATCGAGCAAAACCCGCCGATCAAAGCGCCCGGGCCGCAGCAGCGCCGGGTCAAGCACATCGGGCCGGTTGGTGGCCGCCATCACAATCAATTTTTCATTCGGCTCAAAGCCGTCCATCTCCACCAAAATTTGGTTTAAGGTTTGCTCGCGCTCGTCATTGCCGCCGCCCATCCCCGAGCCGCGGTGCCGGCCAATGGCATCAATCTCATCAATGAAGATAATCGCCGGCGCCGCGCGCTTAGCCACCCGGAAGAGGTCGCGGACGCGAGAAGCGCCCACCCCAACGAACATCTCCACAAACTCGGAGCCGGAGAGATAGAAAAAGGGCACCCCCGCCTCGCCGGCCACCGCTCGGGCGAGTAAGGTCTTGCCGGTGCCCGGCGCGCCCATCATCAACACGCCCTTGGGAATCCGGGCGCCAATATCAATAAACTTTTTCGGATTTTTGAGAAAGTCGACAATCTCCAACAATTCCTCCTTGGCCTCCTTAACGCCGGCCACATCTTTAAAAGTCACCCGCTGATTGGGGTCATCGGGATCAATCACTCGCGCTTTGGAC
>Ga0208245_1000681_pt1 | contig 25706 bp, 49 predicted proteins | sample RifOxyC1_FD_184035 | JGI IMG/M metagenome (GOLD analysis project Ga0208245, IMG submission 184035) | Soil microbial communities from Rifle, Colorado - Rifle Oxygen_injection C1 (SPAdes) | ecosystem: Environmental > Terrestrial > Deep subsurface > Rock core/Sediment | place: Rifle, Colorado... | reverse complement strand
GGTTGGAGGCGCATCCGGCGCTACCAATGACGCTGGCGGTGCAGTCTCCTCGACGGGCGGTGCTGGTGCCGGTACGGGCGCTGGTGGTGCTGCAAGTCTAATTGGCGGTGCGGCTGGTGCTACTGGTACTGGTGGCGCGGTTACCCTTACTACTGGTCTTGGTGGAGCTACTTCTGGCGTATCCGGCGCAATAACAGTCGAAACAGCAGCCGGAGCAGCCGGTCTTGGTTCTGCTTCTGGTGTCGTTCTCATTAACTCTGGAACTGGCTCAACCTCTACGGCTGGAACTGGTGGTGCTTCTGGTACGGTTACAGTTCGGTCTAACGCGGGCGGTGCTGCGATTGCATCTGCACAGACAGGCGGGGCTTCCGGTGCCATCACTGTAGAGTCTAGTGTAGGTGGCGTTGGCATCACGACTGGTACTGGTGGTGCCTCTGGTGCAGTAACGATTCAATCTGGTATTGGTGGAGCCTCTGGAGCTGCTGGTACTGGTGGGGCGTCAGGCGTTCTGACTCTCCGCTCGCAAGCTGGTGGTGCAGCCACAACCAGTACCGCAACGTGCGGCGCTGGTGGTAACGTCCTCATTACGGGCGGCGACGGCGGTGCTGTCACTGCGGCTGGTACAGGGGGTAAGGGCGCTAATGTTATCCTGACTCCTGGTACGGGCGGGACAACCTCCGGTGGTACGGCTGGCGTTGATGGTGTTATCCTGCATCGTGGTACTAGCCTAGGTAAAACGACTGTCACAGCTATGACCACAACCGCTGCTATCACAGTCGCCGCCCTTCGCGGAGGTTTGATTACAGCCAATCAAGGTGGTGGTGGCGCTGCTACTTACACCATGCCCACAGGTACTGCGATTGATACAGCCTTCGGAGGTTCCGCTAATCTGGCAGTTGGGGATAGTTTTGATTTTGTCATTACTAACATCTCAACCAACGCTGCTGAAGATGTCACGGTTGCCGGTGATACTGGGTCTACGATGACGGATGGTGGTAGCTTAACGGTTGCTTCTAACGATGGTGTTACTTCAATCTCTTCGGCTACTTTCAGAATGGTACGGACTGGTACGAATGCTTGGCAGGGATACCGGATGTCCTAGTAACAAACCTCAATAACTGGTACAATAGAAGCTGAGAACCAAAACCTCTCGGCTTCTATTATTATTGGAGACTTTAGCTCAGATGTCTAGAAACAAACCCTTTGCAGAACTGCTGGAAGCAGGTCCGTCCCAGAATGGAGCGGATGAAGAAAATAATATGGCAGGAATTACCGTTACTTACACCGCCCCAGAAAACAAACTCCCTAAGCTGCGGGAACTATACGCCGCTGCAATGGCCGCTAATGAAATCTCTACTTCTACTTACGCTGTGGCACAGGGGGTGGCTGATAGATATGTTCAGGCGATGAACCAAGCGGCGGAATTGGCCGGGATTACCGAGGGAACCCCTTTCGAGTTTGATCTACAAACTGGCGTCTTTACAGTCTCTTTGGGTAGTTAAACTCTACTCAATAGGATGACTACTTGCTCTTTTCCTTATATTCTGTTAAAGTAATAGTGGTGAATCGGAACAGAGAGGATGGAGCATGACCGAGGCCGCTCAATCTCATATTACAATCGATGATTGTATCCGAGACTTAGCACAACTCCAAGAAGATTATCCCAACACCTTTATCTCACGCAACTACTATCGAACTAAAGGAAGTTACTCAGATAGAACTTGGGAAGCGTATTTTGGAACTTTCAGTGAGTTTAGAAAGCGGGCCGGGTTGGAAAATACCCGGCCTCAGCACAATCACTTCCTCCAGATTGCCAGACACTCCAGCGTCGATGTCTACCGGGATTTTTTCAGGGATGAGGTCATGCCCTGGACGGAGAAGTATCCGAGGGTAGGTAAATCCAAGAAGATCAAAACCATCCTCTGCGGGTCGGACTTCCACGATCTGGAATCCGACCCTTTTGTCTTGTCAGTCTTCATTGATGTCGCTAAACAAATCCAGCCGGATATCATTCTGTTGAACGGAGACGTATTTGATAATTATGAGTTTTCGAGATTCGACAAAGACCCAAGAGAGATAAAAATAAAAGAGAGATTTGGTTTCGTCCACATCAATATATTCTCCGCTCTAAGGGAAGTCTGCCCTGATGCTCAGATTGATTATGTAATGGGAAACCATTCATTCCGTCTCATCAAGCACCTAGCTGATAAATCGCCCAACACGCGCACACTTCTTTCGGACGTTATGGGGCTTTCTATTGCTGATATTTTTGGCGTTAGGCCGTTTGAGATTAATCTGTACTCGAAGGTCGATTTAGCAGCTTGGAACAAGAATGACATCAAAGAACAACTTCGTCAGAATTATGTGATCTATTATGATTGTTTTGTCGCCTCTCACTTCCAGGACTTCGGATTTGGTATGTCAGGAACATCAGGACACACACACAGACCTGGGACAGTCTCCAATCGTAATCTAGCTCTTGGTAAGGTCACTTGGACTGTCACAGGTAGTATAGCGCGTCCTGATGCCCACTATGTTGAAAATCTGAGCAAGGCCATCATGGGCTTTGCTTTGTTCCATATCGACACTACTAACAAGACCGTCTTCCCTGAGAACTACATTATTACGGGAGACTTTGCTGCAATCGCTGGTCGATTCTATCACAGGCTAGATTCCCACTAACTCCATACAGTTCCTCTGCCTGTTTCCTAATTTTTAGCGCCTCCTCAAATGTTTTATGTCTCCCAAGACCTATCCACTTCTTATCTACATTTATAAACGCTCTCCAACAATCTCTATTCTTGTCATAGCAAACCCCAGTAGTTCCGCTCTTATTCTTCCTCTTGACTCTAGAACTTCCGTCAGCCCAATCGGGAAGCTCATTTAAAGCGGCAAAATCCCCCTGATGTTTCATAGCAGCTTGATTGTAAATAAAAGCAGCGTCCTCTTCCTTATGGTAAAGCCCCAACGCTTGGCTTTCCCCACCCACTGTAATCGCAGCAGCCCAAGCATTCTCTCTTCTCTTCCAATAAACTCCTTTGTATTTGGACGTGTATTCTTTGTCTTTTCCTCTTCTAGCATTTTGAGCGTTTTGTTGCTGAGTTGCCCAACGAAGATTATCCCGCCTATTGTCCAAAGTATCACCATTCTTATGGTCCCCCACAAGATTAGAAGGGCCGTACCAATGTTCCAGTAGCATCAAGTGCATAGGGATAGGTCTGGATACCCCTCTTCCGCCTCCAGAAGGGCATTTAGCATAGCCATGACTGTAATGCCAAGGTCGAAGCATCAACCAGTCATACTCATCCCCATCTACCAAGGTATACTTCCCCTGAGTCAGCGGAATAGCCTGAGTTTCATCAGGCAGCTTAAGGGAACTTATCAATTCAATAGCTTCCTGTTTTCCTTTAGCCCATCTTCTCTCTGCGGCTAAGGTAGTGGATATTCCCATTTCCCTCAACCAATTACTTATTGTATTTTTTGACACTCCATACTCTAAGAACACTCTTTGGTAATCCAAATCTTGTAAATAAGATTCGCACACCGCCGCTCGTAACTCTCTTGGGTACTTGCTCAATTTATAACCTCCACTGTGCTATATTACAAGTAAACTATAGCACAGTGAACATGCCCAAGTCAACCCTTCTTCTTATCAACCCTTACACTGTACCCAGGAACAGTCTCCATCATTCTCCCATCTGGGTGTTTTATACTTCTAAACTCTAATCCTATTCTCCACCAGTTACAGTAAGGACATCCTCCTAATCTATCTCCTCCTCCTTGTGGAAACATCTTTCCGTTATTAGGACAAAGTAGTTCTGAACGCACAATAGTTCTCCTCTTTCTCTCTTGCACTCAATTAAGCTCATAATAATAGTATAGGATAACTGGAGAGGAGGTTCAATCCGTGGCTAAGACATTAGAAGAAGCAAAACTACAAGCCTTTGAAATTACAAAAAATTTTGAGGGGGGGAAAGGTTACTGTACTTTAGCAGGTAATCGAGACGGTCAGATTATATCTTTTGGGTTTATCCAATTTGCTGCCGGGCAAGGGAAGTTACAACCTGTCATCAAGGCGATGAACAAGCGAAACCCAGAACTCTTCTCTAAGTGTTGTACTGTCTATGTAAACTTCTACAAAAAGAAGGTTGACCTCTCCAAACCTCTGCTAATCGCTTGTGACGCCCCCATTTCTGGATTCAGAGCTTACTTTACAGACCCCTCCCGCCAGAACCCCAAGACCTTTCGATTGGCCCCCCACTGGGAAGAGCTGTTCACTAATCTAGGTAAGGAACCAGAATTTCAAGCGGTGCAACGAGAGTTCGCCAAGCCCTATATGGACAGAGCGATTGACTACTGTAAAAAGTACAAATTTGTCACGGAACGGGCGGTGGCGTTAATGCTGGATATCTGCGTTCAAATGGGCTCTCTCTCAGCAGGCACACGCGCCCGCTACTTTGCAGCAACGGCAGGTCGTGTAATTACGGAACAGACCAGATTGATAAAGCTGGCGGAAGCCGTTTCTAAACAGGCCAACCCAAGATGGCAAGCAGATGTACTAAGTCGAAAAATGTGCATTTCTCGCGGCGTAGGAACTGTTCATGGACGTAGATATGATCTAAAAAAAGAGTTTAATCTCGGAGATGAGCAAGCACTTTAAAATTGATCCTTAAGAAAATCAGCCTTAGTTATAGATATACAATTAGACACCCACGCCTCTTCTTGCTCGCTACCCATGGGACCAGCCGGTTGCCTGTATGTGTATCTAATAACCAGCGGCTCGTTTGATTTTTCGTCCTTAATCCACGCATTGACTGCCCCGTAGGATCGACAAATTGCATGTCGGACTGCCCGATCTAACACATCAGAGGTCAAGTATATATCGTATTCCATACTCCGTCTAGGTGTCGTACATCTGCTTCAAATTTTGAAGCAAGTGGAGAACAAGAGTTAGGTACTCCTCAATCTGCTGTTCGTTAGGAAACTCATCGGAATCGTAATCCCGAATCGCCTGGAGCGTGTCGCAGCCGGAGCAAGAACCATAATTGACCCTCGTGTAATAATAAGTTGAGGGTTGATAGCCCTTTGCCCCGATAACATAAACTAGAGTTCCCTGGTAGTCGCCATCATTAATCTCACGAATTCGTTCAGGGTCGATATCGTCATAATCGTCAGAAGTGATCGTCTCGACCAGTAGTTTGACTAAGGCTTCATAATCGGAGGGATGTTCCTTCGACAGACTCTCCCGTAAGGTGTCTTTCCCCGCCTCAAACCGTTCGACAAACCGCCTGATCATGCTTCCGAAACCTCAATATCATCAAAATAGATCTCTTCATCTAAATCCATATCAGTTAACGACACTTGTATTGTCTTACTCCCAAACAGTTCTTCGGCCTTATCATAGGCCGCATCCTCATTCTCCGCTTCGATCTCTCCAAGAGGAAACGAACCGGAATAAGACCCAAAAATTTCAAATACTGGCATCTTTTTTCTCCTCAACTGAAACTAACTCGATCAGATTACCACACTCAAACTCAGGAAACTCCTCATCACATAACTGCTGGATAAATAAGCTTTTGTTGCAGTCACAGGAGAAGTTTCCCTCTTTGTACATATATCGGACATGATCCATGTCGTAGTAGCCCGTCTCCGAAAAAATATAATCTCGCTCAGCATAGCGGAGATGAACTTGAATAGGGAACGTCGGAGCCTGTCCAAACTTAGACATTCCCTTTCTCCTTCAGATTGGCAATCGTCTCGGCGTGCTCTTCTTCGAGCACCACAAGATCCCTCTCAAAATCGGCCAACCCCTTTAATCCAATATGGGGACCACTTCGTCCGTATTTAGGTACGTAATGATCTTTTGCATGTTGAATAGATTCCAGAACACTCTGTCTTCTCTTCTCGTAGCTTTGAGTGTGAAGACGAATCATTTCCTGATAATCTCCTTTGTAAAGAGCAATAAAATAAGGGGTCATCTTCTTCTCAAACTCACGAGAAAAGTAGTCAACTAGTTGATCTCTACTCACCTTGAACTCCCCACAGTTTCTGGGCCCGCTCAGGTTTGATCATCTTCCAGACAAAATCTCTGGCTCTCATGTCCTGCCCATCTTTTAAGCAGAAGAGGACAGTTGAAATCTCCTTATAATTTTTCATCACATAAAGAGCAAACTCTTTTCTGTCCTCTAGCCCTTCTACTTGAGTCTGTGTAAAGGCAGAATAGACTTTCCACATGATTTTATCAAACTCATGTTTTAACTGGCCCTCCACAATCCTCACTGAGGCCATCAATTCATCTGGAACGGCATCTAAGGTCTCCCCTATGGGTCTGCCACCTCTAAGGGCCTCCCAGAGGTCTCTGTTTGAAATATCCATTTTTTTGTGTAGCCGGACGTACTCGAAAAATTTTGCTTTGATCCTGAAGGGACGCCGATTAGGTTGTCCCAGAAAGAACATGACAACCCCTTCCTGATTAGCGAACGCTTCTCCTAACTTATCTATTACCACAGAAAGTGGGGAGTTTAATGTCTCGGCTACCGGAAATCCTGCGAATATTCGATCAGCCGGGCCCACCTCCCATCCACTCTTTATATTAATCTGGGCAAGAAGAATCAGATCTCTCATCTCTTGATAATTGACTACAATCCTATTATCCGGATGAATCAACTCAAAACAATAAGTAAACCCCGGTTGAAAATTCCGACGGGGATACTTCTCTCGAATAATTTCCTCGGCCCAACCAACATGGGCCGAGGTAAAAGAGCCAGATGAAGTAATAATCAAGCCATACTTATCATTTTCGGTGACTGTAATTAAGGAACCGTCGTATTTAACAAAAATATAATGATAATCATTTAAATTTACCGATTGATCCAACTCATCATAGAGTTTCCCGTTTTCCAACCTGGTAAAGTTGAAGAACTTGTCAAACGGTCGGGTGACTCGATTTCCCTCATCATCTAAAACAACCCCGCGCATCTGCCGAAGGGTCGGATTCCAAGCTTTCTCGTACTGACACTTCTCTGAATATTTCCAGATGGTCAATGGTAGAGTTGAGTGTCTCTGACGGCGTAGCAATCCTTCGGAGACATACTTCTCTAGCTCTTCTAGGTCAAACTTTAACATTATTGATCCGTTTTCTTCAGTACATATCTTGTGCCGCCCCCACAATCGTCAAAAGACTGTTCAAGTACCCACTCTTTCTCATTCTCAATAAGAGGGGCCTGAAACTGTTTAGACAAGTGTTGCATTATCTTTAGCGCCCCCTCCCAATCTTCAGCTTCTAAATAATCCGGAGGAAACCACTTATCATTATCATCTCGACCCTGAAAATAAAAATAAGGTTTCAACAGGGGCCGCCGAAGTAATTCTAATTCAGAGATCAAAATGCAATAACTCCCGCCACAACAGACCCGCTGGCCGCAGTAAGTGTGATTGAGGTAATGGCAACCATTGCACTGTAGGCGGCTCCTGTAACATTGGCATCAATCTGATCCGAACCTAAGATAAAAGACTCTCCTGCGTCTACCTGAATGAAAACAGTGTCCGTTGCCGATACTAAGCCTACCCTTATGGCCACGGAAGCGTGGGTATTTTTCACGGCGAAGAAGTTCAATGCGGCGAGAGCGTCCCCGTCCACATTAGTAGCATCAATGACAATAACAGTTCTGGCCGTGGTATCAACTGAGAGAGTCCTCTCATACACCCCCGCGATACTAGAGTAAGTCTTCGTGTTGGTCAGTCCTTTAATCGTTTCGCCGTTACTTGTAGTCCCTGATATTGTCAATGCACAAGAAATATCACCATTTGCCAAGATTTAATCTCCTATAATTTTCACATTTGGATCAATTTGATAAGTGTCCCGGCCCTCTTCATCCTCCGAAATCCGGATCAACCCATACTTCTCCAAATTAGCAATTGATTTGTTGAAGTGGTATTGCTCCAGAGATTGATTAAAGTAGGCGGCGGTGATCCCTTCTGGATAGGCTTTGGCCATCGCCAGACTGTAAGCACGCCACTCTTCAACATCATCAAACGTACCTCCGAAATCTAACTCCTCTTTGAGAAAATCTTCAGGAGTCGCTGTCTGGATCACCTCTACGTCAAATTGAAGGACGTGATCCGGTTGAATCTGGCGCATCAATCACCCCTAATTCGGTAGCGTTAGAGCTACGTTCTTAACCTACTCTTTGTCCACCTTGGTCTTCAAGGTTTTATGCTGGAAGAACGACCAGAGCACACCAACCCCAGACAGAATTGAGACCGCCGCCTTCCATAGCGTGTCTAACGTCGCCGGGTCTAAATCAAAGCCTAGCATAATTTTTCTCCTTTAAATATAAACATGACCAGAACGAGTCAAAGACTCCAGGACGTACTTCCTCACGTCCTCTATTTTATTTTCCATATAGGTGACTGGCGAATCGATGACCTCCAACTCTGCCGCCAAATAAGCCCTTCTTACTGTATCCGATATATCTGAATAATGGGGCACAGTTACACGAATTGATAGAACCTCTCGGCCAAAAAATGATCTCTCATTGGGCTTGAAAACCACGTCGTACAATTCGAGCTTTGTCATACTCACCGGCCCGAACTCCCAAAACCAGAAGCCCCGCGTTGAGACTTCTTCAGATGCTCGACCTCATAGATCCGTGTCGGAACATAGGGAATCAGAATTAACTGTGCAATCTTATCCCCTGCTTTAAACTGATACCCAGAACCAGAATGATTAAACATCACGACCTTAATTTCTCCGGAGTAGCCTACATCAACCACGCCTGCTCCGACATCCAACCCTTTCGCAGCCAATCCCGACTTACTCTTGATCAGACCCCAGTACATGGGATGAAGATCCACAGCAATACCTGTCGAGATAAGCGTTGGGGCTCCGCCTACAGGGACAAAGGTGGGGCCGACACAGTAGAGATCCATCCCGGCATCTCCAGGATGGGCAATCGTCGGTAACTTGGCCTCTGGAACAAGCTTCTTAAACCCAACTGGAATTTCTTGCATTTTATCGAACACTCCCCAATCCACTCGCGCCCGAGCGGGCACAAGCTTTCCTCTGATCCACCTTATCAGACTGCTCACTTTTGATTTTAGCATATACTAAATTCATAATCGTACATAAACAATCTAACGATGACAGCTCCCAATCATCGCCCCAGACCGCCGCCCCCGTTTCGGTATCAACAATCAGCTTGCCCTCGATATGCCACGCGGCGGGAAACTTAGGGCCTCCCTTTTTAAGCTCACTGTATTGCTCAACGATACTATCCAGTAACTTTTCTGAAAATATCGTTCCGTATGGAGTTGGGTAAAAATCTCGCATGTCTGTGGAGGAGCCCAGTTCTAGGTTATACTTTCCCCCCTCGATTTTATACAGCCTCACGCCTAAAACCCTCCCTCTCTAGAATAACGTATATTACATTTTCTGTCTAGACGCCGCACACCCCCGACTTACACGCCTCCTCGTTTTCCTCGTAGACTACTCCTTCTTTACCCCTAGCATAAGAATACGAAACCTCAGTAATTGGCTGGCCCCCTCTAGCCCCATCCGGATAGGCAGTAAACCCACGCAAACGATGAGCATACTTAGCTAACAGCTCAGCAAAATCTTTTGCCGTGTCATCATTATTCATGGGAGTTCCCCAGGCAGGTAAATTAATTGTGCTTGAAATTGCCATGTCCACGTAGTCCTGAACATCTGCTTGAAATCTAATTCGCCGCTCCGGATCTCCTGCCAAAGAGTAAGCTGTCTCAATCTTGTCTGGGTCTGCCCCAGTTTCATTAATGAGCTGTTGAGCGGTAGCATCAATGACATATTCATACTTCCAAGTGTTTCCTTCTACAATATAGCGCCGTTTGTAGGCCGTGGCAAAGAGAGGTTCAATCCCCGTGGTAGTAGAGGCCAAAATAGAAATTGTGCCGGTCGGTGCGATAGACCGATAAGCAATTGGTCTAGAGATGCCCAGATCATCGCAAAGCTCTTTAGCCCCGTACTCCGAATGATACCTATATTCCAATAACCAATCATGCAGCTCTGGCACTACCTCGTATTTATACCCCCGCTTGATTAACCAGGCATGTATCCCCATCAGCCCTAGCCCGATTCTCCTATTCTTCTCCCTAACTTTATAAACCTTCTGATACGGCAAATCGGCTCGAACCGTCCCGCAAACCAAAAATTTCGCCGCTAGCTCAACAACATAGACAAGCTCCCCTAAAGAATCGATTGCCCCGATGTTAACACTACCTAAATTACAAATATCGCTGTCATCTGCTGAGACCACCTCTGCACAGGCATTTCGACAGTTATAGATTTCGTTCTTGTAGAAATCATAAGAGTGGCCGGGCTCTGCCGTTTTCAGCATTTGTTTCACACTGTCGTACCAAATTTTTGGAAGCTTTCCCGTCTTCTTATAGCCTTCAATGAAGGCGGTATCCCAGCAAACACTAATGTTTGTCATGTCGAGTTGAGCCGGAAAGTTAAAATCTTCCTCTTTTAGGCGTCTCACGGCCTCTGACCAATTCTTGGCATAGGTGAACTCAAAAATATCTCCGTGTTGCCAGTTCAACCCGGCCCAAATGGCAGATCTTCTTCCGCCCCCCTGTTTTACATTTCGCCCTACCTCATTAACTGAGCACATTAAAGGAACAGGCCCAGACGCGGCTCCCCCCGTACGAATTAAGGGCGTTCCTCTAGGACGAAGAATAGAATAATTGACTCCTATTCCCGCCCCCGCCATCAAACAATCAGAAGCTCGATGAATTAGCGCCCCCCATTCTTCTCTTGTGTCCTCCTCCGCTTTAAGCAACAGACAGTTATTGAAGGCGTGGGAAGCCCTTCCGGCATAGTATAGGTAGCGCCCCCCAGGGACAAACTTCTTCTCTCGAATAAGGCGCTTCAACTCCTTGATTTCTTCTTGCGAGAGAAGAGGAGTCGTAAAGTCCCGACCGTTCGTTCCACAAACGTCGTCTACTAACCTATCTGCCAAAGCCTCCCAGGTGTCTCTTGGTCCATGTGCGTACTTAGTATAAAAAATATTCTCTGCAAACTTAGTATGAAAGGATGAAAGAGCCTGTACCATAAGATAGCCTCCGAAGTTGAAAAAATGCTTGTAAAATACCTCAGAAAACAAAACCGGCCACCCTGGTAAGGGATGGCCGATTGACCCGGCAGACAGGCTATAAGAATATAGTAAGGATGTTCCGACCCTTTAAATCCATATAGCTCAGTCTCCTACTGTTTATTTTCTTGTTCCTCTATCCTAGCACTTTTTTGAAGCGACTTCAAAGCAATTTTTTGTTCCGCTAACTCCAATTTGAGTCTTAAAATTTCCAGTTCCAGCTCCCGACAGTCAAGACAGGGGAGGACACACCTTCCGGTCTTGAAATCCTTTGGCTCTTGAGGATAGTAATTAAAATTAACGCTCACTTGTTACCACTTTCGTAAACTTAACGGCGGATTCCGGATCAGTCAAAATTGATAAACACGAAAGAGCCAGGGCATAACTGTCCGCTATCGCCTCCTGAACCTGCCTACTCCTACCCTCTTTAATAAGCCGGGGAGTGAGCGAACAAGCAGCAACCATCTCTTCCTTCTTAGCGTTTCCTTTCCCCGTCATAAACAACTTGGCGGAAAGCGGGGAAATTACATAGGTGGGTATCTGCATACGGTACAACAATAATTTAACAACTCCCGAACATTCGCCCGCCTCCTCTCTCCTATGTTGAGAATTTCTTGAGTACCCCTCCATGACCACCACCGAGGCTCTGTGCAGTTTCAAAAATCCCACCAGACGAGATTCAATTTCTAATAGCCTTCCTACGCCCAAAGTCTTACGCGGAATGATTGTGTCATAGACCATTCCAAGCCTGTCTACGAAACAAAGGCCCGTACAACTGTACGATTGATCTATCGAGACAATCCCAAAGTCCTTTGGAAGCAACGGAATCAGGGCTTCAATCTCTTCTCGGCTCTTAGGCGTAGCGGTTTGAATCCGGGCCTTCTGGACCATCTTCCCTGCTCTCAAACTTAGAACATGACGACCAACAACTTCGGCTTTCATCCCAGACTTTGCACAGGCCCCTACTTGTTAAGTTTCTACATCCTAAGCATACTCTGCCGTTGGTAAATTGTATATTAATAAAATTTTTCAACCCTTCTGCATCTGAGATCAAATTCTTAATCGCCCGCAGATCTAGCTGCTCAAAATGATTATTAAGATTTTTTAACTGTCTGGGTTGATCGTCCTCTGCTATCCACTCAGTCATCACTTCTGAGCAAATTGTTATCAACTCCCGAATCAGCTTTCTCTTAAGGTAGGGAAGGAAATCTACCGTCACGGTCGATAGCCCCTCAGAATAAGACCCAACCTAGCTAAAATTCCGCCCGTGTTCCACTTACGATTTTCAGCGTTTTTCCTAGCCACGACTTCTTCTACATCAGCCCTAACTAAATCAGTTAATTCCTTCTCGGCCTCCAACATTCTTCGTGCAGCCTCTAAAATCCTATCAACCGTTGTCATGAAGTTTGTGTAGAATTGTCTATAGAACTGTCAATAGGAGGGTGAAATTTTTTCAGAAGATGGTCGTACTCGTTGGGCCAAATCTCTCCTTGCCGAACCCGATCCCTCAGCCCGCAATATCTACAGATTCGGTCTTGCTGTGCCGGAGAAGAGGTCAAAATACGAGAGGAGTATACCCAGTTATGATTACACGTCATCCTTGACATCCTCTACAACATACCTGGGGAAATAAGAACTACACGAAGAACAGAAAACGCCCTCATTGCCGCTCTTTTGGTAATAATTTTCATAATGGAGCTTGTCGTATTTGTAAAAAGTTTGTAATTCCCCCGCCCCACAGTGACACTTAGTTCCTCCTTGATCGATTACTCTCTCTCCGCCAGAAAAAGTAGCATGGCCTCGAACTAGATACTCTAATCTATCGGCCAGTAACAATGCCTGAAACTGAGTTAGAATAATCGTTCCCTCTGACGTATAGATTTCGATCAGTTCTCGGTCATTACTTTTGATGTTCGCAATACCAACATCTTCAAATTTAATGCTCATGGCCTATAACCTCTGAATAGAAGTATCATCCGTGTCACAATACCGCCTGTGTTCCATATGTAATTCTCAGTGTTCTTTCTTGCCGCTACTTCTTCTAAATCGGCTTTAATCAAATAACTCAACCTATCCTCAGCCTCTTCGAGCCATAGTCTCAAATCTTTCACCCTCCTAGTAAGAAATAAAATCTCACCTTGTCTATTTGACATTACTCTTGCCCCCTAATCTTAAGCGGTGCTCTCTGCTGTCCGTGTAATCTAACAGTCACTGTAGGACTACACCCAACGTCTTTACTAGGTTCTTCTGCCCTAAAAGGATGACCAAGCCGGAGGTTTGAATTACCACAAGCACAAATCTTCTGCTCAAATGTTGGACTGTCATAAACTCTTCCGCATCCAGGTACGTCGCACCACTTAGATTTGATTCCATAGCCGCCGCGTGAAAGTAGGAATTCCGTGGGACGGTATCTCGTTTGGGGATCTCGGAAGTAGGAGGTGGCGAGGCCATTGGCGACCATATACTTGAGGAGCTTCTTCCCCTCAACCGCCTCCATGGCAAACTCAATCTTGATATTGCTCAAGGCAAAATTCTTAAACTTCCTGGCAAAAGCTCTCAGCTCTGACAAGTAGATACCAAACAAGTCAACTAACTCATCGTCAATTTCTACCCTTGTTTTTTGACTGCCTGATCCAGGATCTCCAGCAGTGGGCGGGGATGTGTTCGAGTTCAATCTTCCCTAACTTATCTACCATTTCTGCTGCGTCTTTTACCCCTTCCTTTGCTATACAACAAATATTATACCCCATCTTTGAAATTTTGTCACCTAATTCAAGCCCTGAACGGTCTGAATCAAGAACTACATAGATTTCCGACCCAAGCTTATTCAATAATCTAATCTGGGGCTTAGAAATACTAGAGGTAAAACTAGCTACCGCCGGATATCCACATTGGTTTAATAGTATACAATCAATCGGCCCCTCAGTAACATAGACTCTCTTAGGCGCTTTTAAATAATGATACCCCCAGAGGAGTTTGCTGGGCTCCAAGCCGGGGGTATTTTCATATCGCTTAAAACTATTAGGGTCGGTGTACCGATAGATCAATCCGACGGGTCTTCCTTTTGGGTCGTGAACTGGAATGACAACTGCACCTTTGGTCTCGTCATAGCCCAGGCGATAACGAAGTCGAGAAATCTCCGAAACATATCTAGACTCCCAATATTCTACGCCTTGATCAACAGAATAATGCCCCAGAGTAACGTCCCAAGGCCGAGCGTTATGAGAATCAGACCTATGAACAGGGCGACTATCTCTTCCTCTGACAAGTTGACGGGCCTCCTTTCGAGACTCTGCTAAAGATTTTCCTGTTATCCGACTAATTAACTCTGGTAAGGTAGAACGATGGCCGCAAGATTTGCAATAACCAGAATTTGAATCCAGGAAAAAGAGCCATGAGGGCCGAGAGTCATTATGGTACGGGCAACAGGCAGAGACATACTTTTTAAACGATCTAGGTTTGCTTAAATTTTCTAAAACCCACCCTCTAACGTCCATAATAATATACCGTAACCTCTATAACGCCCATTAGCAGTTACCATAATGGCTCTAGACATCTGAAGGTAACGCCACCCTCATCTCCCTTAAGTACAAAACTCCCTTGTCATAAGGTAAGATTATAACCCGTCCCGTAAATGTATAATAGACCAGCAACCCCTGGTAGACTTTATCATAGACGATCGGATCGTTAAATTCAACCACGACATGCTCTAGCTGGTTCTGATATATAAGTATCAATACTTGGAGATCGATCTTACCAAACCGAACCAAGTTCTCTTCATAATAAACATTGAAGACGGCAGCACTGGCATCTTTGATTTCCTGCTTGCTCTGTACTCTGGCGAAATTAATCTCGGGCAGAGCAAGGAGTTTATCGACAATTTCAGGAGTGACCCATTGAACGGGAGGAGGAGCCGGAGAAGGAATAGGAGTGGGGGACGGTCTGGGAGGATTAGATTGTCCTGGCATTCCACAGGAGGACAGAATTAGAAGCAGACTCAAGAGGTATTTAGAGGAGAGCCGCATGGAAGAGCCTCGACAATTACGTGTGTAGTTTTACACAAATCAGATGCCCTTCTCAATGCTGCCGCGAGATCAGAGAAGATCTGCGGTTTGGTATTCCCGGAGGTCGCCACCCTCCAACGTTTCTTCTCCTCTGTTTCTTTCTGGGGTGACGGTAATAAAGATTTCGCCCGGTCGGGCTTCAACATTATAAATCAGTTCCTTTTCTATCACCGGCAGTAGTTCCAGCTCGCTCTCAACCTGAACAGTCGCTTCTCCTCCGCCGCTGATAAAGGTAAGGATCTGCAAGGAACCGCCCCTGTCGTGAGCAACCCAGAATCGCTTACCGTTAATCGTCCTCTCATCGACTGCGTTAGAAAACTTCCGTTCAATCGGCCCCATAGCGAGAAGCAGATCGTAATGCTCATTTTCGGAACTGGCAACCAGCAGCCCCATAGGTTGCCGAACCAACGGTTTCACTCCCAGGACAGTTTCAACCGTTGCTGAAACTTGAAAATTTGTTGAAACTGGATAGGACGGACGAATCCCAAACAAAATAACAAGCAGAACACTTATCAACACAAAAAGTCGTGTCCAATTATTCAAGTCTCTACCTCCATCTTAACTCTTATTCCCTACATTTTTGTTTTCCGCCCCTCTTCGTCCGATTCCTGCTGTCCCCATCCCTCCTCCGCAGCCCACCGCCTCTGTTCGTCCTCTGAGACGCCGGTGACGTCGTGAATATCAGCCAAGGAGATACCCTGCTCCCACAGTTGCCGCACGAGCGGTCGTAGAGGCTCGCGCCGGGATATGTAACACCTCCGCCGGTTCATGCCGCATCTGCACATCCTAGCCCTCCTCACGCCTTTTCTTCCTGGACCGCTCCGCTGCACCTCCCAGGGCTCTACCAACCGCACAGAACGACGAATGGCCTTTAGCCTCCTCGAAATAGCAACACGGGCAAAGATAGATTTCCTCATCCGTCATGTTGGCCCTCACGGCCCACTCGACAGCCTTCAACGCCGCCTCCAACTCTTTGATGCGGGCCTGCAATGGAGAGGGATCAACCAATCTGGGTGTGTCAACCATCTGGCGATACATGGCGAAACCCTCATCCCCTAGCAACTTCCGCGTAATTTCCTCGTCCACCGTTCCTCCTTCTATCTCACTCACTCACTGGGAAGATGCTGCATCAATCAAACCCAAAGCCTTTACCAGACGAAACTCCCGAGTCTCACACAGGGTGCAAGGATTGTCGTCATAACATCCCGGCTCATGTGCGTTGCTGAGGATAAAATCCCTAGAGGCTTTCTCAATCACCAAAAGGCGATCTCGCTCCTCCGTCAGCCTTTCGACCTCCAGCCTTGACCGCTTTAGTGCCGCACTCGTCTCCTCCTGGAGCGCGCGGGCACTATCAAGCACCAATCTCAGTTCGTCCCGCTCTCGTTCTAGAGCTTGAATCAAAATATCTTGAGTCACATCTTTCGACATTCTTTACTCCTCCCAATTTAACGGTTTCACTGAGGTTCCCCCAGATGTATTTGGTTTCCACACATTCACGGGGGCCGTACCAAGTTCTTCACAGATACTATTCTGAGGCTCCCATCTTAAGGGGATAACCCCTCCAAAAGCTCCGCGTCGATTCCGTTCAACCGTAATTGTCTTCAATTCAGTTGGGGATTCTGGATCTTTAGAAAGCCTCAACACTTTGTCCGCCGCCGCCTCAATTCCATCAGCATAAGCCGTAATTCCCTTCCGGTTATCTTGAGTCAAGACCAAGGCGGGAATCCCCGTCTTCATACAGACATCATTCTTCAACTTATAAATTTGCTTCGTTACAACCTTCCAATCCAAATCGCCCGCAAAAATCGAAAGCTGATCTAGAATAAAGAGATCCGGATTGTGCTGATCCAGGTAACGAAGAATATCCAACGTCGAGGAGACATTGACGTGAGGGACGAGGATGTCTCCTGTTAGCCCTTTAATAGCTTGAGTCTTCTGAATCAAATCAGAGAGTTCCTGCTGCGAGTTATTGTTACGGAGAAACCCACGAGAGGGCATCTGAGCGAAGTAAGAATAGAAAAGTTTTAATGTCATCTCTACATTCTCTTCCAGAGCGAAATAAACAGTTCTCTTGTTATCTTTGAGGTTGTTGATCGCCACATGCCTAGCCCAGGTGCTCTTCCCTGCCTTGAGCCTTGCGCAGAGAACAATCACATCCCCCCGTTCAAAACCATTTGTCTCATCATCCAGAGTAGGGAACCCAAAGCGAGCTACGTGCGGAACGATCCCCTGAGCACGTTGATGCCGGTAATCATTAAAAAATTCATCCATCCCGTCCCGGACAGCAGATACCTTATCTTGGGAAGCCCCCACCTGATCCATAAACTCCCTGGCCTTCTCCAGGAGTGCTTCCATGACTTTGCGAGGATTTCGTGTATCCCCTAGAATTCCCTCAATATCTTCAATCGCCGCCGCCGCCTTGAAATCTACCAAGGTTTCTAAGATTTCATCATAAGGGTCAAGATCCCGCAAAGGGACATTAAACTTTTCAGAGAAACTTTCAGGAGAGGGCTTCTTTCCATATTGATTTTTATAAGAGAGTATCCACTTGCGGGCGGTCATAGCCTCTTCTGACAGGAGATGGTCAGGAACCTCTACATCTTTTATCAGATGAGATAAGAGGATTTGACTCTCCGCATACAACATAGACAACCCCTATTAACTCAAATAAATGTCAGAAAAACCACTAGATTTGTAATCAAGTTTTAGTTAGAACTCCCCCAACCAGAATTTCTTCAGACCAAAAAAGAGCTGCCTTTGCTCTAATTCCGCAATACTTTTTTCATCTGAGTATAAAATCAAAACACTGCATCCTGTAGCCGTCAACCTGCCAAGAACCGAGCGAGCGGCCCTCAAATTGGATGCCTCCAGTATACTTACGATATCACCAGAAGCGATTAAAGTAAACGGCTCCTCTCCAATTTTGGTATCGAGGACATGCGCCGGGCTAAACATACCAGCCCTTCTCCACTCCTCGTAAGTAGCGGCCTCATTTTCTTTCAGCCATTCCACCGCCTGAGTCAATTCTAATAAAGGAAAGGGAGTTAATTTTTCCCCCAGGTTAGCAATAAATTGTAAAGCTCTTCCTTGAAAAAATTCCTGGTTGACGGTGACGACCCAATTAATTACCTCTTTAGGTTTATAAGTCTTGAGAAATCCGACGAAGCCTTTTCCAGTCATGGGTGAAATATTAGAAGCGGAAACGAAGTTACGAAGCAAGTCAGTTGTATACTTCCGCCTAAGCCAGTCCGCCTGTTGGTCGTTTTGACAGTATTTCATCGTCCACTCCATCGGACTGAGCTTATCGGAGGGGGCTTCTAGCCGCATCTTAGGAGCCGGTTCCAATTCTACTTCGGTCCTCTCCTCCGGCTCTGCAAACTCAGAGAGGAAGAGGCTTTCTGCGTCGATTCGATTATTCTTTTTCACGCCCTCACCCCGTTAATCTTATCCATAATAGAATTTAACGTCTCTCTGACATAAACCCCCGTGGGGCCGTTCAGGCCAACAAAGACCAATCCGTTTGGTTGCTCGTTGATAAAAGAAATGTGATCGACATTAATCTGTGCTAATTTATCAGGAAACTCTGAACCCCACATCGATACAGTTTTTGTTTGAATAAACCTGGCGCCCACTAAAATCCTCCTAACAGATTACCGATCCCCGATTCAAACGACTACCAGCTAGCCTAACAGCAGTTGAATCCCGTATCCCGTCCTTCAACTTCTTTTTTTCTATGCCCAGATCTCTGCGTATCTCTAGGATACAGCAGGGGCTACATAATCTATTCCAAGTAGAATTGATGCGGCAGCTTTCGCAGATAAAGGGAGCCTCGTCATCTTCAGGCGGGGGACGCAGCTCAGAGGATTTTTGCATGGGCGTTCTGGTCCACCCAAATCGCTTGACCCAGCCGCGTATCTCAGAAGCGTTGCGCCCGATTCTCGGCCCGATCTGCTTTGGAGAAAGTCTTTCAGATCCTTCGTAAAGCTTCCTAGCCAGATTTTGTAAGTAGGTCATGTCCTTCTCTGTCTGACAAGGCCCTAAAATTCCGCCCACTATGACCTCCCTTTTCTTATGCTCTCGTCTGGTTTAGATAGACGAAGCTTATATCTTTAAAGGTTTCAATGTCCATAATAACCAATTCCAGCCCGGAGATATCCAGAACCATTAAGGGAATCTTTCCAGTCTCTAGCGACTCCCGTTCGATCTTCTTCCATATCTCTTTCTTAAGGGAGTAACTTTTTTTCTCGGTGCTCTTTACTTCTACCCTAAAATGTTTATTAGTCCCATCAGATTTCAGCCACCAGTTAGAGCCGGAGAAAGGAATTCTAGAAATTTCTAGCTTAGAGAGAATCTTCTTCTCAGCTTTAATTCCCGGCTTCATTCTATTGAATCCGACATAACCGGGAGGCTACCGCTGCGGCTGGCTATAAACTCCCAGGCACTGCGAGTGTCCTTCAATAAAGAGTCCCAATCTTTGACTTGCCCACTCCCACCCATCGTCCCAATGACGGTCCAGGCAAACGCTGCCTCCGCCGCTCGATACTGCTGGTATTGCCGCTCCGTCGTATTTTGTAACTGGAACTTTTGCTCCTCAAACTGCTGCTTCTTCACATTCAAAACCAATTCCTGCTCTTTTAACACAAGTTCCCGCTCCTTCAGTGTAGGCTTTTTCCCTTCTTTCTTAGCCATCGTAAACCTCCAACTCTCGATAGTGGAATACAAGTATTTCTCCTGGGTCGCTGTCTGGACTAACTCCCACAGCCGACTCATCGGAAAAATATCTAATCACAGCAGACTCTCCAGTTTTCTTTATTTTAGCTCTATCTCCCGCCCAAAGTTTATCGCGCTCCTTCTTATTCATTTTTTTCTATCTTCCTCGTTGATCCTCGTAATCACCACACCCGACCCATCACCGAGAAACTTCTTAAACAGCTCAATACTCTTACTCAAGTCCTCTAACTCTTTCCTCTTGTATTGCTCTAACATCCGCCCCCATCCGGATGGCGAATCTCCAAACCTCCACTTACTCATGCCTCTTTGTACCTTCCGCAGTGAACACAGTATTTTCCGATCGATCTTCGTCCCTCAAACCACGTACCTAGCTCATCCTCCCTCAAAGCAAGGCTCATGCCGGTGTTGTCTGTCACCTCAACATAGTCAGAGACAAAATCATGAGAGGAGCAGCTCAGTTCCTTCTCTCTTTGCGCCTCCAGATTCATTTTCATCTGCGGCCAAAACGTTTCCCAATCAGTTGGTAAAATAATATGACTACTCAACAATGTCTCCACCTCTAATCTCTGACGTGGGTTCTTTCAACCCGGTATATTTCATACGATTTGTTGATTCCTAATCCGGTCTTGGCACGAACGGTATATCCTCGCTCCCGGCACATATGGTCCTCGCTGAATAATTCCTTGACTTCTTTTGCCCTCTCCAATGTTGGAAACTGGTTCCAGCGTTCCACGGTACCATCATCATATATTTTCCAGATCTCATAAGTTACTCTAGTTGGGTTTTCCATTCCCCCCCCCTACTTTTCAACAACATCTGGTAGCTCCCCCTCCTCTTTCGTAACAAATGTATGCTTCTTATAACTCTCCAAGATCCGGCTCCGCAACCAGGGATCAAACTCCGGTCTGCTCTTTAAGAGAGTTCTGAATCCTTCCAATCCTTGGAACGTCACGTCCTCTCCCATAATCGTCCCCTTGACCCAGGCTCCTCCCTGTCTCAATAGCCCCGATACCTTTGCCAACCGGAGGACCATCTCGGGCTCATCAATACCCTGATCAAAAATAAAACGGAAATAACTGCGACTGCCCTCCACGCCCAGTCGATTCTTGACAGCTTTGACATAGACATCCACCCCCTTGATTGTCTGTTCAATCCCCTTCCCCTCAGTCAGCTCTTTCCTCACCCCCCTCACCTCCAAAAGAGAGGAGGCCCAGTGCCGAACCGACCTGCCGCCGGGAGTCCGCAATGCCTCTCCATAGGCCGTGTAGGTTCCGATCGCCTCTCTGACTTGATTGATCAAGATCATGGAAGTATTGGTCGTATAATTACCAAACTTCTTGAAAAACTTAGGAAGGAGGCCCGCAATTGTCGCCACCTCTCGGGTAGCCATTTCATGCTCCATCTCTTGGGCTGTAGCCATGCTAGCAATCGAGTCAATCGCGATAATTCCGCATCTTGGGTCTTTAGTACAGGTCAAAAGAGCATCCAAAGAGGTCTCTGCCGTTCCGACAATGTAGATTAGATTATCAATATCCACCCCATTAAACTCTAGCCATTCCTTGGCATCGGAAGACCGCTCCGAATCGTAAATAGCCACCAAATTTCCGTTTGCTCTTTTTTGCACAGAAGATAATATGTTATATAATATCAGACTCTTACCGCTTGCTTCCGGACCGTAGAACTCATAGATTTTACGTGGATAGATTCCTCCTCCCAGAACACAATCAACAGACAGAATACCCGAACTATACGGTTCCAGGGAAAGGTCTAACTGTCCCGCAGTCGTCAAAATACTCAAACTTTTATGCTGCTTTCGCAACTCAGCCAACAGCGCCTGAGTATCGGTCGAAGGTTTGGGACGATTCTCTGGTTGATAATCATTCATGCGATTTCCCTTCTTGATAAATTCGATACGAAACAATCTGATGTCTAGGAATCCTAATCGATCCAACCTCATCCCACTTTAAGTGATTCTTTCCTTCCATAACATTGAAAGCCCTGACCACGGCGGGCACAACCCGCCACTTACAGTCACTAAACAACTTCTCAGAAGAGATATGGTCTTCAAACCGAAAAGTCCGCCTCTCGCCCGTCACGAGAGTCACCTCCATCAGGAAAGCTGGTCCCGGCAGCGGCTTGGGAGATTGGGGCCTAGAGGGCGTAACCCACCAATTTTTTAAAATTTCAACGAGGCTCACCCAAATCTCCTTTTCTGAATATTAGACCTTCTCTCCATCTGGGGATTATGGCCAATATGATAAGTGGGATGCCGACAGAATTGACACAGATAGGGGAATACGACACTTCTGTATCTCTGATAGTGAATATCCGCCGCGATCTCCGCTCCTCTCCATGTAGAGTGTCGAGCCTTACCCTCACAAGATTTACGACGAATCCTTCTCTTACTAGCCATCAGATTGGTTACTTTCAAACATAAAGATATCTACCTGCTTACCCGCTTTCTTGGCTAGGCTAATTGAGTGTTCAGTCCCCTTAGATTTTCCATCCCAAAAAGCTACCAACCTATCACAATAATCCACGATGGACTTATTGCGGATAGGCCCCGCCGACCTACCATGCCTGTCCCAATCAGGTAAGAATACCTTTGTCTTCAATCCTTTAGCCTCTGCCGCCCTTACCGCTAAACTATCAACACCGGAGGCTCCCCCTGAAACTACTTCTGCATCATAAATATTAGCCATGAAATCTGCCACCGACCTTTCAACTTCCGAAAGATCCTTGAAAGACTTTGGCCTTGAGCCTACAACAGCAATTCTCATTTCTCATTGAACTCCCAAACTATGCCCAAGCAACCACCTTATCCCTTGAAGCAGATAAGCTGTACCAAAACAAATGGCTGAAATTACTAACCAAACGGTTGGGTTTGTATACCACCTATACATCTCAAGCGTCCTCATTAGCCAGCAAATACTTGGAGCTTACGATCTTGATTGAGGCTTTCCCAGTCTCTGGATCTCGTTCATCATCCAACGTCCGTAAAACGATCCCTTCAGCCAGCACACTGGGATTGAGGAAAGATTTCCGATTGGACATCTCCTCCAGCTCCTGAAGAGAATAATCAAAAGTACTAATCTCCAGAACCGGAACTGTTTCAATACCCAACAGAAGGGCGGTGCTCAACATATTCGGGAGATCGTAATTTAGGTCTGTCTGAGGATCGCAGACATTGAACAATAAGAACTTAAGCTCTTTCAGCCCGTACTTATTGCCTTGAATCCCTGGCCCAATCAACTCACCTTGGAGGATTATATCTTTTCCCAGCTCAATTAACTTGGTCTCTAGATCTAGCGCCCTGGCGACTCTCCAATAGGCATTGGTCTCGGATTCCTCGTACTCCCAATTGCGCCCACAGCAGCCAAATTCTTCATGAATATAATAAAAAGTCGCGGACGACCCGTCCGCTTTTTCCGCGATATAGATATTCTTTCCCTTATGCCGCTCAAAAAAGCCAGGAACATTCTGGGCGCTCTCCTCATCTGTTTTATGAACGCCCTTGGGCAGACCTCCCTTAACTACTCCGGCCAGCTCAGTTGGGATTTGCTTCTCATAGTGAGTAATTCCTAAATACTCCGAGACATCATCTCCAATAAGGCACTCTTCAGTTCCCAAAGGCCCCAATATTGAAAACGGGAGAACCAACCCCTGACTAATCTGACCACGAAATTGACAGATTCTCACGCGTTTTGGCGCGAAACGCCTGTACTCCTCAAATTCTGGCGTCTCAGGGAGCACGGAATCCGGCTGAACAAAAACTACTAAATCTCCTACTTTATACTGTCCCTTACCAGATACCGTACTCCACCCCATTACCGAAAGAACCTCAATTCGATCCGCTCCAGGAATGGGATTTACAGCATCCACTCTCTGAATAGTTGCACAATTGTTAGCCATGTACTTTCTCCTCTATTGAAACAATGTCCCCGCAATATAAACTGAATTAGCAGCACCCAAAACGAAAAATAATGCCCCTCCCGCCCCCTGTCCAGACGGCTTGTTATTTTGAACTGAATCAATCATGTGAGAAAACATACTAACCGCCATAACCATATTACAAAGTAACAAAATCCAAGCACTCATCAGTTCGCCTCCTCGTTCGTTCTGGCGTACTCCCCAAAATACAACTTCGCCGCCGCGTCATATTTTTCTTTGGCCAGCTCAAGATCTTCAGTATAGAGGAGAGTTTTATTCATTCCGTTTACTGTAATCGAAACCCGCCAACGGTTTCTAAACTTGTCCCAGCTCACTCCTTTAACACCGGACTTGTTGTCTCTTCTCGCCGTTGTCTGATTTTGTTGATTCTGCGTAGGAGTAACCAGGCGGAGATTAGACTTTTGATTGTTCAGCCCATCTCCATCAATGTGATCAACCAAAAGGTGCGGAGGGGCCTTCATAATCTCCCGGTGCATCAACTTGCGAATCCGCCTACCTGATGCGTCATAGACATCTCGATAAGCATAGCCTCCGCCACTCTTTCTGGGGGCGAATTTCCACTCCCACATCTTCAGCCCAGCGACATCCTCATCGTCTACTTTGACAACCGCAGTTTCCTGACCCACTAATTTCTTTTTCTGTTTACCTCCGACAGAAAAATATTGGTATTTTCTACCAACCAGTTGAATCTCCCTCATCAGATTGCGCGGGAAACCTCGGCATTCATGCCGGGGAGGGATAGCGCATCGGGCGCAGCCTGCCCTCTTCCCGCTTCTCCTTTCTTGAAATCGTGGTGTTGCCCATACCCATAGCCATCGTTGCGCTGGAGCAATTGACAGTATTTGTAACTGATTCCCTGCACCACCCCGCTATCAGTCTGGATGTTGAAACTGCCGCTACGGCGAACAGCAACGCGACCGAGGTAAGTTCCGGCCCTTTGGCCTTTAAGGACAATGGCTCTGACGCGATCCCCGGTCTGGAACCCCTGCACTTGTTTCTGACCCATCAGATAGCCACGGGGAAATCCATGGCCGCTCAGGCGGGTCCGCTGATAGGCTCCCCGGCCTGTGGCTTTGATAGCCAAGGTGGGGCGCTGCCAGAGGCTCACCTTGGCTACGGAGCCGACACACACCGCATCCAGGGCATGGGTCTTGGGAATCCCGAAGCGGGAGCGGTTCCACTTGGTTCGTCCCCCGGAGGCGGTTTCCACTGGCAGGCCCGTGCCCTTGAGTGCCTTGAACAGAGCCCAGCGGGTACTGTTGACCGCTGCGGCATCCTGCAAGGGGGCTTTGGCCTGGGCCAGGATACGGGCCAATCGCTGGGGATGGGGAGCCAGAAACAAACGGATATCCTGAGGGCCTTTGTTGAGGTTACAGCCAGCACAAGCCAGAGTGAGATTGCTGATGCGGTGGGACCCCCCTTGGCTCTTGGGATGGATATGCTCAATTTGCAGCGGCATCCCTGCCCCATCACAGTAAGCGCACTTCCGGCCCCATTTCTCCAAGAGGTATTCCCGCACTTCGTAACCTTGCAGCGTCCCTTGCTGATACTCCGCTCCTTCGATAGCCGGGTTATCCAGGGCCTGGGTATCGAAACGCACCAGCTCTATACTGATTCCCGTGAGGAGTACCCACTGTTGCAGCCGATGAACCCAGACCATCGTCGTGTCCACCCGGTGTTGCAGGCTGGGTGCCAGCCAACCAGGCGGTCTGCGGCGATTCAAGAAACGGGGAGCCCGGTAACGCAGATTGGCATTGCGCCGACGCCGACGCTTGGCCCGTCGGCCTGTCAGGGCTTCTGAGATAGCGCGGCCCCGATGCTTGAGCTCGAA
>Ga0208245_1000678_pt1 | contig 25797 bp, 24 predicted proteins | sample RifOxyC1_FD_184035 | JGI IMG/M metagenome (GOLD analysis project Ga0208245, IMG submission 184035) | Soil microbial communities from Rifle, Colorado - Rifle Oxygen_injection C1 (SPAdes) | ecosystem: Environmental > Terrestrial > Deep subsurface > Rock core/Sediment | place: Rifle, Colorado... | reverse complement strand
CGTTTTCCGAAGAGTAACCAGATCGGCTACGTTGACAACCTGCATGGGCTGATTTTTCTCGCGGAAAAAAACCCTTCCGAAGCGATTTCCTATTTCCAGAAATCCATAAAGCATCCCGGCCTCGGGAAAAATTTCACCGACTACATCATTTACAATCTCGCCACGGCGCAGATCGAAGCGGGCCAGACGGAAGAAGCCCTCAAATCATTGGATGGAGTACATCCCGAGAACCTCGATCAGGATACCCGGATGAAGCTTTACCATCTGAGGTCTCAGATTCACCTCAAGCGTGAATCCTACCTGGACGCCGCACGTGATGCGATGTCCTCCAGCCGCTTCGTTCCCGACGCTCAGATCGCGCAACTCCGAACGACACGGGATGCCCCGCTTACCGCATTGGCCGAACGGGCCCTCTCCAAAATCGACAATACGCTCGCGCTCGAACAGCTTTATCGCGAGTCCGAAACCGCGCCGCTGGCGGATTTGATTCTTCTCGAATTGGTCAAAAAGGAAATGGCCGGTTCGAATTTTGAAAAAGCGAGTCAATACCAGGGCATTCTCGCGGCCAGGTTTCCGGACAGCCCGTCATCCGCCCTAGCGGCTGAGCTGATCGGATCGGCGCAAAGCACCGCCCCCGCCGACCCCCAGGCTATCGGGGTACTGTTGCCCCTCAAGGGCAAATTCGCCAAATGGGGCGCAAGAAGCCTGCAAGGAATCGAACTCGCCCTTCGAATGTTCAATGCCGGCGATTCTGATTCAAAGCTCACGCTGATCGTGGAAGACAGCGGCGAAGAACCCGAACGCGCGATCGCTGCGCTGAATCGCCTGGTTCTGCATCATCGTGTCATCGCGGTCATCGGGCCTCTGCTCAGCAAAGGCGTCGAGCAGATCAATCAAAGAGCGCAGGAACTCCGGGTTCCCCTGATTTCCCTGGCCAGGTATACAGGAACGTCGGCCGATCACGTGGTCCAGGGCGGCCTGACGATGAAGATTCAAGCGGAAGAAATCGCAAAGTACGCCGTGGAACGGCTGAATCTGCGCCGTTTCGCGATCCTCGCCCCTCGCGACAAGATCGGAGAAGAAGCCGCAAGGAGTTTCTGGGACGCCGTCGAGGCAAATGGCGGGGAGATCGTCGGGTTCGAAAGCTACAATCCGGGAGAAACGGACTTCCGCCAGCCAGTCGATAAACTTTCAGGACTGTATTACACCGAAGCGCGACAGCGCGAACTCGACGCTCTCGCCAAGGAACGTGAAGTGAACCGCATTCGGAAGCGAACACGTAAAACGGAACAGTATTTCGCGTTGAAGCCGATCGTCAATTACGACGCCGTGTTCATCCCGGATGAGCCGAAAATTTCAGGTCAGATTCTTCCGACATTTGCCTATCGTGACGTGGATCACGTTCGCTTCCTGGGGACCTCGGCTTGGAATTCGGCCGACTTTGTTTCTCGCGCCCAAAACTCGGCTGAAAACGCTGTTTTCGTCGACGCCTTTTTTCCGGAGACGGAAACCCCTGCTTTAAGAACTTTCATTGAAAACTACCGAAGCACGTTCGGACAAGAGCCGACGGCCATGGAAGCGCTCAGCTATGATGCAGCAAAGATCGTCGAATACGCGGTCTCCCGTGGCGCGACCAATCGCGCCGAGCTACTCGCAAATTTAAAAGCCGTGAATCGCCAGACCGGAGTCACGGGGCGGATATCCTACAAAGACGGTCAGTTGGCGCGCAACCTCCAAATCCTGACCATTCAAAACGGCAAAATCCGCGAAGCCACGATGCCCCGGTAAATTCTGCCGATTGGCAGTCTCAACAACCCGGCTCATACTGAGATAAGGGTGAAGCCCGGGGCATGAGGTCCCGTCCACCTTGCGACGGTATTGGACGATTCGCGGGAACGAATCGCGAATTAAAATCAGTCAGGAGGACTGATGGGATTACGGTTTGACCCTGTTGGCGGGGGTCAATTCAAGCAAGCCGTAAAACAAATCATCGAAGCCGAGAGCCAGCCCCTAAAGGCACTCGAGGCTCGGAAGGCGCGCGAAGAAGCGCGCGTAAAGCTATTCCAGGAATTCAAAGGCAAGTTCTCGGGATTGGATAAATCCCTGAGCGAAATCGCCAGCTTCAAAAAATTTCGTGAATTGAAAGTCGACATGGGTGACGGACAACACCTGGCCAGCGTTACCGTTGACAAAGACAAGGCACAGCCCGGTTCCTACAGCATCCAAGTCGACGAACTGGCCGCCAGGACATCCGTTATTTCGAACGGTTTTGAAGACCCCGATGAACTCGGGCTCGGAATCGGCTTCATTGTCATGGAACTCGAGAATGGCGAAAGCGCCGAAGTCTTCGTGGACGAGGAACACGCGAGCCTGCGCGGAGTGGCAAGTCTCATCAACGCGCAGGACAAGTCGCCGGTCCGGGCCGCGGTCATACAAGACGCCTCTGATCCGGATGAGTCTTGGAAGCTCATATTAACCGCAAAAAAGGACGGTAAAGGCAACAACATCGAATTTCCGGAATTCTACTTCCTGGATGGCTCGAACGATTTTTACGTCGACGAGGACCGCCCGGCTCAAAACGCGCAGGTGGTGATCGACGGCTTTCCGATCGAACTCGTGAGCAATGACATTCCCGATTTTTTGCCGGGCATGAACCTGCACCTGAAACAAGCCCGCCCCGACCAGCCCTTCACGATTACCGTGACCGAAGATCACCAAAAGGTTTCAGGCAAGGTGAAAAGCCTGATCGATCAGATGAATCAGGTCCTGCAATTCATCATTCAGCAGAACACGGTGGATGAGCGCTCCGATACGAAGAGCACCTTTGCCGGCGACACGGGCCTTCAGTCAATCGAATATCGATTACGAAACCTTCTCCACGAGGGCTTTCCGGTCGGCAATCCCGGATCTGACGACTTCCGCCTGGTTTTTCTGAACCAGCTCGGAGTTGAATTCGAGAAGTCGGGCCTGCTCACGTTCAAGGAAGAGAAATTCACGAAGACCCTCGAACAGGATTTCGACGGAATCGCTGAAGCGATCACCGGCGGCTTCGGCTTTGCATTCCAGCTTCGCGAACTGCTGGGCAGCTATACCCGAAGCGCTGATGGTATCCTTTCGATGCGTGAACGTGGCCTCAAAAACCGCGTTACCGAACTTGATCGGCAGATCGAGAACAAGGCGAAACAGATTGAACGAAAGCAGCAATCCGTCACCGAACAGTTTTCACGTCTTCAGGTCGCTTTGTCCAACATGCAAAAACAGCAACAATACCTGACCGCCGCGGTGGGTGGCGGTGGTGGCAATACCGTGGCCCAGCTTCTGGGCGGATGAACCAATGAGGAGAAACTAAGATGGTCGGCAACTACGGCGCAAATCAATACAAGCAAACAGCCGTCAAAACAGCCAATCGAGGACAGATTCTTCTGATGCTGTACGAGGCCGCGGTCCAGAATGTCAAAAAGGCGACGCTTGCGATCGATAAGAAGGACATCAAGGCCAAGGGTATAGCAATCGGCAAGGCGCATGATATCATCAACGAATTAGTGAACACCCTCGACTTCGAAGTGGGGGGGAACGTTGCTCGAGAACTGGAACGATTGTACAATTTCAGTATAGAGCAGTTGATCAAGGCGAACGTCGAGAACTCAAAGGAGCCGCTCCAGGCAGTCCAGAAGGTTCTCGAAACGCTGCTGGACGGCTGGAGGATTGCGGTCGACCAGGTCAATAAAGGAATGGCCCCTGCTGTGAACCCGACCAAACAGCCGGAAGCCAAATAGTCTGGGTCACATGGATGTGTCAATGGACGTATTAAAGCTACTGCGAACCAAGAACCGGTGTCTCGAGCGGTTTCTCGATATTTCGGCCCGCTTCGAAGCCGAGGTCGAAACCGGCGATTTTTCCCGCCTGGAGCGCTTCCATCAGGAGCGTGAAGCCATTCTCAAGGGCTTTGCTCTTTACGATCGAAAGCTATCGGAATGCGTCTCCCAACTCACGAGCGAGGACCGAACGCCCGAGTTGGCGGCAAAAATCGAAGAAGCCCTCCGAAGAAAGCAGGACCTGGTACACCGGATCCTTTCCATCGACGAAAAGCTGTCGCAAAAAATCGTGGAAGAGCGTTCGCGCCTCCAAAAGGAAATGGCCCAAAACCAAAAGAGCGTCTCCATGATCAAGAAATTCAAAAGCGGCTGGATCAACGAATCCGGAGACGAACTGGACGAAAAAGTATGAGCGAAACCGGCGGCGCGCCATCCAAAGTTGAAGATGCGATCCAAAGCGCGCTCGAAGGCAAGCTGCTGAACGGTCATTTGGATGTCGTCGATATCGTTCCCATTCCCAGGCACGGGGACAGGATGGTCCGGCTACGCACTCTCGAGGAGGCGCTCGAGGATTTCGACCATGACCAGGGAGAGACGATCAGCTACCTCGTCCAACTCAAACCCTCCTCGACGCCGAAAGCCCCGGAACCCGCTCCCGCGGCTCTCGCCCCTTCAGCCAAACCCAGCCTGGACGGAATCTACCTGCCGGACGGCAAGCTCAATATCGCTTTTCTGGCCAAAAACGCGAACCTCCTTTTCGAGGCCGGCGAATTCACGCTTGCGAGGAACATCTATAAGACGATTCTCCAATCCGGCGAACGCTCCTCGCTTGCCCTGTTCGGCCTGGCGCGCTGCTGCGATGCCGAAGGCAAGCTTGAAGAAGCTCGCGCGCACTACGAAGAGTCGATCGCCTACCACGGAACACTCGAAAGCTATCGCAGCCTCGCCGCCCTTTTCATGCGTCAGGAGAAAGACGGGCAAGCGGCCGCGACCCTTCTCCGCGCGCTTCACCTGAAAGAGCTGGGGCAGAAGGACCGTTTCGAACTGCATCAGGCATGTGGTAACTGCTTCGCCCGGGCAAAAAATCTCAAAGAGGCTGAAACTCATTACGAGAAAGCCCTTGAACTTAATCCCACGGCCGACGAGATCCGCGCAAATCTCGGAGCTCTTTACCTTCAGAATCAGAAATTCAGTGAAGCCAAACATCAGTTCCAGAACGCTATCGCCATCAATCCCAGAAACGCGAAGGCGCTCTTCGGGCTGGGTTCCTGCAGCCTCGCGGCGGGCGAAAAACGGGAAGCCCACGATTATTTCGTCAAGTCACTGAACATTGAGCTCAACAATCCGAGCGCGATTTTTCATCTGGTCAAGTGCGCCTATGAAATCAAAAGCTACGCAAGTGCCGCCCGGCTGGTTGAGGAGTACATCGAGATCGCGCCGGTAAACATCAATTTATTATACAGCCTCGCCGGGCTTCAATTTCATCTGGCACGCACGGACGAAGCGGGCGCGACCGTCCGAAGGATTCTCGTAATCGCGCCGACCCACGCTGGCGCGAAGGAGCTTTTAGGGATGATCGATCGTCACGGAAGTTCGATCGATCCGAAATAGATCGCCAACCTGTCAGGAGGACAGAATGGCAAATATGAGTCTCTTGCAAGGGGAAGTTGCGGAAGAGGATCAGGACAGGGGGAACGGTGACGTCGAAAGACTACTTGCCGGATTTCTCCGGGCCTTGCTGGACGAACAGCGGCCGAAGAAAAAAGCGGCCCTCCCGCCCGCCGCTCCCGCAGCCGAGGAAAGCCCGTCGTGACGCGCCCAGCGGATGTCACGCGAAACGCCTGCCGCTCCCAGGAAAACCTCAGCCAAAAGCCTATCCGCTGCCTCGTCATCCAACTTGCACGAATGGGAGACACACTCCAGAGCCTGATGGCTTTGCGTGCCGCGAAAGAACTTTACCCCGCCCTCGAAATCCATTTCGTCGCCCGGGAACGTTTCGCCGATGCCGCGAAACGGGTGCCGTGGATCGATGAAGTCATCGTATTGCCGACCGACTCGCTTCTCGGCCCGATCCTTTCCGGAGAAACTTCGGAGAGAAACGGCCTGAAAGAGCTCGCCCGCTGGATCGCGCCTCTCTGTGGATCCCGCTGGGACATGATCGTGAACTGGACCTATTCGGAATCCAGCAGCTTTCTTACCGGCATTCTTCCGGCCAGAGTCAAGCTCGGATACTCGCGACAGCGCGACACCACGTTTTCGTGCGCCGACGGATGGAGCCACTATATCCAGGCAGTCGTCCAGGGCGGGATCGAACAAAACATCCATCTCACGGACATCCTCACGACCCAGCTGCTCACGGCCCTTCAGATCCACTTCGGTGAACCGGCTGACAGCGGCAGCGCGGCCGTGACTTCGAAACATTTCTTTTCGGCGATTCCGGATGAGATCACCATCTCCGAATGGCATCTCCGGGATCGCTCGAAAAAATGGATCGGAATCCAGCTCGGCGCGGCACAGGCCGAAAAGACCTGGGACGCGAAGAACTGGGCAAAACTGGCGGAACACATTCTTCAACGCCATCCCGAGTGCCGATTCGTCCTGCTCGGGGGGAAGGGCGATCAAACCCGCGCGACGGAATTCATCGACAGCTTGACTCGAGAGAACCGAAAACATTTGATCAGTGTCGTCGGCGAGACGGATTTCGAGCTCTGGGCGAGGATTGTCAGCGACTGTAACTGGGTATTCTCGGCCGATACCGCCGCAATTCATCTCGCGAGCATTCTGGGAACGCGCGTGCTGAACGTCTCGGTCGGTCCCGTGCGGTGGACCGAAACCGGCCCGTATGGAAATGGGCACTATGTTCTTTCGTCCGCCAAGCCGTGTCCCGCGTGCAAGGATCGCGACGCCTCCGCCGAGCACACCTGTCGAAATGATGTCACGCCAGAAGCGGTCTACGGAGCCTGGTCCTACGGTTCAAGCGAATGGTCCCATCGCAGACAGCTTGCGATCGAATCCCACTTCGCCCGACTGGGTTGGAGCGCCGAGCTTCACTCGATTTCCATTCATCGTTCTAAAATCCGCGACGCGAACGCGGGCGGCGGTGTCGTTTTCGAGAACCTCCTTCACCGTCAACTCGAAATCGCCGACTGGACGGCCATGGTCATCGAGCATATCGGGAGAACCTGGTATTGCGGCTGGACCCCGGGCATCGGACAGGAACTCTCACGCGACACGATCAGTCCGGACCTGATCAAAGCGCTGCGGGCGCTCGAGGAGAGTTCCCGGGTCATGATCCAGGCCTGTGAAAAGGGCGCGCGTGTCGCGACGGAACTTCACGACAAGAGCCGCGAGCTGCGCTCCCAGAAGGTGATGTCCCTCGAAAATCGTACGGAGTTGAACATCCTGGCCGGCGAGCTCGCGCGGATTGACAAGCTGGTGAATCAGCTTGGAAAGCTTCAACCGCCACTCAGGCTCTTCGCGAGGATGTTCGCCGTTCTCATGCACAACCTTCGCGGAGCTCGGCTTTCGGAGCTCGGGCTTGAAAGCGCCAGCTGCTATCGCCAGCTCGGCGTGGGCGCCTCCCAGCTCAACGACTGGCTCCAGTTCACGCTCAAGATGGCCAGGCCCGTCGTTCTGCGCCCGGTCGCCGAACTACCAGTTGCCGCGGAGATGGTACCGGACACTGGTAACGACCTTCCTCGGCTTTGACGCAAGCGCAGCCCGAATGAAAACCGCCGTATTGTTGTGAAAAAACCGATGCCACCATTTCGACGTGACGAACTCGGGAATCACGACGGTGACCAGATCATCCTTGCTCGTTTCCTCGACATCATCGAGATACCGGATGAACGGCTCGATGACGGATCGTTCGGGTGACTCGAGAACCACGAACGGAATATCGGGCGCCCATTTTTCCCATTCCGCTTTGACTTTTTCCGTTACCATCGGATCCAGTTCGACGTAACACACCCTCACGTCCTGCGAGATCGAAAGGGCATACTGAACCGCCTCCAATACGCCCTGATGAACGCCGGAAATCGGGATCACGACCGTATGCTTGATCTTCTTGAACGCAACGGGAAATGGCCTATCGCCGAGCGTAAGAGCATCGGCAACTTCCTCATAGTGATGATGAACGTTTTTGAAAAAAGTAACCATGAGAGGAATGAAGGCCACCACGATCCAGGCGCCACTGAGAAACTTGGTCGCGGTTAGATCTGCGAGAACGACGAGCGTGGTCACCGCTCCGATTCCGTTAATGAGCAAGGAAGACCGCCAACCCGGTTCCTTTTCCCGTAGATGGTGCGCGACCATTCCGGCTTGCGAGAGCGTGAAGGACAAAAACACTCCGATCGCGTAGAGCGGGATCAGACGAATCGTATGTCCTTCAAAAATTGCGAGAAGAAGACCCGCCGCGAAGCTCAGACCGAAAACGCCGTTCGAGAATACAAGGCGGTCACCCAGGCTCGTCAGCTGACGCGGAAGAAATCCGTCATACGCAAGAAGCGACGCAAGCCGTGGAAACCCCGCATAGCTCGTGTTCGCGGCCAGGAACAGGATAAATGCCGTACCCACCTGGAGCGCGTAATACAAGAAAGTCTCGCCGAAAACACGACGTCCCAGCAGGGAAATCAGGGTTTCCTCCTCCCTCGGGACCACGGCGTACAGATGGGCGAGCAGGGTAATTCCCATGAAGAGCCCCGCGAGGAGAACTGCCATCCAAACGAGCGTGACCTTCGCGTTGCGATTCGCGGGAGGCTCAAATACCGCCACGCTGTTCGAGATCGCCTCCACTCCGGTCAACGCGGCACAACCCGAGGCAAAAGCCCTCAAAATGAGAATAGCCGGGACCGCGGGGTAAACGGAGCCGACGATGGGAGGGACTTGCGGAACAGCCTGGCCAGTCAGAGCTTTGTAAAGGCCCATTCCGATCAGCAGAAACCCGGAAAGAATAAAAAAATACGTCGGGAAAGCGAAAATCGTCGCTGATTCCCGAACACCCCGGAGATTCATCGTCATTATGAACAGGATGACGAGAATTCCCATCCCGACCCTGTGTTCCTGAAGATAGGGAAAAGCGGAAGCGATGTTCTCAACGCCGGCGGAGACGGAAACGGATACGGTCAAGGTGTAATCAATCAGAAGAGCGCCGCCCGCGACAAGCCCGGCATAGGTTCCAAGATTCTCTTTCGCCACGGTGTAAGCGCCGCCGCCCGTCGGATAAGCGTCGATCGTCTGCCGGTAAGACGCTATTACGATCACCAGCAGGCAGACGATCGCGATCGCGATCGGGATCGACCAGATGACCGATGCCGCCGAGAACGCAACCAGCGTGAAAAGAATCGCATCAGTCGCGTAAGCCACGGACGAAACCGCATCGGACGAGAGAGTCGAAAGCGCCTTCCATTTTGGAATTGTCTCGTGGGTCGCCTGATAAAGCGGAAGAGGTTGGCCAAGCAGAAATCGCTTCAAGCGGGTGAAAAACATGGAACTGATCGTTTATCTCCGAACACGAAAGGTCGCCAGCGGATAACCATCCTGCAGTGAGCAGACGCGGGATGTCCAGAAAAGACGATGGCCCCGCCCCGTGGAGAAGGGCGAGGCCATCCGGGTTATGAGTTGCCTCCTTTTCGTGAGTTCAGAATTGAAAACCAGCCCCGTGACCCGAACCGAATCCGTCGCCGCAACGTTTCCAGAGCAGGTGGTAAACAATGCCGGATCGTAAATCCATACTATCGATCGAAGCGATCGCCTGCTCTCCTCTTGAATTCGTTTGGACAAACATGCTCGCGTTGGTGCGCAGGATCACGCTCGCGCCGCATGGCGACCAAACGGTCGCGACCGCGCTCAGCGCGTGATCAATCGTAAAATCCTGACTCGCGGGTCCGAAAAACCGTTTACTGAAACTCGGCCCTCGGCCACCCGCGAAAAAGTATTCGACGTTGAACTGTGAAAATGCTGCGCGGGGCAAGGAGTAGAAACCGCGATAATCAACCTCTATGACCGAAACACTGAACCCCTGCGGAACTTGAACCGGGATCGCGATATTGCACGCCTTGCGGTCGATACGCTTGCCGGACATCCCGCCCGCCTCGAGCGTGAATTGATCGAAAAGAATGCTGAGTGCCTGCTGATCAGGGCTCAAGGTCACAGAAGCGGAACCGCGCGGACACCCCGTCCCTCCGTACGTAGGATGACCCAATATGAGTCCCTGCCCGGCAAATCCCTGCGCAGCCGAGAACCCGGCCGCCACCACCAAGAAACAATTTACCAATCTCATGAATCATCCCTCCCCCGGTTTAATCGCCTTGTTTCTGGCGAAAGTTCCGAAAACTATCTTGGGGCCGTGGGCGGAAGCGTGTATCCCTGGACCCCTTCATAACGATATCTCCCCCGATCACCCGGAACAGGAGCGGGAATCGTGAGGCGATCGGCGCGACCCGAAGTACTCGTATATCGCGCAATCGGAACCAGACCCGAACTCGGCACCGAGGAAATGTAGCCAAGGACCCCGTCAAAACGCGAGCCCTCGCAATCAGCGCTTCGGGAGAGAAAACGTCCGTTCACGCTTGAATCGATGCAGCGGTAGAGCGGAACCGAATTCGACGAAATAGCCGAAGTGAAAACCTGGAACATCGTCCCTTGGTTCCTGTACCCGAGGCGATTCCCCTCGTTCTGATCAGTCGTAAGGAGGTTATCCCTTCCGTTAAAGAATCGGTAAACAAGCACCGCCTGGGCCGGGGCAGCCGGAGGAACCGGACCAGGAGCGGGGGCGCTCACGCTGCAACGGCGCCACTGAAAGCCGAAGCTTTGATTGAGCGCCCCATCCACGGAATCGAGACTCAGCATTGCGCGAGCCGAAGACTTGGCGCTGAGAACCCGCGCCAGAAGCGCGGTACTGATCCGAAGGGTTTTCGTGGCGGATGAATCGCAAGGCGACCAGGCCAGCTTCTGAACCGGCAACTCGTTGTGAATCGAATACTCCTGGCTGAGAGGGCCCCTGAATTCTCTCGCACTGAAAGAAAAAGTCCCCGTCCGGCCGACTGGCGGCCTGGGTACGAACCCCTTGGAATTCGAAGACGAAAAGCCAGGCGCAACTCCGGTTCCGGCGTAATTCTGAAATTTGTCGAACGTGTACAGGACCTCATGAAAAGCCGTCGCGCCCGCCTGAACATCAGCGAAGCCGCGATAGTCAGCACTGGAAAGAGTAAAGGACCACCCGCTCGGAACCGAGAACTCAACGTCGATTTCGCAAGTCTTCTTGTCCACTTTAGGATCAGAGCCACCTGCCCTGATCTCGTACCGGTCAAAAAGGAGGGAGAAGACTTTTGCGTCAGGCGAGATCGCCGTTGAAACCGATCCGGGCTGGCAACCTGTACCCTGAGCTCGGATGTTTCTTACAAAAATTTGAGAGGAGTCCGGGGCGTCCTCGGCCCAGCTTGAAGCAACCGTGAAGCTCCACAAAACGAAAGCGAGTGCCAACCCAATCCATTTGAAGAGCTCCACAGTGCTCCCCCTTTCAATTGTTCCCGCTCAAAAAGCGGAACGCGTTCCACTGAGCAAGGCCTGGACCAGCCATCGTTCTGGCGCTCTCGAGAACGTCCTTCGAGAATTATCCGTAGATCCGATGGGTTAAAGACACCTTGAATCTTCTGCCCCGATCACCATAGCTGATCGAGCGTGCCCCCGGGCTCAGGCTGGCACCAAGTCTTCCTGGTCAGAGCGACACCGCTTACTGAATTTTTGCTTCGCCAATCACCTGAACCATAATCATCGGAAGTTCTCTTTTTTACTCAACATTCCAGCTTGACATCCCGATCTAGGAGAGTAGTTAGGACCGTTACGACCGGGGATCCTATGCCGACTTCCACATTAACCAGAAGCTTTAGCTCGATCTATTTCAGCAATCTGCTCAGATCCCCCGTTCTCACGCAAGGCGGGCAACGCCTCGGTATCTTGAAAGATCTCATCGCCCTGGCTGATGAGCGTCCGCGGGTGATCGCCTGTATTATCAAAACCAAGGACGGATCACTGAAGACCCTGAATTGGGACTACTTCATTATTGCCGAAGAAGAACACAAATATCAGCTGATCTGTAAGCAGGAGAAAGAGATCGCCCCTCCGACGAACGCGATCCGCCTGAACCGGGACATTCTCGATCAGCAGATCGTCGATGTGGATGACAAGAAAGTCGTGCGCGTCAACGATGTTAGACTCGCATTTTTGGCCTCCGGGGCGTTTCCGGTCGCCGTTGACGTCGGCCTGAGCGGCCTGCTGCGGAGACTCGGGGTTGTTGAATTCGTGACGTCGATTCTCGAATGGTTTCACTTCTCGATTCCGAGCCGGCTGATCGTCTGGAGTAACATCGAACTCCTCACTCAAAGGTCCCGGAACATCAAACTTTCGGTCACCCAGTCGAAGCTGCACACCTTTCACCCTTCCGATCTCTCCGACATCATCGAGGACCTCGACGCGAAGACCCGCGCGGCCATTTTCAACTCCCTCGACTACGAAAAAGCGGCTGATGTGCTCGAGGAAATGGAAGACGAAGCCAAGGTCAGCCTGGTTGAGGACCTTCCGGTCGAAAAGGTCGCCGACGTTCTCGAAAAAATGCCGTCCGACGAAGTCGCCGATATCCTTGGCGACCTGAAAGAAGAAAAAGCCGAAGAACTTCTCCAGGAAATGGACAAAACCACCTCGAACGAAGTTCGCGAGCTCATGGAATACGAGGAAGACACCGCGGGCAGCCTGATGAGCACCGACTTCTTCTCGTTCACCGGGGATACGAACGTAGCCACCGTGATCTCAGAAATCCGCAAACAAAAGCCGGAAGCCGATTCGATCTACTCCATCTACGTCACCGACAAGCTCAAACATCTGATCGGCGAAGTGACCCTTCGCGACCTGATTCTCGCCGAGCCTTCAGCCCAGCTCTCGAGCATCATGAAGAAGCCGATCCGCATTCTTGACACCGATCACGTCAGCTCACTCACTCGCCTGATCTCGAAGTACACGCTTCTTTCGATTCCCGTCGTCAGTGACGACAAGATCCTCCTCGGGAGCATCGTCATTGATGACATCATCCATGAAATCTTCAAGAACAAGCGGGTGACTCTGTGAGATTGCTCACGAGCCGCTCCGGCTTCAGAAAAAATCTGAAGCGCCTTTCGATTTTTCTCGCCATTCTTGGGCCCGGGATCATCACGGGAAGTGTCGACAACGACGCCGGCGGGATCACGACCTACTCGGTCGCGGGCGCGCTGTACGGCTACAATCTGCTCTGGACGCTTTTCCCTGCCTTTATCGTTCTTTTCGTTATCCAGGAAATGAACGCCCGGATGGGTATCGTGACTGGAAAGGGGCTGGCTGACCTGATTCGTGAGAACTTCGGCGTCAAGGTGACCTTTTTCATCTTCATGGGACTACTCTTCGCCGATATCGGCAACACGACCACGGAATTCGCGGGCGTCGCCGGCGCGATGGAAATTTTTGGAATCAGCAAATACGTCTCCGTCCCGATTTCTGCGGTACTGGTCTGGATTCTCGTGGTGAAAAGCAATTACAAGAACGCTGAAAAGATCTTTCTTATTTTCAGCGTGTTTCTGCTCTCCTACGTGGTTTCAGCGATTCTCGCGAAACCGAATTGGGGAGAGATCGGGCATGCGCTGGTCCGTCCCGAAATCCAATATAATTCCGGCTACCTCCAGATCGTGATCGGAATCATCGGAACAACGATCGCGCCTTGGATGCAGTTCTACATGCAGTCCGCGGTGATCGAAAAAGGCCTGAGCGTCGAAAAGTACCGGTATACCGTGCTCGACGTCCTGATCGGCTGCATTGCCACCGTGGTCGTCGCATTCTTCATCATCGTCGCCTGCGGATCGATGCTTTATCCCGCCGGCATTCGCATCGAGGAGGCGCGCGATGCCGCCCTCGCGCTCAAGCCCCTCGCCGGCGCTTTTGCTTCGCACGTTTTCGCCTTCGGCCTTTTGATAGCCTCGATTTTCTCGGCGACCATTCTTCCCCTCGCGACCGCTTTCTATGTTTGCGAGGCTTTCGGTTTCGAAGCGGGGATCGACAAAACGCCTGAAGAAGCTCCTCAATTTTATAAGCTTTATACGACGATCCTCGTTATATCGGTTGGAATTATCCTGATCCCCAACGCACCGCTCGTCACGATCACCCTTTGGACTCAGATCATCAACGGGCTCCTCCTGCCCGTGGTTTTGATTTCGATGATGGTGCTGGTAAATAACAAGGAAATCATGGGCCAGTACACGAACGCCCGGACAACGAACGTGATCGGCTGGGGAACGGTCGGAACCCTGGTGGTCTTATCGCTGCTTCTCGTTTCGACGCTGCTCTTTTTGCGCGGGTAAGGTCCTTCGAAGTCCACTCAAAAATCGCGTCATAAGGCGCCAGCAGTGCTAAACTGGAGAGGTGAAGATCCCTGTTACCCTTCTCGTCATGTTTCTCGCCGGATCAGCTTCGCTCTCGGCAGCCGAGAAACAGCCGGTCAAGGCTGTTTCGAATACAGCGAAGGCGGTCTTCTTCCCGCTTTATGCCGAAAAGGAAGCAATCAGAATCGGCTTCAGCAAGGACAAGAATCCAAGAGTCGGGCGGGAACATGCCATCGGATACGTTGCCATCGCGGGCGGCGCGTACACGCTGAATCGCGCTTATTTTTTCATGGGTGCTGACACTTTTCAGAAAAAGACTGACGCGATTCTCAAGCCGGTTCCCAAGCGGGTTCTGGTGATCAACTCATTTCCGGAAGACGAGGAGATGTTTCACCTCGATGTCAACGAATTCGTCAGAAAGCAGCGGCTTCTCGGGAGCGAGGTGACCGAGCTCCAGGCGAGTCAATATGACGACCTCCTTCGCAAGCTCCGCGAACTTCCGCAGGCGAATCAATTTGATCGGATCGAATTTTACGTCCACGGAAAGGCCGGAAAAATCGCCTTCAGGGGCGACACCCCCGTCATGGTGGATCAGGCGGCACTTTCACCTCTTCGGGACTTGAAACTCCGGATCGCAGCACCGGGAGCCGAACTACGGCTTTCGTCCTGCGCCGTCGCGTCCGCCGATTCAAAAACCGGCGAGGCCATTGGGAAGTCCTTCATGAACGAGTTCGGCAAGGCCCTGCTGCCCGACGGTGGTAACGTCGTCGCGACTGAAAAGATCGTTTTGGCAATGACCTTACCTGGTCGCTTCACCGCGCATTCGATTGGCCTGGGAGTTCCCCTTGAACTCCGAAATTTTCTCTTCGGCGCATTGAAGCTGAAATTTCCCAAAGGGTATATCCCCAGGAAAGATGTCGTGAAAATCACGATTCCCGCACAGACCTGTATCGGTCCGGCGATCAAAAGGATCAGGCCCTAGCGAACACAGAAGTGAGCCATCGTTCCAGGCGGAGCAATTCATAGCTGATAACTTTTTGACGGCCGGCCTAAGCCGGTTGCGAATTGCTGTACCAAAATTGCATTTTTAATCTGAATCACCGACAATCTGAGACGGAGACGAATTTTATGCAACATCTTAGAACCGTCTTTCTTTGCGCTGTTTCCGTCGGGATCCTGAGTTCTTGTGCTCATCCGACAGTACAAGCAGAAGGAACGGAAACTCCGGCAACACCAGCTTCCGTGTCACCCGCAACAGTTGCGGCAGATCCGGCCCCGGCCGCAGCAGCACCTGCTCCAGCGGCTCCCGTTGCCTCAACTGCGTCTCCTGCAGAAACCGCCGTACCCGCCACGCCAGTTGCACCGAGCGAACCCGGGACGGTAACACTGCCAACGAGCGCGCCCCCTGCGGCGGGCGCGCCTCCAGCTCCCGCGCAAACAGCGGAAAATCGGGACGGCCTCGCCTTCGGAGGACAAATCTTTCTTGCTCTTCAGAACTGGTCTAAGGTCGGAATGTCAGGCGATTCCAAGATCGGAATTGGAATCGGCGGTTCTTTTGGAATCGGCTTTCGCCTGGGCGACATGAAGGTCACGGCCGGTCCGACGCTGTGGACGAATTCATGGTCCGCCAATTATTCGAGCAAAGCCCAGAGCGCCACAAGCCGGGTCTATGTCACGATGAACGATGCCGGGGTTTCACTCACCTCTTACTTTGATGACATGTTCATAGAACTCGGAACGGGTAATTCCACGATTAGCTCGGGGATGGTCGTCGACGGAAAGGATATCCTCTACAGTTATCACGGGACCAGTTATTCCTATAAATGCTTCGGAATAGGAATGAAATCGGGCGCAGTTCTCTTCGGATTGGGCATCAAGAACTATGACGGTTTCGCGCGGGCCGCAAACCACATTAATTTTTTGCTGGGCCTCGGGTTTTAACGTATGAATTCGAATCTTGCCTGGCACTCACGCGTGACGCTTGTCTTGGGTTTCGCCATGATGGTGCTCGTTTCTGGATGTGGCAAATCGACGTCTTGTGTGCTCCACGGTGACAATCTCAAGGGCAGAATCACCTTCGCGGCGAACATTCCCGTTCTGACTGATGCTCCACTGGTCGTTGAATGGTCCCGGGACTCGTTCGCGACAGTTTCTGGTCGCAGCACCTCGAATCCCAATATTCACGGCCTCGTTTCGGTTCCTTACAGCCTCTGCGTCGATAACGACGTCAATGTTCAAGTCCGCGCTTACGAAGACATCAACCGCAGCACCACTCTGGAAGGCACCGAGTACGCGGGCCGCTATGACCAGAGTTCGACCGGCGATGTTGCCTTCGTGAACGTGCTCGTGCCTTCCTCGCCTTCCTCTACAAACGGCGAAAACAACTGGGAAGTAAAGGAAGGAGTGGACATTGTCATCGACACACCTTAGCACTCTCGTGCTTTTCTTCATCATGGGCCTGGGTGGACTGAGTGGGGTTTTCGCGCAGCCCTGCATGGCCAGCGCTCCGGTCAGCGCACGGCTGTTCGCGAATCTGGGCCCCTGGATCAGCAAATTCGAGCAGTCGGACGGGTTGCGCAACGTGGATATCACAACGAAGATGTCGGGCGCGGCGCAGCTTCAGTTGGGAATCGATGTTTCACTTTTATTCGTCGAGTACAACGCGAGCTGGCTCGCCTCGGCCTATAGCGCAAACCCCAAGGCGCGCGACGCCTCTTACTTCAGTCCGCTCGGCTTAAACGTCGGAATCTCTCTTCCCGTTCTCCCGTTGGAGTTCTACGTTGGTGGAGAGAAAGGAAGCTACAAGCTCAACGGCGGAGTGAATCCCAGCTATTCCGGACTCGCGGCGAAAGCAGGCATCAATCTTGTTTTTCGACCACCCGGCACCCATGCCGGCATCGGCTTGAAAGCGGAATTCAGGCGCTTCTATGGCTCGAGCGACGATGCGGGATCACTTCCTGCCGGCATCACGACGCGCGCGGACACATACTTTCTCGGGATGACCTTCGGACGGAAGTAGCTTTTGAGACGAAGTAACTTGCGGCGTACTTCGTGATCGGGCGGATCGTGTACCCATTTTCTGGACACATTGCGGGAAAATTCGGCTCAAAAGAAAGAGCTAGACAGTTCCCGGGCTGTCAGCTAATTAACTGGAATCTCAGTTGATTCCTTATTCAACCCTTGTATGCGGAGAGATGTCCGAGTGGTTGAAGGAGCACGCCTGGAAAGCGTGTATACGTAGAAATGCGTATCGAGGGTTCGAATCCCTCTCTCTCCGCCATTACGTTGCAGAAGGGACCACTGGGGTTCTCCGAGCAGGTTTTTCTTCCTCATTCGCATGATTTCAGATCGAATAAATCCTCAGTGGAATGGGGGCAAACCGGCTCTTTCCCATTACGTGGGGTACGTGTGTGCTGCGACTCTACCCCAAGAACGGGGGCATAAGATCTATACTCTGACGCGCCTGACTAATATTTAAGTGCAGGAATACCGACAAGTTCCATAGATGTTCCGAATACCTAGGCGCATTTTGGTCCTGACCTTTATACCTCTTCTTTGGGGCTCATCTGCATTTAGCACCTCTCATCAAGTCGCGCGACGCTGCATCGCAAAGAAACTAAGAACACTCCTCATAAAAGGTGAGACCGATCGTCGACCGCCCGCTCCTGTTGGCCACGCACTCGAAACAGTGCCGCCAGAAGTTAGAAAGCAAATGGCCACTGATTCTGCTCAAAGGGATAATGCAGTCGTAGCCCGCTTCAAGAATAGTGTCCCAGAGGGGCGCCCCCCTCAAGTAGTTGATCTCACGGGAGGACCTCAAATTCCGCCATACTTGGACATTAGCCGACGCGCCCTAGACGCGCCAGAACGGGAAAAACTCAATAACCTAAAGCAGGTCTATTTTCAAAAAGTAGGCTCCCTGAGAAAAGGAGATATCGTTACCTTCACCATCCCAGATGAGATGGGTGAAATTAGTCGTTATCGCTTCCGCTTGGGAAAATTTGTAGGCGCGGGAAATTCAGTTCATGTCTTCGAGCTGGCAGACCATCCAGGACGTGCCATTCGCATCCCTTATACCGAGCCGCTACCTCGGCTGACTTGGAATATCGGTACTGAGAGCTATTCCCGGAGCGCTCCCAATATTGCAGGAGTTGAGCACATAAAGATTTTCAAAAGTGAGGATGAATTCACGATCGTTGAATTAGTTGAGGGCACAGAATCCAGTCAATCGTTCGTCCAAAGTTTAATGAAAAGTAAGTATAGCCGCCCGATACTTTCTGACATGGTTGCAGCTCTAAGAAAGGACAGCAGAGAAGATGCCGCAGTCAAGCTCGAGAAGCTACTTTTTGCATTCAGAAAATCGGGCACCATAGGAGAGGTTCAAGGCAGCACGATCATCGATTATCGTCGGCAATTCACTTACGACAGGTCACGCCCATCGTGGATCTTAACGGATTGGGAATAGCGCTGTTTCGGTTGGTTCATTCCGAAGACATAGGTAACAGATTATACCGGAGGCATCAGTAATACCGCCTGCCCCGAAAATCGCCTACCCGTGACCATCATTATTCTTTGGATTCAGAAGGTGCCCTTTTTCTAACAGATCCACAACGGGGGCTCCGTCCATAACATCGTGATCGATGATGATAGTGACCGGAAGGTAATCACGAACGGTCACCTGGCCCTTAAAAATGCCCGGCTTCTGAGTGATCGAACTTTCTTTCCCTGCACACCCTTTTCCATAACGAATATCAGCTCACCCGGTTATTCGGAGCGCGCGGGAGCTGCAGCTGCTCCGTCTCCCGCTGGCTTCGCGCCGTGATCGTCTTGGTAAACTGTTTCCGTAAGAGTTTTGCTCAACGCGTCGATCACTGCTCCCTGTATATCCCTCTTATACAGTACACCGTTACACGACATATAATTCTCATCGTCGGATGGAATACATTCCGCTCGTCTACTGGCAGCCTTCTTAGGCTCGGCTTTCGTTTTCTTAGATTTCTGCGGGCGCAAACTATTCTTACAAAGCTCATCAATTTGCCGAGAGGAAATTTTCGTAGTCCTCATATATTCGTTTCGACAGGCATCCAGCTTTTCATTGTAGGCAGTCTGCTTGGCAAGTTTGGCATCGGCGTCCTTACATTGTTGAGCTATCGACTCTGCGCTAAGTTTAGTTGTCCTATAAAGCCGGTCAGAACAGCTCTCTGACTTTAGCTTCTGCACATACTCAGATAACGACTGGGCGGCCATCGCGGAGCTCCAAACACCGACCCCGCAAAACACCAAACTGGCCAATAAGCTAAACGGATATTTCATAAGAAAATTCCCCGAATCTTAAATTCTATCCACCAAAGCCGCAAAAGGAAACCTGATTAATCGGCTTTTAACTTAGTAAACAATAAGGCCTATTTTTAGCGCGAACACTCAATTACCTCAGTTTATCAACGTGTCTGTCGAGTTAATGAACGTGGTTGTCGAATGTTCCTTAAGCATAAGACTACACCGCCTAGTCGCCTAGTCTTCAAAGGATCCCTGTGCTGCCTTTCTTCGCCGCAAACAGCTTTTCCGCCGCCTTCCGGACGCGTTCGGTTTCCTTCTCGTACTGCTCTTACCATTCGGGAAAAGAGTGATTCAGGCACAATCGCAAGCGCTGCTCCGATCAGGGTCGCGCGGTTCACTTCGATCTGTAGCTTGTCCTTTTTAATGGCACTGAGGTTGGATTCGGGAATCCCGGTCAACTTCGAGAGCTCTTTCAAAGTGACGCGAAAACTTTTCCGAAACGCCCGGATGATGCTCCCGGCTGTGCTGTCCTTGGGCAAATGTTTTAGAGATCGCCGTGTCGGCCCATATTACTAAAATTAGTAAGCACACACACGATCCGTCAAGTACTCAGGCGCTTTCTAAAAGCTCGAAATTCTTCCGAATCCTCAGCGCCGTTTCGTTGCTGCAGCCTAAATCTTTAGCCAAGCGGTACGTGGAAGCTCGATCCTTCCGCTTACGGTTAAGCACCGTGAAAATGTCTGCCCGCCAATTGCACCCAAAGAATATCCGGTTTTTGACCCATACGTTCGTCTCTGTAATGAGTTTGAGATCAGAGATCTTCAAGGACTGCTCGATTATCTTTGGAACAACCAGCCCAAAACGGTAGAACGCGGCCTCGGGCGGCGATTGGCCCATTCGCACGGGCAGAGCAATGTGCTCGGAAGTCTCGACAGCCCGGCCCTTCTTAAAGTTGCTTTTCACATACCGCAAAACGGGATCGATCCTAAATCCAGCATCACTCGCGTACTGCGCCAACCCTCCTAGCGCCATCAGTTCGTCGTAAGAGAGCGGTGCGGTCTTCGCTAATGAAACCAAGCGCTCGACATGGATAAGATCGCCGTAGGTCTTGAGCCAATTTGCGATCAGGTACAGCATCTTGGCGTCCGAGAGGATCACAGTTAGGGAATCGAGAATCGTCTTCTCAGGATCGGTGTACTTATCAAACTCCTGAGCAAACATGATCCCCAGAGATCGCCACCTCGGCAGCAGGTCTTCATATACTTTGCTGGGAAGTCGACCGGGGCGAGTCATGCAACCCCCAGATCTTTCTTGAGAAGGTTGACGTAACCGTTCACCCAAACTTCATATGTCTCAGTCTGAGCCTGCTTCAGGCAGTACTGCCGCGCGACTTCGATTTCGGCAGCCGTGGGCTTCAAATCGATTACATCGGAAAAATCTAAACCCTTCCGATCCACAGCTGCGTGAAGTTTCGCACAAATTAGGTCTTGCCGGGAGATTGACTTAACTGTGACTGCCTTGCCGGTGAAAAGCGTTACTAGGTGATCTTCCCAATTCACCGGCAGGCGCTCGATAATTGGGTTCACCCTATTGTTAAGCCAATCCTCACGGCACTTGAGCTTCTTGGCGACGACTTTTGCGGCAGCCAATACCGCATCAGGGATCTTCTTTGCGACCACATCGACATCGCTCGTACCGCGCGAAACCACACCCATTAGAATCAGCGCTGCGCCGCCGCAGATCGTCAGCTCCGCTTGGACTTTCTTCTTCGCTAGCTCCTGGTCGAGCAACGAAAGTGCTTTGGGAATATCGACCGGCTTCATCCTGATCTCCTATTTGAATGCTACCATAACATGTTGACTTATCCAACATATGCTGGGGAACGTTTGGGGAACACGTTGTCCAAAAATGGTCTAAAAAGACCTTGAACAACCACGAATGCGAGCTAGCCGGCCTCTGATTTTATTGGTTTTTATGATTTGTATTGGATTTCAGAAGAGCAGCCGACAGATTTCCAGGCGTGCTCCTTCAACCACTCGGACATCTCTCCGCATGATGACGGTTGAATGAGAAACAACTGAGATTCTAGTGAGATAGCTGACAGCACCGAAACTGTCTAGCCCTTTCTTTTGCGGCCGATTTTCCCGCAAAGTGGTTGCTCCGCTGACCGAGAAAACGCCGGAAAAGCAAATCTGGATATTTGTAAGATGTAGCAACACACAGAGGCGAACAGTTTTTGTTCCTGATCCTCAACGCCATTGCCCGCTCACGGCCCAGCTGCCACACACCTGACGGGCAGCGCATTAAATCGATATTCCTTATACACGCTGCCATCGAGACCAAAAGCCCAGGCCCAGGCACGGCTTTGAGATAAAGACGTGGCAGACACGGGTGCGCCGCGCAGAAAACCGAGGGCAAAAGCTCCTTTTAAAGACAACCTCACCAGATTGATGGAAGAGAAGAAGCTTGGCGTCAGAGAGCTTGCTGAAAAGTCTGGCATCAGTAGATCGACAATTGTCGATTGGAGGGCCGGAGCATCGCCCACAGACTTCATTGCAGTAAGAAAATTGGCTGAAGTCCTCGGTGTTAGTTTTCGTTGGGCGAATTACTTTCGCTACGGCAACTCCAACCGCGTGTTCTATCGGGAGGTGAAAAGCGTGAAACGAGCCGTCTGGCACTACCTGCGTAGGAAAAATCGCCAGCAGCGGCGCCCAGTGCCCTGGAAACGCCTCATCCCGCTGGGTTTGTGGATCACACGAGGGATCAGACCGGTTAGGGTCATTCCCGATTCATTGCGACAGAGCCAAAGCCAAATGAGCTTTGCCTGAAATTGGAAGAGCCGGACGCGGGAAACCCGCAAGTCCGGTTCGGCGAGGGGGGAGGCTATCGGCCTCCTCTACTCGGTTTACTTTTTGATAGCGCAGATCCTTTGAACCCCAAGCCTCTGAAAATTCGAAGCTAAAAAGATCAGTCATATCAGGTCCGAAGGCTAGGGCTGACTTGCCAACAGAAATAAAGTCTCGTTTGAACAAGGACGCGAAACTCATTTTACCCGGATAAATTTGATAGGGCTATTATATCCGGGTATTATCGATTCATGGCTCAAACAACTTGTATCGCTTCTGCTGAAAATAGAAAAATCGTCACGGGTTCGCTCGCCCACGTAGCCGTAGAGGTAAAGGGATATTTAAAGAAACATCCGGAAGCAGTGGTAACGGTGTTTAGTAATGCGACAGGAAAAGTGATCGATCTCGATCTTCGTGGGACCACAAAAGCGATATCCAAACGCTATACGGAACAGACGGACTCAAATGAGCAGGGAACCAAGGATGAGAAGCAGCAAGGAAGGAAGGCCCAAGCTCGGCGTAGTCGCCCGCGAGGTGACACTTCTGCCTCGGCACTGGGACTGGCTGGCTACTCAGCCGGGAGGTGCGTCAGTTAGGCTCCGCAAGCTTGTTGAAGGGACTATGTCGAAGAGCGGAAAACAAGATCAGATCCGCCAGGCACAGGAGGCTACCTACCGCTTTATGACTGCCATGGCCGGCAACTTGCCCGATTACGAGGAAGCGCTTCGTGCGTTTTACGCAAAAAAGTGCGAATTATTCAAAAAACTTATGAGCGATTGGCCCTCGGACATCCGTGAGCACATCCTATTCTTATCCGCGTCCCTCAGCTAACCCTTTTGCCGATGTTGATGATCGATGTCGGTTTGGAGTTTTAAGCCCGAAGCGGATCTGAGCCGAAATGGTCGGAGAGGTATGTAGGCTCTTGTGCCCGTAAAATGCGGGCGGATGAAAAACCCTCTGCAGTTCGCCGCGGATATTGCCGAAACGTAAATGATGGGCCCTGTTCCACGAAGCAGCAATCTTAGAACTGTGAGCGCGTTCGCGATCATTGTCGCCGTCGCGTTCCTGTTTGAACAGGCGGCGGGCGGAACGCAAAAATCCCCTCCTGTACTTCGGAACATCCCGGACCAGGCAGTCTTAGAAGGGTCAGTTTCTTTTGGGGGGATTCAACCGGATTACATCATCGACAAGAGCCATCCGGAACTGGCTGTCCTCTGGGAATTCTCGCGGCAGAAAAGAAACCTTCCGGTTGAGCAGAGAATCAATGCCATCGTCCGGTTCATCCGCGAAGAGATTTTGCCGGGCCGGGACTATCTCGACCCACGCTACCTTTCAACTCTGAGCAAATACAGGCAAGCCGGTCGTGAGATTTCAATCGGGGAATACGCATCCACGAAAGCTGGCGTTTGCCGCGAATACGCGCTCCTTACCCATCTGGCACTCAAGGAGGCGGGGATACCCAATCGCTACGTTTACGCCAAGGTGAATACCGACGGGCTAATCGAGGATCACGCCTTCACCGTCGTTCGCCACAATGGAAAGCTCGTGTCAGTCGATTCCTATGAATTGGATTACTCCGGGCGTTTATTGGAGGATCTGACCGGCCCCAAAGGTATTCGTACCGGATCTTACCTGGCGCCCTGGGGAAGACCTGTCTCAAACAATCGAACCGTAGCCGTTTTGGAATTCCACGACTTCCCTAAGGTGTGGCCCTTGGCTCCAAAGATGCCGGAAAGCTCCTCATTCGTTCCGGCCCGCCGATTGGAAGCGAGAACAACGTCGATCAAAATCGGTCCGGAACTGACTTTCACCAATGATGAAATGGTAAACGCCGAGTGGATGATGTCAAACGGCGACGTGAGCGCCATCCGTCCCGAAAATCAACAAGCCCTCGAAAAATTCAAGATTCGGATCCAGGCAATCTGTAAACAGTTTGGATGCAAAGTTGAAGGACAGTTTCACCTCTGGCCGGATGGCTGGCGTACTCCCGAGGTGAAAGTTGTCTACCCGGATGGCTGGTGGTTCATTGCCGGGCTGGACACCTCAGTCCTCGAGTTTCAAGCGAAGGAAATGTCGCTTGGGGATTTGTCGCGAGTAAAACGCCGAATTGAAGAGCACATCTTTGAAACCTGCAAGGATATCGGATTGAAACCGCGATCGGGCGTCGGGGGAGGTCATATCCACATCGATTTGACATCAGCATTTCCCGAAGACGGCAAACTGCTTCGTGATTTCATCGTCGATTATTCGAATCATCCCGGCCTGGCTTACGGCGCTCTGACCATGGATCGTGGCAATGCAACCCCCATCGCCAAACTTCGACCAGACCAAAAGATAGCATTTCGCAAAGTGATATCGGATTTCGACCACGGAATCATCAAAGGACGTGAGCAGCTCGCCACGGAATTAGAACGGCGAGTCTACTTTCGATCCCCTGCTTACGGAGAACCTCCGCAAAAATATATGGCGGTAAATCTGACACGCGTCACTCGCAAGAACGTTCCGGACTCCTTCAGAACCGTCGAATTACGCGCACTCCGGGCTCAGCAAAGCGCCGACGATCTGGAAAAACTCGGGGAACTTTTCGAGCGAAGGATCAATTTTCTAAAATCCCAACCCGAGCGGGTACCGGTCGGCTCTCTTTCACCTCCGGGGAGTGACGCTGAAGTGTATTCACAATTTCGATCCTATGTAGAAGGCCCCGGTCTTGACTTCAGCCGGTTCGAAAATCTGCTCCCCGAAAAATTCAGAAAAGCTGGCTTAATCGATCCCTCGAAATGTACAGTTCGCTGGTTGCAATCTATTCTGGCTTCTCCCTGAGAGACGCGCCTCTCGATCCCACGGCAACCCTATTTCGAACCTCGAATCATCCGCTCAACCCCGCCGATCGCATTGAACATCTTATTTCGAATTTGCTCGTGATCTGTCACAGGTGAACACTCGAGGTCGGCATCAAAGCGCTCGCCGCTGGCATAGATACCTCGAAACCCCGCTTCAACTTTCTTTCTCGATTTGATCTTCCCGCGAATCACATGGTCCGCATCTTTTCCTTTTAAGGCGAGATAGCTGCGTGCAAAAACGGGGCGAATCAGTTCCGGATATCCAGTCACTCCAATGACCGTCTTGATCTTTCCCATTCGAGGAAACTCACGCGACATCTCTTCATCAGCTCCGATCTGGTCATAGACATTTGCAAATTCCCAACTGGCAAAATCATCCCCGCCCGCGTAACCGATCTTTTTGGCAATCGAAACGCCTGCTCCAACAAAATCCGAGACCAAATAGGTTTCGAGCGCGTTTGCCCGATAATCACATTCTGAACCGTATGCCAGAAATCTCAGTCTCGGTAAGTTGCAGGATAGGCTTTCATTCGGTGGGCACCGTTCGTTTTCTTCGCCCTCAGCACCGCCTGCCCACAGTTACTCCGCACTGCATTTTCACGCTCATCACCGATGCTGA
>Ga0208245_1000677_pt1 | contig 25805 bp, 25 predicted proteins | sample RifOxyC1_FD_184035 | JGI IMG/M metagenome (GOLD analysis project Ga0208245, IMG submission 184035) | Soil microbial communities from Rifle, Colorado - Rifle Oxygen_injection C1 (SPAdes) | ecosystem: Environmental > Terrestrial > Deep subsurface > Rock core/Sediment | place: Rifle, Colorado... | reverse complement strand
CCGCATAGAAGTTTGAGGTTTGAAGTGCTGGAAACTCCAGCACAGGCATTTGAAAGGAAAAGGAGAAAAGAATGAAAATAAAGAAACAGTTTAATTTGTCGTTAGGAAATAATTATCGGATACGACACTTTTAATTTTGCTCTCTGAAAAGTTTGTTTTGAAAATAAATCAGCACAAAGCCGCGTACATTAAAAAAGCCAAGCCCGCAATCTTGTAAAATTCTTTTCTCTCTTCGTCGTTAAACCAAATCCCTTCGTTAAGTTTAGCAGCTAAATATCTGGCACCTTCGCTAATTTTCTCAGCTTTAATTTCTAATGCAGATTCGTCTCTGATGAATTTTCTAAGTTCCATAACAAAATTGAAAAAGAAGACTATTTAAAAATTTTTATTTATTAAACTCACCAAAGAACTATATCTCTCAAAATGACTATTAATATCCTATTTTTTTAAAATAGTCTTTAATATACAACAGTTTTTAAAAAGACTAAAGCAATTTTCGTTCTCATGGATTTAAAGAGGTCACAAATATTTATTTTTGTTTTTTTATTATCTTTAAATTTTGTTCTTGCTGTCCCAGAATCCCAAAGTATCTTTTTTTCTCAAAATGACGGCTGGAACAGCAGGGCAGACTGTGTTAATGGAAATAGTTATGTTAATTATTCTAATGTGGAAATCCATGGGATAATCAATAGCCCTGAAGAAAATAAAATTGTAGATATAAAATACAAAAGAGACTCAAAAGACTGGGAAACATCAAATTGGGATGCTCCCGCAGATGCAACAGAAGAATGGTGGTCAAGAATAACAGAGCCGGAGTATTTTGTAGGAGAACATGTAATCTGCGTAAGGGCGACTGATGAATTTAATTCCCGTTCAAATGTCGAATGCTGTAACTTATGCATTGATACCGAAGTTCCTGGTCAGGCATCAAATTTGGTTTTAAACTCAAGTTTGTATTTTACATGGGCTGGGGCGTCTGATAGTGGTTGTGCAGGAATAATCGGCTATGGAATTGAAGTATACGAAGAAACAACAGGATTGATAAAAACAAACATCTCTCAAAATCCATATTACCAGCTAGATGCAACAGATCTAATTAGTGGAGCAACATACTACTTAAAAGTTTATGCTACAGACAAATCAGGAAATAAGGGAGCTCTTGTCGAATCTAGCCATTTTACTTATTCTCCCCAACAAACTTGCTCTGAACAGGGGGGAGATATTTGCGATTTAAATGAATACTGCCCTGAAAACGAATTAGTCGCTTCAGACAGCGAACGATGCTGTAATGCTGTTTGCGAGACACGAGAATTTAATTTATGCTCTGAATGCGGAGAAGGATTATTTAATATTTGTGATGAATCAGAATGTTATTCTATTCTAGAAAAATGTTATTTTAATGGGTTAAGCCAGTGCGCTTCTTGCTCTCAAACAACTTGTGCAGATTACAGCGAAGAAGACTGCATGAATGATTCTTTGATTTGTAATTTAAACTGCCAGTGGAATGGAAATAACTGTATCGAAACTCCTGAACAATGCTCTGATGGAATAGATAATGACAATGACGGTGCTGTAGATTCTATGGATTTTTCATGCCAAGGAGGAAGTCTTAATGAAAATGAATTTTTTGCTCTTTGTCAGGACGGAGTAGATAACGACGGAGACAGCTCGATTGATTACCCAGAGGATTCAGACTGCATAACTTTGCAGGATAATGACGAAAGAGAGAATAACGCATTGGTAATAGATCATACTGCCGTTGAGATTTACGATGATATTCCGGATTATTATCTTAATGAAGCGAAAAAATATTGGATGGATTTCGCAGGAGAATCTCATAGTCTAGGTTATAGAAAAGGCCTTAGTTTATTAAACGAATTGAATCCCAAATATTCTGTTATAGTTACTGAGTCAGGAGCACCTGAATCTTACAGAGAAGATGCAATGAGAAGCAACAGATTTGTAAGGACAATTTATAATTCGTGGGGGGCAGGTGCAGGAGAAGATGTTTGGTATACAACTAATTCAGGAAAAGATAGAATTAAGCTTCATTTAGATTATGCAAACAGCAATAATTACGGCCCCTCTGTTTTAGGGTTTGGCTGGTGCTGGGACATGACGTGGCATAATTCTCCAGGAGGAACTATCGACTCTAAATATAATACAAGATGGGCAGGAAGCTCTGTTGGGGGCCCCGACGGAGACTTAAGGTGGGGATTAGATGACGAAGATTATGAATTAACTGGAAATCATGTTAACATGAATTGGTACTTAAATTCAACGCAAGCGTATTCTGATTACGCGAAACTAAATAACTCAAATATAACAATTATTTTCACAACAGGACCTGTTGATGGCTATTCAGGAGAAGCAGGTTATCAAAGGCAGTTAAAGCAGGATAAGATAAGAGACTATGTAAAAAATAGTAGCAGTGAAGTTTTGTTTGATTATGCCGATATACTAGAGTATAATAATGAAAGAGAACATTACATCCAGAATTGGAATGGTAAAGACTATTCAATGATACATCCTGATAATATGATGGATTACGACGGAAATTGGAGTCTTGTTTCTTATATAGAGGATGGAGACCATATAGGAGAAGTTGGCGCATTAAGATTAGGAAAAGCCCAGTGGGTTCTGGCTGCTATTTTGGCAGGGTGGGACGGAACACCTGAAATTATTTTATGTTCTGATAATGATGAAGATGGATATGACAATTGTGCAATTGGAGAGCAAGGAGATGATGGTTTGGAAAAAGACTGCAATGACAATTTGAATTTAACAAACCCCCGTTCAGAAGAGTCATGCAATAATCTGGATGATAACTGCAATATGGAAACAGATGAGAACTTAACACAACAATGCGGAGTAGAAATTGGAGAATGTGATTACGGTACAGAAATTTGCCAGTTTGGGCAGTGGGTAAACTGCAGTGCAAAAACCCCCTCTCCAGAACTATGTGACAATCTCGACAATGACTGCGATAGTTTTATTGATGACAGCTTAATTCAGCTCTGTTACACCGGCGCATTTGAAACAGAAGGAGTCGGAATATGTTCTCCTGGAACTCAAACGTGTATTCTTGGGATATGGGACAATTGTAAAAATGAAACTCTTCCTCAATTAGAAGTATGCGACATAAATCTATTAGATGAAAATTGCGACGGATCTGTTAACGAAAACTGTCCTTGCATTGAAGGAGAAACAAAAAATTGTGGAAGTGATATCGGCGCGTGCGAGTTCGGAACTCAAACTTGCAGTTCTTCTGGTTCATGGAGTTCATGCGTCGGAGACATTTCCTCAACAGTAGAACTCTGCGACACTATAGACAATGATTGCGACGGGAATACAGATGAAACTTGCTATTCAGATAATTACAATAGTTCTGATGGAATGTTAAATTTTTCTTCTGGCGTGCGTATTGAAAACGGGCGCGTAATTTTCACTAACGGAAATGATTATCAGTCAGACAACTCTCTTGAAACTGTATACTTATTTGAAAGTGAAGGTAATCTCGGATACGATTCTAAAGGAAAAAATAATATGACTTCGTCTTATTCTGGAAGCCCAGTAACTAACGATCCTGCGCAGAGTGCGGAAACTCCTGCGGGCTTTGCAGGGTATTCGTTAGATTTAGATGGAGACGATTCTCTATGCATTTCTGCCGGCTATTCATTTAATCCTTCCAAAGACCACACGCTTTGTTTTTGGTCTAACCCTGCCTCTCTTGGAACTAGAAACCAATTCGCTCAGTTTACTAATTACGATTCTTGGGATACAGGTAGTAAGTATAAATGGGCTACAAGAAATTTATCTGCGACAGGATGGAATAATCTTGAAATCTCTTCTGTATATACCCTTGGAAACTGGGTCCATGTGTGCAATAAATATTCTATGTCTGATTCAACAAAATCAGTATACATAAACGGAGAATTAAAAGGATCTCAGATAATTGACGGAATAAGGTATTTAGACAGAACAAGATGGTGTATTGGTTCTTACGGGAGTGGAGGATATTTCATTGGAAAAATCTACCAGCCCGTATGGTTTAATAGAAGTTTGATAGACACCGAAATAAACGAAATATACTCTAATTATTATTTCGGAATCAATGAAGGAAATGGTGAGTTCACATCAGTTGTTATTCCTATCACAGGCAACGTCATTGAAATAACAAATGTTTCATGGGCAGAGTCAGGAACAGACGCGAACAATACAATAAATTTACATATAAGTGTTGATGGAGTAAACTGGTATGGTGTTGAAAATGGAGAAGGGTTGGCGCAGGGAAGTTTTATTGGGGGAAGCCAAATCCAATACAGAGTTTTGTTCAGCTCTTCTGGAAACGCACTTTCAATAGATGACTTATCAATTGAATGGAAAGAGTTAGAATAAATTTAACTGCTTTCTTTTTCAGGCAAGTGTTCTTAGACTTACCTTTACCGTTTTCCCCTATCCAATTTTATTTTTTTCGACAAGCCAAACCCTGTCATTTTTCCTAACTTTCTCCAAAACCTTAATACTCACATCAGCGCCGCTAACTTTCCCCGAAGCCAGCTCCCCATTTTTAAAAACTTCTCCAACATTAACCTCAACAATTCCTGTAGTAGAACCAGTAATAATCAGCTCATCTCCAGATTTAATTTCCAAATCAAAAATATCCAAATGCGCAACATTAATTTTATCGTAATAATGAAGTACTCTGCCAATCAAAAACTTTTTTTGTGTAGCTAAAGAGCCGGAACACCCCGCCCACTTCCCCAATTCCTTCCCAAGATAATATCCTCCATGCCAAAATCCTCTGTTAAAAACTTTCGATAATTCGTTAATCCACCCACTAACTTTCTCCAAAGAATATCCCCCAGAATAATAACTTTCAGCAGCTTCTTTGTAAGTTTTGGTGACAGTATACACATAATCAGCTCCGCGCGCCCGCCCCTCTATTTTCAAAACACTAACTCCCGACTCTAAAATCTTGTCCAGAAATCCAATAGTGCACAAATCTTTCGGCGACATTACATAATCATTATCAACAACCAATTCACTGCCGTCCTCATCGTCGACAACTCGGTATTTTCTTCTGCACGTCTGGAAACATTTTCCGCGATTTGCAGAAAATCCGTACTGAGCAAGACTCATATAACATTTCCCAGAGATTGAAACGCACAAAGCCCCGTGGCAGAATATTTCAATTTTAACAATCTCCCCACTCGGCCCGCGAATCTCTCTCTTTTTCACTTCGTCGCAAATTTCTTTTATCTGTTCTAAGTTCAGCTCCCGCGCTAAAACAATAACATCAGTATACTTAGAATAAAATTCAACCGCCTCGATATTTGAAACATTTAACTGCGTTGAACTATGCACCGAGAGCCCAATTGAATTTGCATATTTTATAACAGCCATGTCGCAGGCAATCACCGCGTCAATTCCAGCGTCTTTAGCAGCATCAATAATTTTTTTCATTTCATTGAAATCAGAGTCGTAAATAATTGTATTAACAGTCAAATAAGTTCGAACCCCCGCACCCCCACAAATCTCTGCAATCTCAGTTAAATCTTCAATTTTAAAATTACCCGCAGAATGACTTCGCATATTCAATTCTCCGACGCCAAAATAAACAGAATCAGCACCAGCTTTAATCGCAGCCCGAAGGCATTCGAACGAACCCGCAGGTGCCATAATTTCTACCATGAAATAAAACAAAAATCAGCGCTTTTAAATATTTTCTAATTAAAACTAAATTCCCCAAAATCTTGCTGTATTAGCAGGACCCATCGTTCTAATAATGCCTTCGCAATAATTAACTAGCTTTGAATCTCTTTCTACAGAATTAATCCTTCTTGCAATTTTTTCAGCTTCGGCTTCTGCAGCCAAATGTTTTTTAAGATATTTTTTTCCTTTGTTATATTCTTCTTTTGCAGAATTAAATTTAGATTTAAACATCTCACTTTTAGCCCCGTAATACTCTAAAATATCCATCTCATCTAATTTTCCAGACCGCCATTTGTTCCATACAAAATTTATCGCAGCATATTGTGTTTGATAATCTTGAGGATTAAATGCCATAATAAAATAATTTATTTTTCAATATTTAAGGATTATTGTGCTTAATTCTTCCGTTTATTCTGTATTATAAAAATAACAAGATGCACATTAAATTATCTATTGTCAAAATTTTCAAATTCTATAATCAAAAAAATACTGGCGAGTGCGAGTTCAAGATAATTATCTGCGATAGATTTAGCAATAATAAAATTTATTGCCATCATTAACTCAACAAAACTATTTATCCCCTCTCGACAATTCTCTTTACCTCATCCAAATCCTTTTCTTTCAAACTCTCCCAGCTGACGCCATACAAAACCGAATCTTCCTTATTCATGTGTTCCCTGATTTTTGCGATAACAATATTCAAATCCAAATTTATAATCTCTTCAATTTTCAGCGCAGCTCCGGAAATCAATGCGGCTCTTATCCTTTCCCGATGCCTTCTCAGAGCCCCGTGCTCAAATCTCAATTCCTGAACCGGAACATTTATCCCTCTTTTCTCGAGGTAAGGAAAAATATCTTCTTCTTTCTCTTCGTGCTTGTCCCATATGTCGTAAAGACTTTTCAAATTAAACAAAATTCCGTCTGTATCCACAGAGCCCTTTCTTGAATGCATCTCCAGATTAAGAAGAATTGTCCTAATTTTCAAATGCTCTTCTTTCAGTTTTTCTATAATATCCATCAATTATTAAGCTCTTAGAAATATATAAGTTTATCTTATAAATCTATTTTCCTTCCCCAAACACCTACAACAGGAACTTCTTTCATCTCACCAGACAAAGCATAAACCCAGCTCACCACCCACAACACAAAAACAATCAAGCCCAAGGCAAAACTAATTATTTTGCCAATTACCGGAATCCAAATAAAAACCATTTTTACAATTCCCGCAATAGCACCGACGATAAAAACAACCAAACTCTGCCGGGCGTAAAACATTACATACTTTTTGTCTCTCCAAGCAATCAAAGCAATCACAAATCCAACAATGCTCAGGAATGTAGTTACAAACGCAAGCAACTTGCTATTCTCTTCTTTTTTAACCGATTTCTTTTTCCTTCCCATATTCTCTTTTGAAACTGAAAACACAGGCTGCGTAATCACACTCTTTTTCTTCGCCATATAACTAATCTCTTTTTTTATTATTTAAATCTTTCCAATACAAAATTTATTTTTTCAAGAACGAATAAACAGCCCCTCCAAAAAATCCTCCGGCAATCCCGCCCAAAATAATTCCCAAAATAACAGACCTCTTGATTATATTAATCGCCCAGGAATAATCAGACGACGCAATCAAAAACATTGCCGAAGTAGCCAAAAAAGTCAAGGCGCCTGAAATCGCTCCCAAAATAATTCCAAGAAATAAGCACATAAATAAATTCTTTTTTAGAATCTTCAATCCATATTTTGAAAACTTTGAAGCAGTAAATCCTCCAACTAAAGCTCCAGCAACAACTGCGAAAGCCAAGCGCAAAAAATAAATCCATCTGAAAGAAGGATTCGCAGCAATAACAACTAAAGTATAAATGTAAGGAGGCATCGCGCCCAAAATCCCGCCGTAAAACCAGGCACCCTTAACAATTTTCTCATTCAGATTTCGTCCCATATAAAAAAGAAGAATCAAATATATTTAAATTTTCTTCCGTCGAAGCAAATTCGCATTAGTCACAACTGAAATCGAAGAAAGAGCCATCGCAATTTCAGCGATTATCGGATTCAAAACACCAGCGACAGCCAACGGAATAGCGACGACATTATATCCAAACGCCCAAAATAAATTTTGTTTTATTTTTGAAAATGTTGCCTTTGAAAGATTAATTGCCTGCACAACTCCGACTAATGAACCCTTGACAAGAACAATATCCCCTGATTCTATCGCTATGTCGCTTCCAGAGCCCATCGCAATGCTGACATTACTTTGTTTTAAAGCAGGAGCGTCGTTAATCCCATCCCCTACAAACGCAGCCATTCCGCGTCGCTGCAATTCCTCAATTTTCTTCGCCTTGTCCTCCGGCAAAACATTAGCAATCACTTCATCAATTCCAACTTGTTTTGCAATCGCCTTGGCTGTCGTGTCATTATCTCCAGTTATCATTACAGTTCTGTATCCCCGCGCCCGAAGCATTTTAATCGCAGCCAAGGAATCATCTTTAACAGCGTCGGCAACAGCGACAGCCCCAATAATCTTCGCATTTTCCACAACAATCATCGTCGTCTTTCCTTCCTCTTCCCATTCTCTAATCTTTTTCTCTATCCCCTTCAAGGAAATCTTTTTCTCATTCATTAATGTCCTGTTTCCGATTATTATTTTCTTCCCTCCAATTTTTCCTTCTAATCCTCTCCCGCGCAATATAGAAAAACTTGTAAACTTGCGGTAATTTTTCAGCGCAGCTTTCGTAACAATTGCTTTGGCAATAGGATGCTCGCTCATATGCTCTAAACTGCCGGCAACATCCCAGAAATAATTTTCTTTTACATTGCTAGCAAAATCAGTAACTTCCGGTTTTCCTTTAGTTATCGTGCCTGTTTTGTCGAATGCAATTGTTTTAACTTCTTTCATTGTCTGTATAGCTTCCCCCTTCCTGATTAGTATTCCCTTTTTAGCGCCCATTCCAGAGCCAACAGTCAGAGCAATTGGAACAGCAAGCCCCAAAGCGCAAGGGCATGCAATCACAAGAACAGATATCGCGACGCCAAGAGATCTGCTCCAATCTCCGGAGAAAACAACCCAACCAACAAAAGTAAGAACAGAGAGAATTAAGATCGCAGGCACAAAAATTCCAGTTACTTTATCTGCAACTTTCTGAATCGGAACTTTAGTTCCCTGCGCTTCCTCAACTAAATTAATAATGTGCGCGAGGAAAGTGTCGCTTCCGATTTTAGTCGCTTTAACATATAAAATTCCGTCCTGATTAATCGTCGCCCCGATAACAACGTCTTTAATATTTTTATCAACCGGCATGCTTTCTCCAGTAATCATGCTCTCGTCAACCGCGCTTTGTCCTTTAATGACAACTCCGTCAGTCGGAATTTTCTCTCCCGGGCGCACAACCAAAACATCACCTATTTTTACTTCTTTTATCGAAACTTCTATTTCTTCTTTGCCTCTCAAAACTCTTGCTTTTTTTGCTCCAAGTTCCAGTAATTTTTTTATCTCCTGAGTCGCCTTCCCCCTCGACTTCGTTTCAATATATTTTCCAGTCACGAAAATAGCCATAATCATCGCAGAAACGCCGGAATAATCTTGAACGCTGATAAAATATCCCAGAATTCCCGTCGAATAAGCAATAATTGTTCCTAGCGCAATCAGAGAGTCCATGTTAAAATAAAATGTAAAGAATCCTTTTACTCCTCCCTTAATTGTCTGCCATCCAAAAAAGAAAATAACCGGAAACCCTGTAAGCAAAATAATCAGAGAATTCATTTCTCCAAAAACCATAAAATCAAAAATCCTTTCGAGTATCATCAAAATAGCTATCGGAATTGCAAATACCCACGAACCCCAGAGCCTTCTCTTCCAGAGACGCATTTCCTGCGCTTCAAATGGTTCTTCGTGTTTATGCTCCATAATTTATATCGCCTGAATTTCTACAGCTTTGTACCCTGTTCTCGCAACTGCTTTTTTCAGCGCCTCTTCAGGAACATTGTCTTCTGTTTCTACAATTCCTTTGTTGGACATCAAACTCACAGAAACACTTTTAACTCCCGGCACTTTGCGCAAGCTTCGTTCAACATTTCCTGCGCAGGAAGCGCAATGCATGCCGCTGATTGTTATTTTTATTTTTTTCATTTTATTTTTTCTGGATTTGTTTTATCAGCCAGAATATCAATAATATCAATGCTACGATAAATAGCACAGAAATCAGCCACGAAAAAATTCCTGCCCCAAATCCATAGCTTCCCATCATTCCTCCCCAAACTCCGCATCCTCCGAAATTTCCGTCGCCAATGTCTGCAGAAGCAAGGCTGATTAAGCCTGCCAAAATTACAAATCCCATTAATAATTTGTTTTTCATTTTATCAGCTAAACAGCAAACTCCTTGGTCCGAAGACCATAAGCCACGTCGTTGCTATTGTTAGGACTAAAGTTATTATAAGTGTTATGAAGTTATCTTCTTTTCTCTGTCTCTCTGTTTCTTTAGTTTCAGTGTATATCATGTAATTCAATCCAACCATGATAACACTTGTAACAACAAATATCATTCCAGTCGCAAGTTTCAAATGATCATTAATCAGCATTACCGACGTCATAGCACCCATCCATCCCCCCATAAAACCAGCCATAATCCCCTCCATAAATCCCATTACTCCGCAGCAAGAACCCATCCAGACTCCTAGTATAATTCCAACAGCCATTCCAAAAACTCCGCCGATAAACATTCCGTTTGTCGCCCCGATATAAAATCCAGCGGCAAATCCCGCAATCATTCCAATCGTCATGCCAATCATCATTCCAGACATGCAGCCAAATCTTTCATAAGCCCTCACTTGTTTTATCGTCGGAATAAACAAGGCATAACTTAAAACAGCAAAAAGCAAAAAAAATCCATATCGCGGGAAAAAATCCTCAACAAATTTTAATTTAAAATAATAAATAACTCCAAGAACAACAACCGAAGTCACAAAAGAATAAAAAATAGTTTTCAGCAATTCCCCTTCAACTCTTTGGTTCGCTTTTAATTCTTTAACAAATTCTTTAAATGACATTTATCCTCCGCACCCGCAGCCCCCGCCAGATGCTCCACAAGTATGTCCTGTAGTAGAAGCCTGCTCAGCATAGTCGGATTTAACTCCGTCAGATTGCAGCACTGTAAATTTTCCTTTGTACATATTCATCGAGCACGCAATGTTAAATGTTCCAGCTTTGTCCGGCGTGAATTCAATAATATTATCATTAGCAGTCAAACTCTTTCTAACCTTAAATGCAGAAATCACAATGCTTTTGGAGCATCCAGGCATTTGAGACATGTCTGCTTCAATTCTGACAGGAACTCCAAATTCAAACGAATTCGGTTCTATAATATAATTACCTCCCTCTACATGCATTTTGGCAATTTGTACTTTTCCGTCGCCACTGTCAATAATCGCATTTCCGGTAATCGCGTTAGCTCCATAAAATTTAAAGAGAACTACAGCCAGCAAAATTACAGCAAAAACCGTCATAAATCTAAAAAAAGATTTCTTGTTTTTCTTTCCACGTTCCTCGTCTGCTCCGTTCTGTATTCCTTCTGGCGAATCTTTTAATTTTTCCATATCTAATCCAGAAAAACAGATTATATAATTTCTTTGATGAAACTAGTTTCTTAGAAAAAAATCAATTATTCTTTAATACCACTACGTTGTTCATTCCCCTTCTCTTTCTCTCAATCAATTGTTTGGCTTCTAACTTATCCAATATCCTGGTAATCTTGACTTTTCCCGCCCCCAATTCTTCCGTCAGCGTAGCTTGAAACATCGTCCCATTTTCCCTCTGCAAAATTCCAATAACTTTTTTCTCGTCTTTATCCAGCCCAGACAAATCTAATTTTTTCTTCTGAATTCTTTCCTTAACTTTCTTTACAATTATTTTCTCCGAAGGCTTGGAGAACATTATAACTAATCCAATTATCAAAACCAAAAAAACCAGACTTACGCTAATCCACGTCTGCATTTTCAAAGTAGAATTCATCGAGCACGTCGGCCCGTGCGAGCAAGTCGCAGTAATAATCCCCTGCAACGCAGAACTGAAAATAAAAACTACAATCGCCATTACAATCGCAATTCCGATAATTAGCAATCCAACTTGTTTGTTCTCCATCGTTCTTGGTAAAAATGTGCCTATAAAAACCTTATGCACATCTTTCATAAAATTAAAGATAAACGCCCGGACCAAGATTTGAACTTGGGAATCGCTTGCGCGAAACGAGGTGTTTGCTTTCTTCCAGAAAATTAGTTTTTTCTGATTTCCTGGGAAACTCTTTTTTTCTAAAAAAGAGTAAGCCATTAGCAACCTCGCGCCGTAACCACTGGGCCATCCGGGCAGTTTCTTCTTTCTCGGATGGCACTTGAGCAATCTTGCGATTGGGCCATCCAGGCATAAAATTATGAAGAATAACAGTTTATAAAAATGTTCGTTTTTACTGGCTGCTGCCAAAAGTAGCTTTCCATCTCTTAATCACATCAGTTAGCCAAGGCATATTCTCTTCAAAGCATTCTTTTCCGCCATTGCAAAGAATATGTCGCTGAATCACCTGCCGCTTAGTTTCTGGAAATGTATTTTCCATATAATCTATAACTTCGTCCATATTAAACGGAATAGTTCCGTCGTATCCTTCTCGAACTCTTAGCAGAATGTCTATGTTTGTCCTCGCTTCTTCAAAGACGTCCTTTGCAGCTTCTCTGTATCTTTCATCCATAATTTCTCTCGCAAAAAACAATTTATAAATCTTCCTGTTTCTTTAGAAATATTCTCTTTTCTAATTTTTATTTTTCCTTCCCCGATCCTAAAATTTTAAAATAGCGGGGGTGGGATTTGAACCGCACGACCTCGAGGTTATGGGCCATTCGCCTTATCTATGACATATTGCCTAAATAAGTTCGCGAGCACTCCAGGCTGCTCTACCCCGCTACGGATAGCCGTATCTGGATACCTTGAGTATCCCCGCCGATATTATAGCCCCCTGTTCACTTATAAATCTTTCTTAAAGAAATCTTCGGGATTTCTCGACATGAACCGGATTAGAACTTCCTACTAAATCAAACCATTTTTTTAACTCCCTTTTTCCGCTTATTCTAATTCTTGTCTTTCCCCGTTCTAATCTCTGGATTTTATACTTAAATCCAAATTCATTCAGAATTTTATTTATCTGTTCTTGTGCCGGCGAAGGGCAAAGCCTTATTTCTATTCTGGGATAAATAATTCCGTTGTTATCAAAAATACTTAAACATCCGTCTGTATCAAACAACCCTTTCAGTACAATCAAGCCAAGTTTTCCTTTACAATACTTTTCAGGAATTTCCATACTGTTCCATTTTGGAGACATTTTCAAACCAATTTCATTTAGCACATACGATAGTTTCTCTTTTTTATGTGTGCAAATATCAATAGCATTTTCTGTTTTTTTATAGTTTAATTTCATTTCTGTATCAAGGACTTCTTCCATAATTTTTTTGACATGATTAATATAATCTTTATTCCTCGAATCTAAACTAACTTTTATGCTTCTATGAACTTTTAATTTTTCTCCAGCTTTCGTATTATAAATTCCAATATGCCCATCACCCAGCATAATTCCGACAAATTCAGCAATCTTTTCTTCTTTTTCCATAATAGAATTTATGGTTCTGTCTTTATCTATTTTTTGACGCGCCAAAACTTTTTTCTAAAAAATTTAGACTTCAGATCCCGCCTCTTCCAGCCTCAGAGACAAGTTTATATAATCTCTTTGACTATCTCAACAAGAGGTATTAAATGGATTCAAAAAACCGAAACGTTCCGCTTAAAGCGAAGGTAATTGCACATTGGTTTGGATTTTACCCTGGGATAATCTTAGCGATTATAGGATTTATCATGCTATACTTCCCTAATCCCCGAACCTTTTCATCGGTTTTATTTGGCTCAGCTCTTATCATCTTAGGAATCTTCGTGTATATTTTAGGTATCAATCTCAGAAAAGGATATAACTGGGCACGAATCGGAATAGTTGGTGTGACGATTGCAGGAATTCTATTTTCTATTTATAGAATTATCACGATAAACCGTTATTCAACTTATCACAAAGAAGAGATTATCTTAAGCTGTATTGTCTATATTATCATAGCAATTCTTGTTTCTGTATATCTTCTTTTTAATAAGGATGTTAAATCCGCCTTTGTTAAAATTTAAATCGTCTAGTCAGAAAAAAAGTAGTCAACCCCCCAATTATCTAAAACATGAAATTCAATCTCACAAGAAAAACAGGTATCGTCCTAATGCTCATCGGACTAGCAATGCAATTCCTGAACATAATAACCTACATCTATTGGGAAATAGACATCGACATCCCAGGAGCACTAATATTTGTAATAGGATTAATAATTATGGTAGTAAGGTGGAAAAAACATTAATCAATAAACTTTTAACCTCTATATGTTTATCACAGATATGCAATCAACCATTGACTTGTTAAACCTTCTAAAAAAAATCAAGAATTTTACCGAGCTTGAAAAGGAACTATCTAACATCTCCAGCGATAAAGAGAAAGGAGACCTTTTCGAATTATTTTGTCAAACATATCTCAAAATAATCTACAAAAAACAAGTATTCAAATCTGTTCAATTATTTAAAGACGTTAGTGCCACGACGTTAGAGAAACTAAATCTCAGAATCAGCAAAGATTACGGAATAGATATTGTAGCCATTACTGATTCAGACGATATATGGACAATCCAAGTTAAATTTAGACAATCAGACCAACTAACCTGGAGAGAGTTAAGTACATTTAAGGCGTCAAGCGAAAAGGCAGATTTTACGATGTTAATGAGCAATGTAAATAAAGTAATTCATCCTCATCAAACACTGGCTAACTTTTCATCAATTTTAAGAAATGAATTTGAGGCATTAACCGAGGAGGATTTCTCAAATATTAAATCTGCTTTGAAGGGTCAAGCGATTAAACCAATTATTTTCTCACCAAGACATCATCAAATTGAAGCAATAAATTCAGCAATAAATCATTTCAAAACAAATCATCTAGGACAAATGATTCACGCGTGCGGAACAGGGAAAACATTGACGTCTCTATGGATTAAAGAAGCATTGAAACCAAAAAATACTATCGTCTATGTACCAAGTCTCTCACTTCTGAAGCAAACACTTGAAGAATGGACGAAACACAAGTCATCAAATTTTTCAATTAAATGCGTATGCAGCGACCAATCTGTCTCAACAACTGCTAAAGAATTAGACGAGACAATTGTAGATGTTACCGAACTCGGCGTGCCAGTAACAACAAATTCCAAAGAGGTTGCTGAATTTTTAAAACCATCAAAGAAAGACAAAATTATCTTTTCAACTTATCAAAGTGCACCAGTAATTCTTCAAGCAATAAAATCTCTGCCTAAATTCTCCTTCGACTTTGGCGTGTTTGATGAAGCGCACAGGACAGCGAGCAAAAGCGAGCATCTATTTACTAAATCTCTCAATACTCCCATACAAAAAAAGTTGTTTATGACAGCGACGCCAAAACTGTATGCACCTCATCTCAAAAGTCGTGCCAAAGAAGAAGACGTATTACTTTGTTCAATGGATGATGCCAAAATATACGGAGAAGTATTTCACGAGATTAAATTCGGCGAGGCAATCAAACTGAATTTATTAAGCGACTATAAAATTAAAGTAATTTATGTTTCTAATGAAAATATTAAAGAGCTAATAGATAGAAGATACTGGCTTAACGTACTAGGAAAAGAAATAACTGCAGATGAACTGGCAAAAGTCTGGGCATTACTCCGGTCTTTAGACGAAACAAATCATGTCATTTCATTTCACTCTAGAATTCATGGTGCAAAAGAATTCCAAACTCTTGTTGATAAAACCGTTGAACTGTTAAAGTCACATAAAAAAGAAGTAGTGGACGTAAAGACTTATCACATAGCGGGAGAATATCCAACTTATCAGCGAAGTAAGATTCTCTCAGAATTTATTACACAGAAAAAATCGTTGGTAACAAACGCGCGTTGTTTGACAGAAGGAGTTGATGTCCCTGCAATTGATGGAGTATATTTTGTCGACGCCAAGCAGAATCTAATCGATATTGTACAAGCAGTAGGGAGGGCAATGAGAAAGAAATCAACAAAATACGGCTATATAATTATTCCAGTATTTATTCAAGACGAAACGAACATCGAGAACATAGTCGAGAAATCAGCGTTTAAGCAAGTATGGAGTGTTGTAGAAGCGATGAAAGACCAAGACGCGCGATTAAGTCATATTATCGAGAAACTTCAAGAGCTAAAAGGAAAAAAGAAATTCGGCAGCCTTTCAGCCAGAGACCAATCAGAAGAAAGGAAACTCAAAGCAGACCTCGGGAATATCTTCGACATCTCAGATAGTATTCTACCCAAGAATATTGACATCCCCTCATTCATCGAGCATATCAGTCTAAAAACCCTCGACATAATCGGCAATTCCTGGGATGAGAGGTTTGGAGAGTATAAGATGTTTAAGGAAAGACATGGAAGAGAGCCCATAAGAGAATCAAAAAATAAATTAGAAAATAAACTTTCATATTGGGTCGGGACACAAAGATCATGGCATCATGGAAATAAACTTCCCAAAAAAAGATTTGATAAATTGAATTCAATTGGATTTAATTGGGGTATTGTTTTAAATAGCTGGAATCAAATATTTGAAGATTATCAAAGATTTAAGGAAAAAAATAATCGTGAACCTTTGGAAGGGTCTAAAGAGGAATCAGAAAAATATCTTGCTCGTTGGGCAGGTGGTCAAAGGACTAACTACAAACAAAATAATCTTCCACAGAACAAAATAGATAAGCTAAACTCTCTTGACTTTGTTTGGAATCTAATTGAAGACCGATGGGAAAAATCATTTAATAATTATCAAAAATTTAAAAAAGATCACGGTCGTGAGCCAGTCTTTAAAGTTACTAATGGGGTGGAAAGAGATTTATCTGTCTGGGCAGGTGACCAAAGAGAAAGATACAAAGCAAATAAAATCTCTAAGGAGAGGATAGACAAACTTAATTCTATAGGTTTTTCTTGGGATTACAAAAAAGATCAATGGAATAATAACTTTAACAAATATAAGTCTTTCAAAGAGAGTAAAGGGAGAGAACCTTCTCACAGCGCAAAAGACAAATCAGAAAATGCGTTGGCAACATGGGTTATAGGTCAGAGAATTTCTTATAGCAGAAATAATCTTCTGCCTGATCGAATAAATATCTTGAACTCAATTAGCTTTAGTTGGTCTATTAAGGGGGATCGATGGGATAAAGCATTTGAAGAGTATAAAATATTCAAGAAAAAATATAACCATGAACCCTCCGGTAAATCAAAGAATAAGTCAGAAAGCGAGATAGGTGTATGGATTAGAAGACAAAAAATAGAGTACAATAAAAATAATCTTTCTGAAAACCGAGTAAATAGACTCAACTCAATTGGAGTTATCTGGGATCAAAAGAAAGATTGGTGGGAACAGTCGTTTAACGATTATATCACATTCAAAAAGGAATATGGTCGAGAGCCACTACACACTTCAAAAAATAAATTAGAAAAAGATATAGCCTTATGGATCACAAGACAAAGAAAATCTTACAAGAAAAATAATCTATCGCAATATAGAATAGACAAATTGAATTTAATTAATTTTGTTTGGGATCAAAAAAAAGATGGATGGAATCGGTCATTTGATGACTACCAAAAATTTAAGAAAAAGCATTGTAAAGAACCATCTAGTAGCTCCAAAGAGAAATTTGAAAGATTCCTTGCGCATTGGGCTGGCTACCAAAGAAAAGGATCTGGAAGAAGCAGGTTGCCTTTGTCAAAAAACAAAGTAGATAAATTAAACTCAATAGATTTTATTTGGGATATTCATGACTTCTTTTGGGCGAGGAAATTTAATGACTATCAAAGATTTAAGGAAAAAAATAATCGTGAACCTTCTAATCATTCCAAAATAGAATCAGAAAGAAGTATTGCAAGATGGGCAAATGGCCAAAGAGAAGAGTACAAGAAAAATAAACTTCCCAAAGATCGTATCAGCAAACTAAACTCCATCAATTTCAAATGGAAACTGAAAACTTTAGAGTATTAAGAATATAATAGTTCTTCTTTTTCTTACTCGGGCAGAGAAGCAAGCCTATGCCCTGGAAAAGACGGATGAATTTTAGATAACGTCGAACCGTCAAGAGAATATAAATCGACGTTGATAGGGGTTCCTTCAACTTCATCTTTAATGTCATAACGATACACAATTATCCCGCGTTTAATTCCATATCCTACGACAAAAGCTCCGCTCGCACAATCCACACGCATAACTTTTCGTCCGAATTCTTCCGAAGATGTTAATACTTTCCAAGCCTCGTCATTTCTCACTAAAGTAGGAGAAGGAGATTTCAAGAACGGTTCAGAGAATAAAGCCATTTCCTCTTTACTAAATTCTTTTATTTTATTCATTTGTTAGTTAAGGATTATCTCGCCAATAAATACTTTTTTATATTCTGATTATTTTTAATCTCCATGTTAACCCTCGGAATAGACGACGCCAGAATGGAAAAGTATAAGTATGTAAAATATTAAAGCCATATAATGGGACCGATTATAAATAAAGAGGTTGCTGAATGTGTGGGGCTTTGGTTGGCAGAAGGCAGCACAAATTCAAAATCAGAGATAACATTTACTAATAATTGTTTAGAATTAATTGATTTATTCTATAGCACAACAAAGAAATTATTCGGTAATTTTAATGAAAGGATTTATGTCTACACAAACGATGGCTCAAGATATGACCTTCCCTACAAGTGTAACATAAAGTATTATACAGACAAAAGAGCTACAAAACCATATTTTATATTCAGAATAGCTTCAGTTGTTATGATTAAAGAATGGAATGAATTGGTAAGACAAGCATTAGATAAAAAAGAGTTATATTCTTACATATTACGAGGTTTTTTTGCAGGCGAAGGTAATATTCACAGCGGGAAGAGAGGAATAAGAGTGATAAGAATATCTCAGAAAAAAAGAAAGAAATTTATTGAAGATTTGTTGGATTATTTTGGTTTAAAATACTCTTTTACTTCCAGCAACAGAAATTATGTAATAACTAACAAAAATAATTGGGACATTTTTGCTAGGCACAAATTAGCAGATTTACATCCTCAAAAAAGAGAAAAGTTTTGGTTATTATATGGTGGCTTTAAAGAAGAGCATTATGAAAAAAATTATCTCAGGAATAAAATTTTAGAATTATTAAATGAACAAAAAACTGCCAGAGAATTAGCAAAAATACTAAACAGATCTCAATCAAGAATCAGTGAGGTGTTAGTATTATTAAAAAAAGAAGGACAGACAAAGAATTATCGTGTTAAAAGTGTTGATTACTGGACAAAGAATAGTAATTTAATTATAATTTCAAGCGTAAAGGATAAATACCTTAATTTACTCACCAAAGAGAAAACGACTGCAGAATTAGCTAATAATATGGATGTAGATTGGAAATCTTCATTTAAACGGCTTAGGGAACTGGAGAGATTAAACTTAATAGAATTAGATGAAAATAAAAAGTGGAAAAAAATACCGACGGAGAAAAAAATATGGGTAATCTAGTGCTTGGTATCGATGATAGCGGGAGAGGCCCCCTAATCGGCCCCATGATTTTAGCAGGAATCCTCGTCGACGCTGAACAAGAAACCCTTCTAAAAAAAGAAGGAGTTGCTGACTCAAAAACAATCCTGCATCCAAAAAGAATAGTTCTTGCAAAAACAATAAAACAAAATTCTTACGCACACCACATCACAAAAACCTTCCCAACAGAGCTAGACAACTCTCTCCAGACAGGCACAAATCTAAACACACTAGAAGCAAAAAAAGTAGCAGAAATCATCAACGAAATAAACAAGGGAAAATACCTAAAAGAAAAAATAAAAGTAATAATTGACTGCCCGTCGGTAAACACAACCGCCTGGAAAAATACCCTGATAAAATTCATCACTAACACCTCCAATCTAATAATTTACTGCGAGCATAAAGCAGATGTAAATCACGTCTCTGTTTCAGCTGCCTCTATTTTAGCAAAAGTCACAAGAGAAGAAGAAGTCGCAAAACTAAAAGAAAAATACGGAGACCTCGGCTCAGGCTATCCTTCTGACCCGACGACAAAAGCATTTCTAAAAGCGCACGGACATTCTTTGTCAAACGCGGGAATCTTCAGAAAAACCTGGAGTACTTGGAAAAAACTCTTCCCAAACAATGACGAAAAACAAACAAAATTATTCTGATAATTATCTTCCCAGATTAATTAATGCATTCATTCTGTACATAAGAGCAATCTGCTGTTGAGCATCTGCGGCATATCTTTCCCAATAATCTCTTTCAGCCTCCCTTCCCAAAAGACAACTGTCTGTAAAAGGAATTTTATAAACTCCTCTTGGTAAATCAGCGCCGTAAAATCTTTTCAATTTTTGTTCTTTAACAATTCGCATACTTATATGCACATCCCATACTATATAACAATTCCTAATCTAAAAAACCAATCATTATTCTTCAAAACACAAATTTAAATAAACAAAAACCAATTAAATTATATGATTAGAAAACATTACAAAAAACTAATCGCATTATTCTTATTCGTAGCCTTTGTCGTCTCTCTGATGATTCTTCTCCATTATTTCAGCCCAAAAGAAATCGTAGACAGAGTAGGAATAAAAAACGCATACATCATCGCATTCTTAGTTTCTTTTTTCGGCGGATTTTCAACGTGGAGCTCTGTTTCATTTATCTCAACACTCATCACATTTGTTGCAGGAGGATTAAATCCATATTACTTAGGAATTATCGCAGGAATAAGTTTAGGAATAGGAGATTTATTAATGTTTTATCTCGGCTCTAAGGGGAGAGAACTTGTCGTCGGAAAATGGGACAAAAAACTGGATAAAGTAGCAAAATACATAAAAAAGAAAAAAATCGAAAAGTTCATTCCGTTCATCGCATATCTTCTTATCGGCTTCGCCCCAATTCCAAATGATTTTATAATTCTTTTCCTGGCGTTTATAAAATTCCCCCGAAGAAAATTGTATCTTCCAATACTTTTAGGCGGCATAACTTTCGCAACTTTAATCTGCGTCCTTGCCTCAAAAGGAATTTTGCTTTTTTCCTAACAAACAATATACAATTCCTAACCCTTTCAACTAACCTTCTAACCAAACAGAATTTCTTCCCATTAATCATCCCCCAAAAAACCCCCGAACCCTCCCCCAATTAATTATCCCCTCCCTAATTTTAATCTCACCAACCAAGAACCAGAAACACCAGACAGGATTTTACCAACATAATTATCCCCCCCTTTTCTCGTCGCCTAATTCTCTTTCTTCTCTCCATCTAAATGCAAACTAAGAATTTTAGAAACTCCTTCATGCATCGAAATCCCATACAACAGCTGCGAATTCAAAATAATAGCATCATTGTGCGAAATAACAATATACTGCCCCGACTTCATATACTGATTCAACAAAGCAGCCAACCTCTCAGAATTCCTCTTGTCCAAAGCAGCGTCAATCTCATCCAAAACATAAAACTGGTAAGGCTTGAATTCCTGAATAGCAAACAATAAAGAAAGAGCAACCAAAGTTTTCTCCCCTCCCGACAAAGAATTAATATCAAAATATTTCCCCTTAGCTAATTTAACGACGATATTTACGCCGCCCGCAAAAATATTTTCCGCGTTCTCAACTTCCAAATACGCCGCCCCTTTCGAATACAATTTTGAAAAATTCCGCGTGAACAATTCATTAATCGCCTTGAACGTCTTCATAAACGCGCGGTATTTTTTCTTGTCAATCTCGTCGATAATTTTCATAATCTCTCCCTTCTCACTTTCCAGAGTTTCAACCTTGCCTTTAACAATATCATATTCTTTCTTCACTTCGTCATAAACTTCCAGAGCCCGCATATTAATCGAGCCGATATTATCCAATGCTTCCTGCGTTTTCTCCAGTCTTTCCTCCAAATAATTCAGGCTCCCCTGGACAATTTCAACTTCATGATAATCTTCCATGTCAATCTCAATCGTCTGTCTTTCTCCGTCGAACTTCGCCCGCCCAATTTTAAGATAATTAACCTGTTCCTCAATCTGCCTCGCTTCGCTCTGCAATTTCGTCAGCTCAATATTCTCCTCCTGAATCTGCGTCTGCATGTTATCTCTGTCAGCATACATTTTCTTGAATCGCTTCTCAAGTTCTTCTTCTTTCAGCTCGTGTTCTTCCAGCGCTTCTTCTTTCCTCGCAATATCATCTCCAAACTCTTTAATCTGTTCTTTTATTTCCTCCAAATCTTCCCGCGCCCGCGAAGCAATATTCTTCGTCTTCTCAATCTCCCTTTCTTTGTACAACAAAGTCGTGTCAACATCTTCCTCTGTCCTCGAAGAAATCTCTTCAATCTCCAAAATTTTTTCTTGATATTTTTCTTCTATCAAGCTCAAGTCGCCTGTCTTCCCTTCCAAACCCGCTCTCTTTTCATTCAATTCTTTAATCTCCGCTTTCAAAACTTTTTCATATTCAACGCTCTTCTTCATCAGCTCCTTTTTCTCGTCGACAGCTCTAAAAACATTCAATTCTTTTTGGCAGGAATAAATTTGCTTTTCACTCTCCTCAATTTCTTTAACTAATCTGACTCTCTTGTCCCTAATCTCCTTGAGCCCTTCCCCAATTTCTTCAAGTCTCTTTCCCGCAGCAGAAATTTTTCCGTCGCAATCTCCAAAGACGTGCATAACGTGGCTTTCAGTCATCTTGCTTTGGCATAAAGGACAGACATCTATTTTCTCAACTTTTTCTCTAATCTCGCGATTCCGTTTAATTTCATTTTCAGCAACAGAAATAATTTTCTCGTTCTCGATTTCTTTTTTTCTCAGTTCAATAACTTCTTCCTTTCCCTTGTCCAAAGAATTCTTGAATTTCTTTAGCGCTTCAAGGCATTCTGAAGTATTCGCGTAATTTAACTCTTTGGTAATCTCTTCAATTTGTCCAACTAAACTCTCTGATTCTGCGCTGGCTCTTCCAAGTTGCCTTTGCCTGTCGTCGATTTTTTCGCGAAAGCTTTCTAATGAAGATTTCAAAGTCAGAATTTTTCTTCTTTCTTTCTCCAGTTCACCAAGCTCCTCTTTTTTCTTTTTCAATTCTTGAGCTTTCCGCGCCAAGCCCGGCATTTGTTTTCGCAGCCCAACAACTTCCGACTCTAATTCCGGAATTTGTTTCGCCAATTCAAAAATTCTTTTTTCAGTTTCTTCTTTTCGGTGTTCAAGTCCTTCTCTCCTCGCCCGCAATCCTTCCAGCCCTGCCTTTAATTCAGTAATCTCGTCTCTCAAAGCGCCCTGCTCAACTCCCGACGCTTTCTGAATATGCTTGTTTATCTGCTGAATCTTCTCAGAAAGCCCGTCAATTTCTTTCTGGCTCTTCTCAACTTTTTCTTTTATCTTGTTGCATTGTCCAGACTTTTCATTAATTGTTTTCTCGATATTCTCAATTTCTTTCACTTTATCATCTAACCTTTTTTTAATAATCGACGCCCTCAACCTCTTTCCCATCGTCTGCAATTCTTTATGCTTCTGCGCCTGCGACTTTTCTTTTTCAAGATTATTCAAATACGCTGTTCTCTCCCGCAAAATCGTTCCTATTTCTTTCAGCCGCGCGTCTGTCTTTTCTAACTCGCTTAGCGATTTCTCTTTCCGCGATTCGTAAATCGAAATTCCGGCAACTTCTTCGATAATCTTCCGCCTTTCTTCAGGGTGCATTTTCACAATCGACTGAATCTCTCCCTGCAAAATCAGATTAAAACCATAAGGATCAATTCCAGCGTGCGCCAAAATTTCAATTATCTCTGTCCTCGTTTTTGTCTCTCCGTTCAGCTTGTAAATTCCCTGCCCGTTCGTTCGGACAATTCTCTTAATACTAATCTCTAAATTATCAAGAGCAAATTTTTTGTCAGAATTATCAAACACAATTTCAACAGATGCTTCATGCGCAGGTTTTGCGAATTTCGAGCCCATGAATATCATGTTTCGCACTTTCGCCGCCCGCATGGATTTTATTGACAAGCGCCCAAGAACAAAACAAAGAGCATCAATTATATTTGACTTTCCGCTTCCATTCGGCCCGACAATAACATTAATTCCCTCGTCAAAAATTATCTCAGTTCGCCGCGCAAACGACTTGAACCCAGTCATCACCATCTTTTTGATATAAGCCATTAAAGAAATTACAGAACAGGATATAAAAATATTGCTTTAGTCTAATTTCCTTCTTCTTTCATTCGTTAATATAAAAAAAGCTACTAAATTAAAAAATAAAAAAATAAATTAAAATTAGTAGTAGCTCTCGCTTTCTTCTGATGTTTCAGGTTTTCTTGTCAGCAAAACAATTAATACAACAAGCAGAACGATAAAGATTATTGCTAAAACAACTGTCAGTAAAACAGTTGAGTTGCCGCCAATAGAGGCGTTATCTTTTCCTTCAACACTTGCAGTCATTGTCTTTGATGCAACCAATTCTGAGTCAGAGTAAACGCTTGCTGTAAATGCGTACACGTCTTCTTTCGAAGCAGTAGCGTCTAGTGTAACAGTTCTGCTTGAACCAGCAGGAACTACAACAATAGGGTCACTTACATCCACGTTCAAGCCAGCAGGTGCGTCAACGCTCAAGTCAAATACTCTGATTTCATTGCCTTTGTTGACAATTGTTACAGTGTATGTTGCTTCAGCGCCAGCAGCAAAAGTTTTGCTTGTCTGGGAGAAAACAACTTGCGTGTCGTCTTCAGCACCAGTTACATAGACTCTCTTCTCTGTTCTTACAATTGAATCATCGTTAAATGCTTCAATTAAAACAGTGTAGAGTCCAGCAGTAGTGTCTGAAGGAACCTTCAGGTATGCTCTCTTCTCAACAGCGTCGTCTCTGTCTGGGTGGCTTTCGTCTTGTGCAGAAAGGTCTCCATAGTAGGCTTTTGATTCAAGTCCTAATTCCGGAACACTAACTGTCACAAAAGTGTCTTCAGCTAATTGTCTTCCTCTGTTCTTCACAACAACGTCAATAGTCAAGGCTTCTCCAGCCTTAACTTCTGAGTTCATGTCAACACTTAGAATCTCCATTGTATAGGATTCTCTTTGAACAGTGAATTCAATTGTTTCCCAGTCTGCTGTTCCATCTTGTCTGCTTTCAACCATTACGTTAAGCTTTCTGTCTTCGTCAAGCTCGTCAAGGGATGAAGGCATGTCAAGTAGAACTGTTTCTGTGTAAGTTCTTCCATTCAATACGTCAATTCTTCTTGATGTATAGATGTTGTCGCTTTCACCAGAAATCCAGGCTTTCACTCTGACATCTTCTGCATCTCCGTTTGCATTGAAGATAACTCTTATTGGAACTGTTTGTCCAGCAAAGTTCGCAAGATCTATGCTAGAACCAAGCACTTCCAAGCCATCTATTTCAACGCCAGTGATGCTTCCAAACGCACTAACACTAGATGCACAAAGTGCAGCTAATACAAATGCGCTTACAAGAAAAACCAAAAGGTTTTTTGATGTCATTTTGTGTTTGTTTAAATTTAGTTAATTTAAAGTCCCACAACTCATTTATAAACTTTATGGTAACAACATTATAGTTTAATTTTGTAGTTACTAAAAAAGATAACAATTTGACTATAAAGTTTAAATAAGTATACTTTGGTATATCTGAATGCAAAACGAAGAAATAACGACGATAAAACTGAAAAAAACAACAAAAGAAAGAATGGAAAAACTAAGAACCTACCCGCGCGAAACTTACGATGATATACTCGAAAGAATGCTTGGTATACTCAACCTCACAAGAGTCAATCCGGAAAAAGCCCAGTCAAAACTGATAAATATTGACCGCCAGCATAAGAAAGAAAACAGGGAAAAGAGATTAAAGATTTAATTCCCTCTTGGGTGTATACCCCGCAGCTTGCTGCGATAAAAATTAATAGTTCCTCTTCTTAGTTAGCGAATGGAAGTTAGGAAAGCTTGTCATTGCTCTTACAGAATAAGATATCAC
>Ga0208245_1000668_pt1 | contig 26211 bp, 23 predicted proteins | sample RifOxyC1_FD_184035 | JGI IMG/M metagenome (GOLD analysis project Ga0208245, IMG submission 184035) | Soil microbial communities from Rifle, Colorado - Rifle Oxygen_injection C1 (SPAdes) | ecosystem: Environmental > Terrestrial > Deep subsurface > Rock core/Sediment | place: Rifle, Colorado... | reverse complement strand
AGACGTTTTTGAGGACGTGACGATCTCGATGGAGGCTTTCTTTGATCCGGCAAATCCGAAGCGGATCTTCAGAGGCTGCGGTGATGGTCTGGAGGTGCCGGTTGTCGCGTACAAGGGAGTGCAGCAGGTGATGCCGATCCCGTTTCCGACTCCGGTCACTTCTCCGATGCCGTCGGCGTTCAAGGATTTCGCGAACTATACGCCCGACTTTGCCGAACCGAGCCCGATCAGGATGAATGAGGTAACCGAAATTCCGCTGATTCAAGAAGGCGATAATATCGAGACCGGGATTTCGATAGCGCCAAGCAGCGCGAACTCGGTGATCCATTCAGTCTACGGTGATTCGGCTTCGCACGGATATCGCTCGATCATTCAGCTTCAATGGGACGTGACCGATCAGATCGCTCAGTCGCCGTACATGGATCTTCAGATTCAAATGGCCGGCGGGGCGACGATGCGTGGCTCAACGGCGGTTTGTGCCGGGGCCACGGGGGCTTTCGTAGCGAGCGCTCTTTATGATCCGAACGCGGGTGATTGGGTGATGGGTTCGACCGCGTCCTGGGATCACCTGGACGGCACTTCATTCCATTATCGAGCTGAGGACTTTGCCGTAACCAAAGCGGACGGACGCAAATACATCATCGCGAACGTTGCTTCGAATTACGTCGCGAGTTCCAGTTCCACTTGCGACAGCACGGTCGCGCTCGCGGGCGCGCAGCTCAAGCTTCTCACTACGCCTGAAGCTTTGAGTTTGTATTTCGAGGGTGAAGGCCAGGATGTCCCTTCTGGGGCGTATCGGTACCTCTCCGCGCATGGCGGCGTTGGGCCGTATACGTATTCGATTCCCGTCAACAATTCCGGGGCCTCGATCGTCACAGGTTCGATGTTCGGGCAGAATTACAGGGCTGGAGCGACTGTTGACGCGACGGATGTCGTTCGCGTGACCGATTCGCTGGGAAACACTAAGGATGTGTCCGTTACTGTTACGGCTCCCGCGATTCATCATATTAACTTCACCGGACTTCCCAATCCGCTCAGTGCTTGCTCGCCCATTCAGGTGACCTCCGTTGATTCGTTCAACAATCCGGCTCCGACGGTCGCCGCGACGACAGTGGATATCGACGTTTCCGGTTCAGCTTCGATTCATTTATCGTCTGACTGCACTGATACCGCGATGAGCAGCGCCTCTCTCTCGATTCCGGTCTTGATGGCGACTTCCACGACGACGTATTATGTCAAGGCGACAGCAAACGGTTCAGCTACTTTTAATGGGAGTTCGGCTTATCCGGTGACTTCGATTACTATTCCGACGAATGCTCCGATCACGGTGGATCATCTCTCATTTAACGGTGCGACGTCGTTCGCCAGTACTCTCTGTTCGTCGTTTTCAATCACCGCACAGGATTCGGGTAATGCTCCCGTGGTAACCTCCGTCGACCTGTCGGTTAATGTCGGTATTTCTGGAAACGCGAATCTCTACATGGATCCGTCGTGTACGACCGTGCTTTCTTCAGCGCTGACAATTTTTGCAGGCATGACGACGACCTCGCAATCCTTCTATGTGCAGGCGATCACCCCCGGTGTGCCAGGATCGGCCACGCTGAGCGCGACCGCCGGCGCGATCGTGGCGAACCCTACGGGTATCACGATTAACCCTTAGCCTCGGCCGGCGAGTTCTCGGCAGTTGACCTGACTATCGCCCGCAGCTACCATCAAAACCATGTCAGCCGGCAGATTGCTCGTCATTTCTCTCCGCAAAGAGGACTTTGAATTGGGGGAAGCTCTTTCGGAGAAGCTTGGGTTTTCATTCAAGCAATGCGCCGATCGAAATCACGTGCGGAACTGGCTGATCGATCACCCGGATGCCGTCGTTTTCTGGAATGCGGATTCCTCCGGTTTATACGAGCCGGTGATCGATATTTTGCCCAAATACGCGGCGACGAACCGGATCTTCGCGCTGACCGAGAGGGAACTCGTTCACTATCCCCATCTCTACCGAAACCCGACGTTTCGACATCAGGTGTTTCGCCGTGATCTCGATTCCGTCGTGAAGATCTGCCCGGCGTTGGTACGGTGCGCGCTTACGCGTGACCCGGTGAGAATCGAGCGGTTTTTCCCGAAAACCACGGTTCTGAAACGGATTTTCATTACCCGTTCGGCGCATCGGGCGGCCGCTATCGAAGCGATTCAAAATTCGTTGACGAAGCAGGGGGTGCGCGGGCGAATCGCGGCTCTCGTTGCCGAAGGCGTGGATGAGCTGATCATGAATGCCGTCTTTCACGCGCCCGTCAATCCGGATGGGTCACCGCGTGTGATCAATCGAGTGGCGGATTTCGAACTCGATACCCGCGAGCAAGTGGAAGTCGAGCTCGCGGAATCAGAGCACTACCTGGGTTTCTCGGTTGGTGATCTCTTTGGCTCATTTCGCAGCGGCCATCTCATCAGCGCGCTTCGGCGGCAATATGACGAGAAGAAAACGACGCAGCTGCATCTGACGGCCGGTTTGGGTTTTCATAAAATCATGGCAGGCGGCCTGAGTCTGGTGATGGCGACGGAGCCGAACAAGTGCACGCGAGCGATGCTGTTCTTTCCGCGTACGGACAGTTACAAACATTTTCGCACCGGGTTTCGTTTTTTGAGTATATTTGCCGAGTAGTGAAGTGGTGCATTTTTATAGCCGCAGTTTTTTCCTTCAGTGTGGCTCGCGCGGAAGTTTCAAAGCCTACGCCGGGGGCGGACCTGCCACTGACGTGGCAAAACGAAGAGATCCCCCTTGCAATTGAATACAGTCCCGGCAAACCCGTCCTGGCCCGAATAAAGCGTCCTTCGGCCCTTTCCGGTGAACCGCTTCCTGTTCTTCTGGTTTTCGGTGGATTCCAGAACGCAGCGCGCGTGCTGGAACTTGTCGCACCCGACCGTCCAGTCGTGCTCGCGAGCTTCGATTATCCGTTCGATCCTCCGAGAAAGTTCGCCTTCCCGGGCAGTCTCCGCTTCGCTCCCGACGTAAAGCGGATGATTTCTGATACGGCTTCCGGAATCGACGAGCTTATTTTGAAACTGAAGGACCGGGATTACGTAGACCCTACTCAGTTGACGATTGTCGGCGCGAGTCTTGGCGCGCCCTTCGCGGTTTCGGCCGCGGCTCGTAACGTCGAATTCAGCAACCTCGTCGTGGTGCACGGATTCGGCGATATTCCCGCAACGGCGAAGCACCAATTGGTCCGGTCGTGGCGACCGAAGTTCGGCTGGGTTGCCGAGCCGCTGGCCTGGGGATTGGCTCATTTCGGATGGTGGTACCTTGGTAGTCCGTCTCCGGAACGCGATGCGCTTCGGTTGCGTTCTTCACAGCGCGTTCTGATGATCAGTGCCGAGGCCGATTCGTTCATTCCGAAAGATGCTGGCGAGGCCCTGTGGGAGGCCATCCAGAAATCTCCCGCTGTTCCGGAAAGAATCATCATGCCAGGCGATCACCTTCAGCCAGGTTCAGAAAGCCTAATATCGGAGATAATGCGCAGAGTTAATGCGTGGTTGAAGTTTCACTAGAGTTGCGCAATTAAATAAATACAATATTTCCACCACTTGCAAAGGATGTGCGCCGCAGCAAATAAATTTGAAAAGCGGACCACCTTAGTTTATACATGCCGCATAAAAAGGGGGTTCTTGATGTCTTCGAAAACTACGTTTCAGGTGTTTTTGGTAATTTTCGGTTTAACCGTTCTTGCTGGTGGCACTTCGGCTTTTGCCTCGGGTGATCAGCTTGATCCCAGGTATTTTCAGATCACTTCGATGAGAATTGAAGAGACTCCGTCTGACTCAGACGGTCTTGGAGATTTCTCTTCGCCGTTCTCGATGAATGCCTTTTCAGGAGCTTCGAGTTCCCCGCTAGCCATCGAGGGTCTTGGGACAGTGGTTCAGTGGGATACGGTCATCAATACGGCGAAACAGATCTGGGCCGTCATTGATGCGAATCGACCGGTTGTTAATATCGCGACTGACCACGCCAACGCGATTCCGGTCGGTATTTCCACCCAGGCGCTCAGCAGCTGGCAGGCGCCCATGTCGAAGACCTATACCGTGGTGTATGAAAACGGTTTCGGGGCGAAGGTCGTTGAATTCTCCTTTCGCGTGATCTTTCTTTACGGCGGAGCTTACAAGGGGAAAGGCCGGTACATCATGAATGCCACGATCGTGCCCGCCAACGTGAGTGTCGCTTGGGGTTTCACCTTCAATGCCAATGCAAACGTCGTATCGACGAGCAACGCGGGAACAGTTCAGAATCCCCTGGCAGCGATGCAGCTCCAGCTCCATTGGAGCGTCGTGACTCCAATCAAACACATGGAAAGCACGGATGACTTTTACATCCGCGGCGACGGGCTCTTGAACAGCTACTCCGAACTCCACTGAGCGCGGTTTGCGAGTGGAGAAGAGATTTTTCGTGCCTGACCTCTCCCCAGAGGCCAGGCACGAACTCCGTGATCTCAAGGTAAAAGTTATTTTCGTCGCTGAATCGCCTCACACGAGTGAGGTGGAACCAGAGGAGCTCGCCGCCAGGCGGCCGCTCTGCGGTTCGGCCGGACGGCGCTGGTGGAGCGTGCTCGGCGATGTTCTGGATGCCAATCCGTCCGAAGATGTTTCGCTGTCCCGCCTGCTCGATCTGTGTCGTCGTCATGGCGTGGTCGTGATGAATGCGGTTCAATATCCGCTTGATCCGAAGATCGCAGCAGCTTATGCGGCCGCGGACCCTGCCCTGAATCTCGGCTTTCATAAAGGGCCCGGCGAGCTGTCGTTCAAAAAAAAGAAAAAAACACCCGAACTGCAGAGCGCTCTTTCGAGTTTGCGCGCCCGCCTCTCGGGTCCGGCTCTGGAAAAGGCCCCGGTCTACTGTCTCGGTAATGACGCGCTTTGGTTCGTTTCCGAGGCGCTCGGGAAGGATGGCGCACGGGAGCGGATCGCCGGGAAACTCCCGCACCCCTCAGCGTGGTGGCGCAAGGGCGGTGTTTTCAAGGTGATCGCGCGCAAGGACCTTGAAAGGATTTTCAAGACGCTTCAGTGCTGATTTCCAGGTGAAAAACACCGCTGTCGGTCTCGAACGGCAGCACGACGGCGAGGTTGCGGGTCAGGTGATGGACTTCGAGGTTTGTGCCGCGGACAATCGTCGGAATAGCCTTCTGAATCTGGTAGTCCGCTCTTTCATTCAATTCAGCCTTAGCCTGCCCGAAGATGATATTCAGGATTTCCCCGGCCGCATCTTCGATTTCCTTCGTGATGACGTCGTGTTTTTCCCCGAGCAGGTTCGAGTAGATGGCGAGAAAAACTTTTGCTGGGAAACACAGGGCAATTGAGCCTTTGAAGGCGTTGCTGGTGAGGCTGATGACGCCGGCGATATCGAACGAAATCTTCTCTTCTTTTTTAAGATAGGGTTTCCCGATCTTCACTCGGGTATTCGCCTGGGTTTCGAGAGTCACTTGCGTGGCTCTGACAAAGGGATTGATGAACTCCACATCGATTTTTTGTCGCGAGACTTGAATGCCCGCGTGGCTCATGGCTTCTTGAAGGTTTTTCTTGGGAGACAAAGCGGAATCAAGGCCGTTCGCCTGGAGCACGGCGAGAACTTCGGGAGCGGCATGGATCGAAGCGAGAAAGCAGCCGGCATTCTTGAGTGCCTGATGGAACAGCATGAACGCACGGAAAATCGGTCGATCCAGCTTCTTCACGCCCATGAAGTCGACTACATAGAGCTTCGAAGGTGTTTGCGTCCAGCCCTGAGAAAGAGTCGTGAATTCGGCTGCCGCGGCGCTGTTGAGTTCGGAGGGGCATTGGATGGTTGTGACGTTGTCTTTTTCACTAACCGAAAAGAGGCTCATTTACCCGGAAACCTTTTGGCCGCCACGGACTTTATTTTTTCCTCAAATGCCGCTGGCGTGAACGGTTTTACGACATAGTTATCGACGCCGGCGACGAGTGCTTCTTTCACCTGATTCGCCTCAGCCTCGGCTGTGACCATCAGGAACGCGATATCCTTGTAGGTGGCGTGGGCCCGGCATTTCTTCAGGAGATCAATGCCCTTCATCTGGGGCATGTTCCAGTCGCTGATTACAAATTGAATGGGCTTGGAGGCTGATTCTCTCTCAAGAATCTCCCAGGCAGTGGTGCCATCGTTCGCCTCGACGATATTGGTGGTGGCGCCGAGAGCTTTCAGTTGTTGGCCGATGATCTTTCGCATGGTCAGCATGTCGTCAACTACCAGAAAACGAAGATCTGTAAAAATGGACATGTCGAATCCTCCACTGGCAAGTTTAATTCGTGAAGCCGCTTCTTACAAGCCAACTCTATTCCTATCGAACTGAGATGGGAAGGGAATGACCATCCGTAGCGGGAAAAGAAAGCCGCATTTGCTCGGCAACGGTGGGGGCTACGTCAAGGGTATGAACCTGACCCAGGTTCTTTTCTGGCACGATTCCCGCGCCATAGACGACCAGCCCGGTTGAGAGCATGGGGTTAGCCAGGGCGCCGTGCTGTCCTCGGAGCGGCTGAGGTCTCGGCTTGGCGCTCAGGCCAGCGAACCCGAGTGAATACCCTTTGGCCGGATCGATCGCGCAGAGCGCGTCCGGGAAGGCGCCGAGTTCCCTCAGTTGAGCGGCAGTGATGACCCGGTAATGACCTTCGGCGTGCTCTTGGAGATGGGCTACGATCGCGTTCGCCAGTTTCGGATCGCCGTAGATGGCTGCTTGTCCGGAATTTCCATGGGCGACTGCTTGCTTCAGCCAGCCGCCTTTCGCGAGCACGGCATGAATGTCGATCGTTCTTTCGGCGTTTTCAAAACCGTGGTCACCGGTAACGATAAGGACCGTGTCTTTGAAGTCGATTGCCGCCACTAATTCGCCGATCAAGGCATCAATACGTGTGAGCGCGGCTTTCGCGTTCTTTGAGGCGCGTCCGGTATGGTGCTGTTCATCATCGAGGGTTCGAAAATGAAGGAGGAGAAGGTCCGGTCGGTATGTTTTCAAGACATGCAGGCTTGCATCGGTGGTCCAGCGATCGTAATCGAGATTACTCCGGATTGTTTTGACCCGCGAAGCGCTGATCAGCTCCGCCATGAGCTTTGGATCCGTGTGGCGCAGCATGAGCTTCCAGTTTTCACCGTGATCGATGCCTTTTGCCGAAAAAATCTCGGGAACCAGCCAATCGACGTTCGCTCCGACGCTCACGGGCCAGGCAAACACGGCGACCTTTTTTCCAGCCGCTCGTGCAGCGTCCCAGATGGCAGGAACTTTGAGGTGCTTTGAATCCCAATACCATTCGCGAGTCGGTCCTTTTTTCGGGACGAAAATCGTATTGGACAGAATTCCGTGTTTTGCCGGGTGCACCCCGGTTACGATCGAGGCGTGATTCGGGAACGTCATCGACGGATAAACCGGAATCGCGGCTGAGGCGTACGCTCCCCCCTTGACCAGTGACTTCAAGGTCGGGGCGTTGAAAGAGCCGTCGAGGTAGAATTCGGGAAGGAGCCCGTCGACGGAAATGACGACGACCTTTCTGGGCGCTGCTTCCCGCGGCTGCACCTGAGTTGAAGTCGTGCTGCATGCCGCGAAAAAGCAGGTCAGGAAAAAAAGACCGACGCCTTTTTTTACCAGCGTCATGCGGCGACTTTCTTGCGACGTGCGCTTGTCTTGAACCAAAGCACGACCCCGTACAGGACTGCCATTGCTAGCACGGCTGCGACGAACCAGTGGAGTTTCTCTTTCATGACCGCAACCATGGCTTCGGGCGACTGAATAAGTTCAGGGCGATTGCCGATGACTTCCTGGCCGAACCAGGCGAGTACCCAGCACCAGAGGCCGGCTCCCACGATCGTGACGAGACTGAACTTTCCAAACGGCATTCGAAGAATGCCCGCGGGAATCGAAATGAGGTGGCGAACGACCGGGAGAAGGCGTGCAACAAAGATCCCGGGCATTCCGAATTTCAGGACCCAATCCTGCGCGAGTTCCAGTTTGTCTTCTGGAAGCAGGACGTATTTTCCATAACGTTTCAGGAGCGGCAAGCCGAGCCATTGAGATATCCAATAGCTGATCGCCGAGCCGAAATAACTTCCCAGGGTGCCCGCGAGGACGACGCCTGAAAAACTCATTTTGCCCTGCGCTGCCCAGAACGCGGCCGGGGGCATGACGACTTCGGAGGGAACCGGAATGATCGAGCTCTCCATCGCCATAAGGACGAAGACGCCGGTATAACCCCAGTTTTCAACCCAACTGAACCAAATGCGCATCCATTCGTGAAGCATATCGGTAGCCTAGCACAGAAACGATTTGTTTTGGGGTACTTAGATCTGGGGCCTTGCAAACCCTTTTTGGGCCGGGTATACGAAGTTCTCGACCTATCTTGGATGCGAGCGTAGCTCAGCGGCAGAGCACGCCCTTCACACGGGCGGGGTCACAGGTTCAATCCCTGTCGCTCGCACCATTTACTGTGCAGAAAGACCCCGGTTCCTCAACGCCCTTGTAGAAAACCGACACCCCATTCACGAATCTCAAACCCCGCCGATGCGGTTGCGCGTTGAGCGGCAGATGGAGGAGTCCACTTCATCACTGGCTCCCTTGTGAACTTCCCCTTTTTGCCTGTTAATCTCTCCTTTGTAACAACAACAAAAACAACACGCGTGACGGAGGTTGGAGCAGGGGTAGCCCGAATTTTCGATACCCGGTCTAAATCGGATTTAAGCTGCGGATAAACGCAATAATAGTTGGAGCTTGGAAGTTTTATCGACCAATGATCGTTGAAATCCTTTATTTCACGTTCACGAAATCTGAGCTTAGATAGAGCTTCTGCCATTAAGGGTACGATTTTTTGAGAATCTGCACAGAACCCCTTCTTGTCCTGCAGCTCCGACTGTTCGGCCCGATAATCAAAAAAGAGATAATCGTAGCGCGCATCTTGCGAAAGAATGGCGCCATCCGAGCCTATTTTAAAACGCCATCCCGGGTCGCCATGGGACGGAACGGCCATCCACCATGTTGAGCTAGTTGCCATATCAACGTTAATGCTTCCTTCGAAGCCGCTTGGGGCTGTTACATAGATATTCGGCTTCCCGATTCCGACGCCACCTCCATGTATGGTCGCACCTGATGCTATCGGGTACATGGCTGGATTAAAGCCGCCTCCAGACCATGCGGCAGGCGAATAGAAATTCGAATAACTCATCGCGCCGTATCCCGCCCACCATGGAAATGCGGTCGGGAAAAAGCTTGGCGTCGCATAAAAGCCGGTGGAGTTATAAAACGGTAAAGTGGAAAAATTATTATAAGGGACTCCGCAGGTTGGACAGTATTGGTCGGCGAGCGCGAGTGAGCCGGGAGTGAGAAATGACAGCACGACATCCGGGATTTCTTTTCGATTCCGTGACGCTGTTTGCTGAGGCGATCTGTTCAGCGCAATTGTAATCGTATTTGTTTCAGAAGGCTTAACGTCTATCCTTTGCTCAACGAAGCAGCCGCTCGAACTCGTGACCACAATGGAGAACGTTCCGGGAACAGAATGAATTTCGAAAGTTCCGTTGGGAGGAACTTCGGCGTCGTAGAGAAGAGTGCGTGCTTGAGAATACCAGAGATGGGCAGCTCCCGTGTTGCAGCCAGCCGTTGGTTGAATACGGCCCAAAATGGTTCCTGATCCACTTGCCAATGCTTCCGCCGACGAAAAGACCAAAGCCATCAGAATGAACAGTGCCCGTAAATTGAGATTCATCATGTGGATTCCCTCGTATTCTAATCGGCGAACGTCGAGAAAATTCAAGGCATATTGCCTGATCAATTTACCGTCATCAGGGTTTCCCTCAACAGAAGGCAGCCAACAAAGGCATCACTGCTGAGCTCAGGGGCGAGCCATTTCGCTGGAACCAGCTCAACGTCCAAACGCCGAAAGGCCAGCATCTTGTGCGGCCGGTTGAGTAATGGAAAATTTATCGCTTGATAAACGCCGGCAAATCAGAATTCTATCAATGGTTTACACTGCTGATAGATTCCGTTTCTTTTTTGTTTTCAGTTTTCGCCGGCATGCTTCAACCTATTCATAAAGGTGGTGGATATGGATATCCGAGGGCTTCTTCAAACGGCGGTGCTCGCGCCGTCCGGTGATAATTGCCAACCCTGGCGTTTTGAAACAAAAGAAAACGAAGTCAGAATTTTCAATCTCCCGAACCGGGATACTTCGGTTTACAACCAGAATCAGATCGCGTCCTATGCGGCTCACGGAGCTTTGCTCGAAACCTTGAGCATCGCGGCCGCGCAGAACGGCTACGCTGCCGAAATTTCGTATTTTCCCGATACTTCCAGGCCTGATCACGTTGCCACAGTTCTTTTCTCGGCTACTCAGCCCGTTGAGCAGCCTCGCTTTGGAGCGATCCCGCTCAGGACGACAAATCGAAAGCACTATCAGAAGCGCAAGCTCGAGCCTGCCCATGGAGAGGCTTTACGCGCCGTGGGCGTTCCTTCCGAGCTGGGTCGCGCGATCATTTTCGAAGCTGGGCCGGCGCATGCCGCTCTTGCTCACGCTGCCCAGCTAAACGATCGGATCGTTTTTGAAAATAAGTGGCTCCATACCTTTCTTTTTGAGCACATCCGCTGGTCGGATGAAGAGGCTCGAAAAACTCGTGACGGAATGGATGTCAAAACTCTGGAACTCGCCTCACCCGATCGCATGGCTTTCACGCTGCTGCTCCGGCACTGGAACGCGGTTCGCTTCATGAATCTTCTCGGCGTTTCGCGAATGATCGCGAAACAGACTTACAAGCAAGTCCTTTCGGCTTCGGCACTTGGATTGATCACGATGCCTGGGAATCGTCCTGCGGATTACGTGAGAGGCGGTCGTTTGATCCAGAGGGTTTGGCTCGAGGCAACGCGCCACGGTCTCAGCTTTCATTTGATGGCGGGGAGCGCGCTCCTGATGCAGCAGACGCACGAGGGGAGCGGACACAAAATATCAGAGCGTCATCTGGCTGAATTGAAGTCAGCCGACCGTCAGGTCCGGGAGGCGTGCGGGATCGGAGAATCCGAAGTTCTTCTTGCGGTTTTTCGCACGGGGTATTGCAGTCCGCCGACTGCCCGCGCTTTGCGGATGGACCCTGTGGTTGAGTGATTCAAATGACTGAGGCTCATTATTCCTTGGCGTTTTCCAGAAACATCGGTTTGGTGAATGAAGAGGAACAAAACATTCTCAAGCAGTCGCGTGCCGCGATCGCCGGAATGGGAGGGGTGGGCGGTGCCTATGCCGTTACACTCGCCCGGGCGGGGATCGGGAAATTCCACCTGGCTGATTTCGATAAGTTTGAGGTCGGTAATTTCAATCGTCAGTACGGGGCGACTCTCGCCAGTGTGGGACGACCCAAGACAGAGGTCATGAAGGAGCTGATTCTCTCGATCAACCCAGCGGCACAAATAGAAACGTTTCATGAAGGGGTTACTTCGGATAACGTCGCGCGGTTTCTCGAAGGAGTCGACATTGTCATGGATGGTCTGGATTTCTACGCGCTTCCGGCGCGGCGGATTCTGTTTCCGGCGAGCGAGCGCCGCGGAATTCATGTCGTCACTTCGGGCCCGCTCGGGATGACGACCACGCTTCATGTCTTTGGCCCCGGGGGGATGCTTTTCGAGGAGTATTTCGATTTCGCCTCGTGCCGCTCCCCCGAAGAGGAACTCGTAGCTTTTCTTGTTGGAGTCGGGCCGGCGGGGCTTCATCTGGGGCAGATCGATTCAAAGCGGGTCGACTTTGCTGCCAAAAAGGCTCCCTCTTTCGGGACGGCGATTCAGCTTTGCGCCGGTGTGGCCTGTACGGAAGCGGTTCAGATTGTTCTGAAGCGGCGTCCGGCATTTCTGGCGCCCCGGTATTTTCAATTCGACCCGGTCAGACTCAGGGTGAAGAAGCGATATCTAATCTTCGGAAACCGGCATCCCCTTCAGAAGTTCAGGCGATGGATTGTTAAAAGAATGCTGGTTCGTAAGTTCTCTGCGACCGAGTAACCGAGTAATCGAAAAATCCTATTGAAATGACGCGGGAAGTGGCGCGTTTCGAGTGTCTCTGCTTTATTCTGGTGTAAGCCACGGGAAAAGCACGGCTTTTGTGCAAAAAGTTAATAATACATCTTATTGTTAAGTATGCTATCATTGGGTTACAGGGAGCCATCACATGAGCGAAGCACCGTTTGTTCGGAAAGAAATTCCCATTCCTATCCGTGAGGCGGGAATGCGGCGGACGTTGAAGATCACACCGGTTTCTAAGGACGATTACTGGATAGGCATCGCCCGAACTCAAGAGGACCTTCAGGCTGCATTTGCGGTTTTGCATGATTCCTATGTTGGGCAAGGCATCATGGATCCGCACCCATCAGGCTTGCGCTGTAATCTTTATCAGGCGCTTCCGTATACCACGACTGTGGTCGCCAAATACCGGGGCCGTGTCATTGGTACGCTCGCCTTGATCAAGGATTCGCCGCTCGGCTTCCCGTCGGACAAGAGCTTTAAGAAGGAAAATGATTTCTATCGCCAGAAAAATTACCGAATGGCCGAAGCATCAGCGCTCGCCGTGCATAAAGATTTTCGGGGTTATGGACATCAAGTCAGTCTCCCGCTGATGAAATATCTCCTTCTCTATGCCATACGCCACATGGATGTCACGATGCTCATCGCGACCGTCCATCCGAGGTCGCGCGACTTTTATGGCGGTTTGCTCAATTTTCATCAGAATGGCGAAATCGTGAAATACACTTTCGCGAAGGGTGCTCTGGCCACTCATCTGACGATGGATACCCGGAGTGTCGAAGCCTGGATGGAAAAGACCTATCGGGACCTTCCGTTCAGTTCCAATTTTCATCGATACATTTTTGAGTTCGACGATCCCGTCCTGAATTTCCCCGATCGTCCCAAGGAGACCACGCTGGACTTCGTGATGACTCCAGAGCTGCTCCGTTACTTTTTTGTCGAACAGACGGACGTCTTCAAAACGGCAGCACCGGATGAACTCGGTTCGGTTCATGCGGCTTATTCGCCCTTTTTTGATCTGAGCCGGGTTCCATTTCTCGATCGGGCTTTGCCCAACAAGGCCTTTCGCTACATGGCCCGGATCCCGGCCGTGTGGATGACGGAATCCCGGGTGGTCCTCGGGACGATTTATGATCTGACCGGCGGTGGAGCATTTTTTTCGACCGAGGAGAACGTTACTGCCGCGAAAAAAGGCGAACTCGTTTTCAACATGGGATCACGCTTGTTTCGGATACCATGCCAGATCGCCTGGGCGAATGGTCTCTCGAAGCTTCATTACCCGCGCGGCTATGGAATGCGGTTTTTGGAGTCGAGGCCAGAGCTGGTGAATTTTCTCGTCATCGGAGAGCAGGGTGAGCTGCGCGAAGCTCAGCAGGCCGAGGTGATATCGCTCGACGCCGTCCGTGACGCGAGAAGAAAAAAGATCGCCTGAGCCGGCTGCAAGAGCGTATTCAGGACACGATCTTCGACAACAAAGATTCGACGCTCTGAACCGCTGAAAGCTCCCGTGAATCGGTTTGCAATTTCCGGGCGGCTGCCCGATATTCCGGGGCTTCGAGCAGTTTCGTGACGGTCTTAACAACGAGCGCCGGAGTGACTTGATCCGAGCGGATCATAAGACCCGCGCCGGCTTTCTCCGTGTAGTGCATGCTCAGGTATTGGTCCAGGTTTCGCGGGATTCCGAGCGCAGGGATGCCGTGGGCGAGTGCCTGCTGTACGGATGGGCTTCCACCGTTACAGATGACGAGCGCGCAGCGATCGAGCACCGCATCGCCTGGAATCATTTCAGAAGTAAAGAGGCGGCCGTTTTTCGCTGTGCCGGTGGGTTGTCCCGACGCAATCACCGTGACCGGAAGAGCCCCGAGACTTTCGAGGATTTCAGGAAGAAGCCGAGCGGGTCCCGAACTTCCGAGACTGACATAAACCACCGGTCGATCCTGCGGGAGTGTGTTCCACCAGGAAGGAAGCGGAATCTCTGGTGACCAGGGTACCCAACCGATAAAATCGTGATTCTTGGGAAGGGACCGGATCGGAACAAAATTCGGCAAGTCCGTATACCAGAGGTAATCGGCATCACCGTAGACTTTCCTGAGATCAAGTTCCCACCACGGCAGGCCGAGGCGCTTTTTGAATTGGTTCATCTTCAAGCTGTGAACCGCGAAAATGGAAGGCACCATGAGCGGTATGATGGTTTGAGCCATTTTCACGCCCAAAAGCCGTGTCGCTGGAATATCAGGAACAATGAACTTCGGTTCCGCTGCAGGGCTCCAATAGGCATTTGTCATGGCCACGTACGGTACTTTGCAGCGCCGCGCGCTCGCGGCGAGAGAGATCCTGAAATCGCCGATCACCACATCCGGACGAAATTCAGCGATCAACGCTTCATCTTCACGAACATAAGCTTCGAGTTCGTCAGCCGAGTAAACCGGCTCACCCTGATCGAGCCTGTGCATGAAGGTGCTCGGAGAAATCGAATGAATGGTTCTGGACCAGAGATCGTGGGGTCCGAGGAGCTGGTTCCAAACTGTCGCAGATGCGAAGCCGATTTCGAATTGATGGGATCGGCGGAGTCGCTGAGCCAGGGAGAAAGAACGACCCAGATGGGCCAAGGTAACCGCTTCAGAGAGGACGAGAACGCGCGGAAGTGGCATATGTTGACTATTATAAGCAAAGTTGCCTTGAGCGCCAAGCACCGAGTCAGAATGCCTGAATGCGCTTGAATTGGACGTGGATCTCCTTCATTTTTATAAAATGAGAAAAATCCGATTCTTTCCGATGATGATTTTTTATGCAATCATGGGCATCTGCGCTTTTTTGGCGCTTTGGGTGGCAGTTCTCAGCTATCGGGCATTCCCGTTTCCCGAATTTAGAGCGATTCTGAGCGTCAGCGTGGCGGCGGTTTTTTATCTCGTTTTCATGTGGATCGCGCACCGCGCTTGGATTTTCTTTTTTCCCCTCAAGGAAGGCGAGATCCCGGCCGGATCGTTTCAGGAGACGACCTGGATGGTCTATGTTTGTTTTTACCTCATGCTCTTTTATGCCATTTTAATGCCGCACTGGATTCCGATTCCGATGTCGGGTTGGGTTCTCCGCAGGCTCGGCTCAAAATGGCCGGTCGGCAGTTACTCCGGGGGAATGGTCTATGATCCTTCCCTGGTGGAAGCGGGTGTCGGGGTTCTCGTCGGGGCCCATGCCATGCTGGTTCCCCATGTTCAAGAAGGGGAGACTCTGGCTCATTATCGCATCCGCATCGGGGATGAGGTGACGATCGGAGGACGCGCGATCATTTTACCGGGAGTGACGATCGGGGCTCGTTCGGTGATCGGAATCGGCTCGGTCGTCCCGAAACACACTCGTATCGGAGAGGACGAGATCTGGGCGGGTATTCCGGCGCGATTCATCCGTAAGCGTGATCAGAAGACGAGCTCTTGACCTTCGTTACCGGATTGTGCTCCGGATGGTAAACGATTTCGGCGAACTCCATGGGCTTTCACGATTCCGGTAAACGCCGCGCACTCGCCAGGAGAACGTCCCGGGCGTCCGCGTCGCCAACGAGTAAAAATTCTCTGGAATCGTTTGATCAAAAAAGACGTCCGAAAAACCCGGGTCCTTCGCGATTTGCAGTTGGTAGCTCCGGGTGAGGAGTGTCTTTTCCCAGGTCAGTAGAACGTCGACTTTGTCGGTGAATTGCTCACGATCAGAGGGGGACTTGAGGAGCGGGGCGGAATGTTCGATGTTCAGCTCCATCGGCCGGCTCCGGATAACCTCGCCCGACCGAAGCGTCGCGCTGATCTGGTAGGAATAGGCGTTTTCGGCCAATGAGTTGATATTCAGATTTGTCATTGGTTGAGTAACTGTTCGTTCGAAAATAGTTTCGTTTCCTTTTTTGACAGTCACCTCGTAGTTGACGGCGTCATTGAAGCCTTGCCAGGCGAGCTGAACGGGGATTTTTTCCAGGTTCTTGTCGGAGACGAGCCGGGTTGAAACAGAGGTGCTTTTTACCGACAGTGACCTGGGCGCGGGATCCGCTGAGAGTTTTACCGTCGGGATCAGCTGCCGGGCGTTCGACGTTTTGCTCTTCGGTTTTGGCAGGGACTTGGGTACGGTTTGCGGCAAAGGCGAGGGTGCCGCGGACGGTGTCGACGAAGGGAGGGGGGAAGGCGAGGGTGGTTTCAGCGGAGGTAAACCGGGATCCAGCTCGCCGATCGTGAATCGGTAAGGGCGGCTCCAACCGGAGCGCTCTTCATCAGAAGTCCCGTGCTTCGCGATCGAGCGTACGCGCCAGCCGTATTGTCCGGCCGGTAATTCCATATCAACCTGCGATCGGCTTTCGGAAATGCGGACGATCGCCGGAGCCTGCTCGTTCGTGAGTTCAACTTCTGCCTTCAGACCCATGGGCAGTTCGTTCCAGGTAAGTGAGAGACGCTGTTTTTCTGGAAGCGCCGTGAGCTTGGCACCGTTTGACGGTCCGATGAGTTCGGGTGTCATGAGCGGGACAATCCTGAACGTGCGCCAACCGGTCGTGATCGGCTGCTTCGCCGCGCCCGCGCGTGATGCTGGCGCGAGTACCGCACGCCAGGCGTAGCTTCCGGGAGAAAGGTTGAATGTTGCTGATTTCGCTTCCGGATCAGGTAAATCCTCGGATCCGTTCTGAGCACCGCTGAATTCGATCCTGAATTTTGAATCGCGCGGGATATCGCCCGTTGCGGTCCAGGTGAACGTAACAGGGTGTTTGGCGTCCTTGTCTGAAGAAAAGAAGGCGGCGCCGTCGCCGGGCGCCACACTTTTGAGCGACGTCCTTTGGATCATCGCATCTTCGGCCAGGAGGACGGCGGTCTGGCTTTTCGAGATCAGAACGGGGGCTTTTTGAGAGCCGGCTGTCAGTTTGACTTCCGAAGCGGAATCCGCCGCGACTTTGAGAGTTCCGGAGTCTGAGGGGTCCACGCTGATCTCAATCGAGCTTTCTTTTGAAACTGACTCAATCTGGTATTGGCTCTTATTCGAACGGACTTTGATCCCGGAACCTGTTTTCAGGCGGACGTTCATCTGTCCTTTTTTAACATCAATGAAGCGTTGCGGAACTTCTTGCGTGAATGATCCCGCGAGGCCTTGAACCCATTTCGCGGTGCTGGGTTCGGCTGCCTTTCGTGATTGTTCAATCATGACGAGGGAATTCGGTAGAACCGTCGCTGAAGCGCCCGCATCGAGCATGATTTTGGCGATTCCGTCATCACCCGTAAAAACGGTATCGCCGGCCGCCACTGGCTGTTTGCCAGTCTCGATATCGCGCCACGCCATCGAGCCGTTCGGTTTGTGGCGTACTGCGCCTTGATCACGTTCCAGGGTTCCGATCTGGATCCACGCGCTTTCACCGTAGATTTTTTCGTTCCAATAGCGGGCATTGCTCATCAGCTTAAGACCCGCCAAGCCCGCCGCAAGGCAGGCCAGCACGATCAGCCAATCCCATATTCCAAGCTCTGGGCCGAGACGTGAAGGTTTCAACTGCTTTCTCCAAAATTCTTATCGGAAGCTCAGGAATTTACTGAAATTTACCGATCAAGCATAAAGGCCACAAAGGAGACTCGTCCGGCGTGTTTAAATTGCGCTTTCCAATTCGGCTGAAGATCGTCGCGCTCATCGTAACAGCTCTCACAGCGAGTCTGTTGAGCTATATTTTTGTCGGCACGTCTTTAATCATCGAGGACAAGACGTCTTACATCTATGATTACAATGTCGCGGAGGTCCGGGCGGCGACCGATATCATTGGCGGGCAGATTGAGCGCGTTCAGTCGATGGTCCGCGCTCTCGGAAGTCTCGTCCGCGCCGGGGATCCGAATTCCGCCACTTTGGTCCGGGACTTCTATAACGAGCACGAGCAGAGGCTTGCGCTCGACGGCCTTATTCTGGCTCGAGCCCCGGATGGCCAGCAGTTTCGGATAGAACGCAATCTTTCGAAGGATCCCAAACGGATGGAATCGGCCCTCGCACAGTTGGGCTGGACTCCGGCTCACTATGAAAAAAGCGAGATACTGACCGGACCCAGCATTGCCGACAAGATTCCGGTGGGCATTCGGATCAAGGATGCGGAAGGAAAGCCCCTTGCGGCCGTCGCGTTTCTCGCGATTTCAAGGGATGTCTTCCAGTCCCGCGGAAAATTCAGATTGCATGTCATCGATTCCGGCGCGAAGCATCTCGTCGGTTCGGTTCAGTTCTTCGAGGGTTTGAATCCGGAGATGGTTCAGAGTTTCGAGAAGACGTTGCTCCAATCAGGATTCTCGTCAGGTGCCAGGGACTGGAATTCCGGCAATGGTGATTTCATCGTGGCTTACCAGAGACTGTCTTCCGTTCCCCTGACCGTCGTCGGGATGATTTCCAAAAAGGAGTCATTCCTGGCCGCGGAGCGGCTGATCCAGCGCTCGACGATACTCGGGATCAGTATCCTCTTTCTCGCGCTGGCATTTACCTGGATTTTCGCGAAAAGCCTTACCCAGCGGCTCCGAAGGACATGGGATGCCACTCAGAAGGTGACCGAGGGTGATTTCTCGGTGCGTGTTGAAGTCGGCGGCGGAAGCGACGAGGTGACCGGGCTGGCGCTTTCCTTCAACAAGATGGCCGATCGGATCAACGAATTGATGGCGCAAACGGCCGAAAAAGCCCGAATGGAAAAGGAACTCGAGACGGCGCAGGCGGTTCAGCAGCGCTTCTTTCCGGTGAATTCCTTCAGTCACGGTAACCTCTCCATTTCAGGAAAGGCCCTTCCGGCATCCGAGTGTGCCGGTGATTGGTGGCAGTACGCCGAGCAGGGAAAGTATCTCATCGTGGCGGTGGGAGATGTTACGGGGCACGGCGTTTCATCGGCGTTGGTGACTGCCGCGGCCTATGGCGCGTTTTCCATTTCGATCCGTTCCTTCACGGGGCTAGAATCCATTTCGGGCCTGATCAAGAATCTCGACTGGGCGGTCCGCGCGGCAGGCGGCGGGCAAACGAACATGACCATGTTGATTTCGGTCATTCATATCGAGACCGGGGTGATGCACGTCGTGAATGCCGGGCACCGTCTTCCTTATGTTTTCAGGAAGGGGCAGAGTGACGGACAAAAGTCATTCGTCGTCCTCTCGGGCGGAGAAATGCCGCCCCTTGGGGACAATGTCGAGACTACGCCCGAGCCGGCAGTGTTCCAGCTTCAGGCCGGTGACGTGATCTTCTGGTATACCGATGGTCTCGTGGAATGCGTGAACCCCGCGGGATCCTGCATGAACAAGACGGAACTCCGGGCGCACATGGCCCAGCTTGCCGCCTCAGAGCTGTCGGATTCAGCCGAAAGAATTTGCACGGATCTTTTCAATAAATTCGTCCAATTTCTGGGAGCGAATGCGAAGAATCCTGATGACGATACCACTCTGGTGGTGGGAGTCGTTCCAAGTACCGCACGGCTTACTCCTCCTCAGTCTTGATAAACTCATCGGTGATCGTCTGGATCTCCTTCTTTATTTCTTTTCCGGCTTTGATGACTTTCTGCTGGATCTTTTTGGGAAGGCCGAGTCCGATCCGGATCGGATCGATTTCGGGTCCGTGTGGTTTCCAATTCTTGACGAGGGGACGGGACAGGCCCACGTCAGAGATGCCGTCGATTTGCGGGAAGGTTCCTGCGGGTGATGGCGACCAGGGTTTTGGAATCAGGTCAATCTTCTGCATCACCTTGAACAGATCCAGACCGGCCGTGACCAGGTAATTCTTGTAACCCGCCGAGGCGTCAATCCCCCAACCAATCGTGAAGATCCACGGCTTGGTTTCGATTCCTCCCGTTGCATGTACGCGACTGGACGCCCCCGAAATTCTCGTCACTTCATAGTAGGTCCCGAGAAACACGGTTCCGCTGAATTCCTTGAATTCCGCGAACTGGTAGGCTGCACCGAGCCGGGGCTGCACGGTCCAGTGGTTGCCGACAGCGATCGTCTGGTCCCGCATCAGTGCCGCATCCGGAGTGGAACCCGTGAAAAAAAGCGAAAAACCAGCCCTGAAAAATCGATTCGGAATCCAACCCACGCCCGCCGCGAGTTTTGGCGGCACTAAAACGGGCTGAAAATAATTTGTTATCCCGGGAAGCGTCTTTTCAGGATCTCCCGCGTAGCGCATGGGAAGGGAGTAGCTGAGGCCGAGAAGAATCCGTTTTTCGAGTTGGACTATGCCGCCGAAAGTCGCGCCAAGCGCATACGAGTGCTGGGCCGTATAGAGTTCCGTACCGCGTATGCCATATTCGGTCTCCGATTGGCCGAGAGCGAGGCTGACGCCGAGCGAAAGCCGGTTTTTGAGGAATACCCGCGCAACCGAGGCTCTGAATTCCCGGACCCCGGTATTGAGATCGATTGCTCTGAGGTTTGGGTCACCGGCGAGGCGGTAGCTTTCACTTTCACGGTAAGGATTCAGATACCCGAGGCTGATGCCCCAGGGATATGGATTGAGCGCGGCGCCGAAATTACTCGTCTGGACTGAGCTTTCGAACGTCTGCGGACGGTTGTCGTGAACCCAGTTGCTCGTGTAATTGAAGTCGCCGTTATTCAGCGTCATCGCGAGTCCCGCTGGATTATCGGAGGCCGCGATAAAGGTGTCAGCCAGTCCGACGGTCGCCCCGGCCATGCCCACCGTGCGAATATCGCCGTGAACGGTCGTGCTCGTTCCATTGTAGAGTCGGGTCCGCGTGGAATAGGGAAGATCCAGTTCAGCCGCCGCGTTGTGACCGAAAAAGCTCGTTCCGCCAAAAAGCATGAGCACGCAAAGTTTGGAGATGAGGTTGGGTGTCCTGGTTTTCAACGCTAAAACCTGAAGCTGGTGAGTTCCTTCCAGAGGCTCTCGGGGAGGATATCCGCCGCGACCAAAAAGACGATCTTCTCGCTGCTCGAGCTGGCGTTTCTCGATCTCCGGACCTCGCTAGGTAGCATGCCTTTTCCCCCATAGGTGCTCAACCAGTTTTTTCGAACGGCGAGGGAATTGCTGACGAGTATTCGCTGCGCTTTGGCTCCTTGCTTCGGGCCCTCGGCCAGTGCTCCCGCGCCGAACTCGAAGGAACTGAGAACTTCGAAACTGCCCGGTTTTTCGATCTTGTCGAGGGACTGGGTTCCCAGAACGCGGCTGAACCTGAATTTCCTTTTTCCAGGTTCCCGTGAGGTGAAGATGAGATTGAGTTCCCCCTTCAGGAACAGCTCTTCCAGATGATTGAGATCATGCACATCGAGCTCCGCGACCTTGATCGTGGTGCTCGAGAGGAGGTGGTGGACGAAGTTCATCGCGAGCGGCACGAGTCCTTCGAGGCTTCCGATTCTGACGTGCGAGAGCTGTGTTTTACCGATCAGGTGCTGAATTTCACTTTCCAGATTACGAGCCGATTTCACGAAACATTCGGCCATTCGAAAAGCCAGGGGAGTCCAGGAGGAATTTCGGCGCGAGCCGCGGTCCAGGAGTGAAATGCCGAGTTCACGCTCAAGACGCGAAATGATCCGGGAAAGCTGGGGCTGGCTAATAGCGACGTGAGCGGCGGCCGAGGAGAGGTTCGGGTACCTTACCGACCTGCTTAATACGGAAAGTTCCCACGAGAGTTCCGAAAGCAGGCGCTGCATCCTAGGATTCCTTGATTTTCTGGTGGCTCAGCTCTTCACCGGCCGCGACGCCGGCTCGGATGCGTCTTGCCGGGATCCCGACGACGGTGGAATTGGCGGGCACGTCTTCGATCACGACGGAATTGGCTCCGATCCGGGTTCCGGCACCGATGGTGATATTGCCGAGGACTTTTGCGCCGGCGCCGACCACCACACGGTCTTCGAGCGTGGGGTGACGCTTGGCGTGCTTCAGTTCGGTACCGCCAAGCGTGACGCCCTGATAAAGAATAACGTCATTGCCGATAATGGCGGTTTCACCGATCACCGTGCCCATCCCGTGATCGATAATAAAACCGCGCCCGATCGTGGCTCCGGGATGAATGTCGATGCCGGTGATGAAGCGGCTCAATTCAGAAATCATTCGCGGGAAAAACGGGACGCCGAATTTCGAGAGAAAATGCGCGACTCTGTGAAAAGCGACGGCCTTGATGCCGGGATAGAGGAGCGCGACTTCAAGATAGCCTTTCGCGGCCGGATCGTAATGGCGATAGCGTTTAAGAGTATAGAACATATGTTCCTTTCATGTCAGGTCATGTCAGGTCATGTGAGGTCAGTAAAGCAGAAACCCTCGTCGATCCTCCTTCCAACGCGCTTCATCGGCGGCAAGGATGTTTTCGAAGTCTTCCACGGAGGCCGTCGGGTCGTCAACCCAGCTCCGCAGGCCGGGCCCGCCGTCGATCAAATCGATGGCCAGGCGCTCCGTTTCGTATTCATACTCGAACGATCGCCAGATCCGGTAATCCGGGTGAACGAGCCGGATGGCTCTGAGCCAGAGCGCGACGAGGCGGTAAGGCTGGAATTCCTCGTGCCGGTAATCGGGACCGTCAACGTGAATCTGAAGTCCGTTGCACATCTTTCCGGCGTGCTTGTGGAACGTCGGCTCAAAGTGCGCGTTACGAAGTTTGCAGCCCCGCAACCAGTGAGGCGCGAGCTTTTTCATCGTCCGGAGAATTTCAATCATGTCGAGTTGGGGCGCGCCGATCATTTCGAGAGGCTTGGTTGTCCCTCTGCCTTCGGATAAATGGGTCCCTTCGAGCAAAACAGTGCCTGAATAAGCTCTCGCCATGCTGAGACTTGAGGCGTTGGGGCTCGGATTCACCCAGGAAAGTTCCCCGAGAGGCCAGCCGAAACCGGGACCCTGCTCCGGGTGGTAGTCCAGCATCTGAACGACTTCGAGGTCCAGATCGAGTCGGTGGTTCGCGACAAACCAGCGGGCTGCTTCGCCCAATGTAAGGCCGTGCCGCATCGGGAGCGTCGAGGCACCGACAAAACTTTCCCAACCTTTCTTCAGGAGGGGCCCTTCGACCGGACGTCCCGCGGGGTTCGGGCGGTCCAGGATCCAAACGGATTTACCTGCCTTCGCACAGCCCTCCAGGACGTACAGAAGCGTGGTGAGAAAGGTGTATATCCGGCAGCCCACATCCTGCAGATCGACCAGGATCGTGTCGAACGTGTTCAGCATTTCGTCGGTTGGGCGGCGCACTCTTCCATAAAGACTGTAGACCGGAATGCGGTGAACGGGGTCGACGTAGTCGTCCGATTCGATCATGTTGTCCTGTTTGTCGCCTCTCATGCCGTGCTGAGGGCCGAAAGCCGCGACCAAATTCAGGTCTGTGCAGGTAGCAAGTGCATCCACGCTATGGACGAAGCCGCGAGTCAGGGATGCAGGATGCGCGAGTAGCGCCAAACGTCGATTTTTGAGCTTCGCCCGGAGCTCCGGGGTTTCGATGAGCCGATCGACACCAAGGAGTCCTAATTGCCTGTCCGTCATTGAACAATACCTTCCTTCCGGAGCCGGATCAAAAAAGCAGCCCGGTCATGAAAATCCGGTTTCGCCCGGGGGTGGGTGAGTGCCCAGTAGCTCATTTTTCCGTCGCGCTTCTCGAGAACGGCGGTGATTCCCACGAGTAATTTGGACTCAGGTTTTAACAGGTGCTCTTGAATCTCCGGTATGTCCTGCAACCGCGCCTCGAGCTCGACTCCAAAAACGCCGGCTTGCCCTTTCCGCGAAACCCTAAGCGATGAAATGCCCGCTTCCTCACGCATCCCCGTCCGGTAGGAGGCGAACCGGTAAGCGGCCCAATTTCCCGATGGTGATGCATTGAATTCCCAATAGCTTTCCTGGCTTTCAAGCCCCACAAAGAATTCAAAACAGGTGTGCTCCCAAAGGCGATCCGTTCGGTGACCCGCGCCGGCGGGACCTGCGGGAATCTTAAGCGAAGCGAGTGAGCCGTTGAGTTCATAGTCAATCCGGAGCAGGCCGGCGTTAAACTGAAGTTCTCCCGTCAGAGCAAGACCGGGCTCTCTTGCAAAGGCCTGAAGTTCGAATGATGCGCCTTGAACGGGGGACATGCATTCCATCTTGCCAGGAGTCTTCCGTTCAGGCTAGTGCTCGTGACGATGTTCCAGGTCGGGCCAGTGCGGGTGTGAATGCATCAGGTCACCATGACTATGCAGGTGTTCATGGCGTTCCCGGCTCAAAAGCCAGACGCCGAAAGCAATGATCGCGGAACTCGCCCACTGAAAAGTCGTCGGTTGTTCCCGCAGGAACCCTATTGAAAGCAGCATCCCGAAAAACGGCCCGGCGGCAAAATACGTTCCGACCCGGGACGCTCCGAGTTTTCTTAGGGCGAGGATGAAAAGTACGAGGCTCGCGCCGTAGCTGAACGCTCCAATGACGAGTGTCCCGAAAATGACGGGCATGGGAGGTGCTCTTTCGGTGAACGGGATTGCGATCAGGAGATTAAATAGCCCGGCAACCAGTCCTTTGAACGCTGCAAGGACGGTTGGCGAAATCATCTCAAGATCGCGGGTCAGGTTGTTATCCAGTCCCCAGAGCACGCACGCGGCCACCATCCAGAGCGCGGCTGACGAAATCCGTGCTTCCGGCGTCGGGCCGACGGATAGAGCAACCGCGCCGAGCAGGATCAGGCCTTTGCTCAACAGGACATGACGGCCGACGTGCTCCCGGAAGAGCAGGAAGGCGATCGCCGTCGTGGTCACGGTTTCGAGGTTGAGCAGCAAAGAGACCTCAAAGGCCGAAGCCGAGCTGATGGAATAGGCGAAAGCCAGAGGCGCCAGAATTCCTCCGGCTACGATGCTTCCCGAGAACTGGGAGAGCGAGGCCGGCGTGAGCTTTCGAATTTCCTGGACGGGGTTGATTCGCTGGGCAGCCAGCACCAGGGCGAGTCCAATTCCTGATCCCAAATACAGCAGTCCCGCCAATAAAATGGGTGTCATGTCGGCTGAACTCTGAATCACCACCTTCGCGAGCAAGGGGGACGCGCCGAATAAAACCGCCGACAAAACTGCAAGACTCGGCCCCGAGGTCATTGGTTCACCACCTTTCCCGGTACTCGCAGCAGAAGAAGCCCGGCGCAAAAAGCGAGTGCCGCTCCGGTTATGAAGGCGGCCTGATAATTCCAAGTCTGCCAGATCGAACCGAAAAGAAAGCTTGCCGGAAGCGCTCCGATTCCGATTACGAGATGATAGAAGCCGAACGACGAGCCCCTGATATTTTTTGAAACGAGTTGCGAGACCAGGGCTTTTTCGGCCGGTTCGGTGAGGCCGAAATAAATCCCGTACGCCAGGAAGACGGCGATCAGGGCAGCTTCTGACTGCACAAGGGCGAACGCGAGATAGATCACGCCGTAGTAAATCCACCCCGCCAGGATCAACTTGCGATGTCCCCAGCGATCCGCATAGCGCCCTCCGAAATAAGTACTGACCATTTTGACAACGTGATGAAGAGACCAGAGGACTGCAATTGAACCGGCGGAAATCCCGGCGTTCGAAAGCCGCATTAAAAAGAACGCATCGGTGGAGTTGCCGAGAGTGAATACCAGAACTGCGAGAAGAAATTTTTTGAAATCCTGACCGGTCTCGCTCCAATGAAGTCCCGAATTAAGTGCTGACCGGCTCTCCGGGCGAGCGCTCGACGCCGGCCCAAGCTGACGTGGGGGTTCCCTCAGCCCCGCGAGAAGAACCAAAAACGCCAGAAGTGCGGGAACGGCTGCCCACCAGAAAACTTCCCGGATGCCGATTCCGATCGAGAGGAGCAGTCCCGCGACAAGGGGACCCAAAACCGCTCCGGCATGGTCCATCGCACGATGGAATCCGTATGCTGTTCCCCGGGATGCGGGAACCGTCGCATCCGCGATCAACGCATCCCTGGGTGACGTGCGCAGGCCTTTACCGACCCGATCCAGGAGTCTGATCATGAGAACGACAGGCCAGCTTCCGGCTAACGCGATAAAAGGCCGCACGAACCCGGCCAGTCCGTATCCGGCCATGATCAGGGGTTTACGCTTGCCGAGGCGATCGCTCCACGCGCCAGAAAACATCTTCAAGACGGAGGCGAGGGCTTCTGCTGCGCCTTCCATGGTTCCCAGGGCAATGGCGCCGGCGCCGAGAACGGTGGAGAGGAAGACCGGCAGCAAGGGATAGATCATTTCGCTGGATAAGTCTGTCAGGAGGCTGACGATTCCGAGTACTAGAACGGTTCGCGAAATGTTCGTCATAAGCGAATT
>Ga0208245_1000665_pt1 | contig 26278 bp, 24 predicted proteins | sample RifOxyC1_FD_184035 | JGI IMG/M metagenome (GOLD analysis project Ga0208245, IMG submission 184035) | Soil microbial communities from Rifle, Colorado - Rifle Oxygen_injection C1 (SPAdes) | ecosystem: Environmental > Terrestrial > Deep subsurface > Rock core/Sediment | place: Rifle, Colorado... | reverse complement strand
GTTGTGATAAAGCCCGCTCGGATCGTCCGAAATCGCCGAAAACGCGCCACCCATGCCCGAAGCACGTTCTCCGATAAGGATGTTTTTGTAGTGAAAATCGTCGGCAAGGGCGGCGTTGTGGACGAAACAAGAAGCGGTGGCCAGCAGGATGATGAGATATGTTTTCACAGAGCCTCTTTCTTCAATACGGCCAAAAATCGCGCCTCCATCACCTGTTGGCGGGACGCCGAAAGAGTGGACTTCAGATCGTTTTCTTTAAGGAAAGCTTGAAAAGACGCGGTCCGTTCGTCAAAGGGCGGATGGGTTTTGGAGAGCTTGGAGCCTTTCGAAGCTTCTTTCAACCGTTCGAGAACCGGAAGGAGCGCCACGGGGTCGTAACCCGATGACTTGGTGTAAAGAGCCGCCGCCTGGTCGCTCGCATACTCTTTTTCCTTTCCGTAGCCCGACTCCATGAGCATTTTCATCCCGTTGTCGACGATCTGGGCGAGGTTGCTTCCTATCTCCGATTTGCCGCGTGAAAGGAGCCGCACAAAGGTCTCGCTCGTGCTGACCTCCCGCTTCGGAACGATCGTGCTGTACATGTGTTTTTCGTTCACGTGCGCGATCTCGTGTCCGAGCACTCCGGCAAGTTCAGATTCGTTTTTAACGAGCTTCAGAAGTCCTTTGGTCACGAAGATGAACCCACCCGGGCAGGCGAACGCATTCGGGTCATCGGAATCGAGAATGGCGAATCGGTAACGGAGCTCGGGACGGCCATTCTGAGCCGCAAGGGTCGCGCCGACGAGATTGACGTATTCGATGGCGGCTTTGTTTTTTTCGTAATGCTGAAAGCGCCCGAGAAGTCGTGATGCGATCTCGCGGCCGACGAGCAATTCGTCGTCCACCTCGCGGGCCAGCCGTTCCCGTTCCATCGCGTCCTTCTCGGCTGGATCAGGGGTCGTCGAACAAGCCGGTCCGATCAGGGCGGCGGCCAACAGCAATGCAAAAAATCGCGGTAGAGTATTCATGGGGACTCCTTATTCCAAGCCGGCTTGTTTGCGAAAAAGCTGCAGGCGATCGGCGGGGATTTCGTACTTTTCAACCTTTTGAAGGGCCCGGAAATCCGCTTGGTACATCTCCCGGCCCTGGCGGACGCGCTCATCCGCCTGGAGTCCGCGAGTGGAGGCGGTGGCCGCGAAGGAAGAGGACCTGCGGCGATTGGCCTTTTCAAGGCTGACTTCGTTGGCCTTTGCGAGTTCCGCGGCCCCGACGGGTTTGTTGGGCGAGAGGAAAAGGCGTGAGATGAATCCTTGCTTGTTTTCGACCTGCACCTTGTACCAGAGGCCGCTTTTCTCGAGAACGGAAACAGAGGCGCCGCGGGCGAGTTCTGTGACAACGACCGCGCCGGATTTGGCTTCGGCGAGAACGCCCGCTTTTTGAGCCTGGACGTACATGGTTTCAGCCGCCACGCCGTTCGAGACGGGCAGACACAATAAAAGCATCAGAATCGCCGGTTTCATTCTCGTTCTCCTTGTATAAAAAGCATACAGCGCTATTTGGATTTTGCGACAAAAACTCCGTCCCAATTTTCGGGAGAGTCGGCGAGAAGCTCGCCGCACCTTTCAACAAAAGTCTGCGAAGGCCCGTCCTTCGGTCTTCGGGCGAGGATACTCTCAAATTGTGTCTTGGCTTCCTGAAACATTCCCTTGCGGTAGTGGTCCAGTCCGGTCTGGAACTCGGCTGCGAGAGCCCCATATTCTTGAGCATCGGGGGCGGACTTCTCGCAGAGCGGTTCGAAAATGCTCACGGGTTTGTTTTTGCCCTTGGCTTTCACCCAGTCGAGTTCGCGGCAGATGAACCGTTCTTTGATCATTTCGCGAGTTCGTTCTCCGACCAGGAAGTCGACGTGATACTGCTTGGTCAAACCCTCGATTCTGGAGGCGAGATTCACGTTATCGCCGATCACGGTGTAATCGAGGCGTTTCTCGCTCCCGATGTTGCCGACGATCACGCGGCCGGTGTTGATTCCGATTCCGATATTGAGTTGCACGTCTTTCAAGCCCGCATCGGCATCGCTCTCGGCGAGCTCTTTTTTCAATATGGCAAGCTGTTTGCGCATTTCAAAGGCGCAGGCCACGGATTTGACCGCATGCTCCTTGTCCTCGAGCGGGGCGCCCCAGAACGCCATGATGGCGTCGCCGATGAATTTATCCAGGGTGCCATCTTTTTCGAAAATCACGTTTGTCATCCGTCCCAGATATTTGTTCAGCACCTCGACGACAATGGGTGCCCGGAACCTTTCAGAGAGCGTCGTGAAACCGCGAATGTCCGAAAAAAGAACCGAGAGTTCCTGATCCCGCCCGACTTCAGCCTGCGGGTTGATGCCGTTGGCGACGAGATGCGCCGCGACCGAAGGGGAGAGATACTTCGAAAGCGCTCCCTGCATTTTTTTTCGATCGCGAGCCTCGATGAAGCTCATATAAGCAAATCCGTGAAGGATGGCGGCAAGCCCGCCGAGAGTGGGGGCGGCGAGCGGGATGTGAAGGCTTTGCTGCTGAAACGCCCAGATCCCAAACACCCAGTACGCGGCGAGAAGAAGCATCGGGAGTACGAGTTTCAAGGCGATATGGCTCAGAAAAAGCCCGAAGTAGTAAAAGGCAAAAACCGCGAGAGCCGTGATGACCAGGGACGCGGAGGAGGGGAGTGTGCGCAGAAAGTCGCCCTTCAACATATTCGAAATCGCGGTCGCGTGCAGAAGTACGCCCGGGTAGGACGATGCGACGGGCGTGACCTTGAGGTCGGCAAGACCGGTGGCGCTCGCTCCGACGAGGAGGAGTTTGTTTTCGAGCGAGAGCGGGTTGACTGGGAGCTGCGCGGGGTCGGTGACTTCGCCTCGGGTGATTTTGATCTGGGAGTCGAGTGCCGACGCGATCCGGGTCATCGGCGTGGTTTTTTCTGAAGAGTAGAAATGAAGCCGGAGCCGTCCGTGAGAGTCGACCGGAATCCGCAAACCTCCCGGAGGCGTGCCCTCGGCTGTTATGATCAGGGCACCGTCGCGATAGAGAAGAACGGGGTCTTTATAAGTCGCGAGAACCGCCGCGAGCGAAAGAGTGGGCATCCATTGCTCGCCGTACCGGACCAGGAGAGGCACATGCCTGAATACTCCATCCGCGTCCGGATCGGTATTGACGGCGTGAATGCGCGGACTCTGGCTGTAAAGGGTCGCATTCGGGACCCGGTACTCGGTGAAATGGATGAACTGCGGAAAGCCAGCAAGCCCGGTAACGGAACGCTCATTCGAAACGGCAAAGCGGCGGGCGAAATCCGCGGGCAGGTTTTCCTGCTCTGTTCCCGGCGCGCCCGGTTCCATGAAAGCCATCGCATGCGAAACGACCTGCGCGTTAGCCGACGCTTGCGCCAACTGCGAGTCATCGTCGGTACCTTTTTGCGATTCCGAGAACTCGATATCGAAAAAGACGCCCTTGGGCTGACCCGTCGCCGCGAATTCGATGAATTCCTTATGCGCACGTCGCGGCCAAGGCCATCGCCCGTAGATCGGCTCGAGTACTTTCAAGGTGATTTCGTCGACGTCGAAGATCTGAACCTGATCTGACATTGCCGTCGAACGGTTGAAATGACGGTAACGCCAGTCGAGAGTGGCGTCTTCGAATCGTTCCATGGCTGAAAAGGCCTGAAATAGCGCGATAAACGAAATGATGAATAACCCTCCGATGAGGGCGGACTGAAGTTGACGTCGAGTTTTTTGGGTCATGAGAGAATATTGTATAGGGAGGTTTCGCGAGTTGTCTTCAAAGAGAAGCGAAGAGAGAGGTTTATGCGTCACGTCATAATTTCCTGTCGATTCGAAGCTGAGTCAGTCCGGGGCGTTCGGGGGATTTTCTTAATGATTACGTACGGACTATTTTCAGTTGAGAGCCGGGCCCGCGCGATTCCGAAAAAACTTTCAGCAGGCAAATTTTGACCGTTTACTTTTTTGCGCTCGGTCCAAATACTATTATCTTCTCTGTATCGAAACCTTCAGGGCCGCAATCATGTCGGGTCTTCTTTTCTTTTTTGGGCTCTTTTGGCGGGTGTACGGGGTTAAGAAAAACGATTTTTCGGTTATTTCAATTTGGAGGAAATTTAAAATGAGGAATGTAGTTGGAATAGGCGCGCTCCTCGCGAGCGCCTTCATCGCCGGCTGTGGTGGGGCAGCAACCACCGCGACCGACACAGTTGTACCGCCAGCGGCGACACCGTTGACCATCAGCGGAAGGCTCGCGAGCACGCGTTCCGAACCGGCCATAGCTTTTCTGGCTCGTGGCGCCGAGAGAACCGGCAGCACGGCCCGAATGTCGGCAGTCACCGTCGACGATCTTCTCGTCTCCTGCGTGACCTTCTCGGTCCCGCCCCTGGCCGGCACCGGAGGTGATGTCAATGCTTCTGGCGATTTCAACGTGCAGTTCGCCGCCGACGCCAAAGGCAAGAACTTCGGCTGTTTCGTCACGGCAGCTGACCCGGAATTCGAACCCATTCCGATGGTATTCATTGACCAAACGAAAAAAACTTTGAGCGGGACCGCCGCGAAGAGTTCCCGTCTGGCGGTTCAGGACAGCGTGGCCATGCCCGCGATCAGTCTTGACCTCGATGAAAGAACGGTTGAGGTGGACGTTGCCACGATCGAATCCGCCGCCGATAGCTCTCAGACCGGCAGCGACGTTCTCTCGGCCGCGACCGGGACGAAAATGGACTTTACGGGCGAGTATGTGGTTGCCGATCCGGTTGCTGAAGGCATCACCCCTCCGACCGGGTACAGGGGGCCTTTCACCTACGCTGAGCTGATCACCGATGAAGGCAAGGGCGGCCCGATGAAGGGTATGCACCTTTACTTTCAGCGCTTTGCCGCGAAGAAGTTCGCACCGACCAATGCGGCAGCGTGTGCCACGGCTCAAGAAACCGAACATGATGCGCCGACTCTGCTTGCTGGCGCGTGTACCGGAGCGACAACAACGGATGATGTGTTCGGCATCGCCCTCTGGGGTCCGGACATGGACAGCCTGTTCACGGGTGGACTGCCGACGGAAGCGGAATTCAACGCCGCATTGGCGGGCGCGATCGCGCGTGATTCTGCCAACACCTGTAAGCGTAAGCTCGGGTTGACCGCGGTCGAAGGCAAAGTCTACGGTGGTGTCGACTTCACGACCGATCCTAATTATGACGCCAATACCGCCGGCGGCGAAGTTGAAGGTAAGTACTACGAAGGTGGCTTCCCATTCCCGACGACGCTCAATATGAGCGCTCATGCCGATAAAGCGAATGTCTTCGGTGATGGCAAATCGCTCAATAATACTGACGGTGATTTCATCTCTGCTCTGACGGAGGGGTGGAAGTTCGCGGAAGCGCAGCTGCGTTGGAGCAACCAGAACTGCATGACGGCGTCGATCACCTTGGGGACGAGGAGCTTCCCGGTTTGGCGTTGCTGGGGCAAGTATTCGGCGGAACATCGGCCGGATGCCGGCGGTGGCGTTCCTGATTTCTCCGCGATTGCAGCCAAGAACGCCTATCGTGATTCACTCGGCGGTGGCTGTTATATCGTTGCGACCAATGAGCCGATCAACTTCGGCAATTGGACGGATTTCTGGAGCGACACGGGGAGTGGTTTCCCTGCGTACACCAATCTCACTCAGTTTGGTGGCGTTAATCTCCCGGCCGGCTTCATGGGAGGCAAGTACGTGAAGACAGCCTTTATGCCGAACTCGATTCAAGGCGGTGGGGCTGGAACGAACTTGTTGACCGAAGCGGCCGACATTGCCTGCGAGAACTTCGAAGGGTTCTTCATGGCGAATGCCACTCCGGTCACTCCGCCGGCTGACTCGCACTGGGCTGGCGACTATTGGCACTTCCAGTACGACAGTGCTGGTGGAATGGGCACGAAATGCAGTGCCTTGGCGAGTGACACTGATGCGGAGAAGCTCCAGCAGCTTCGCTGCTATGCCGATGCCTATTGGGATCCTTCGCGGTACCTGACAGGTTGTAAGAGAGGTGTTGACTTCAACTTCAACGCCCAGAATCCTTGGGACTTCCTCCAGGAAAACGGTCCGACAAGGGCCAGTTCTCAGTTCATCTTTGAGATGTTCAACTACACCGCAAATGATGCCGGGAACTTCACGACCCAGGAGGTCTATACGCGTGGCTTCGAGACAAAAGACGCCGCGGGTATGTTCAAGTGGATCAACTGCCGAGTTCGGGAAAACCTCTCGATTTCCGTAACGGCCGTGAACGGCAACGCGAACAAGCTCTTGGCTGACTTTACGTCCGTCACCAGCTTGGTCGATACGTTCAACGGCGCCTGCGTCGCTGAAGCCGACAAGGGCCTGGATGGGCAGTTGCAAACAGGTACTCTGAAGATGATGTTTGTGTTGAACAAACAGCCGTAGTCTTCGTCTGAGTTCCTCCAGGAACTCAGATTCTATTTGAGACGCTTCAGCCGGGGAGACTTGGCTGGAGCGTTTTTTTTTTGTAAGCTGGTGCGAAAGAGGATCGAACATGCTGAAACAGTTCAAGCGCACTTGGGTTCTTGTGAGTGTGGTCGTTTTTGGAGTGGCTGCCGCGTGTGCAACGTGGTGGGTGGTCAAAAACAAGAACGATCAAGCCGCCTTGGCGGCGAAGGGAACCCAGCAGGGTGGAAGCCGGCTTTTCAGCCCGCGGAGCGTCCCTTTCACGCCCGTCCGCGGTTTGTCGCCGCAAGAGGCGCCCCTGATCGCGAAGGATTGCGAAAAGGGCAATCAGGAAGCCTGCGCGAGGCTGCAGGCGTTTACGATGGGATTTTCGAACTTCGCGGTCCAGCAGCAGAGCCAGAGTCGCAAAATGCTCGAGACTCTCTGCAAAAACAATAAACCGGACGCTTGCAAGGCTCTCGCTACGCTCAATCGCCAGGCAGGGCAGGGGAAGGCGCCGCCCGCCGCGAATTGATTCGTTATAAGAATTCCTTGAGCTCGCGAAAAACTTCCTGAACCGAAGAGGACGACAGTTTCGCGCTGCTTTGCCAGGTCTTGAGCTTGCGATCGACTTGAAGCAGGCGTGCGTTCCCCTCGCGGGTGACAGAGAGGAGTTTTCGTCTCGCATCGAGCGGGTCCTTGGCTACGACGATCAGGCCTTTTTTCTGTAGCCGCTTGATGCTTTGAGTAAGAGAACTCGCCTGGATTCCCAATAAGTCGGCGAGATCCAACGCCGAAATCGTGGGATGATCGACGAGGCATTTCAGAAGCGACCATTGAGTGAGGCTCATCCCCGTATCGCGTTCAAGCTTCTGGTTCACATGCTGAATCCTGATACCCAATTGAAGAATCGAAAGAAAGTGAGTGCTTTCAGACATGCTCGCTCACTCCTCCACGCCATGAAAACGCAAAATCAACCGAAGTAGCTCGTTGATCTCGGATTGCCGGCGCAAGTAGTACCTGGCCTGTGATTTCTTGCTCCTGCCGATCCTGACAGTCATGAGTCGGTTTTCGTTAATCGAAAAAACGTCCTCATCCGTGTGATCGTCGCCGATATAAAAGCCAAACCTCGCTTTTGAATGGACGATCACCCGGTTCAGTGCCAGGCCCTTATGGGGACCTCGGGCCGGAACGACGTTGAAAACAAGCTTTCCCGGAATGATTTTGGCGTGCTCGTCGATCGATTGCAGAATTTCGGTGATGTTCTCGCGCGCAAGTTTCTTTGCCCTCGAGTTTCGGTAATGAATCGCGAGGGAAAAGCCTTTGTCTTCGAGCATAATGCCCGGGTCGGGGTTTTCTTTGAGCCAGGGGTTCAGAACCGCCTTCCAGGCGTTACACATCTCATGGAGTTCGCGAATGGCGGAGGCTCCAGGAAGCCCTTCAAGGCCGTGATTGCCGACCAGGTATTTTGCTCCGGGAGGAATCCTGGGTTGAAGATCTCTGAGGCTACGGCCCGAAATGACGGCGGTCGGAACCGTCGCGCTGACCCTCTTGAACAGGGACTCGGTTTCGGAGGACATTTTCGCGGTATCAGGTTTTGCCACGATCGGCGCCAGTGTGCCGTCGAAGTCAAAGGCGTAGAGTGTTTCCGTGAAACAAAGTGATTCGAGTATTTGGATATTTGCGCGTGAAAAAAGATATTCCACGGTCATCGTTCCTTCGCGAAGTAGGCTAATCCGCTTTTTCGGATTTTGTCGAGAAATCGATTTTGCTGCCTGATTCGTGCGGCGTCAATGAGCATTCGTCCGGCCCATCTGAAAACGTTGAATTCCTGAAGAAGCCCTCGCATGCTCCGCATCCGGTCGCGTTGTTCCCGGTCAGGCATGTTCAGGGCGTCGGCCAGGGCGTGCGCGCACTGGTCGATATTATACGGGTTCACGATTACCGCTTCCGGGAGTTCCCGAGACGCTCCCGCGAATTGGCTCAGGATCAGGACGCCTTTTTCGTCATCACGCGCCGAAACGAACTCCTTCGCGACGAGGTTCATTCCGTCATGAAGGCTGCTGACAATGCAAACGTCCGCCGCCCGAAAGTATTCGAAGATCTGCTCTGGTCCGTGATGTTCGGCTTTGAGAATGATCGGTTGCCAGCTCGACGTCGCGAATCGCTGATTGATTCGCGTGACCAGCGCCCGGACGTCGTTTTCGAAATGTTGGTACTGCAGAATCGAGGAACGGGTGGGAGCCCCGATCTGAATGAACGTGAACTTCCCGATCCATTCCGGAAAAAGCTCGAAAAGCCTTTCAACCGTCACTAACCGTTCCAGGATGCCTTTCGTATAATCGAGCCGATCGACGCCGATTCCGAGTTTGCAGTCAGGTGTGACGTTATTGGATTGCCGCACCGAGGCTCGACATTCCGGTACGGGCTTTTGCCCTTTGAGCCAGCGCGAAGGCCACTCGATCGAGATCGGATAGGCATTGACGGCGGTGAACTTCTTATCCAGCGAGATCGTCGACGTCTCGCGGTCAATGCGGCATTCCATGAAGCGATCGACAGAGTCCAGAAAATTGTTGCAATGAAATCGCGTATGGAACCCGAGAATACTGCTCCCGAGCATTCCTTCCAGGATTTCCTCGCGCCAGGGGCAGATTCCGAAAGCTTCGGGGTTGGGCCATGGAATATGCCAGAATGAGATGATCGTGGCCTCGGGCAGTTTCTCCCGGATCATTCGGGGCAGGAGGGCAAAGTGGTAATCCTGGACCAGGACGACTGGGTCTTCGGTTTTCGCCTCGCTCACCACGGCATCCGCGAACTTGCGGTTCACCTCGACATATTGCTGCCAGTCGGCGGTCCGGAAGATGGGGCGAGTGTGCGCGATATGGCAGACCGGCCAGAGTCCCTCGTTCGCGAAGCCGTAGTAGTAACCTTGCTCTTGTTCCCGCGTGAGCCAGACGCGGCGAATTCGGTAGGCGGGGTTCTGAGGTGGCACCATGATGTGATCGTTCTGATCGACGACCTCTTTATCGGCGGTGCCACTGCCATGGGCGATCCACGTCCCGGAGCAGGCTCGCATAATCGGTTCAAGGGCGGTCACCAGGCCGCTCGCGGGCACCTGGACGACGACTTTCCCTTCTTTGTGGTTATGAATGTACGGCTCCCGATTGGAAACGATCAGAACTTCGTCCCCGGCGAGTTCGTTGTGAAGGAGCTCCTTCAAAGCTCGGGGCGTCCAGGTGGTATTCAGTTCATCGCGGATTTTTCTATCGCGCTCCAGGTCGCGTACGAGGGCGCGCACGTCCTTCAGAATCGGCTTGAGTTCGGGCGGGTGAGAAAATGGCCGTACCAGTCCCTCTCCTTTCAGCATGGCGCGTATCCCGGAGATCCAACCTTTCCAACTGAGCTGAGCGATGAAGACGGTCACCAGGGACACGACTGCGCCGAGTATGAGGAAAAGGTAAAAGATATACTGTTTTGTCAATTCGCTGCGTCTTTCGACGAAGCTCATGTCGTGAATGATGACGAGTTTGCCCGTGTCTGCTAGGCCCTCTTTGAGCGGTCGAAACGATACATGCACCGCGCCCTTTTTCAGTCCGACGACCTCGGGGGGCGAGGCGTCGTGACACTTGATAAAATCAGGGAAGGTCTGGGTCTGGTACAGCATTTTATTCTCACCGTCGCAGTAACCCAGGGCAAAAAGCCGCTCATCTTTTGTAAATCGCTCGAATAGCGTTTTGATTTTCGCGGCTTCCTTATTTTCGATCAATACCGCCAGAGGCTCCTGGATAGTCGTACTGATCAACTGCGCGCGGATATCGAGATCTCGGATGAACCACTTGTTGGTCAGCTCATCGGCGAGAGGAACGAGTCCGTAGGCCATGAGAGTCAAAATAGTGGCGAGAGGAACGATGAACCGCAGCGAAAGTCTCATTCGCCAAGCATAAATTACCTTGATACCATAGTAAAATATGTTCGATAAATCCTGGGGTCTTTTGCTTTCGCTTCTCGACCGGTTAATCAAACTCCTGTCCGGCTGCGCGGATCCGAGAAGTCATCTTCCCAAGGCGACGAGTGACCGCACCATGCGGGAGTACTTGGAACAGCAGGAACGCTATCGGAAGCATGGCCCTGTCTAGCCTGAACGCGCCAATACTTCCGGCTTCTAAAGGGCGGGGTACGAGCCGGCCGCCTTATTTCGTCTCAGGCGTGGAGCCTGTCTCGTTCTTTTGGTCCATGGGGCCGCCCATGGGACCACCCATCGGGCCGTGGCCGCGCATACCTCGGTGCATTTTCCCGTTCATTCGGCCCATGCGTCCCATTGCGGGGCATGCCGTCTTGTCCTTCCGGCAGGTTTCCATCATCTCTTTGCGGCAGTCCTGAACGGACTTGTCCGAGCGTAAGCAAGCGGCCATTTTTTCATGGTTTTTGGCCATTTTTTCGCGAACTTCCGCACTCGGAGGAGCCTCTTCTTTGGAAGGGGCGGGTTTATCCGCAGCGAAGGCGGGGCTGCTGAGTAATAAGGTTGCGAGAAGCAATTGTGTAAGAGCCATGGGATTCTCCTTTTTAGGTTCGGACTGTTTCCAGGTGTAGCATTGAACGCGAGTTGACATCAAGGCCGGCTGGCGTTAGCTATGTGCAAAAACATACCAATCATACTGAGGGGGATCAGTGGAAGACTCAAAGAATGCGGATTATCTTGAGAGATTCTATTTAAAATACGGTTTTGGAACGCGGTGCATTCATGCCGGCGAACACGTCGGGCAACCTCAGGCTGCGACGCATACCGGCGCGATCTATCAAACTTCGACCTTTGTTTTCAAGAATGCCGAAGAAGGCGCGGACATTTTTTCAGGTAAGAAGGACGGCTATTCCTATTCCCGAATGGGCAATCCAACGGTGAAACTGCTCGAAGCGAAAATGAATTCGCTCGAAGGCGCCGAAATCAAGAAGCTGAATCCGGATCTTCGCGTCTCTACTCAGGCGTTTTCGTCCGGCATGGGCGCGATTTCTTCCACGTTGATGGCCTTGGCGAGTCAAGGCGACACGATCATTCTTGGCGATGTTCTCTACGCCGCGACCGACCACCTCGCGTTCAACGTGCTGAACCGCTTCGGGATCAACTCGGTTACGGTGAATCCCGCGGATCTGGACGCTTTCGAAAGATGTTTGAAGCAGAACCCGAAAGCAAAAGCCTGCCTCATAGAAACGCCGACGAACCCTCTCTTATCGGTCTATGATATCAAGGCGATCTCGAAGCTCATTAAATCGATCAATCCGTCGATCAAGCTCGTCGTCGACAACACGTTTGCCACTCCTTATTTGCAGCGGCCGCTCGAACTCGGCGCGGACGTCGTCGTCCATTCGACGACTAAGTATATCTGCGGCCACGGAACGGTGGTGGGCGGATTGGTGACGACACATTCCGAAGAGGTCAAGACCTCGCTTTATACGGTTTTGAAGGACGTCGGTGCCAATCCGAGTCCTTTTGATACCTGGCTCGTGAACCTCGGGTTGAAGACTCTGCCGTTGAGAATGGAAAAGCACTGCGATAATGCGATGAAAATCGCACAGTATCTTGAACGGCACCCAAAAGTGAAGCAGGTCAATTACCCCGGCCTTGAAAGCAGTCCGTACTATGCGCTGGCGAAAAAGCAGATGAAGCGTCCTGGAGGGATGATCTCGTTTGAACTCAAGGGGGGACTGGATGCGGGTCGAAAGATGATGGATAGTATCCACCTGTTTTCGCTGGCCGTATCCCTGGGTTCCGTCGATTCATTGATTCAGCATCCGGCGTCGATGACCCATGCCTCTGTTCCGCGTGATAAGCGCGTGGCCAGCGGGATCACGGACGGCTTGGTTCGCATGTCCGTAGGCGTTGAGGATTGCGAGGATCTGTTGAGCGCCTTGGAAGACTGCCTCGGTAAATTATAAACGGGGCCTTCGTTTTCGCTGAGGTTGTCTGGCGCGTGTCCAGAGCTGCCCCCAGAGCTGTCCAATAAAGTGGAGCGCAATCCCGGCCGCAAAGCCGACGGTCAGGTTGCGCGAGACGACGCCGGTCACTGCCGTCACGAGGGCGACCGTTAGTGGAAACCAGTCCGCGAGCCAGTTCGGGGACCAGTCCGTGGGAATGATATCCCGGACGAGCGTGGCATGAAGAACGCCCACTGACATAAGAAGTACGCCCAGGATTCCGATCGGAAACGCGGAGATCACGTTCAGCGCCGATTCCCCGAACAGGAGCGCGGTCACAACGAGAAAAGCGCCGATGATGTACCCGGATCGCTCACTCCTCGCTCCAAACTTGGCGTGTGCGGTCAGGCCTCCCGAGCCATGGCACATCGGAACGCCGCCGAGAACTCCGGTCACGATATTCGCGATTCCCATGCTGAGCGGGATCGACTTTAGATTCAGGCGCGCCGCGCTTGCGCCATAAAGAGTCTTGGCGGTCGCCTCCGTCGCGACGATCGCATTGCCGAAGGTGAGCGCGATTTGCGGGATCACGAGCACCACAAAGCCCGTCCATAAATCAGCGGGTGAGGGGAGCGCGGGTACAAACGAAACGGGGCCGAAAGCGCTGACGTGTACCCGTTGAATTGAAAGGACCAGGCCGAGTACCAAAACGGGAATGAGTGGTGGAACGGCTTTTCGAAAAAAATAGGTGAACCCAAGGAGCGCCAAGGCCAGCAGCGCGACCTGAAGGTCGTCTGTGATCATTCCCCAGGAGGTGCGGATCAAAATCATTCCTAGCCCCAATTGAATGCCGCGAATCACCGAAGTCGGAAAGAGGGCACCTAGCTTGAAACTCCACCTGGTCAGGGCCAAGGTGATCAGGAGCGCTCCCATGACACAGCCCGCGGCGTGAATGGTTCCGACGCCGATCCCGGAGGCGATCGCGATGGCGGCCATCGCCTTGAGCGGCTGTACTGGCATGGTGATTCGAAAGTAGCAGGCCGAGCCGATGTAAAAGAGCCCTGCGGCGAGGAAGAGCGCAGTCGGGTTAAACCCGTTTTTGGCGATGAGCGGAATAGCCAGGGGGAACAGCACGCCAATATCCGCGAAGGCTCCCGACAAATCCCAGAGCCAGGCGGACAGCTTCCGCGTATTTGCCGGAATAGCCATTACACTCCGCATATTCATAGAGCATGATTGTACGATTTTGGCGCAATTCGCAAGCTGAACGGCGACACCTTTGCAGCTCTGTTTCGTAATCGAGCCATTGGAGGTTTGACATGAATAGAGCTTCAGCCGTGCTGCTTATTCTCTTTTCCTTGCTGCCAGCCGCTTGCGGTTCCGAGTCGAGCGAGCCGCGCCTCGCGGCCGTGGCGCCAAATGAATTTCCGAGACCAGGCGTTGATCCGGTCCAAACAGACGCGGGAGGTGTCCCGGTAAACGCCGCAACAGCGCAGCGCATTTTCAGCCGGGGAGGAAAGACATACGTTCCTGCGGATTTATCGCGCGTCGAGCTCGACCTTGTGATCGATAATTCAACCCAGGAAACGATTGGGACGGCACGAATCATCTTTACCGTTCCTCAAGAAGGCTATCCCTACCTCCTGCTCAATGCCCCGGTGATTTCGTCTTCGCTCGATGGGGCGACGATTTCGTCGACATTGGTTTCGGATTTCGAGGATCGAAATTCATTGCTTTCGCTGGATCAGGCAGCTTCACCGGGCCGCGAGCACATTCTCGAGATTTCCTATTCCCTGGGCACTGAAGAGGTGGGCTACCGGAGCGGGGGCGTCGGGCTGGTTACCGCGATGGCCGATATTTCCAGCGGGAACTTTTTTGAAGACTATGGACCCGCATCCTTCGAGGATGATCAATTCAAACTTACCTTGGACTTGAGTCTCAAAGGAGTGTCAAATCCACATCGGGTATTCACCAACGGCGCTCTCACCAATTTGGGTTCTTTCAGCTGGCGGATTGAATTTCCTGAGTATTACAATTCGTCTTCGTTCTATTTACATGTCACCGATAAGACGTTCACGATCCGCGAGTTGAGCTATCGCGGTCTGACAAAAACGATTCCGATCACGGTCTATTCGGAGGATTCTTCGGGCGCGGTCAGTGCCGCGGCGGAACTCCCGGGTCTGTTCGCGGAACTGGAACGAGATTACGGGCCGTTTCTTCACGACCGATTCGTTGCTTATATTTCCGGTTCCGGGGGAATGGAACATGCGGGAGCGACGATCACGAGCGTGTCCGCGCTTGGCCATGAGCTGCTCCATTCCTGGTTCGGGCGGGGAGTGATGCCGGTGGGGGGGCGCGCGGGGTGGATCGACGAGGCGGTGGCGAGCTGGCGGGATTACGATTATTTCAGGAGCCCCGTGCCCTCAAATCGGGTTTCGGTGAGGCTGGACAATGAATCCATTTTTGAGCGTTTCACGCCTTTCGCAGCCTACGCGAGCGGGCGATCCCTGATGAGCGAGCTCGATTCGATGTTTCTGTCGAGTACGGGGGGCATGAAGCCGCTTCTCGCGGGCTTCTTCGAGGCTTATCGAGGTCGGGTCATTGGAACCGCTGAATTGGAAGCCTACCTTGAGGCCGCAACAGGAACGGATCTCGGTCCCATTTTTCAGGAATACGTCTATGGATCGCAGGCGGCCGGAAAGTTGCCCGGAACGGAGGAGCCAGGTACCGAGGATCGTGGCAGGCATCCGCCCGCGTTGACTCAGGAGGACATCGAGGCGCTGAGGTGAAAACGCCCCGATTCGTACAGCAATAATTCCTCTTCCGCGCCGGCTTCTTCCTCAGGTCCGCTGATGTAGCACATGCTCCAAGGCGTATATGCGAACGGATTACAAAGGCTGAGGGTTATTTCCTCGGGCGTGACGGTAATGCGGGAGAGCCACTCCTGTATCGTCTGAGCCCGGTCGGGGTTGACCGTGGGATCAAGGACGAATATCTGCCCTTCCGCCGCAACGACCGGGGCAAGGTGATACCACCAGTTTGCGACTTGGTCGTCTTTTGAAACAGAAAGGGGGCCGAAAGCAAACAGCCTTGCCGGGCGGCGAAATCCAGCTTTTTCCAGCGCCTCCGAGGCAATCGCCGCGCGTGGCGAACACGCGTCTTCGATAAAATCCCACGGGATGCGACGAAAACCTGCTCCGTTGCGGATGATTTTATCATCGCGGATCATTCGAAAGCCCTGTTCAACGGCTGCTACAGTCTGCCATTCGGGAAGCAAGCCGGGTTTGAATTTCTCAAGAGGCTGGCCCATGTCCATTGCCGTCATTACGGAAGGATCAACGGACGAAGCGTTTCGGTTGGCGCCCCGGGAGCTATTGATCTTACCGGTCACTTCGCGATCGTAGACGCTGACAAACTCGAACTCGCCCTCCTCTTCAAAGGTGCGCGTGAACACTTCTCCCGGCTTGATACGGCCCGAATCCCACAAACCGATCGGAGAAGTGACGGAATGATTCTTTTTATCCATATTGACCCAAAGGATCTGTGTTCCGGGGCGAATGGAGACTTCGGTCCTGCCGGGCGCGATGATAATCGTGGTCGTGGACAGGGCCTCTTGATCGCGGGTCTGACTCGTCCCGTTGACGACGTGCGCGTCGTCAGCACAGCCTAAAATGCCGGAAATTAGAAGTAGAAGCAGTGTTCCTATTTTGCCGGGCAGCGCGCATTGCATACCGGACTTTCATCAATTTTCATACCGGCCGCCCGGGATTCTTATTCCGGACGGCTTATGGTACTTCTTTATCGGGCATGTCTTCGATTGAATATTTGATTTTGGGAGGCGCGATCCTCCTCTTTTTCAGCGTGATTGCGAGCAAGGCATCCGGGAAGCTCGGTATTCCCGCATTGTTGCTCTTTCTCGCGGTCGGCATGCTCGCCGGGTCTGACGGAATCGGAAAGATCTATTTTGACGACCCGTATCTCGCGGAGGGGCTTGGAACGGTTGCACTCGCGTTCATCCTGTTCTCCGGGGGGTTGAACACGGAATGGAGTGAGGTTCGTCCCGTAATCGGTAGCGGCATTCTTTTGTCCACGATCGGTGTGCTCGTAACGTGCATTCTGACCGGGGCGTTTGCGACTGTGGTGCTTCAGCTATCGCTTTTGGAAGGGCTCCTGCTGGGCGCGATCATGTCTTCGACGGATGCCGCCGCGGTTTTTTCTGTTTTGCGGTCCAAGAGAGTCAGTCTTAAAGGTGAGATCAAGCCACTCCTTGAACTGGAATCGGGCAGTAATGACCCGATGGCCGTGTTTCTCACCGTCGGGTTGCTGCTTTTACTGGGGCAGCAGGAAGTTTCAAAATTCAGCCTTATCCCGATGTTCTTTCAACAGATGATTCTCGGGACCTTGCTCGGATTTTTCTTGAGCAAGGGTATCAAGCGACTCTTGAACGGTATCAGGCTGGAGTATGACGGGCTTTACCCGGTTTTCACGATCTCATGCGTGCTCATTGTTTTCAGTCTGACGCAAGTACTCGGGGGTAATGGCTTCCTTGCGGTGTATGTCTCCGGGTTGATCTTGGGACGGGAGAACTTCGTCCATAAGAGAAGTCTGACCCTTTTTCATGACGGGCTTGCCTGGCTCATGCAGATATCGATGTTCCTGACGCTCGGCTTGCTCGTATTTCCGTCCAGGCTCCCGGCGGTAATGGTTCCCGGCTTGGCTATTTCCGCTTTCCTTATTTTCGTGGGGCGTCCCGCAGGCGTGTTTCTCACCCTGATCGGCTCACGATATCAGTTTCGAGAGAAACTCATGGTGTCCTGGGTCGGTCTTCGGGGTGCCGTGCCCATTATTCTCGCGACGTATCCTCTGCTTGCAGGAATCGCGAAAGCCGATACCATTTTCCACATCGTCTTTTTTATTGTTCTGACGTCAACACTTCTGCAAGGCACTTCTATTCCCTATGTCGCGAAATGGCTTGGCGTTGATGCCCCGCTGAAGGAGAAGTTCAGATATCCATTGCAATATGTTCCCGCGGCGGACGTCAAGAATGATCTCGTCGAACTTGAAATCGGCCCGAACTCACCCGTGATCGGCAAAACGATCATCGAAGTGGCGATCCCGAAGGACGCTCTCATCGTACTTCTGCAAAGGAAAGGCGATGTCTTCGTACCGCGCGGCGGGACCCGATTTGAAGCGAATGACACGATTCTGGTGCTATCGGAAAAGTCGGCACTGGAGCAGGTGAGAAGAATAGTGTCTGGTGGGAATTAGTTTTTTTGGCTCATCGGTTTGCATTTGCCAAAGTTGTATGTACGATGAATTGAGGGCAGCTTTGTCCCTTTCGAGGATGTCGTGCGATCTACTTTCAGCCTTTTCGGATCGATCATGTTTTTTTGTGCGGTTGTTTTGTTCAGCGCCCCCGTCTTCGCGGGAGCCTTTTACGGAAAAGTTACGGTGCTTAGCATCGGTTTGAAGCAGATGGAAATACAGATGGGCGCGATGAGGTGCTCTATTCGAAAGGGCACCCCGGGAGCAGAACGGATCTGGAAGAGTCTCTCAACAGCGGAGGCTCAGACCAGAGGGATAAAAATGGGGATTTCATCGCAAATTTTAAAGAACTGTCGCAACGCCTTAAGCGAGGGGAAGGTAAAATGACTCGAATACTTTTTATGGGTTTTGCTTTGGCTTTCTACGGATCAAATGCGTTCGCCTGCATCGGTGGCGTGGAAACCACGATCACGTCTTACGAAAGCACGCCGGATGGCTACAATCTTCTTTTGAGTCACGGCAAGAATAGTTTTGTCGTTCGAGGGTCGGACGGCGCTTTCATCATGCTGAACAACATTTTTGGCGGAAAAAGCGAAGATTATAACAGGGGAGCGAAGAAGGACGGGTTCATGCACGGGTGGAGCGAGGAAACCTGTAAACCCGGGAAGGCCCGGGAAAGCACGATTATTTTGAACGGCCCCGAAGCCGCGCTTTTTTCAGAATCCGTGGGAAAAATAAAAAAGGTTCTGACTGCGGAAGCGAATAAATCAGATTCAAAGCTTTTGACCGCCTCGGCCAAGCAACTGGGAGATATTGTCGATCGCCCGATCGAGCAGGCGAAATCGGGCGCGATTTCGTTCCCACTTTCCGAATGGTGCAAGCTCGGACAATGGCAAGGGAAGCTTCTTAAGATCGATGAAGAGCAGGTCTACGCATTCGAGTATGTTCCGGTCAAACAAGGAGAAAACTGGAAAGATGTCGGGTCGGACCCGAAGGTCAGGGGCTATCTTGTTCCGGACAGATCCGGTGTTGACAGTGGTTCTTCGCCGGAAATGAAAGCGTTTGAAGATGATTACGAAGCGATCGCAGAAAAAATGGCCTCTCCGCCTGATCAGGTCAGAACACGCGGCAGTTGTAATGCGAGCTTCGGAAAATTCGCGGTCATTCAGATTCCGAGAGGAGAGCCCGCCGAGAGCTCAGCAAGGCCCGCAAGGAACGCTGAGTCAGCCAAGTAAAGCTCGAGGATCTGATAACAACCCGAGTCACTGATGCCCTCTTGATTCTCCCAGTCGAGGCACAAGACACGCATTGCAGAGTTCTCTCTTGAGGACTCATATGACGAATAAATCGGAAAATAATTACATTCGGCGGTTTTCTGATCTTGGTTTGAACGACGTGTCGATTGTCGGCGGCAAAAACGCATCTTTGGGGGAGATGATCCGCGAACTGACGTCGAAAGGGATTCGTATTCCTGACGGGTTCGCCATAACAGCGGAGGCGTACTGGCATTTTTTGAAAATCGAGGGATTGGAACCAGCCATTCGCCGTGAACTTGGGCGGGGCGATCGCGAGCGCGGTTCGCGTATTCGACACCTTATGCTCGGAGCGCATCTTCCGGCGGATTTGTCGGAGCAAATTGTCGCTGGCTATCATGCGCTTTGCCAGGAAAGCGGGGCCGACGCGTTGGATGTTGCTGTTCGGAGCAGCGCGACAGCCGAAGATCTGCCGCAGGCCAGCTTTGCCGGACAGCAGGAGACCTATCTCAATGTGCAGGGGGCTTCTTCGCTCCTTGAGTCCTGTCGACGATGTTTCGCATCGTTGTTTACGGATCGTGCCCTGTCCTACCGTGAAGAGATGGGGTTTGATCACATGAAGGTGGGGCTTTCGGTTGGTGTACAGCGGATGATCCGCTCGGATCTTGCCTCGGCGGGTGTGATGTTTTCAATCGATACTGAAACGGGGTTTAAGAACGCCGTTCTCATTAATTCGTCCTATGGTCTTGGAGAAAACGTGGTTCAAGGTTCCGTGAACCCGGATGAATACATCGTTTTTAAGCCGACTCTAAAGGAAGGGTTCCGCCCAATTCTTCAGAAGCGATTGGGTACCAAGGAATTCAAGCTCGTCTATGACAACGGTGGAGCGAGAATGGTGAAGAATGTTCCTGTTCCCCAAGATGAGCGAAAGAAGTTCGCGAGTAGCGATGGAGAGATTCTGACGTTAGCGAAATGGGCTTTGTTGATTGAAGATCACTACAGCCATTTTCGAGGCCACTTCACGCCTATGGACATGGAATGGGCCAAAGATGGCAAAACAGGGGAACTCTTCATTTTACAGGCCCGCTCTGAAACGGTTCAATCAAGAAAGAATCTGGAAATGCTGGATTCCTTCAGTCTGAAAGCTAAAGGCGAAGTTCTCGTGACGGGCAGCAGTATTGGAGAAAAGATCGCACAAGGCGTCATTCGGGTGATTCGTTCAACTGAGCACCTGGAACTCCTTAAAGAGGGTGAAATCCTCGTTACCGATAAAACAGATCCCGACTGGGAGCCTGTCATGAAACGGGCCTCCGCTATCATCACCAATCGTGGCGGAAGAACCTGTCATGCCGCGATCGTCGCGCGAGAGCTTGGCATTCCCGCGATAGTTGGGACCGAGCGGGGAACAGAAATATTGAAAAACGGGATGCGTGTAACTGTTTCCTGTGCTGAAGGTGCGCAAGGATTTGTTTACCGCGGAAGTCTTCCCTTTGTGAGGAAGTCAGAGCAACTCTCAAATGATCGACGGCCGAATACCCGAATCATGATGAATGTGGCTGATCCAGGCGAGGCGTTTCGCTTGTCCATGATTCCGAATGACGGCGTTGGTTTGGCGCGCCTGGAATTCATTATCGGCAACACGATCGGAGTTCATCCAATGGCACTCCTTCGGTTTGATGAGTTGAGGGATACAGAAGCGAAAGCAAAAATTGAGGATCTTACGGCTCTTTACGCAAGTAAGCCTCAGTTTTTTATCGAAAAGCTTGCCGAAGGTGTCGGTATGATCGGGGCGGCCTTCCATCCGAAGGACGTCATCGTCCGGTTAAGTGACTTTAAGACGAATGAATACGCGCACCTGCTCGGCGGCACCCAGTTCGAACCCGCCGAAGAAAATCCGATGCTCGGTTTCAGGGGAGCGAGTCGCTATTACCATTCCCGATATCGCGAAGGTTTTGCGCTGGAGTGCATGGCCATAAAAAAGGTCCGGGATGATATGGGTTTGAGAAATATAAAGCTGATGATTCCATTTTGCCGAACGGTTGATGAGGGGCGGCGGGTAGTCGAAGAAATGAAGAAGTACGGGTTGAATCGCGGCAAAAACGGCTTGGAAATTTATGTCATGTGCGAGATTCCCAGCAATGTTCTTCTCGCTGAAAGTTTTGCGGAAATATTTGACGGGTTTTCAATAGGATCCAATGATCTCACTCAACTGATTTTGGGGGTGGATCGTGACTCAGAGGTTGTGGCGCCCATATTCGATGAACGAAATCAGGCTGTCCAATGGATGATCGGTCGAGTAATACGGGTGGCCAAGTCGAAAAAGAAAAAGATCGGCCTTTGTGGTCAAGCTCCCAGTGATTATCCGGAGTTTGCCAGGTTTCTTGTTCGTTGCGGCATCGACAGCATTTCCCTCAATCCCGACGCGGTAGTCAGGACTACGCAGATCGTACTTGACCAAGAAGGCGAAATCTCACCCGATGAACGTGTCGCATGAGAGGTTAATCGATTTATGGCCAGGGTTGATGCGCGAGCGAAAGCTTCATTCATTTTCGGTTTCTGACACCTTGAAGGCTCTCCATAGCCACTCAGAGGGTCTAAATCATGAGGAGGTTCGCCGGCGACAAGCAGAGTTTGGCTTCAATGTCATCAAGGCGGTGCGTAGGCTTGGTTTCATCCGTTTGCTCTTAGCGCAGTTCACACATTTTTTCGCAATCATATTGTGGTTGTCGGCTGCTCTCGCATTTTTTGCGGAGTGGCACCGTCCTCACGAGGGAATGTTCTAATCTGGCGATCGCCATTATCGCGGTGATCCTGGTGAACGGCGCGTTTTCGTTTTGGCAGGAGTTTCGGGCTGAACGGGCTTTGGAGGCGTTAAAGGGTCTCTTGCCTGAACAGGTGAGGTGTGTCCGTTCCGGAAATATGCTTCAGATTTCCGCGAGCGAACTGGTTCCTGGAGATATTCTCATTCTTCGCGAGGGCGACCGGGTGCCGGCGGATTGTCGAGTACTTAGTGCGAGTGGGTTCCTCGTTAGCATGGCATCGCTCACGGGAGAGTCATCGCCGCAGTTGCTCGTGGCTGATCCCGATCTCGAACAGACACCGTATCCTCATAATTTCGCCCCTTCGGGCACCACGGTGACTGCGGGGAACGCTCGCGTCGTGGTCACTGCAACGGGAATGCACACCGAATTCGGACGTGTCGCGCATTTGGCTCAAGCGACCGGTGATGCCATGTCGCCCCTCCAAAAGGAAATCGTCCGGTTGACGCGAAGAATCGCCATTCTCGCCACGCTGCTTGGGATTGTGTTTTTTACGATGGGACAGGGGAGTGGGTTGTCTATTTGGGTAAGCTTGGTTTTCGCGATCGGCATTATGGTCGCGAACGTTCCGGAGGTCGAGCTCTTCCTTTTCTCGAGGTGGTTCTTCTTTGTCATCAACTGACCGACGTCCGGGCGGGGGACCGTCACGAGCGGATGGGCGATCCCATGGAATTGGCCCTTCTGGAGCTCGCTCTTAAGAGTGGACTCTTCGAAAGCCGGTACCGAACTTTGGACAGGTTCTTGTTTGATCGTGAACGCCGGCGCGGGTCCGTTCTATGCCTCACTCGCGACGGGCCGCGGATCTACTGCAAAGGCGCTTCAGAATCGGTATTGCCGCTATGTGAGACGGTTTTGAACGTCGACCGGCTTGAAACTCCTTTAACCGAGGAGGAGAAACGCAAGATTGAGTATGAGGTCGAGAGCATGGCGCATGAAGGAATGCGAGTTCTCGCGTTCGCATTTCGTCCGGCTTGCGATTTGACCGAATCGAAGCATCTTTGGGAAAAGAACCTTGTCTTTTTAGGACTCGCCGCGATTCAGGACTCTCCTCGTCCGGAAGCACCCGAAGCGTTGAAGAAATGCAGCGCGTGGCTATGACTGGGGACGGGGTGAATGATGCGCCCGCACTTAGAGCGGCCGACGTGGGTATCGCGATGGGCGAAGGTGGTACCGAGGCAGCGCGAGAAGCTGCCGATCTTGTTCTTCTCGACGACAATTTCGCGACGATTGTAACCGCGATTGAGGAAGGTCGGGCAGTTTACGAAAATATGCGAAAGTTTCTCACGTATATTTTAACGTCAAATGTGCCCGAAATAGTTCCATATCTCGCATTTGTATTATTCAGAATTCCACTTCCGCTCACGATTCCGCAGATTCTCGCGATCGATGTTGGAACTGACTTGGTCCCGGCGCTAGGACTCGGGGCAGAAAGAGCAGACCCCGGGGTCATGAAGCGGCCGCCGAGAAATCGTGACGAGCGCTTATTGAACGCGAACATATTGGTTCGAAGTTACCTATACTTGGGTCTCTTCGAGGCTGCTGCCGGAATGACGGCCTATTTCTTCGTGTTGTCACAGGGGTCATGGTCATGGTCCCCGACAATCGTTGGAGTGTCGCAGGACGTTTGGGAGTACTCCCTGCTTCAGCGACAGGCCCAAACGGCTTGCCTATCGGCAATCGTGATAATGCAAACGGTTAACGTATTCATATGCAGGAATTCGAGAGATTCGTGGCAAGGGCGGAAGGGATTCGCGAATCGATTGATCATTATCGGGGTATCCATCGAATGGCTTCTTATTCTGGGAATCAATTACACATCGGTAGGGAACTCGATATTCGGAACGCGACCCATTGAGCTATCGGCTTGGCTCGTTATGCTGCCATTTGCCATGAGTATGCTCGGAATCGAAATATGGCGAAAACGATTTCATTAACGTCTGATCGAATTGCCTTGGGCGCGCCTTCGCCCGTTTTCGGCGAACTCTTTTTAGCGCTCCGGGTGCCGATTCCTGATCTCGGCGATAAGTGCGTCCACTTTTGAACGGTCCTGTCCGGCCCACTCGGCAGGGAAAAAATACTCACGACTTCCGATGCGGACGTAAAAGCCGGATTTCAGATGAATGTCATTGCTCGAGGGGTCATAGTCCTGCTCAAGGTCGGGGCTGCGGCGCGTTCCAGACGGACCCCGAAACGTGACCTTCACGTCCGGGTAGTCCTTGAGTTCGTCTTCCAAATAGAGTTCGAGCGCAACAAGTGCGGGGTTCATCATATCGGGAATATGCTGTACCACAATTGCTGACCGCAATCACGTGGCCAGGTAATCGGGTCTTTCTCTAATTCCTGTATTAAGCAAACAAGCTCGGCCTGCTTCTTCTCAGTTGACTTTACGATCTCAAGGATATTAATTATGAACATATGCCTAAAAACAGAGCGCGGGCAAGTGGTTTCCACAAAGGGGCCAAAACAGCAAAAGGAGGTAGTGTGAACATTTGTATTCCTATTGATTCGGATCAGGGGCTTTTGAGCCGAGTTTGCCAGCACTTTGGGTCTGCTCCCGCGTTTTTGATCCTGGACGCGGATTCTCTGCAATACACTACGATTATTAATACGAAACAACACCACGGTCACGGTGGCTGCCATCCGCTTGCAGTGCTCTCGGGTCAAAATATCCAGAGTCTTGTTGTTAGCGGAATCGGAATGGGGGCTCTTCAGAAATGCCAGGCGGCGAAAATTCGGGTTTACCGCAGCACCACGGGAACCGTTCAAGACATCGTCAAGGCGTTTAAATCCGGTACTCTTTCAGAGGTGTCTCTTGAAGATGCCTGTGCACACCATGGCGAAACTCACGGTCATTGCCAGGGTCACGGGCACTAGCAGCAGAACCATGGGACGCCCAAAAATTTGCAGACGGATCGGCGCGAAACCCGAAGTAACGCTATTTAAGCCGAGAGGTGTACCCGCATGCGAATTGGATATCGTAATGCTTGAGATGGACGAGCTGGAAGCGGTTAGGCTTGCGGATCTGAACGGGCTTTATCAAGAGGCCGCTGCCGAGAAGATGCATATTTCACGAACGACTTTTGGAAGAGTTCTCGGGAGCGCGCATCAGAAAATTGCGGACGCATTACTGCACGGCAAGGCTCTGGCTTTCAATACGGACAAGGAAAAAGAAAGCGCGCGAGCTATTTAAATCACCGTTTCAGTTACTGTCTTACGATGCGAATCGCGCTCACTTTCGCGTTGTCCCGGACCGATACGAAATCGATTTTCATCGTTCCATTCGTCACTGTAACGGTGAAGAACTGGTTGTATGCGGCGTTTCTTCCGGCCCTTGCGTAAATATCGAAGTTCGTCAGAACCGTTTTGCCATTGATCGCGACATTGAATAATCGTTGGCCCGCGGCCGAGAAGTAGATCTCCGCGAATTTCAGATTCACGCTATAAGTCCCGTTCGACATAGGAAAAGTGTACGAAAAATTCCCGTATCGCTCGCTCTGATAAACGGGGTCATTCGTGGTGCCGGTGATTGGAGACGTCGTGCGGGCAGTCGCGCCGCCGCTGAAGTTTCGGTCAGCGGAATAGTATACCCCTGAGCTATCCGTGTAGGCTGTGCCTCCAGCGACAACGGCAACCGAGGTCGGGGCTGGGGTTGGCGTGGGTGTCGGCGCGGGCGTCGCAATCGGAAGCGGCACGAGAGTCGTGGCTTTTACGATCCGGATTGCGCTTACTTTTGCGTTATCGCGGACCGAAATGAAATCGATTTTCACGCTTCCGTTCGTCACCGTGACCGGGAAAGTCTGGTCATAAGCGGCGTTTCGCCCGGCTCTCGCGTAAATATCGAAATTCGTAAGGACCGTCCTGCCATTGATTGCGACGTTGAAAAGTCGTTGGCCCGCGGCTGAGAAGTAGATCTCCGCGAATTTCAAATTGACGCTATAAGTCCCGTTCGACATCGGAAAAGTGTAGGAAAAATTCCCGTAACGCTCGCTCTGATAAAGCGGGTCATTCGTCGTCGCTATGATTGCCGAGGTCGTGCGGGCAGTCGCGCCGCCGCTGAAGTTGCGGTCAGCGGAATAATAGACACCTGAGCTATCCGTGTAGGCCGTGCCTCCCGCGACGATGGCAACCGATGTGGGGGCTGGCGTCGGGGTGGGCGTAGGCGTGGGAGTCGGAGTTGGCGTAGGCGTAGGCGTGGGAGTCGGAGTTGGCGTAGGCGTCGGTGTTGCGACTCTCGTGATCCGGATCGCACTCACCTTCGCGTTGTCTCGGACTGAGATGAAATCGATTTTCACGGTTCCGTTCGTCACCGTGACCGGAAACGTCTGGTCATAGGCGGCGTTTCGCCCGGCTCTCGCGTAAATATCGAAATTCGTAAGGACCGTCCTGCCATTGATCGCGACGTTGAAAAGTCGCTGACCTGCGGCTGAGAAGTAGATCTCCGCGAATTTCAAATTGACGCTATAAGTCCCGTTCGACATCGGAAAAGTATAGGAAAAATTCCCGTAACGCTCGCTCTGATAAAGCGGGTCATTCGTCGTCGCTATGATTGCCGAGGTCGTGCGGGCAGTCGCGCCGCCGCTGAAGTTGCGGTCAGCGGAATAATAGACACCTGAGC
>Ga0208245_1000664_pt1 | contig 26360 bp, 35 predicted proteins | sample RifOxyC1_FD_184035 | JGI IMG/M metagenome (GOLD analysis project Ga0208245, IMG submission 184035) | Soil microbial communities from Rifle, Colorado - Rifle Oxygen_injection C1 (SPAdes) | ecosystem: Environmental > Terrestrial > Deep subsurface > Rock core/Sediment | place: Rifle, Colorado... | reverse complement strand
ATCTCCTTTCCCGCTTTTTTGTATCTAAGCCTCATCCTGCCTCTTTCCATTGAAACCAAATCGCTTCTTTGAGAATATTCTATTAAGTCATTGATAAGAATCGTCGCATTTTTCCTTGCGTCATCATAATATCTTATACTATATCAAGTTACGAACAAGATAAATTATGGTTTATTTTCAGGTTTTTCTACGGCTGCCCATTGTCGCCTGGCGGTCGATCATTTGCTTAAACTTGGAAGCCTGAGTCATTATCTATTTGACCGCAACGGGGGCAACCCTCCTCCTCTTTTGCTGCCCGCGCCTCTTGGGCGACATGCATAAAAACCATGACCTCAGTGGCTAAGTCAAAAGCCTCAAGAAAAGCTCTGCTATACTGCTCTGGTCTGCAAGTTAACCAGTCATTAAACACATGGAAAGCACGAAGTCGTCTTTTTTCGAGTGGCATCTCTGTCAACTCTTTTATGCTCGGCCCGTACCGTTGAAGGTGTTCCCCAAACTTCATTTTCAGCTCCTTTTGGTAATTTGCTCTCAGATCGGCTGTCCAGGATTGCGCAGGATGCGATAGCTTTGGGCGAGTGATACATTGATACCTAGTCATTCGGGGTATTGTCCATTTTCGTCAGCAATTCTTTCGCTTGATTCTCTGATTAATCTGTTGTTGTGTTTTAATGCTGCAAGGAAAGAATAACCTTTGCCAACTTTTTGGAAGTATTGACATTTTCGACAACGCCATTTAATCCAAGGCTCACAACTGTAGCGGTATCGGCCATCAACATATTTACGGTCCTTATTGCACCAACCCATTATTCGTGTCCTCTTTTTCCAAGAATTTGCAAATGATATTCTAATACTTTTCTCATCGAATCGGGAAAACTATTCCCACCATAGCATAAACAGCATTGTTGAACAGTTTCATCGGTCAGCGGAAACGAAATTAGCTCGTGGAGAAAACTCCTTTTCGCATCGCCCCAGCATTCTTTCCATATATTATCAATACACGCCTCACATAGTTTGCAATATAACAATAGCGCTGGTTTTGAAAAACTGTCAAACTTTTCATCATTGGGAAGCTTGACGAGTACATTTAAAGGCTTGCCGCATTCTGCACAAAACAATTCAATTTTCATTACTTACCCCTCCGTCGCCCAGTTATAAGAGTACATCGGCTCGCCACGTTTCGCCAGGGTCAACGATCTCCGAGCGGTTGATATCCTTATCACCTACTCCACGCCAGCTTGGGAAAGTGCGGCGCGAGCTTGCTCTCGAAACTTTGCAGCGGTCAAGGCGTTGTACAGATAAGTGCCATCAATCCAGGCTTGGGCCAAATCTCTAATATCCCGCAACACCTCGACCATCTCCGGCACGGCGGCGATTAGGCGAGCTTGGCTGCGTTCCCAGACTTGGCTAATAACAATAGGGTGGCCCCCGCTTGTTATGCCTTCTATATTGACCATTGGAATCATTTTGTCATTGTTACGCTCTACAATGGTCCAAGGTGTGTATTTCGCTTTCATGTTATCTCCTTTTCGTGTTAGTAGCCGTCCTTGCATAACAATTTCATTTCACCAGCCAGGCGATTAATATCAGACCCATAAGTTGCGACCTGGTCCCATAATTTACGCGCATTTAGACCATATCGCTGTACATCCCAGGCTATGGTTTTTAGCTTTTCTATTTCACCTAATCGATAATTTAGGTTTTCCATAATCTCACTTTGATTCGACCGTTGGGTATTATCCATGTTATCCCTTTCGTTTTAGTAGTCTGTGCCAACTTGTAAATATCCAACAGTTTCCAGGATACCATTTGACTCGACCTCGCACTTCCCACCTTCGGCCATCAGGTCCTTGCGAGCCAAACTTACGACCTTACCATCTTCAGTCAAATGCTTATTTCTCATAGGCTGCCCATGAAATCTTTTACATTTATCAAACAATCAATACTCCAAGCCGTATTTTCAAAGGGAATAAAAACCCACTGTTTCCATAAGCCATAATAGGATATTTCTCCCAATAAATCCCCTGACCGATTATTGATTAAATCATAAACTGGTCGTGGACACTCCGGGCGGTTGTGTTTTTCTACGCGAAAATATCTATACCGTTTGCTTATACCCGCGAAAGTTGTCTTGTTTATCTTCAATTATTAGCTCCTTCAGGCCCGGTGATACAAGCCCTAATCTTCAGTCGGCAGCATAATCGTAATCACTGGCTCGGCATTGTCGCCTGGCCCGACAAGTAACTTGAAATCATAAATTATGGATGAGCCGGAAATACTGCCGTAAACTGGATAAATCACTGTTGATTCATCCAGTTTACGGCAGTATTTCCGGCTCATCCATAACATATCATGCAGAACACCGGCGAAATCGTTGCCGTGTCGCTTGTTAGCCACTGCCCGCTCCATAATGCCCCAAACAGCCGCCGTACACGCTATGGGATGTTTATAGTGCTGCTGGCACACTTCTAGCATTTTATCTTGCCCCAGGTCAACCAGGACTCCGTCTTCGATAGCCCATGCTCGGCTATAAGAGTAAATCGGCCCGCCAAATACTTTTACCGTTTCTGCTGTGTTCATGTTTTGATCTCCTATCCTAAAAGTGATGTTCGATACTGCCCGAATCATACTTGGTTGAAGCTATGATAGTAATTACACTCTGACTGATCCCGGGCAGCAGCAGCCGCAACAGGCTGAAACGCCGGGTTATTTTTATTGTTTTCACAGACTTCTCGGAACAGCCGCTCAGCAGCGTGAACGTGGTAAGGACACACAGCCAATCCGCCGGCTATCATGCCTGCGGGTAGTCGGCACCGTTTGCCAGTCTTCGTATCCATTGTGCATCGCTGGCCGATGCTTCTGTAATTGAGTTTCATGATTTGTACCTCGCTTTCTGATCTTGAATCATAATATATGTTATCGTCAATGTCAATTATAAATCTTGAGACAAAATGATATATATTTGATAGAGATTGACTAAGCATCGCCAAACAATAGACTTATGGCTAAAAAGAATCTTCAGAATTGTTGAAGGATAAATTTCTTGACTTCGTTCAGGATTCCCCTTATCATATTGATATGCAAGCTATCTTTCCGATCCCCTTATACAAAATATGCCAAACCTGCGCCAGTGCTATTCCTTCGGGACTATAGCTTGCATCCTGGCCGGGTTTGGCTTTATTGATTAGTAGAAAAATGCCTAAAAGATTATCGGCCCAAGTAAAAACCATAATCTGGCGTGCCGGACCGGATTTTGGCACACTAAAGCTAAAAAGTCTGTATGCACTATCAAAAGACGATCAGGCTGTAATATGGAGAAGAATTAAGCGATATGAGACTGGCAAAAAATATGTAGCTCGACATAGAGCCTTATATCGTCGGCATTTACCTGTTTTAGACAGGCGAGAGATATATGCCAGGGGTAAGGGAAAATGCTATTTATGCGGTCAGAAAGTCCTATGCGATAAATGGGAAATGGACCATGTCTGGCCATTGTCTAAAGGTGGAGAACATTCTTACCGAAATATAAGAGTCGCTTGCTCAAAATGTAATAAACACAAATGGACAAGAATCCCTGTTAATTTTCAGTTTGGTTTGTTTGATTAGCTGTCAAACCCCTTGCCAAACCTGTAACGCCCCGAAGAAAATATAAAAAGATGCTTGACACGCAGGATGAGACCACGTACCATGTCCGTTATGACTCGGATAACGGAATATCACCAATACCGAAAAATGCCAGGCCCGGACAGTCAAACATGCCTTAACCGTATGTCTGAGTCATCTGTTTCGGGCTTGGCCTGTTTTTAGGATCCGACTATGACCAATTCAACAACATACCTGCAAAAGCTGAAAGACCCGCGATGGCAGAAGAAAAGATTACAGGCGTCTGAAATTCAACGGTATTTGTTAGATATTTATCTGAAGGGAGGTAAAAATGCGAATTAGAAGCCTCCGTCCAGAGTTTTGGGCAGGGAAAAGAGTACGTCAACTGTCGCCGTGGGCACGACTTTTACTTTTAGGTCTCAATAATTACTGTGATGATGAGGGAAGGGGTGAATGGGATGAGGTACTCATCAGGAGCCTAATCTTCCCCAGTAACAAGGTAAAGATCGGTCTATTATTGACAGAACTGGTACGGGTAGGCTCTATCATAAAGTACGCCGTCAATGACACTTACTATCTAGCTATCCCCAATTGGAAAGATTTGCAATATATCCAGAAACCACGTCCCAGTAAATATCCTAATTACGATAGCAGTACGATAGACCTACCGGAATCCTACAATAGCAGTAAATCCCTTCTTTCTGTTAAAGGATTGGTTAAAGGAAAGGATAGTATAGTAATGGGGTCGGATTATGGTAATCCTCCTGTACCGACCTACTTAGTTTTCGATAGTTGCCAAGCTGTCAGACTAACACAGACCGACTATGACTGGCTGTTAGCAAAACATACTAAAATCGCCATAGACGAAATGATATTGGAGCTGGAGGACTATCTGCTACAGCATCCCAAAGAAGTTAAAACCAGAAACCATAAACTCACCATCAATAACTGGCTTACCAGGCGAATCCGGGAAGCCAAGGCTCTACCAACCAGGCTAACCGTCGAACAGGACGCAGCAGCAATAACCGAAAGACTCGAACAACGTGATAAACTCAAAAAGGCAGGGAAAATACTATGAATAAAGCAGATACAGGAAAGGTGATAGCTAGACTCAAGTCTTTATGGCCCCGCTGGACAGCCAATACCGATCAAGAGGCTATATGGGCTGATATTCTCTTGCCCTACGGCCTGGGAGCTGCCCTGGCTTGCGTAGAGCGTTTCTATAAGATCAAAGGTGGGCAAAGGATAGAACCGCCACTCCCGGACTTCCTAGACCTGCTCAAAGACTGGCAGACCGACAGCCCGCAACGCGGAATCCCGAAAAAACTCTCTTATATCTGCTTTATATGTGAGCGATTAGACGAAAATGGCAAAGGACATATTGGAGACATGGAAACCTATGAATGGCTGGCTAAGCTAAACGAAAACGGCGAATGGATGGTTCCGAGCCAGGATTACCTACACCGCCATTGCCAGGATTATACCCATAGACGAGGTGGACACTGGATAGCTTATGTCAGCCCAAACGACCTGGACGCCAAAAACAAGGCCCGGCAAATACTCCACGACGCTAAACTTTGCAATCCCCAAACCTGTTTTATCTGCCTACACAAAGCCGGAACCTGCAGGCAATTCTGTTACCAGTGCTATCTCGACAGAATCAAAAATGGATCGCCAGCCAGCATCAAAACAATCTTGGCCAAATGCGAACAAAAACGGGGGAAGGAACCTACGGAAGATAGGGGGGTTCTTGGTAGTATAATAACTCAAGGATTGCAAAAAACAGTAATCAATCAAGACGCTTTCAATCCTAATTCGCTGATGAAAGGCGACCTTATTCCCTTTTAGTATGGAAACGGAAAACGAAAAAACAAGTCAGGATGATTCAGCTAGAACTTATTGGAGAATAGCAAAACGTCTTTATCGCAGGCGAAAACGCGAAAAACAGCTAAAGACGTCTCAGGACGAGTTGCAATCTGAGCTAACAACGGCTAACAATGGGCAAATTATAGAAGGGAGAAAAGATGGTAGAAGCACGGTTTCTAGCGATATTACGCGTATTAGTGGTGTCGGCGTTGAGCCTTGTGATGTGGTGGGCGGCTTTCATGGTGCTGGGGGTTTTCGTCGGGATGTTTCTCGATCTGATGCGAGCAATCTCGAGACAATTTCCCGCCTGGATGCGTTAGATAATATAGGCAAGATAGAGTACGATACCTTCGTGCAGTCAACCCAGAGCCTACTCCCAGCGTGTAACCAACTAGCAACCATCGCCGACAGCCTGTACGCCTTCATCGACTCCAGACGGCTCGAAGCCCCAGCCCACAACAGCCAGCTTGTCCAGGCCACGACCATGTTGGCACAGCTCATCGCCAATCCAGCCATAAGCAAGCCCATCGAGTCTTGGATCGCCAGCTTGCAACGCACACATCGCGGCTGGATACCGCCACACACGCTCTGACTATGCCGCTACGTCTGCTCTTGGCTGGCGTAGTAGGGCCTAGCGGTGCCCTTGCGAGAGAAATAGGTGGCCCGTATGGGTATGTGTTTTTCAATCGCTGTAATGCAGTATTTTATGTAACCTATGGCGTGTCAGATAATAATAGCGACTTATGATTACCAGTAACCCTCGATATTGAGCTAATAATGGACAAATCAGATGCAAAAAAAACAAAAACTTCAAAACAAGAGATAATCAACAACGAACAACGTATATTCAAACGATTATGGGCTGACTTAGTACGCACACAAGATCACGCAGAATATGGCAAGCAGTTTCGATTACAGATTGGTCGCAAGATGACGATGTAGCCACTGCACAGGCCCTATAGACTGCCTATCTTACCCAAACCCTCCAGCTTACCAAATACTAAAGCATGCTTTCCCAGCCGAGGCCCCCCCCCACCCCCAGGTTTGCGGCCCCCGACTTGCATCATAGTACCCCCTCCGTGGAAATTTTGGGGGATTTTTGGGAAATAGATGTTTAGTAGTCTTAGCATTGGTACTACGATTGCTGTAGGCTGTCCAGGATTGCGTAGGATGAAACAATATTCTTGACAAGGCGGATGGGGACCACTTACCATAAAATAATCGTTTATAGGCCAAAATTAGGAGTTTTAGATGTTAAAAAGACGGGATGAATTTCCAGGTATAGATTTTACAATAGGCTTACCGAAATGTGTAATGTGCCATTCGTACATTTCGACATCCACTAAAATCCGTAGGCCAGGGCAGAAATACTGTTCGGACAAATGCCGAGGCGAGGCAGCCAGATTTCGCCGTAAAATTTCGCCTGCTAAAGAACCGGCATATTTATCTTTGCGATTTAACATACTTGCCAGAGACAATTTTACATGCCAATATTGCGGAAAAACACCTCAAGACGGAGCAAAACTCGTTGTTGACCATATAAATCCACAAAGCAATGGTGGTAAATCTATAGAAACCAACCTTGTAACGGCTTGCCAGGAATGTAACGGCGGCAAAAAAGACATTTTATTGACAGAAAGACAGTCTCGCAAGTTAAGATTAGGCAAATAACAAATTTTGGGGCATACTATATATTGTGTGTAGCATATATAGTGTAACAAAAGGCGTGAGGTAACATTTAGCGTTAGGGTTAATTTTTTTTTTGGATTTTTTATTTGACTTGGGAATTAGGAAGTGTATAACATGGGGGTAGATGGGGGATATGGTCAAAGTGGAGGTTCTGTAATGGCAAAGAATATTGGTTGTTTTGGGGTGATGATTGTTTTGATAATTTTGATGTCTGGGTGCGTTTATATGTCGAGCGAGTATTCTGACTTGCTGGACCGTACGGCGGCCTTGTCGCAAGAGACGGCCCTTAGAGCGACCCAAGGTACACTGAGCCAGCCAGAGATGGTCAACGCCTTGAATTTGCAGGCGGCGACATGGCAGCGGTTTCGTGATGCCAGGGACAGAAAGGAGTAATAAATGGCCTTGGTTAACAAACCCCTACGAGGTGAATACCAACTAGCGCCGCCTAAAAGGAGTAGGTGCAACGGATGTCTGCGTCAATTGGACGCTTATGTTTTCAAACCAGAAAAAGGCGGTTTATTTTGTGAACGGGATTGCGCCTACCTCGCCTACAAAAAGAGGAATTTGGCATGATGTTAGACGAGTTAAAAGGGAAACTACCTCCGGAGCTATCGAGTTGGGCTGTTACTTACGGGCCGGCGTTTCTGTCGATGACGGCCGAGGAACTTCAGGCTTGGCTTTCCAAGATCATTTCCGGGGATATTTATACGGCTTATACCGATGTTCTCAAAAAACTGCCAAATTCAGATTTACTGACGGAATGGGGAAAGATCAATTCAGAATGGCAGGCGGCGAATGTAGAGAACAAGGCCCAGAACGACTTGGGGAAAGCGGCGTTAATGGGCCTGATGAAGATACTCTTGACCATAGCTTTGGCGGCTGCTGGCGTGAGTCTTTAGTGGTTTTCTTAAACTCGCTTGGGAGGCTTTTAAGATGGACAACAAAGTTTTGATAGCTTGGGTCATTGGTTTGGTAACTCGCGGAATTGCCTGGGTTCTGGCTGCTAAACTGGGTATGGATTCTTTGGAAAGTCAAAGTTTGGCCGGTCAAGCCGCCAACGGCATAGGTGCGATTCTGTTGGTAGCTATCAGCGTTTATTCGTCAGTGAAGGGCCGGAAAACGCTGTTGGCCACCCCGCCTCCGAAATAGGTGCGAAATTGTATTTCTACTGGCAAAAAATAACTCCCCTGCAAATTGTCTCTGGTTTTTTTTTGGATGGCTGATAAGTTTCCTGTCTGTTTTGCTTATGGTTTTTCTTGAAAGTTGATAACCCAAGGGGCCAACGGAGCAATGTTCCCCAAGAAAATAAAGTCCCAGGCCCCAAGGGTTTTCTGAGAACCGAAAATGCCGGAGCTTAATCAAAGATGCAGCCTTGTCCTTGTCCGAACAAGCAAGCTAGTAGTTGTGGCTATCGAGAATGGCGCGGGCGAAATTGGTGGTGTCTGCGAAATAAACCTGAGTCCGCTTGTCCAGTGCTTGCTCCGGCAAATCAGAACCCGCAGGATAAACCTGATGATGCTAAAAGTCTCGGAGAATTAAAAGATGCCTCCTCTGAGTAAAATCCGCCATGAACGCTTCGCGCAATCCTACGTCAAGGATTTTAATGGCAAGCAGGCGGCTATCAGTGTTGGCTACAAACCTTCGGTGGCCGGCAAAAAAGCGAAGGAATTGCTGGCCCTTCCTCAAATCCAGGAACGGCTCGAAGAATTGAACAATGAACTCTTGGCTGAATTAGGAATCAACGCTAGGTACGTTCTTGGAAAATTAAAAGAGATGGCCGAATACGGTTTGGAAATCAAGGAATATAAAAGGCGAGATGGTTCAATTACCCTTTATCGCAAAGACCCTAAAACCGCCCATGCCGCCCTGGAACTTCTAGGCAAACACCTGAAAATGTGGACAGAAAAAGTAGAAAGCTCGATGACCATAACAACCCTTGCATCTGCCTTTAACTCGCTGGACGAAATAGATGCCGCTAGAAACCATAAGCCCGCAGAGCCTCTCTAAACGCCGGAAGATTTGGAGAGACAATCCTATCAGGTTCCTGACCGAAGCCTTGGACGTGGCCCCTGGCCATGTCTGGAGCAAAATGGCGGAGATCGCCGAAAGCGTTAGAGACAATCCACGCACCGCCGTCCGTGCGGGGCATAGCGTGTCAAAAACTTTTTGTGCTGCCAGGTTGGCTTTATGGTTTCTTTATTGCCATAATCCAGCCACGGTAATAACTACCAGTCCCACATTTCGTCAAGTAATCGAAATTCTCTGGCGTGAAATTCGTCAAGCACATTCCAACGCTAAAATACCACTGGGCGGACGAATCAGCCGGTGTAAATTAGACCTTCAGGACGAAATAGGCAAGAAATGGTACGCCCTGGGCTTCGCCGCCAAACCTGATACGGTTACGCTCGAAGCCACCGCCTTTCAAGGCTATCACAATGATTCCGTAATGGTTATTTTTGACGAGGCTGCCGGGATCATGCCCCAACTCTGGAAGGCCGCACAGCACCTCTTGACTTCTGGTTTTACCCGTTGGCTGGTTATAGGCAACCCCACCAGTCCGCAAGGAAACTTCGCCGAGTGCTTCCAGCCGGAAAGCGGGTGGAACCAAATAGCCATCGCCGTCAAAGATACCCCTAACTTTATTACCGGCCAGGAACTCATACCCGGCGTCGCTGGTCGCCAATATGAACAAGACCTCCGTGAAAAATATGGTGAAAATTCCAATGAATATCGCGTTCGCATCATGGGCGAACTGCCTGACTACGGCGAAAGCACCTACTTCGGCAAGGAAATGAACGCCATCATGCTCAATGGCCAGATAGGTTTCTATCCCTACGAACCTACAGCCAAAGTCTATACCTTCTGGGATATAGGCCATGTCCATACCGTCATCTGGTTCGTTCAGTTTGTCCGAGACCATATCCGCATTATCGACTTCTATTATGATTCCAAAGGACTGGGTTTACCCGAACATGCCGCTATGTTGCAACGCCAACCTTATGTCTATGCCCATCATTTCGCACCTTGGGATGTCAAAGGCCCTAATGCCAAAAACATACAAACCGGCAAATACCTAATTGATACCGCACATGAATTAGGCATAGATTTTCAAGTCAATGAAAAGTACGACTTGAAAGATTCCATCGCCGCCGTCAGAGATTTGCTCTACCTCTGCCAATTCCATCAGCCCAAGTGCGAAGAAGGCATCGAAGCTATGCGCAGTTTCAGACGGCAGATAAACAACAACCTCTCCACCACCGATAGGCCCATATATTTTGAACATCCCATCCGAGATTGGACGGAACATGTCAGTTCCGCTTTCAGAGTCCTAGCCATGACCTACCGCTATGAACTGCTGGTCAACAATGTCCGCATCGGCTATCCAGCCCCCTTGCGGGCCGTAGAGGATTATTCGCCGGCTGATAATTATAACCCCCTGACTTACAGTTTGACCAGGTATGGACCGGGCCATGCGGATATGCTTGAAGTCGGAAGGAAAAGAATATGAGATTCCGGAACAATGAGAAAGACAGAGAATACATAAAAGCTCTGGAATGTCAAAACGAGGTCTTGCGAAAGCAGCGTGATCAGGCAGAAAAAGACAAACATTGTTTGGAGGTAAAATTGAGAGAGGGTATTTTAATAGATGGTATTTTACGCGAAACCAGGATTATAAACCATAAAACAAACGAAATCGTGAAAACCATATACGAAATAGCAGGTGAGCAGGTATCAAAACGTGTGTTCGATGCAGGGACAAACCTGCTCAGGCCACCACCAGAGAGGAGGCAGTATAATGTTTGGCGGCGGTTCAAAACCTAGAGTGCCACCCCCGACCATGATACCGGCAGAAACCACCGGCGGTAAACTGGAAGAAATTATCCGCCGCAAGAGGGCGATGGCCAGAAGTGCCAGTCTAGTGAGCCGAGGATTGCTTTTTGAATCCCCGGCCCTGCTTAATCCTAAACTGTTTGGGAAATTGAAACTGGGAGAATAAATGCCGGAATCCGAAAACAATCTTTATAAACGGCTTTCAGCCAGATTCTCGGCCATGCAGGATGTCCGCAAACCTTGGGAAAATCTTCGCCGCGAAGTAATTCAACTTCTCCGCCCTGATTTGTCTTTATGGGACGATACGGAAATATCCGACCAAGGCAAAAAGCCCAATCTGACCGTTTTCAATGCCGCCCCCCAGGAAGCCCTGGAAAATTGGGCCGACGGTATGCAAGGACACCTGGTTTCTTCCAGTCTCGACTGGTTCATCTACCGCATGGGCAATAAGAAGCTGGACAAGAATGTTCAAGTCCGCAAATGGCTCCAGGGTGTGGAAGAAGTCATCTACGGCCTGATGAGAAACAGTAACTATTATTCCCATCTTGGACCTATCTTCCGTGATGCCGGCAGCATAGGCGACGCCCCAAGTTGGATAGAGGAAAATGCCCAAGGCAACGGTCTGGCTTGTTTTAATTTTCATCCCCGCGAAATTTATGTCGATGAAGACTCCGGCAGTAATGTGGACACCTTCTATCGGTATTACCCACTTAGTGCGCGTAATGCCGGCGAATCTTTCGATAAAGAATTACTCAGCGAACCTCTGCAAAAGGCCATAGAAAAAGACCCGCTGAAAAGATTCAAATTCATACACGTCTGCCATAAACGCTCCGACCGCATATTCGCCGGGATTACAGACTTGCCCGACCGAGAATGGATAAGTGTTTATATTCAGGAAGAAGTCCCGGAAGACAAGCAGAGACCTCTGCGGATCGCCGGTTACTTTTCCAAACCCTTTAGTTATTGGCGGTTTGCCAAAAGCCCCGGCAGTGTCTATGGCGTAGGCTTAGGTTGCTTTGCCTTGGTGGATATATTTGGCATAAACTCCATAACCGAAGTCATGCTCCGGGCTGGCCATCTCTCTGTAGAGCCGCCCATGTATGCCCATGCTGAAATGAGAGGCAAGGTACATATCGGTCCTGGCGGATTCACTTGGGGCCACAGGCCGGAACATAAACCGGAGCCTATCAATACCGACATCAAATACCCCTACGGGGCCGACCGCGAGGATCGGGCCGCCGCCGCCATCGACCGCTGGTTCAATGTTGATTTCTTCCTCATGCTGGCCAGAACGGAAAAAACTCTTACGGCTACGGAAGTCGTAGAGCGGGCCAATGAACGCGGTATCATGCTGGCCCCCAAGATAGGCAGGCTCAATAACGACCTGTTCAATGCCCACCACGACCGGATTTTCGACATCGCCCTGCGCAATAACTGGATTGACCAGCCGCCGGATATAGTCCTGGAACAGAGTAATGGACGCATAGAAGTCGAATATAACGGCCTACTGGAACGCGCCCAACGCCAGCAGCGTGAGATAAGACGCACGCAAGTAGTCATCGGCCAACTGGAACCGCTGTTTGCCGTGGCTCCCCAAGTATTGGATTATTTTGACTTTGATAAAACTGCCACCCGCATAGCCAGAGACGGTTCTTGGCCGGAAGAAGAAATCAAGAGTGATGAAGAAGTCGCCGGTATCAGGCAGCAGCGAATGATGGCTCAGCAAGCACAGATGCAGGCCCAAATGTTACAGGAAGCAGCTAAGACAATTCCTAGCATCCAGAAAAAAACCGACCCGACATCTCCACTGGCCGCCATGATAGGAGCAGGAAAGTAAAATGCCCGAACCGCAAGGACCATACGAAAAACAACAGGCCGCTCTAGCTATTTCAAACCGCTTTGAGCCGCCGAAGAAATTGGCGGCCTCTTACCGGGCCACTTTCAACAGCCATACGGGGCGCGAAGTCCTGGCGGATATGCTGGACCATTCCTCAGTCTTCGACCTGATACGCGAGGAAGGCGATATGCACCGACATAATCAGGCCATCGGCATATTGAATCTAATGGGAATCATCAAACGTTATCCTGACGGCAGGATTCAGAATATGCGACAAATAGTTGATAACCTTTTGAGAATAGAATAAAGGAGAAATCAATGGCTGACGAAGGAACCACAGGCTTGTTAGACGAGGCAAAGTTGAGCGAGGACCATTGGACCAACGATTACGATCTAGATGATGGCGCAATAAAGGTCTTGGGTCGTTATGAATCGCTCGAAGAAGCCCTCAAAGGCCATGTAAATCTTGAACAACTTCGAGGGCGGTCTATCAGTTTGCCGAAAGATGATGATTCGCCGGAGGAAAAAACGAAACAATATGATTCTATTTATACCAAACTTGGCAGGCCCGCGAAAGCTGAAGATTACAAGATTGAAAAACCGGCGGATCTGCCGGAGGGTATGGGTTGGGACGAAGAAGCCGTAAAACAATTCAAAGATGTGGCTCATCAAGCTCGCTGGAATCAAGAACAAATGGATGTTGCTGTAGGATTCTATAATAATTGGCAGACAAAGTTATTCAAGGCCAACCAAGAGACCCAAACTCAACTGAAAGCACAAGAGGAAGCAGCCCAAAAAGAAGCCGTAATCAAGGCCGGCAATGCTCTGAAAACGGAATGGGGTGCAAGTTTTGAGAAAAATATGGCCGGAGTAGTGAAAGCCTTTGAGGTTTATGGCACAGCGGCCTTGCGGGAACTTTTCAAGACCAAAGGCATTGACAACGATCCTGTCGTTTTGAAAGCGTTTTACGAAGTCTATAAGGAAAAAATAGCCGAAGACAATCTCATTCCGGGGGCAGGACCAGCGCCTACTGGCGAACCCGGAATGTTAGATTATCCAAGCATGAGACGGAAATAATAATCCTTTACATCGACAGAAAAAACAGGTATAATATGGGTAAGATAGGAGATGATTAATGCCTTCGGGTCTCATGAAATCATTGGCCAAGGAACATGGTTTAGATGTCAGCACCGTAGAGCGCTACTGGCGCGAATGTGAAAACTCAAAAGGAAAACGACGAGGAATGGGCAGCGTAGTAAATTGTGTCAAACGCCGATGTGTTTATAAGGAAAAACAGAAGAAAAATAAATAATTCCATCTGCCCCGCAAGGGAAACCAGATGAAATCATATCTACCGGACACTCCTAACGGACCCGGCTGCATGACCGACAGATAAAGGTCAGAGCTGAGCGAGCTATAAACGCAGGCAGGCCCAGACATCTGGACACCCTCCGCAAAAGTTAAATGAGTCGTTTTTCAACAACTTTTAGGAGTGTGTTAAATGTCAACTTTATATCCCAATTCACAACTGACTTTTCTGGAATTGTCTAAGTCTATTTTAGACAAAGGCATGATCGACATTGCCGAGGTGATGAACGCTAATCAGGGCCGAATCCTGGAGGATATTCCCTGGTACGAATGTAACCAGATATTGTCCGAAAAGGTGGCCCGCCGAGCTACCCTTCCGCATGGCACTTGGCGCAAAGTGAACAGTGGCGTGGCCAAGGAAGCGGCCAGCAAGCAGGTCGCGGTCGAACCTACGGCCTTGCTGGAAGCCCGCAGCGAGATTGACGAGGCTTTGGTTGATAATGCCCCCAATCCTGTTCAATTCCGGCGGAACGAAGATTTGGCCTTTGTCGAAGGTTTGTCCCAGGAATTTGCCAAAACCCTTATCTGGGGAACTACCGAAGGTTCGGCTGTCGTAGCCCCCGAAGAAATCGTAGGTCTGCAACAACGACTGGCTGCTCTCAGCCTGACGACCGTGGTTGACAATGGAGGCACTACTGCCAGCACTTTGACCTCGATTTATGTGGTCAACTGGGGCCGCAATACGGTTTATTGCATCTATCCTGCTGCCGCCGCCAAGCGTGGCAAACTTGGCTTGTCCACAGTAGATAAAGGTACAGAACCTTGTCTCGATGCTTCTGACAATAAGTTCTATGCCTATGTTACCCAGTTCAAGTGGTATGTCGGCTTGGCAGTCAAAGACGAACTGGCCATCGGACGAGTGCCCAATATCGACATAACCAGCGGGTCAGGCAAATACACCTTTGATGAGGACAAGTTGATTGAAGTGCTTAATCTTGGGCATTTTGAAGGCCCAGGAACCAGGATTTACATGAACAAAACCATTGCCACGCAAGGCCAGATCAGGCTCAAAGACAAGAGCAATGTCAACTGGTCAACCTCTGAAGGTCTTGGCGGTTTGCCCATCATGACCTTTAGCGGAGTGCCTTGCAGGAGGTTGGACAACAACATCATCCTCAATACTGAGGAAGTAGTGGCCTAGTACAAAAGTAACCCTTTTTATGGGAGATTTACCATGAGTTTGATTGATTCAAAATTGGAGTTTTCTGACAATCAGGATGTCAAGGCCAGTGCCATAAGCACTAATGTTCTTGACTTTGCGAACACCGCCTACAAAAACCTTGGATTTGTTTGGTGGAACATTCTGATAACGACCGCCGTGGTCGGCACTACAGCAGTTAGGGCAAGTTTGATAACTAAAGCCACGGAACCCAGCGCCAACGATGGCACTATTCTGGCGGAAATTTATATCCCTCAAGGAACCGCCATTGGGGCAGGTTTTAGTATTTGCGTTCCGCTACAACTCGTCCTTCGCTGGGTCGGCGTTTGGTATGAGGATGTCGGTACGGACATTAGTGCCGCCAATGTGGATTCTTGGTTGGGTATGGAACCCATCAATCCGCAGCGGAACTTCCAGAACGAGCCGTCTTAACTTAGTTGAACTTGGGGCAGGGAGATGTTGCCTTGCTTTCATCTCCCTACTCCATAACAGCAAAGAGTAAGTTATGACAAAGATATGTACTAAATGCAAAACAGAAAAACCTCTTTCTGAGTTTGGCAAAGACAATACAAGAAAAAGCGGGAGGACGTCTCATTGTAAACAATGCAAAGCTGCATACGAAAGAAACCGAGGTAAAAAACGCCCAAATCGTATTGATCACCGAAGGAATAGACGTCTTGGGATTGTTGAAAGAGATTATTTGGAAATGTTTAGAAAACAGAATGGGAAATGTGCCATTTGTGGAGTAAGTCATTTAGAATTGAGGAAAAGATTATGTATTGACCATGACCACAAAACAGGCAAAGTGCGAGGTCTTCTGTGTCTTAAATGCAATTGGGTCCTCGGCCATTGTTTAGATAGCACAGAAATACTCAGTAATGCTATTGGCTACCTAAGTAAACACAGAATGTATCAAAATAGCAATGAAGTGTTGAGTAATTTGAAGTAGTCTTTCTTTTTAGGAGTTTGAACATGAGTCTCAAAAAGTTTCTTTTCTGTGTGGTCATAGGACTAGGTATTGGGTGTTTAATAGCGCCCATATACGCAGCCATGACTACCTCTGTAAATGATGTGCAAAAACCCACCTCTTATTGGTGGAGCGGCAATGCCCAAAAGGATGTGGGCTTCAATTTCCTAAAAGAAGTCGAAACCTACCTCGAAGGCACGGCGGGCGTGCAGTGGTTCTATATCGCTCCGCGTTCGGCGGTCCCAAGTACAGTAGCCGAAGGCGTTATGTATTATGATAGCGACAATGATAATCTGTACGTCTATGCCAATGGCGCTTGGGTGGACCTGACTGCCGGTGCTTCCGGTATAACTGATTTGGATACGGCTTATGATGGTGGCATAACCATTACGGTAGATGCCGGTGCTGTGGCTTTGACGGCCACCAATGCGGCCAATAATGTCGTCTTAGCTCTTGACCAGCAGGATACGGCTGGTGCTGTGGCTCAGACTATTGTCAGTGCCGGAACTGGAGCTTTGCTTAGCTTCGACAGCAACGGCACGGGCGCAGATGTTCTCGGCTCAGATAGCACTTGGACGGTTACTAAGGCTGGTGTGGGCACATTTGTCAGTCTATCTCTGACCAACGGCGGCACAATCGCTAACGCCACAGATGGTTACTTTACCTTCACCGATGGCGGCGAAGATTTGAGCGTCTATCTTAACGCCAATACCGCTACCCTGAGTTCGACTTTAGGCGTCAACGCCTTGGCTATGGGTACGGTAGATGACCTGACGGGCGTAGGCAATATTACCTTCGATGCTGCGGCCTCTGGTATTACTTTAACCAGTACAGGTGCGGCCCAAGATTTGACTATCAGTGTTGCCGGGGCTTTTGATGCCAGTCTAGTAGTAAGTTCTACTGGAACTGGCGCGGACGCCTTGCAGGTTTCTACCTCCGCTGGTGGTATGGACCTAACCGTTGCTGGCGCTGTGGCTGGAGAAGATTTAGATTTGGCTTCTAACACTTCAATCACTGTTACTGCTGCCGAAGACATAGAAGATGCTATTGTCCTGAACGCTTCCGCTGGCGGCATTAATATCACAGCTGACGGCGCTGCTGCTTCAGATTTGGATTTGGCTTGCACCAACGGGTCTGTCAATATCACCGCCGGAGAATCGGTTGCCACTTCCATTGTCATTTCCTCTACTATAGGCGGAATTGACATTAGCGCTGCCGGAGCCGGTGCTGGTGAAGACATCGACATCGTGGCTACGGGCAGTTCGGTAAATATCACCTCTACAGAAGCCTCTGTGGACGATGGTATTGTTATCACTTCCGGTGCTGCTAGTGGCATACAGATTACTTCTTTAGCCGACATTGACATTACGACTACTGGTGAGGCTGGTGAAGATATTATTATTTCCAACTCTGGTGGCTCATTGGCTTTGCGGGCCACGGAAAACGATGCTGCGGCTATTGCCATTGATACCACGGGCGGTGGTGGAACCGGCGAAGCTATTACCATCAACAACGATCAAGGTACATCGGTTACGGAAGGCGCTGCCTCGGTAGCTATCCTGTCAACCGCCGGCGGTGTGGAATTGAGGTCAACAGCAAATTTAGCTAATGCCATCAATATCACCAATGACGGCGGCGCTACGGGTACTATCACCATCTATAACGACCAGGGAACCAGCACTACTGAAAAGGCAGCTTCTGTGCAATTACTCAGCGATGCCGGTAGTATTGAATTATGGTCCGGTTTGGATGCGGCGGATGCCATTAATATTATGGCTGATGGAAGTACGTCCTCCGGTATTACAATTTTCAACGATACCGGAACCGGAGCAGCCTCAATTTATCTGCTTACGGATCTTGGAGGCATTACCCTGACATCTTCCGCCGGGGCGGTAGCCATAAACGCTACCGGAGCAGCAGCAGGTGATTATACCGCGACCATCGGCGATGAGTATGTCCTCGATGTTGAAGGTGGCATATCTATCGACAGTGCTGAGGCTGCGGCCGATGCCATAGGATTGGTAGCCTCTGATGCAGCCGGCGGAATTACGCTCAATGCAGGCACGGCGGGTATCAGCTTATCCGGCGACAATCTGATAAATTTCGCCTATGCAGTAGCTGATTATACAGCAGACGAGTCTATAGAGGCCACACAAAGCGGCGCGGTAATCACCAATAACGGCGATGCCGGCGTAGCAATATTTACCTTGCCCGCAGCAGCTGCTGGTTTGGTATTTAGCTTCTGCGATGTGGAAGCTGGAGCTAATATCAACTTGGTTATCAAAGCCACAGGCGATGATACCATCAATGGCGGCGGGGCAGGGCAATACTATATGTGTGCCACTGATGCCGCCAAACAGTCCGTTACGCTGGTGGCGGTCAACGCTACCGAATGGATAGTGCTCTCCGAGGTTGGCACTTGGGTTAACGATGCGGATGGCGCCGAATAGTCTTTCGTTCTTTGGGCTGGAGCGAGGTTTTTTCTCCTTTCTCCTCGCTCTGGCCCGACCTATAGGAGTCTAATATGCAAACAATATGGAAATGGAAAGTCTGGCTGATCCCCTTGCTTATTTTGATGGTGGGTTTGCTATTTTGGCCTGCTCAGGCCGGTCCTTCAACTAAATTGAACGCTACCGATAATATGTCGGAGAATATCGGTTTTGTCAGTTATACCGATGACGCTGATTGGACCTCAGATAGTTCAGCGCACCTGCTTATGGGCGGCGTCTATGGGAGTAATACCGTAACCAGCGGCGATACCGGGCCTTTGATGATCGATACTTCTGGCAAGTTGCTGGTAGTCGATGCCAGTTCTACAACTATCGCTACGGCTATTAAAGCCGAAGATGCTGCTCACGTTTCTACTGATGCGGGCATAATGGCTCTGGCCGTCCGCGATGATACTCCCCCAACATCTACCGGAGCAGCAGGCGATTATGTGCCTTTGCTAACAAATGCCACTGGTGAACTTTATACCGTTGATACCGCCGGCAATGCTATCTTGACAACCATGGATGTCGATACGGGCAGCATAGACACCAAACTTGGGACGGTTGGCGGAGCAGCAGATGTCGATGGGGCCGTTACGGTTCAGTTGCGGTATATCGGTGAGGCCGTAGATAATCTTCCCGCCGCTGTGGGAAGTGCGGCTATGGCCGCTTCTATGCCAGTTACGATTGCTACAGACGATACGGTTCAGTTGCCCATAAGCAATGTCGCCAAAGGCGTAGCGGTGGCGGGAAGTGGACAGCTTCTGACTTGTACGCTGGCGGCCACAGACTATTCGGCAACAGTTGTGTCCTCAGCAGTCTATCGGGTAACTGCGGTAAATGGCATTATTTACTTGGGCGTAGCCGATGTGCAGGCCGCTGATTCGGCGGTGTTGTGGACCATCCCCGCAGGCGATACGCAGATAATTACCATCCCCAGTGGCACGGCGCTACACTATCGTTCCGATGCCGCCACCGTAACAGGAAGACTGGCAAGGATACAATAATGCCTAGACCATTCATACCTGATAGTTGTGTGGGCTTGTGGTTTCCCGGACGAGGACATCCTGAACAACGAAGGGGGACTGTTCTTGATCTATCCGGTCAGAACAATCACGGGACTATCTACGGCGTGCCGGCGTTATATTTTGATGGTGCAGGAGATATTGCCACTCCAGGCACATTATGGGACGCACTTTCGGGACGCAGATATGCTGTTTCGGCTGCTTGGATTTATGTCATTACGACAGGCGTGGAAGTAACGCGCACTATTTATGCTGAAAACTGGAATGGTTCGGCAGAACACCGATTTCAATTTCTAATAGATACTAGTGATAAGTTAAGAATCAGGCTCAAGGCCGGAGCTTCTGGCGATACTGATAGGGTTTCGGTAAGTACGAATGTTTTTCCTGAAACCGGCTGGCATAGCCTTTTAATTATGGTTGATCTGGGAGCAGCTAGTCCCTGGACTCCCGTTGCCAGCGTCTGGTTGGATGGTGCAGTTTTTGCAATGGGGGCTTTCAGTGGCAATGTTAGCCAGGGAACTTTTGCAGCCAACGTACCCACTACCCAGAGGTTCGGAGCCACGACTTGGGGTGATTATTATTTCAAAGGCTATCTGCAATGGCTGGGATTTGGCGGTGTAGATACACCCTTGGCTATTGTCGATGCCCAGAGATTCCACGATTTCCCTCAAGCCTGGTTAGCAGCTAGTGGACTGGATGCTTACTGGTTTTGCAAGGAAGATGTCAATGGAACGGTTGATAATGCCGAAGGCACGGCAGGCAGAGATTTGACGATGACGGGGGCGACTTGGAATTCTCTTATTACTGCGGCCAACGGCGGCGATGCCCGAAATGCAGCAGGAACGGCCAACAGCGGGGATAGTTTCAATTCAGGTTATAGATTCTTTGACGGCGTGGATGATTGCTTACAGGTGGCCAACGCTGCAAGTCTCATATTCGGAACCGCACCCTATCAGATTCACGTCTGGGCAAACATCCCTGTAGGTGTGGCGGCAGCATCGAATATCTGCGGAAAAGGATTAGGAGCAGCGGCAGAATGGTTTCTAACCTTTGCCGGAGGCGGACCAAATGTCGGAAAGCTGGAATTTGTGGCTGATAATAGTGCTATAGACATCATGGGAACAAGCGATGTCAGAGATGGAATTACTCATTTACTTTCTCTGCTGCGAAACGGCAATACGGTAAATCTCTATATTGACGGTGTGCAGGAAGCTACAGGAAGCGCGGCTCACGATCTGACTACTACCAAAGTATTGCAATTAATGGCTGCGGACGGTGCGAACCCGTGCCAGGGCCAATTATTCAAAGCGTTATTTGGGACTAAAAATGTTTCTATAGCCAATGCGGAAGCGGATATGTTGGCCCTGCGAGCACAAGGGCCTTTTAAGTAGGAGAAAATAAAGTGGCCGAATATAGCAACATAAATATCTACGTGCTTTTGAAAAGTGGAAGCACATATCCTATCGGTCTTACTCCTCCATCTTTAAGCGAGGGTGCTAATACCGGGATTCTTAAAGACGGGCGGGCCTGGTTTAAGAATTGCTTCCTCAAACCTTCAGAAATGAGAGATATAGTCCACGCCGAGGATGCAGGAAAGCTGCAACTAAAAACATCGGCGGAAATGCGGGCCATCTTGGATGCTCAGATAGTCGTAGAAAAACCATTATAACAGGGGCCTCAACTTAGGAGATGATACTATGCCGGAATGGATGCAATTTCTATACGGAATCGTCTTAGCCTTTCTGATTCCTTTCGCGGGATGGGTAGCTACCAGGACGCAGAAAAACTGGATGGAGATAACCAAAATGCAGGAACAAATGGTTTCTATGAACTATCAGACCGAGGAACGGAAAAATGCCAGGGACCGGATGTGCGCCGAAGAAAAAGTCAGAAGCGATATGGCCATAGAATCCTTATCCAGAATAGAACGCAATCTGGTCAGGATAGGCATAAAATTAGAACTGAACCTCGAAGGACCGTAATCCTAGAAGGAGTTTGTTATGGCCCTCTCGTCCACGGAAATATGTAACTTTGCACTTTCGCTCTTTGGCAGTTACCGCATCAGCGATATAGATGAGGCCACCGAAACGGCCAATCTCTGCAAACTATGGTATGAACAGGTGCGCGATGAAGTCCTGTGCGAAGCCGGCGTGGATTGGAAATTCGCCATTGCCCGTACGGAACTTACCCAAGTCGCTACCGATCCTGACTTCGGCTGGGATTACCAATATCAACTGCCGGACAATCTTTTGAAAATCTTGGCGGTAGTCCACGATGAATACGACCTGCCAGACGCCGAATGGCTACGGGAAGGCAGTTATATCCTGACCAACCAAGAAGATTGCCATATCCGTTATATTCAAAGCGTTGCCGATGTAACCAAGTATCCCCTCTTGCTGGTCAAGGCCATTTATACATTACTGGCCAGCGTCTTGGCCGGACGCATTGCGCAAAACGCTCAAAAATCCCTAGAGCTATTGCAGGAATACGAGGCAGTTCTCTCCAAAGCCAAGATGACCAATGCCGAAGAAACCTATATCCCGGATGAAAAGGGGAAACCTTACTGGCATCAAGGTATAGATACGAGAAATGGCAGAACGTACTTTAGAAACAGCTAAATGATTATCGATGTCAAGAACATAAAAATCCAACGTAGCCCGGACACGCTTCAGAACAATCTGTTCAACGATGCCCTCTTTACCCTTTACGATAATCTCGACAATAGCAAACAAGCTCAATTCCAGCTTTCAGGATTGACCGCCGCCGAAACGGTATCTATCCCTTTGGAATCGACAGGATACATAGATTTACCACTGGGGGAGATGTTCACCGAATATCAGTCGGGGGCTAATGTGGCGCTGGCAAGGTTGGTTGTTGCCAATAGTGGCACTGCGGTAGGTTTATTTCAATGGGGAACGGCCCTAAGTTCCTGGAAAACTTTAGCTTGGATTTATGCCGGGACTTCTTTAGGCGGATCAGGCGCGGCCAATAACCGTTGGCATTGCAATTTCCGCTTGCCCGGCGATTACAAACCAGGCTCCGATTTGACTCTGCATCTGTCTTCAACCTATGTGGTGGTGGATAACTCTACGGCAGCTACGGCAGCTACTATAGGCGTTACGGCACGTCGCAATATACCTTCTGCCGGGAAGGAAGGATTCGGCACTTGGGTAACTCCCGACACTTGGACTCCTAATACTACCTTGGTCATCGGCGGTGGTTCGGCCAATGTTCTGAGGCATACGGTCGGTTCCTGCGATTTCGATGCCAATACTTTTGGCATAACAGGCAGCTTGGCCGGTTTTCCATTAACCGCAGGCAATCTCGTTCAACTTGAATTTTCTTCTTCCATTGACAGTGGTGGAGCAACAAATCCAGACCACAATACAACCTTATATTTCGCCAATTTTTATATCACTTACACAAAGAGATTTTGGTTATAATGGCAAAACAAACTCTTATACAAAGCAACTTCAACTCAGGTTTGTGGTCCGGGAGGATGGCTGGCCGGGCAGACTTGGCCAAATACCAGAGCGCCTGCAAAACTTTGCAGAACTTTCTAGTCTGGCCTCAAGGTGGGGCTTTTAAAAGGCCAGGAAGCAAATACATCGCCGAAGTGCCCAACAGTGATAATATCACCCGCCTTATCCCTTTTCTATATTCTGATACCGATGCTTATATCTTGGAATTCAGCGATTTGCTGATACGGTTTTTCCGGACTGTAAGTGGTGTTTCAGGTCTTATTCTCGATGATGACGGAAGTACCGTAACCAACATAGTCAGCCCTTATCCTTCAGCAGACTTAGCCTTGCTGCAATTCGCTCAAACCGGGGACGTGATGTATAACACTCAGCCGGATTATCATCCTCGCCGATTGATCCGCACCGACCATAATAGTTGGGCCATAGAGGAAGTGAATTTTGTTTATGGGCCTTTTCTAAGCGAAAACGACACCGATACAACCATTTGGACCAGAACCTATGAGATTGATACTGTCAATGCTGGTGCTGGCGGTTCTTTTGTTATCTCCGGCGAAGGCGATTTGAGCAATTATATCGAGCCGGCCTCCATCATCAGGGTTTTCGGCGGAAGTGTCGCCGCCAATAAACGCAACTTCACAGTGGCCGATGTAGCTTATGTCGCCCCTGATTTCACTATAACTGTCATAGCTTCGGAGTCGGTAACTGCCGATGGAGCGCCTACCTGCAAAGTAAGGCCGGACCGCAGCAACGGTCGTCTCTTGAAGTTGCGCTCTTCCGCGCCTTTGTTCAATTCCGAGCATGTGGGGGCCTTATGGCAACTGAAATTTCCTCAATCTTCGCAGGCCGTCAACGGTTCATTCACCAGCGCCACCACCTCCAGCACCATTGAAGTAGCTTATAACCAGAAACTTGACCTTTATACGCATGGAACTTGGACAGGCACACTGGTATTGGAAGTATCCTATGATGGCGGGACGATGTGGGATACCATTTATCAGGTCTCTTATGTGGCCGATGGCAATGTAGAACTCCACGAATTGAACGATGTCGAGGATGCTATTTATCGCCTGAACATGACTGCCTATACATCAGGGACTTGTAAGTACAACTTGGTAACGCAATCTTTCAAAAAACCAGGCATAGTGGAAATTGAAACTGTTACAGACAGCAACAATGTCGAAGGCCGCGTAGTCGTAGATTTCGGGGATGGCAATTCTCTGACAACCTTATGGGCCGAAGGAGCTTGGAGCGATTATCGGGGTTATCCAGCGGCAGTTACTTTCTTTGAGCAAAGAATATGGTTTGGTGGAAGCAGTTACGAACCGGCCACACTTTGGGCCAGCAAATCATTACCTGGCGGCGATTACCATAACTTCCAAGCTGGTCCTAATGATGATGAGGCCATTGTCTTTACTATGGCCGAAGCCCAGCAAGACCCCATTAAATGGCTTACCGCTGGCAGCCGGCTTATTGTCGGCACAGCAGGCGGCGAATATACGCTGGGGGCCAGCAACGCCACAGAGCCAATTACCCCAACCAATGTCAATCATCCACAGCAGGCGGGCATACAAGGTTCGGCATCTCTAATGCCAGTCAAAACGGCAGTGGGCTATCTATTCGTTGAACGCGGCAGCCGCAAGGTCAATGAACTGGCCTATAACTGGGAAAAAGACCAACTTGTGGCGGTAGATATGACCCGCTTAGCCAATGAAATTACCGAAGGTGGTATAAAAGAAATAGCCTTCCAGAAACGACCGGAGCCTATCCTTTGGGGGATTACCAACGAAGGCAAGTTGATAAGCCTGATTTATCTGCGTGAAGAAGATGTAGTCTGTTGGGCTGAGCATGTTACTGCCGGGAATTATGAATCCGTAGCCGTTATTCCGGGCGATCCTGAAGATGAGGTATGGTTTGTAGTCAACAGGACTATTGATGGGGTCACCAAACGTTATGTCGAAAAACTAATGCCCTGGGACTGGGGCGATGATCAAGAAGATGCGTTTTTCGTGGATTGCGGATTGACCTATGACAGCACACCAACAACCACCATTACCGGTCTGAGCCATTTGGAAGGGGAAACAGTCGCTATTTTGGCCGATGGCGGAGCGCATCCCAGCAAGGTCGTATCTGGTGGGCAGATTACTTTAGACCGTTCTGCCTCAGTCGTTCAAGTCGGATTGCCTTATACTTCCATAGTCGAAACGATGAAAATGCCCTACGGAACATTGGCTTTGGGCTCTCCCAAACGCATCAGTCATATAGCGGCCATGTTCTACAAAACCGGCTATGCGCAATTTGGGCGAGATACCAGTCATCTGGAAGAAATCGAGTTCCGGGAAGGCCCGGACCTTATGGATACGGCTGTGCCTCTTTATACAGGCACAAAGGCTTTGAATTTCCCTGGTGGATTCGACACCGAAAGCACTTTGGTTATCAGTTCCGATAAACCCTTGCCTTTGGCTGTAACGGCCTTGGTATTACTTGCGGAGGTGGCCTGACATGAAAAGATTACTCCTAGTCTCTTTGTTCTGTCTTTTACTCTGGCCCCTGACTGCTGGGGCTACAGTCGCGGCTTACAGTAAAGATGGGCCGTTTGTGGGTAGTGGTGTGGTCGGCCAGACCTTCACTATTACTTTAGACTTTTTTGATACATCTGATTTGATAGTTACTACCCGCGTAACGGCTACGGGGGCCGAGGCTACGCTGACCGAGACCACCGACTATACTATTAGCGGGACCGGCTCCAGCCCATATACAGGGGGTACGGTTACGCTGGTGGGTTCTCTGGCCGCCACTTCTACCTTGACTATCAGCCGGTCAACCCCACAAACGCAAACCACCGATCTTGTAACGGGCGATACACTACCAGCCGAAACGCTGGAGGACCGCTACGATAAGCTGACTATGCAGATACAGGACTTGCAGGAGCAGATAAACCGATCTTTGCGTGTGCCTATTACTGACGGTTCAACAGTAGAGGCAGCCTGTGCCTTGGACGATGCCGTCAGCAGGGCTTCGTCTTATCTGACTTTCGATGCCAATGGCCT
>Ga0208245_1000663_pt1 | contig 26362 bp, 40 predicted proteins | sample RifOxyC1_FD_184035 | JGI IMG/M metagenome (GOLD analysis project Ga0208245, IMG submission 184035) | Soil microbial communities from Rifle, Colorado - Rifle Oxygen_injection C1 (SPAdes) | ecosystem: Environmental > Terrestrial > Deep subsurface > Rock core/Sediment | place: Rifle, Colorado... | reverse complement strand
CTGACGAACATACAAAAGAAGATTTAGAAGAAAGAATAAGATCAAAAAAATTAAATTTAATAAGAGGAGAATAAATTGGGTGTTTCAACAGTATCTGTAAAATACACTTTGTCAAATAATAAAGAAGCGTTTATTTCTACTACTGGAACTAAAGAAGAAATAGTCGAAGCTATAAGATTTTTTGAAAAAGAATTGAAATTGAAAGGAGAAAAATAAGAGAATGTTAAAAGGTTTGCAAAATATAAAAGCGCATTCAGAAGAAGTTCAAAAAGCTAAATCCGAGAAAGATAATTTAATAAAAGTACTTAGGATAAGTAGTGGTGATTCTGTTAAGCTTAGATTTTTAACTGATGGTGATGAAATTATTCAAGTACCATTTCATAATTATACAATAAACTTTCCCTCAGGAAAGAAATTCTCTAAAGATGTTTATTGTGTGGGTAGAGATTGTCCGATATGCAGTGGCGATAATTTCACTGAAGAAAACAAAGCTATCAGACAAAAAATACTAGCGTATATATTTGTCTATGAGATTGAACACAGACAAAAAAGGCCTGATACTGATTGGAAACTAGATTCTGCCACAAAGAAATATTTAGAGAAAGTAAATTTTCCAATGTTGCTTTTTACTGGAAAAGGTAATGGCGGATATATAGAAGGCCTATTTACTAGTTATTACGGTAAATATAAGACTCTAGTAGATAGAGACTATACTTGGGAACGCAAGGGTGACAGTATGAATGATACCACGTATGCTCTTATGCCAGATGATAAAACAAAAGCTTCTAGCATAGTCACTGAGTCTAAGAAGGGTTTAAAATCATTAGAAGACTTACTTACAATAATGTATTCTTCAGACGGTATACGGGGAAACACAAAATCTGATGAAAGTTCTCAGCAAATATTAGATTCACTAACTAAATCTAATGACAGTTTATTTTAAAAGTTAAAAAGTGTGGTCAGCTACTCTTTCCGATTGAGTTGCGGGGAAAGTAGAATTATACTCATATTGGTGCAAAAATTTAAAGAATGTATTTTCGTAGAGCATAACTTTAAAGAGTAAGTTAAATCGGATTTTTTAATTGCAAGAAATTGCCTAGCAGCCAATAATATAAAACATAAGAAAAGACGTAAAGAGGCTTAAAAATGGAGATAAAAAAATTAGACAAATCTTCATATAATCCGGGAAGCTTGGAAGCAATAGAAAGAGGTTGTACATGTCCTCAAATGGATAATAATTATGGAAAAGGTGTGGGGAACGGAAACTATTGGATGCTTGAAGATTGTCCTTTACATGGGAGTTTCTTAATTGATGACGTTCCCATAAAACTTAGAAAGAAGAAAAAACAAACAGTGACCGCGAGAATTGTCGATCCCGTGGGTTCTCTTTTCTCAGGGGAAATAAGAGAAACATTAAGTTTAGAAGAACGTGTGAAACTGTTAGAAGAAAGGGTTTTTGGCTTGGAAAAAATTATAGCAAACTCAAATAAACCACACGAACACCGTAGATTGAATAATATAATAGGAAGATAAAATTTGGGAACAAAATTAGAAAATCTACCAAATATAAATGTTATGAAGGAGTAAATATGGCGAAGGTAAGCGTAGATTTGGGATTAACTTTAAAATTACCAAAGGGTGATAATTTTGAATTTATACGACCCGCAGTGTCAGTGCAAGAAGTAGATGTTAGTAATGTAGACAAGGAACTTGAACTAGTAAGAAAAGCTTTACCAAAAGTTTGGGATGAAGCTTCGACACAACTGGAAACATTGTTAGAAAAGGAATTTACTGATTTAGACGTAGAGAAAAAGAAATCGCTAGTAGAAGTAGTAAAAGTGCTTAGAAATGAAGTAAAAATACTAAAAGAAGCTGTGTTAGCCATAGAAAAGAAAAGCAATAAATGAAGTTGAAAGTAGCTATTTTAGGATCTGGGCCCTCAGGTTTAATGGCTTATTGGGCATGTTTGAACAGGGGTGTATATCCTCAAATTATCTCTGATAATATTAAAGTGCCCATTGTAGAAGGATTTCATTATTTGCATGAATCATGTGGACTACCTTTAAAACCCAGCTCATTGCTTCACCAAATTATTCCGAATAATTGTGATTTAAAAGTTGCTAGTGAAAACTATAGTCAAAAAGTCTATGACAACACACAGATGAAGAACAATGTTCGATGTGGTTACCAGGAGATTTATAATCTTCGCGAAGCAATTAATTTTTTATATAATATAGCTAAAGGTCAAATGTTGAACTTAAGAATTACTAGTATTGCTGATGTTAACTCTTTATCTACCAAGTATGATTTAGTATTTTCAAGTATCCCATTTAATTTTTTCTTTCCTGGAAATTGCTGTTTTAGGATTAGTTTTATTAAACATTATCATGATCTTGCTAACCTTAATTTCTGTTTCTATGATACTTTGCCTGATAGTGTGTATCTTAGATTTGGCACAGTATTTAATAGTGCATTTATCGAAGCAAAAACACAAATTGATGCTGACTACAAAGCTACTATAAAAGTTACTACTACTAATGTCATTGGCGGAGGATTCAATGAGAATGTTATAAGAATAGGACGTTTTGGTGCATGGGATAAGAAAGAGAGAATTGATACTACTTATCATAAAGTTATAAAGGTGCTTGATGGAAGAACTGTATAATATACAAAAAAGATTTACTGATAAAATATTAGTTGATTATGGTGTAAAACATCCTATTACTTATGCTGATAAAGTTAGGCTCACAAAAGAATATATCTTGTCTTTACATAGTGAATGTGATGAAGTATTAGAACAACTAAATTGGAAAAGCCATAGAGCTGAAAATAAAGAGTTGAACATAGACAATGTTTACACAGAGCTTATAGATGTTCAGAAATATTTGTGGGGATTAATGTATATCTGGGGAATGGATGTAGAAGTAATATCAAAAATATTTACTTTGAAATCTTTGGAGGTAGAAAGAAGATGGATTCAAGATAAAGAACTTTCTAATAATAAGGATAATATTTGCTTAATTGATATCGATGGCGTATTAAACAATTATCCAGTATGCTTTTATGACTGGGTGCTATCTACATATAATAAAGAATATAGCGAATATATTAATAATCCTGTAGAATATGAACGCTATAAACATTTATATAGATCTAGCGACGCAAAATCTAAACTTCAAGTAATACCCTCATCTATTGAAGCATTAGATAAACTTAAACTTAAAAAGTATAAAATAATATTATTTACAAATAGGCCCTTTTCGAAATACTTTTTAATGTATTCTTATACATTACAATGGTTATCAGATAATAGTATTCCCTATGATTATTTGCTTTCATCAGAGAATCGAAAAATAATTGATTGCAAGGGGATAAATAATATAAAATTTATTATTGATGACAATAAAGATACTTGTAGTGATTTTAAGGCATTGGGAATAAAGGCGTATCAATTTGGAGTAGATATAAGGAATATTAAAGAAATTGAGGAATTGAAGTGAATAGCATAGGTGAATTAAGAAAAATAATGGGAACAAATCCCAAAGAAAACGTAGAACTTAAAACTGAATTCTATGAGGGTGTAAAAGGAATTTCAGTAAAACTAATGGATTATAACATTAACCCATATAAAGCGATGTATAATATGGCAACTTCAACATGGGGAAATACTATAGATAAATGGCATGAAACTTCTTTAGAAGGCAAATTCCAGGTAATAAAAGCAATATTAGAATTTAAAGCTTTGCCTAACGCAATGGAAGAACCCACATTTTGTTTTGCAATAGAAAAATGTTCTAGATCAGCGTTTGACCAAATAGCGAGAGCTAGAATAGGGGCAGTATTTTCGAGTCAGGGTTGGCGCGACAATGATCATTCTGACATAGGATTTAGAGTGCCACAGTCAATTTGGGATGATGCGCAATCTCTTGATAATTTTAAGATATCTTGCAATATGGCAAAAAAGGAATACCATAGATTAATTTCTGAGGGACAATCAAATTGGCAAGATGCAAGAGCTCTACTCCCTATTTCTGCTTGTCATAATTTTTCAATGTCTATGAATTATATGGCTTTAAGAAATTTTTGTAATAAAAGATTGAAAAATTGCGAACAAGCAGATACCGTAGCAGTGGCATGGTTAATTAGAGAAGAAGTGCATAAAGTATTTCCTTTATTGGGTAGTTATCTAAGACCCTCATGTGACTGGAAAAGAATCTGTGAATATCATCAGAATTATGCTTTATCAGAAGCTTTTGGTTGTCTATTTAGGAGTTGCGGTAGAAATAAAGATTTGAATCAAGATAATTATGCTTCTTTTAATTATTCTTGTTCTAATAAGGACACGATTGCAAAACAATTAGGAATTACAATTCCTAATGCTGACGAGTATCTTCCTATTAGTAATGTAGAGTATTTATCTAAAAATGATTTTGGATTATTCAATGCTGATTAAGACAAACAATGAATTTAACACACTATTAGAGGACATCAAATCGCAGCAATATATTGGATTTGATACTGAAACTACGGGATTATTTCCATTTTTAGGAGATAGGATTTGTGGTATTTCAATTTCATTTAAAGATAAGCGAGTATTTTATATACCCATTAAGAATATATATAATAGTCATGGGTTTTCTAACAATGCGGTCAAACTATTATATGACATGATCATTTCAAATAATGTTACTATTATTGGGCATAATCTAAAATTTGATCTCGAGATGTTATATTTTGAAAACATTGATATTTTTAAATTTAAGATATATGACACTTTAATACTTGCGCGTCTTTGTTTAAAAGAGAAATTTAGATATGGACTAAAAGAAATTGCTAGTGAATTGATTGACGAATCAGCGAAAAGCTCAGAAGACATACTTAAAAAATTGATGCGCAAGAGTAAAATTAAGTCATATGCACAAGTTCCAATAGATGATATGGTTACATATGCATCAAATGACGCATTATATACGCTAGAACTATTTAAACTTTTTCAAAAACAAATAGTTGATGAGAACTTACAAGCTATTTGTGAAATAGAACATAGATTATTATTTACATTAATACAAATGGAATTATCGGGCGTAAAAATTGATAGAGAGTATGTTACTAAATGTCAAGTAATAGAAACAAAGAAATTAGATTTATTACAGAAAGAGATTTTTTCTTTTGCAAGAACTGAATTTAATATATTGAGCAATAAGCAGTTAAATGAAGTGATGCAGAGTTTAAAGTTCACTTCGCCTGTAATGGGAAAAAATTCATTTTCATGGAGTGAAGAAGTTTTAGCGCAATTACAGCATCCATTTGCTGATGCAATTTTGCGTTATCGCACACGTGCTAAACTTTTATCTACATACATTGAGCCATTTCTTAATTATACAAGTGACACTAACGAATTTATTCATTGTAATTTTAGACAGTATGGAACTAGAACAGGGCGTCTTTCTTGTGTTGAACCAAACTTACAAAATATTCCTAGAATAGAAGAATTTCCCACTAGGAACGTTTCATTAATTACTAGTAGCGATAATATTAACAAGATGATAGATGAAAATGATATTAGCAGTATTCGTTCTGCGTTTATTCCATCAATAGGGAAATTATTTTTCTTTGATTATAGTCAAATGGAGTTACGAGTTGCAGCTGATTATGCAAATGAAGACGTGATGATTGATGCATTTAATAAAGATATTGACGTACATAGCGCTATTGCACATGAGTTATTTAAGATGCCCGAAGACAAAGATTCAGCAGAATATAAGTATTTGCGTGATACAACTAAAAAAATAGATTTCGGTATATTATATGGTATTGGCCCGAAATTATTATCTACACAAATAAACAAAACGTATGATGAAGCTAAAGCGTACTTAAATAAATTTTTTAAGCGCTTTAAGAGTTTAAAACAATTTATTGATAAAGTTGCAAAAACAGTTGAAACTAGAGGTTATATTTTTAATAAATTTGGTCGAAGATATCGAATTGATGCAGAACGTTCATATACGGGGATTAACTATTTAGTGCAAGGATCTTGCGCAGATATATTAAAATCTGCAATGGTGAAAATTGCAGACTATTTAAAAGATAAGAAAACAAGAATGATTCTATCAATTCATGATGAGCTAGCATTTGATGTTGCAAACGATGAATATTTCGAGGTTATTCCTAAAATAAAAGAAATAATGGAATTCTCTAGTGTACTTAACCGTGTGCCATTAAAAGTTGAAGTTGCGTATTCATCATTTAGTTGGGGTAAAAAAGCTGAATTTAATATTGACTTATATAATTTACATTGTCAACAATATAGTTGTTCAAACTGCAAATTATGCGAACTAAGTGTGAATATAGCAAATTCTCAATTGGGTCATGGGAAATTAATTGGCTATGGTTTTGGAAAAGTCTTCTTTGTTGCGCAAAATCCATCTTATTATCGGCATAAAAATATTATCACGCCCATTGATGACGTGGGTATCAGTCGCCAATTCATGAACATGCTATTTTCATTGGGTTTTAAGTCAAAATATTACTATACAAATTTAGTTAAGTGCAGCACTAAAGATAATATTGTTCCTGATATTGAAACTATTAATGTTTGTGCAAATAATTGGCTACAAAAAGAACTTAAAATCGTACAACCTAAATTAATTGTTGCAATGGGAAAGCTATCAATAGATTTTTTCAATGGTAAATTAGGCGAATTTACTCACTATAATGATTGTGATGTATATTCGATATATCATCCGTCGTATATTGCGCGAAACAATAATTTAAAGAAAGAATACATTGAGGAGTTAGAAAAAATTATAGGAGTTGCAAAATAAAAATATTGATTTTCGAGGGACTTGATTGCTCTGGAAAAAGTCCTGTGATTACTAGAATTCGAGAACTTCTGGGTAAATATAATTTTCATGATTTAGTAATTGATAGATTCATATGTTCATTGTATGTCTTTGATACATTTTTTAAGCGCGTGACACCAGAAAGAATGCGTGAAATTAAAGAAATGCAAGATAATTTTTCAAAATTGCCAATAGTAACAATTTTTCTAGATATTTCTCCTGAAATAGCATTTAAGCGTTGTCAAGTTAAGGAGACTTTTTTTAATTATTCAATTACAGATTTGACACAAATGCGCAACATATATTTTAAAGCATTTACAGAACTGGGTGTGCAAAATATCTTACATATAGATGCGAATAATAAAGATATTGACACTATCGCAAAAGAGATATTGGAGAAAATTAAATGACAACTGTACTAGTTACGGGCGAAGATGGAATGTTAGCTAGAGAAGTCATAGCACAATTATCTCGAAATACACAGTATATACTACTAAACCAGTACATTCTTGAGCAACATAAAACATTTAAAACACAATACAATGAATATCCTGAACTTGATATACGCGATAATGAATTAGTGCAACATTATTTTACCAAATTAAAACCTGATATTGTCACAAATACAGCTGCAATAGTAAATACAGATAAATGTGATGACGACAGAAACTTAAGTTTTTCTTGCAATGTTGTTGGTTCGCACAATATAATAAGCGCTTGTAAAAAATATCATACATTTCTAATTCATTTTGAAACAACTGCGATGCTTGATTGTCATCCAACTATAAAATTATATACTGAGACATCACAAATAAATCCTAAAACTTATTATAGTTTAACTAAGTACTTATCTCATTTAGATTTATTGGGATATTTTAGATTAGATGATGTTTTACTGTTGCGTATATGCTTTGTATATGGTGCGCAAAGGGATACTAGTAGTAATATTTCAAAGATAATACATGCATCAGCGAATAGGGAAAAATGTGTAACACTAAATATTTCTAGTGAATACAAAAAAGACTATTTATATATTAGTGATTTTGGGACAGCATTTATGAAATTACTAGAAAACAATTCGCGAGGAATTTATAACATTAGTTATGGTAATGCAATTAAATATTCAGAGATAATAAATTTATTGTTAAATAAATTAGAACATAAGCCGATTGTGATATACAATGAATTATCTGAGTATTTATATGACCATGTCTTAGCTAATATAAAACTAAAATCACTTGGCTGGAGACCAAGAATAACTTTGGATAAAGGATTATCACTAGCGATAAATAATATATTAAAATGAAACAAACTTTTAAGAAACAAACTTTTAATGCAAACATTTTTGAAATTATTCGTGTACTTTCTAAAAGAAGCACTTGTCTTAGACGCCAAATTAGTTCAGTAATAACAAAAGAAAATAACATTATTTCTACGGGCTATAACGGCGCACCAAGTGGCTGTGTTCACTGTGTTGTTGTGGGTTGTCTAAGACAAAAACTAAATATTCCTTCGGGTGAACGTATGGAACTTTGTAGAGCAGGTCACGCTGAAGTGAATGCAATTGTGCAAGCAGCGAAACATGGTATATCTACGAATGGCGCAAGTATTTATACTCAATCTATTCCCTGCGGATATTGCGCAAAAGCTATTATAAATTCTGGAATAACTGATGTATACTATTTAAAAGATGATTATCCAGATAAATTAGGAATTCAACTTATTGAAGAAAGCGGAAAGGTAACATTGCATCAAATAGTTCTAAAAGAAAAACTTAAAGAAGATTTTGAATATAGGTTGCCATAAATGTATTATCTGGGAAGTAAAGAGAAATATTCAAAAATAATTAGTACTTTAAAAGATAAAACGAAGAATAGACATTTTTTGTATTGGAATAAGTTATAATGAGGATATATGAAGTCAAATTATATTTGTACAAATGTAGCATGCACAATTTGTGGTAGTAGATCAATAACGTCAGCACATAATTGTCAAGATGCTAAATTATTAGCATTGAATAGTTTCTCTAGAGATGTTGCTAATTGGAGAGAGAAAAAGGGCTTCATAACCTCTTGGGATAATATGCTAGAAAAATTATGCTTAGTTCACTCAGAAGTTTCTGAAGCTGCTGAAGCATATAGAAAAGATGAAAAAATTGCATTTAATGTTGAAATGGCTGATATTTTTATAAGGTTAATGGATATTTGTGGTACTCTAGGCATAGATATCGAAAGTGAAATAATAAACAAAATGCAATATAATAGAACAAGACCATTTAAACACGGAAAAACTAAGGGTGATGTAGTTAATGGAAAAAATCATTAATTATTATATAATATATCAGGGGGAATAAATTGGATAGTTATACTAGTTATAGTAGCATTGAACTAAAACAAGAGCCTATTTTTCTTAGATGTAAAATATGTGGTGAAGATAAGATACCCTGGCGAACTTATCAATTAGGATGCCCACCAGAATTTTGTAATGACTACAGAAAAGAAAATTCGTTAAGCAGTACAATTGATTACTCAAAGCAGAGAGCTTAGAATGGTTGAAATAAAAAGTTTATTAAGTAACGCGAATGATTCATTTAAAGGAAAGATTTTTATCGGTGATGATCCAGATTTAAAGATAAAAAAGATTTCTTCTGGAATAAAGATATTAGATGATATTCTGGGTGGTGGTGTTCCAAGAGGTCGGAGTATAGTTATAAGTGGCGAGTTTAGCACAGGTAAAACTTTTCTTACACAAAAGTTTATTGAAACGTCACAAAAAGATGGACTGTCTTGTGTTTTTATTGATGCTGAAAAAGCTGTTGATCCAGAGTGGTTTAAGATGACCGGAATTGATTTGAATAAATTAATTGTTGCAAGGCCGAACACTGGTGAAGAAGGGATAGATATGATAATACATTTTTTAAAAGAGAATGTTGATTTAATTGTATTAGATAGTCTTGCAGCTTTAGTTCCATCTAGTGAAATAAACGAAAATATGGAACAACAATTTATTGGACTTCAATCTAGATTAATAAATAAGGGTTTTAGAAAAATACTTGCAGAAAATAATAACACTGTCTTTATTGCGATTAATCAATTAAGAGAATCTATTGGAAAACTTGGAATTTTTAAATCTATGCCTGGTGGAAAAGGGCAATACTTTTTTTCTAGTATTATCTTAGAAGTTAGCAGAAAAGAGTGGATAAAAAATAAAGAAGACCAGAAAGTGGGTTTTATTATTCGATGTTTAACTTCTAAAAATAAGTTAGCTTCTCCATTTCAAACTGCAGAGATTCCATTTAATTTTATAACTGGTCAAGTAGACTACGCTTTCATACTATTTGAAGTGGCTTTAGAAATGAATTTGATTACAAAACAAAGGAATACTTATATGTATGGGGAAGTTAAATTAGGTGTTGGAAAAGACAATTCTATTTGTACTATACAACAAGACGATAAATTAATGTCTGAGCTAAGAAAAAAAGTGAATATAAAATAAAAATAATTGGAAACTTTGTTTATAATAACAGTTCTTTTATTAATAGTACTATTTGTAACGTATGTTCAGCAGCGTTGAGCATGAAATGTATAAATGGTTAGATGATTGGGTTCATTCGTGTAATTCATATTTAATACCTTCTAAAGAATTACAAGAAAAAATGAAAGTATATAGACCAAATAAACCTGTAATTTTATATAGGGCTCAAAGTATATTAAGGCCACCAAACAAAATTTTATTATCATACACATATAGTTTTGATGTAGCGCTTAGGTTTAAGTCATTTAAAGAAAATAAATTTCCAACTGAAATTATTACTAAAATGATATTTCCAGAAGATATACTTATTGATTTTACAAGAACATATTATGATTACAAAATTATTGAGCCACTTTCTGAGGTTATTGTAATAAATAGAAAAGAGTTATTACAAAATATGCAAAAGAGAAAAATAAATGTCAGATAAATATTATACAGAAAAACAACTTTTATTGGAATCCTGGATAAATGAGCTGGGATATAGAACTAATTTAGAAGTTGCTATGGAGCCTTATCAGGTCGATATTTTACTTATTGAGTGTGATGGTATATAATTACTATATAAAGCATAGGTCAAAATATTTATTTGTCAAAAGAAGAAATAAAACATAAGATTTCAGTTCTTAAGGGAATAAAATATGCTGAGAGATATGGAGTAGTTAGATCTCTAGAAATTAGAAATAAGCAAAGTAAAAGCCAAATGGGACATGCTACATATTATTGGACTGATGCGCAAAGACAAAAACAGAGATTAAAAAATTTAGGAAAAGATAATCCAAATTACGGGCATAAATGGAATGACAAACAAAAGCTAAATATGCGAAATAAATTTAAAACTAGAGTTATTAATGGTATTTCTCCCGTATTTACAAATACAAAACCACATTTAAAATTAGAAGAAATTCTTCAAGATATGGGATACCTAGTTGAGAAAGAAGTTGAATTTGGTGGCTTTTTTCTTGATTGTTATTTGCCTAAGCTTCATTTAGGTTTTGAAGCTGATGGCCCATTTCATGCTAAAAATAGAGATATGAGAAGAGATTCTTTTTTAATGGAAAAATTTAAGTTGCCCATTTTAAGAATAGAAGCTGATTTTTTAATGAAAAAAGATAACCAAGAAGTTGTTAGAAAAAATATTATTTCTTTTATTAATCTATTCTCGGAATCTAGTATTGAAAGAAAAGAATTTTGTCCTGAAAATTTATATAAAGCTACATGCACAAAAGATTTTTATAGCTGGAAGAAAGGTAAAACTTCTAAAGTTGATAAAACTACTGGGTTAAGATACTGGGTCGATATGCAAATTAGACGTTTTATTTGTCCCGCTTGTGGTAATGTTCTGTATATTTCTGAAAAAGATATTCGACAATATTGTTCACAGTCTTGTGCTTCTAAAGCGCGTGGCCCAAGAATATCTATCAAAAAATCTAAAAATGTAGCTTGTATTGGTTGTGGAATTGAATTTCTTGTTACGAAAAGCAGTAAAAGAAAATATTGTAATATTAATTGTTATCATAAGAATTCTAAATCTTGGAATACTGGATTGACAAAAAGTACTTCTGCTAAATTAACAGAAATTGGCAAAAAAATAAGTTTAGCTGAAAAGGGTGTAAAAAGAGGAAAATACGAAGACTATTTAAGTCCTGAAGAGGTTTTAATACAAAAAACTAGGATTAAGGAAAATAAATGTAAATTTTGTGGAAAATTTATGAATAGGCTGGGCGTTTGTGTTTGTAAATAATATTCTTTCAGAGCTGCAAATTGTTGTAGAATGTGAGGGTAAACAACATTATAAAAAAGCGAATGAGAAAAGAGATAAATTCTTGTTAAATGAATATGGGATATCAAAAGTTGTGCATATTAAAGCAGCTGATATAGAGAAAGCAAATAAAGAGACTGTTCAAAATATTTTAAAAAATGAACTAGAGTTTAAATAGGAGTTTATACTTGAAGCGTAATGTTGTCAGTCAAAATCTAGATGTGTATTCCAATAGACTTTATTCTGAAGATGTCTATGGCATCTATGGCATGCAGTATTCTATTCTTAGAGAAAATTTGGTTCGTAGATATCCGAACAAGGTTAATACGGAGATGTTCTTAGCTGTCCCAAAAAATATTAAAGACACTGATTTTATTTCATTATTTGCTGACTTAGAGAAGATTTCATTAAATCATTTTGGCACTTTACATACGAAATGTATGTTTTTTGAAGGGGAGTCGCATGTACTTAAGATTTCAATACAAAGAACTCATGATGATGAAGATGACGATGACGATTATACTGAAATGAGTTTTCTAGACGCTAAAAATAATATTTATTGTCTAGATTGTGTTATAGATTTTGTCCACTATGTAGATGTAGAGAATCTTTTAAAAATATTAAGAAAGTTTAATTTTGATATTACAGATAATTTGCATGCGGGTAAAGGTATTCCTATAGTGTTTGCTTCACCAAGTAAGCACGGAGTTACTTATAAAACAAGATCTTTTGATCCAATATTATTAGATGATATAAAAGTAAACTATGATTCTAAAGTTATTGAAAAAATTAACACTCTCTTAGTAGATATGAGCAGTGCGTCTCATGGTTTAGTATTAATAAACGGACCAGTGGGAACTGGAAAGAGCTATTTAATACGCTCAATTCTTACAGAAATGAAAAATAAGGGCAGAAGAGCTATTGCATGTCTTCCACCCACACAATTTTTTATTGAAGCTGATCTATTAACTAATGTAATTACTCAATTTAGAAGGTCATGCTTTGTATTTGAAGATGTTGGGGACTTAGTGTCTATTGAAGCGTCTTCTCAGTATATGGATGCTAGATCAAATTTACTAAATTTAACTGAGGGGTTTTTATCACTGTTAGCTGATTCAATTATCATAATCTCGTTTAATTATGACATTAGCAAAATTGATCCCGCAATAATTCGTCCTGGAAGATGTTTAGCACATATAGAAGTCAATAACTTATCTTATGATAAAGTTAAAGACATGATACCCTTTGATATATTGCATAGAGAATATTCTTTGGCTGAAGTGTATGAAATGAGAAGATTAAAAAAGCCAATACAGAGTTCTCACATAAAATTTGGCTTAAAAAAGTAAAAAGCTATGGAAAATAATTATTCAACTAGTATATTAGAAGTCACAAAATCTTTAGAGTCGTTATCTTTGCCAAAGGAGCCTTCTTCATTTGGTGAGAAATATGCTTTTCCTGAAGAGGTTACAAAATCTTCTTTAATTGAAATTGGTCGATGGATGTTTAAATTAGCTGCTTGGAGGTCTTATTGTTTGCGATTGTTATCTCATGAAGAATTGGAATATAATATACTGAAGAAATCATTTGACTTGGGCGTTAATAACACAGCTTTCGAATTAGAGAAAAAACAGGAGAAGAAAAGTACTAAGGACTTTCTCATTTCTAATACTATAGTAAATAATGTTGCTTTTAAAAAAGTACAAGTACAACTAATAGAAAAAGAATCTAAAATAAAAGCTTTGTTGCGTTTGTTAGATATGTACCAAATACAAGCAGATTGTATATCTAGAGAACTTACTAGGCGTGATTTAGAATTAAAAACAAGCAGGTGATTTATGAGTAAAAAATTAACTAAAGTACGTTTTGAATGGGATGATAAGTCATTTTTGGAATATTTGGGAATTGAGGCTGAAAAATGGGATAAAATGCTAGGTAGTGTTAAGGATTCTGCTAGAACTCACGGTGTAAAACCTAAATGGGAAGAACTTAAGGGGATTTGTGGGAATATAATAGAAATAGTAGAAAAAGTGTTGAAGTAAACCTTTGAGTATAAAAAATCTTCTTAAAACAATCAAAAATGAGAGCTTAAATTTTGAAACTGATAACTTTAAAAAACTTATTGATGATTCTATATTTAAGTGTCAAAAAATTAATACTCCTAAAGTTAGAACAGAGTTTTCTGCTTCTGGGATATCAGACACTGAGAGACAATTATATTTTTCTATGATTGGGTTAGAACAGGCGCCTATACCTGCGCAGACTTTAAGAAAGTTTGACAATGGCAATGATATGCATGAGCGTTATGGGGTTTATTTTGAAAATGCTAATATTTTGTCTGGCAAAGAAATAGTTGTAAAAAAAGATGAGCCGCCTATTTCAGGAAGACTAGATGCGATATTAAATATTTCTAATACATTATTTGTTTGTGAACTTAAATCTATACATTCATACGGTTTTAAACAAATATATAAAACAAAGGTGGGAAAGCCAGAGCATATATCACAATTACAAGTGTATATGGATATTACTGGTATTAATAATGGTTTGTTAGTATACGAAAATAAAGACGATCAAGAGTTTGTAGCTTTGCATTGTACTTTAGACAAAGAATTAATAAAGCAACTTTATGCTAAGTTATTTTCTGTCTTAGAATATTTAAAAATAGGCAAGCTTCCTTCTAGGTGTATTTTTTGTAGTATTTTAAAACCAAATGTTTATTGCTCGTATACAAAAATTTGTAGTTCAATGGAGAAGATAAATGAGTGAAGAAAATAAAGTTGAAGATTTTAAGCAAACAAAGAGAAAGTTTGTCGAGAGATTGGTGCAAATAGTAGATAGTATAGAACCATTTATTAGAGCTGCTGAATCTATTGATTCAAATAGTCACATTAGAACATTGACATATAAGATGATAAATGAAAATTTATCATTGCTATTGTCGAAATCTTTATTATTAGTTCATTCAACATTAGCATTACCAGAAGAAGTGAGATTGTCTGTGAATGACAAAAATATTGATAATCTAGCAAAAAGTGAGACTCAATATATTAAAGATAATTCACTTGAGATTATTGTGAAAAATAAAGAGCCAATTGTGTTTATAAATTCTCCAAACAGCAAAGAATCTATAACAGATATAAAAAATAAATTGTCTGAAAGTTTAAAGTAAATGGGCATTATATCTCCACTGTATGACTATGTTACTACAGGGGCAAATACTATGAGCGATTTGCACAATAACACAATATGTCCCACTAGGGATATTATTTTTGATCTTTCTTCAATGAATTCTAAAATTAAGATTAAGTTCACATCTTTTGAGATAGAACTTACTACTAAAGAAATTAAAGATATTTTATTTAGACTATTTCCAGAGAAAATAGCTATGAAAGTTTCGGAGAAGTAATGCCACAAAAAAGGATTAAGTGTATTTATCCTAAATGTTTGAAAAATCAAATAGCACATCAAAGTATTAATAATCTTTGCCCAGAACACACTAAAAGTTTAGAATTTTTTATTTGGGTTTTAAATAATTATAGAATTAGAACAGAAAAAGATAAAAATACTAATAGTGGTTTATGGATACCATAATAAAGCAAATTATAGGCTGTGATTACGACAGCACACAAATATCTTTTGTCGTAATAAATTTGCATAATAAAATAAAAAATTACTTTGAGATAGATTCTAAAGCTGCAACTTCAGAAGAAAGATTTATAGAACTTACTAACAAATTATATCATATAATAGATGCTGAGGATTTAATTACTGATGCGAAGTTCATAGTTGAAGGAAATATTTACTCTGTTAATCCTAGAGCTACTTTAGGACTTGCGCAAGTAAAAGGCATGATCTTAGCGACTTGTATTTATCATGGAATTCCATTCCAAGTTATTCCAGCTAAAACGTGGAAAATGAAAGTGCTCGGTAATGGTAACTCTAAAAAAGAAGATATAGCAAAATGGGTGATTAAGAAGTTTCCAGAATTAAAAGGAAAGAGTCAACATATATATGATTCTTTGTGTATTGCATTAGCGGGAAATAAAAGGGGGGATATTGAGAAATCCAAAAAGAATACCAATAATATTAGAAAAAATAAAACAAGAGTGGGAAAAAGTTCCTGATATGCGTTTGTGTCAGCTATTATCTAATATTGCGCAAATGAATTTTAAAAGAAATGATTTATTCTATTATGAAGACGCAGATTTGGAAAAAGGGATTGAATTATGGGAAAAGTTATTTATGCCAAATGAAAGCGATGTAGCTAAAGGGAACAAACATGAGTAATATTGGTTTAATAAAACGGGTAATTAAAAGAGATGGTCGTATTGTAAAATTTGATAGCAATAAAATAAATTTTGCTGTATTAAAAGCAATGACGGTTGTCAATGAAATAAATGAAGATGTGGCTAAAAAAATAACTGAAATTGTAACTAGCGAAATTAATGGACGAGAAGAAGTCCAGGTTGAAGATATTCAGGATGCTGTAGAAAAGAATCTTATAAAATTTTCAACATATAGAGTAATTAAAGAATATATTTTATACCGTGCGCAACATTCTGATATTCGCGAATATAAAGCAGCTATTAATATAGATGACGAATTAAAACTAACTCCAAATGCAGTAAGTCTTCTTGAGGGAAGGTATCTTAAGCTACTAAGCGACGGAAAAAAAGAAACACCATCACAAATGTTTAGAAGAACAGCGAAATATATTTCTTCTATAGAAAAAAGATATGGCGGAAATTCTATTAAATGGCAAAAAATATTTTATAATATGCTATCTAACCAAGTATTTTTCCCGAATATTCCATGTTTGTCTAATGCGGGGATAGAAAATTTGAATTTCTTGGCTGCATGTTATGTTTTATCACCAGAAGATTCTATTGAATCTATTTTTTCAACGGCTCGGGATTGCGCAATTATCACTAAATCTGGTGGTGGCATAGGCCTGAATTTTTCTGATTTAAGACCACGTAATGATATTGTTAAAACTACTGGGAAAGTATCCAGTGGTGTAGTAGGGTTTTTGCCCGTATTTAATTCAGTTATTGATTCTGTAAAACAGGGCGGAATGAGAAGAGGTGCAGCTCTTGCTCTTTTAAAATGTGACCATCCAGATATTATAGAATTTATAAATTGCAAGAAAGAAGAGGGCAAGTTTTCTAACTTTAATCTCTCTGTCGCTATTACAGATAAGTTTATGTCTTGTGTTTCAAAAGATACTGATTTTCCACTTATTAATCCCAGGACTAAGAAAAAAGTGGATTCAGTGCGAGCCAGATATTTATTAAATTTAATTGCACAGAGTGCCTGGGAAAGTGGTGATCCTGGTGTAGTATTCTTTGACACATACAATAAAAATAATCCAACTCCTACTTTAGGGCCAATGTATAAAAATGCTTGTATAACAGGGGATACTTTAGTTATGATAGCTGGAGATTCACCAAAACCAATAAAAGAACTACTTGGAATGGAATTTCCAGTATATTGCACTGATAATGAAGGAAAATTGGTAATTAGAAAAGCTTATAATGTTAGAAAGACTAGAGAAAATCAAAAAGTATTTAAAGTAACTCTTGATGATGGTTCTTTTGTTGAAACAACTGAAGATCACAAATTTATTTTGCAAAATAATCAGAAAGTATTATTAAAAGATTTAAATATTGGTGATTCATTAATGAGATTTGATCGAGTTAAAAGTAAATGGAATACTGTAAAATATTGGAAATCTTCTAATTGTGGGCATGCTGGAAAGGTTGAACATAGACTTCTTAGCGAATTTTATTTTGGAAGAAATTGTGATAAAAATGAAGTAATTCATCATGTAGATTATAATGGGTTAAATAATTTGAAAGATAATTTACAAATTTTAACAATAGAAGAGCATAGAAAAATTCATGATATTTCAGGAGAAAAAAATCCCTTATTTAAATTAAAATTAAGAGGCAAATTTGAAGAATACAAAAAAAGAAATTCATTTTATAATACAAAAGGAGAAAATAATCCTAGATTTGGAGTTAAATTATCCCAAGAACAAGTAGAAAAACAAAGACAAACTTTATTAAACCGGTATCAAAATGGTTTAGAGTCTCATTGTAAAGGAAAAACTAAAGAGAATTATGAACTATTAAGAATAATTTCTGAAAAATTAAAAGGTAATAAAATAGAAAGAGTTAAAATATTTTGTATTGATTGTAAAAAAATAAAAATAATAAAAGTTAATAATATTAATGGCGAATATCGTTGTAAGCATTGTGCTATAATTAATTTTAATAAAATAAATAAAACTGGAATTCCTCTTAGTTTAGAAACAAGAAAAAAAGTTAGCAACGGACTAATAAAATTTCGTAAAGAGAATTTAGAATTAGATCATCAGAATAAAATAAAAGCCGCTAAAGCTAGTTTAAAATCGAAGAAAAATAGAAAGATTAAAGACAATCATAAAGTTGTTTCAATTGAATTTTCTAAAATTGAAGATGTTTATGATCTAACGGTAGAAGAGTTTTTAAATTACGCTATAGTTACTTCAAATTCAGCTGAAAAACAAAGCGGGATTATTATCTGGGACTGTGGTGAAACGAGCTTATTACCAAATGAGCCATGTGTTCTAGGCAGTATTAACTTGACAAAATTTGTTGTAGACAATCAAATCTCTTGGCCAGCTATGCAAAAAACAATTATCAATGCGGTTCATTTTTTAGATGATGTTATTGACGCTTCAGATTATCCTTTGCCAAAAATTAAAGAAATGACAGTTGCTAATAGGAAAATAGGCCTTGGGGTAATGGGATTTGCAGATTTACTTTATATGCTTGAAATACCGTATAATTCTATGGAAGCTATTAAACTTGTAGACAAATTAATGGAGTTTGTTTATCTTGAGGCTAAAAAAGCTTCTGAACAATTAGCTAAAGAGAGAGGGAGTTTCCCAAATTTTAATATTTCAATTTATACTGATCCAATTAGGAATGCTTCATTGACTGTAATTGCGCCCACGGGAGAAATTTCTATTTTGGCTAATTGTTCTCCTGGCATAGAGCCAAACTATGGTTTAGTCTTCAAAAGAGCAACTACTTTATCTGCAAAGGAATTGATTACAGTTAATCCAATATTTGAGAGTATTGCTAAAAGAGAAGGATTTTTCTCAATCGAATTATTAGACAAAATCATAAAAAATGAAGGCCGCGCGACGGGAATAAATGAAATTCCGGAGAAATGGCAAAAGATATTCATAACAGCGTTAGAAGTGTTACCAGAAAATCATATACATATTCAAAGTAAATTCCAGGCACATGTAGATAATTCTATATCAAAAACAATTAATATGCCAAATAATTCAACTGTGTCTGATGTAGAAAAAATAATTAAAGATGCATATGATTTAAAATGTGATGGCGTCACCATATTTAGAGATGGTTGTAAAACTAAACAGGTTATGACTACGGGAGATAATTCTTGTCCTGAATGTCATATTTCGTTGGTATTCTCAGAAGGTTGTTTCCATTGTCCGTCATGTGGATGGGGAAAATGTAATATTGCATAAAAAGGTGTTTAAATGAAAATTTATTGTAACTTTGACAAGTGTAAAAATTATAAAGAGCTTGATGATATCTATCATTTTAAATATCATAAAAATTATGTTCCCATTGGTACAACGGGAGAATATTATGGCGAGTGTCTTATACAGCCTAATTTTGATGAAAAAACACACGAAGATTTGAAATTTAAAATCAAAAGAGTTATTTGTAGTAATACAGGCAATATCTTTTGTTGTAATTCTTTGGAATGTTTGTGGAATAAAGCTACCATATGCGAAAGGCATGAAATTTGTATTGATTCCAATGGATTTTGTGTTACTTATTCGGATAAGAAGATAAAAGGTCACATAGATATGATGAGATTTGTAGGGCAGGGACATTCAAATTTTTAATTTTATGCAATGATTATCGGAAATTATGACGAAGATGTATTCTTTGGTTACTTAAGTTTAGTAGCTGCAATGATACGTTTGTCTATATTAGATCTACATTCTGATAATTATGATAATAAAAGTGATGCCACTCAATTTCTAAAATCGCCATTTATTGATTATCTATGTGACGTATTAGACATTAATAAGAAAGAGTTTCAAATGAAAATTTTTAGTACTAAAAAAATATGGCATAAAAAATATGACTAATGTGAACGATGAAATTAAAAGCAAGCCTGACTATGATGTTTTAAAAGCTAAGGCTAAACTACTATATTTCAGCGGGAAGTATAAAATAGATATAGCTAATGAATTAGAAATTGCAGTTTCTACTTTGATTAGATGGATTAAAGAAGGTAATTGGCGAGCAGAAAAAATAGACTTTATAAATTCTCAAACTAAAGAAAATCTTGGCACAATTATGCGTCATGCAAATGCAGATACAGAAAACACTTTAGCAACACTGCAAATTATTAAAGATAAGATAGAAGAAGCTCTCAAAGATTCTGGGATGAAACCACACAAATTTACTGACGCGGTGGATACTTTTCTGGATACTGTTAGATTAGAAAAGCAATTGAAACAAGAAGCTTTTCAACTTACTTTTGTTACAGAGATGAGTAGAATATTGAGAGAAGAAATAGCTGATGATAATTTATGGGAAAGGATTAGAATCAGATTTGCTAAATTACTTGGATTAGATAAATACGAAAAGTCGTCAGATAAAAAATTATTGATAACAGAAGGTGTAATTGATGGGGAGGTATCACAAGTATCCTAACAAGGATTCTAATATGACAGAACTCATACATGCTGAAGAAAATTTTAAACATGCTTTAACTGTTTTATATGAAAATATGAATCAGAAGAAAGAAATTTCTTTAGAACCTGATTTGTCTTCATTAGATAACTTTATTCAAAACACTTTTTCTCTTAGTTTTCCAGAATTTGATTTTGACACTTGGCATATTCATTTAATCGCGCAAGATATTGAAGAAGCTATCGCTGAAGATAAATGGTATGTTTTGGTATTACCAAGATTTCATTTAAAATCTACTATATCTTACGCTACGGTATTATACAAAATGTTAAAAGCACGATTAAGTGATGACTTTGTCTATATTTCCTATAAAGCCGAACTAGCAACATATCACATATCAAATATAAAAAGAATCGTGGTCACTAATCCAGTACTAAGCAAATGTTTAGTCGATAGACAAAAGCAATCAAACACTAGTTTTTTATATGAAAATGGGCAAAAACAATTTAGAAGTATTTCTAGTGGAATTTTCGGTGTTAAAAGAGGTATTCATACTGGACGCTATGGCATGACTATCTGCTTAACTCCGGGAACTAGAATTTTAACTAATTCTGGATATACACATATAGAAGATATCCAAACTGGTGATATGGTTCGAACACATAAAAATAGATACAGAGAAGTCACAAATATTTTTAATAGATATATAAAAGAGCAAATAACTATATTATATTTAGACAATAATGAGATAATTGGAATTACAAAAACTCATCCAGTTTTGACAAGTGAAGGCTGGATTCCGGCGGGAGAATTGCGATTAGAAGATGATATTATGCATTCTAGAATGAAAAAAATAGTTCATACTTGGTATGAAGGATATGTATACAATCTTGAAGTAGAAGATGATAATTCATATGTTGGTAAGGGTATTATTTATCATAATTGTGATGACATTTTGGCAGATCCACAGAATCCTTTAACTTTTCCAGAATTAGATAAAATTGAAAAGTTTTATAATGCAGAAATTAGCAATATTCCTATTCCAGGTAGTTTTCTCATGGTTGTTGGAACTATACAAGATTATTCTGATCTATTGTTTAAACTTAGGGAAAATCCAAGATATAAATATCGGTATATGCCGGCGTTGAATCCAATATTAGAACAAGCAGATAAAAAAGTATTATGGGAAAAGGGATTTAGCTTAGAGAAATTAATGGAACATAAAAAAACAATTGGCGCAAAGGCTTTTGCTTCTGAATTTGAACTAGCGCCAGTGTTATCTACAGAAGCTTTTTTCTCTAGAGAAGAACTTGATAAAAACATTGATAGAAATTTATATAATATAAATATGCCCGGGTGGTAAGTTTAAAAATGAGTAATTTTTGGATAGAAACTTTTACTGGAAAAAGATTTGATTTCATTGATCTAGAAAGCAATGAAATAGATATAACAGACATTGCGCATGCTTTAAGTTTGTCTTGCAGATTTAATGGACACTGCAATAAATTTTATAGTGTTGCTGAGCATTCTGTAAGAGTGTCCGATATATTGGAAACAAAAGTACAGAAATTAGCTGGATTATTGCATGATGCTAGTGAAGCATATTTATCAGATATTACTCGTCCCTTTAAATCTCTGTTTCCAGAATATAAAGTATATGAGAGAAAAATACAAGATTACATATATCTTACTTTTGGCGTGTCTTCTCTTCTTTCGTCAAGACGACATAATTATCTATTTGATGACAGAATAATAAAAAGAGCTGATAATATCTTATTAGCTACTGAAGCTAGAGATTTGATGTCTCAAAGTAATATGTGGAATTTATTTGAAGAACCCTTAGTAGATAAAATAGTTTCGGCTACTTCTGAGAAAGCTGAAGAAAATTTTTTATTTAATTTTTATAAATTAACTGAAAGATGAAATATTTTACTGATGGCGCCGGAAAAGGAAAAAATAACTTTGGAAGATGTGCTTTTGTAAGAGAAGATGGCTATCAAAAAATTGAAGAATTTAATAGAATACAAACTAGCAACGAAGCTGAATATCTGGGTATCATATTAGCTTTAGAAGATGCATTAAAGAATAAATACATTTCTACTGAAATATACTCTGACAGCCTTTTAATAGTAAATCAATTAAATAAAAAATATAGATTAACAAGAGTAAATTTAGCAAAGTTAGCAAAAATAATTTGGGAAAAATATCCGGAAATTAATAAATCTTTTATTTGGGTTTCTAGAAAAGAAAATGAAGCTGGCAAATTATTAGAAAAAGCTAAGAAGGAAAACTTAAATGAAATGTGAAAGTTGCGGGAAAAATAGTAAAAACTATAAAAACATAAATACTTTAAAAAGTCATATACACAACTTTCACAAAGTAAATTTTTCTGAAAAACACTTAATCTGTGCATTTCCGACAATAATTAATGCTACAATTGTTAAGCCAAATATTATAAATAAGACTAAAATTCAAAAACTAGGTTTAGTTAAGAACTATATATTCTTTGCTATATGCTTATTTTTTATTATATTTGTTATTTATTATATATGGAGATAAATGCAGGATGGACAAAAGGTTAAGTCATTGGTTTTAAGATTAAATGTTTTGTGAAAATTGTAATATTTTAAATAACACACAATTCTCACTTCTGCTACAAAGTTATGATAAATAAAGTAGGTCCAGTTGTAGCTGGGGTAGACATTGGTAAAAAACGTTCGCCCTCACATATTTCTGTATTCGAATGCATGGATAATATTTTAACTCAAATTCATCAGAAATTTTTAGATGGATGGGATTACACTCGTCAAGTAGAATACTTTATAGAGGCGATTGAATTTTTCAAGATAGACTATTTATATTATGATAATACTAGAGGTGAAATGGAAGAGCGGCATTTGCCTCAAAGAATTTGCATTCCAATAGTGCTTTCTGAAGTGAACAAAAGAAGAATGGCTAATTCATTTTCAAAATTAATAGAACAAAAAAAAATAAGATTGTTGTCTGATGACAGGTTTGAAAAACAGATATTGTGTGTACGAAATGACTTACATGCTCCTGAAACTCCAATGGGACACGGAGACAGCTTCTTTTCAGTAATGTTAGCAATAGCAGCATATGAAGACCATTTTGGAGCTCTATCTAGAGAAAACTCTAGAGTTATAAATTTATCTTCTTTTGTGAGCTCTAAAGAAGAGGTTAAGAATAATGCATCACGGAATGATATTTCTATTTTTGGAAAAATAGAAATTAAGAATAAGTGTATTTTTTGTGGAAAAGTGGGTTATATAGAACAAAAGCAAGGTGGCGGAAGATTTTGTGGTTATTGTCTTACAAATTTTTAAGGATAAAAAATGAAATATACGGCCCAATTTGATGAGAGAACTAATGTATGGCGGATAGTAGATTTAGAACATGATTCTATAAAGATACTACATCCAGATGAAGACATTCCAGACGGAACACCTGGCATGCTTGTGTTAGACAATTTAGCTGTAGACGCATTAGTTTCTGCTGTAAAGAAAAGATTCCCTGGAAAGTTTCAAGTGATGCAGATAGGCCCTAGAGATGAAAATAGAAAAGTAAAAGATTTAATTGTTAAACTTGTTGCAGAAAGCCCAACGACTGAACTTCTTCTAGTGAAAACTTTGGTTTTAGAATCATTGATGAAAAAATTGCAAGAATAAGATAAGATTGAAAATTAAATTTAAGAGTAAAATAGGTCCTCGTCCAATGTGTCAGATATGTTTCAAAAATAGAAATCAGATTAATTCCAAAGGCACAGATTGGAAATATCTTTACGGACATTATTATTGTCCACTACATTCTAAAAAAGAAATAACTAAATTTGTAATGCTTGTATTATTAGAGAAATGAAAGATTTTGTTCCAGAATTTTTTGCGTCTACAGGATGTTGTATTTGCAACAAGAGATTAGAAAAAACATGGCGCGGTAAAGAAATAAACGGAAACAATTTATTAGAATTTGCTTTAAAAAATAATTGGATTGTATTGCGAAATTATGATTTTTATTGCTCTGAACATAATATGGGTGAGATAGATAAGTTTCTAATGGTTAAATTGCTGGAGAAATAATTGATTTGTTTTTATCATATAGACCTTGACGGTGAATGTTCTGCTGCTATAGTATACAAGGCTAAAAATAAGCTTGGTAAGTATATTCCAGTAAATTATGACAAGAAATTTCCACTAGATATAATTTCTCTTAATGAGGAAGTGATATTAGTTGACTATAATTTTGATAAAGATGAAGACTTTGAAAGTTTGAAGAGCATAACAAAAAATATTGTCCTTATAGACCATCATTTAAAGTCTGTAGATTCTAAATTTGATAATATTAAGGGAATAAGAAGAACAGATAAAGCTGGATGTGAATTAACTTGGGAATATTTTTTTCCTACGGTTAAAGTTCCAAAAGCTGTAGAACTTATTGGTGATTTTGATACGTGGAAGTTTAAATACGGAGAATATACTAAACAATTTCAGGCGGGTTTAAAAATAAAAGATACTTGTCCTGAAAGTGATATTTGGAATCTTTTATTTGCTCTGAGTGAACATAATAACCTTGTAGATGAGACTGTAAAGCAGGGGGTTATTATTAATGAATATATGCAAGTTAATAATAAACGCCTAATTGATAATTTAGCTTTTGTGACGAGATTTGAAGGATATAAATGTATTGCATGTAATATAGCTTTTACGGGTGCAATGGTTTTTGATTCTCTAAAAGAAGATTTTGACATTAAAATAATTTTTTATTTTAATGGGCGTGTGTATAATATTTCTTTATACACTGAAAAAAATGATATAGATGTAAATAGAATTGCTAATAAGTACGGTGGTGGTGGGCATAAGAAAGCTGCAGGTTTTCAAATAGAAATATTGCCTTTTAAAAAGTAATGCGGAAGTGGGTTTGTAAGACATGTGGCAAAAGAGGCGTTTGTTTAGATGCAGCTAAAACTGAATTGATCGTTGATATCGTTAAAGCTATGGATAATGGTTACTTTGAGGTTTTTTATTGTATGTCAGAAGGGCATCATACTAAAATATCTCGAATGACGATTAAAGAAAAAGCTATTTATTTATTGGAGAAATAGTATTATGTTAAATTATGAATTCTTAGACATATTAAAATCTGTAGACATAGAAGATATAACGGATAGCGCAGAGAAAACAGCTACAACAGGGGGCTTAAAGCAGGGTGTCAATAAAAGTAAACGCGTTATACTAAGTGATGACAAAGAGTATATTCTAAAGTTGGGTAGAGATGAGCATATTTCTAAATGGAGGCTAGTTCCAAAGAATGAATTATATAAAAGAGAAGTTGTTGCTTTTAAAATAGATGGAATTTTAGGTTGGGATATAGTTCCGTTTACTAAATTAGTTAAAGTTGACGGAAATCCGGGTAGCGCTCAAGAATGGATAGATGAAGCTGTTCATATAAAAAATATAGATGAATTCGTGGACAATTTA
>Ga0208245_1000662_pt1 | contig 26368 bp, 42 predicted proteins | sample RifOxyC1_FD_184035 | JGI IMG/M metagenome (GOLD analysis project Ga0208245, IMG submission 184035) | Soil microbial communities from Rifle, Colorado - Rifle Oxygen_injection C1 (SPAdes) | ecosystem: Environmental > Terrestrial > Deep subsurface > Rock core/Sediment | place: Rifle, Colorado... | reverse complement strand
ATGTTCTTTTTTCTTTCTTGAATTTTATTTTATCTTCTTCTAACATCATTCAGCTCCTGCATTATACCAAACGGCATAATGATTTAATTCGTAAATATTATCTGAAGCGTCATTTGTCATTGTAACTTTAACTTTTAATTGAGTTCCAGTGTTTGTAAATCTATGAATTTCGTTTAAAGTCACTGCTTCATAATTTGCTCCATTGTCTGCTGAGAGATAATAAGTTACACTTGAAGTTCCTCCGATTGTTTTGTTTGCTACAAGAATTGCATCTGTAATTGTTGCACTTGCTGTTGTTGCAGTAGAAATAAAATCTTTTGAAACCACGGCATTTCTTAAAAATCTAACAAAATAAAAATTTGCTTGACAATCTGTTCCATTTGTTCTTGCTTGAAGTTTAATATGCCATTCATTCCCATCTGTTAAACTTGTAATATTTACGGTTGCTGGACTACCAGTTCCTGTAAAATTATCATAAACAAATGCTTCATTGGTTCCGGGAGATATTTCTATCCTACACTGCAATCCATTTACATTGGTACTATTATAATTTTTTAAATAAACTTCATTAGCACTTTCATCAACTAATTTAATATCTGTATTATGGTCTACACTGGAACCTGCACTATCTAAAAAAATAAATATTGTACAATCATCATTAAAATCTTCCCCATTCACCTGATTTGCTAAGGCATATGAAGAACCTGCAGATGTCGTCGTAGTCAAATATCCGCCTGTTTCAGCCACAGTTCCAGCAGTTGACCATATATTAGCATCAATAGAAGCATCTTGAAAATCATCCATAACATTAGCACCAAAAACAGGAACATCTTTTATGTAAGAATTTGTAGAATCAATATTTGTTGTTGTTGCAAAAGCATCTCTCTTTAAATTTTCATATTCTTCGTCCAAGTCAGAATCTAATCCAATCAAGTCTGCATTAAAAATAAGTTGTGCTTGATTTTTAAATAATTTACCAGCCATGTTCATTACTTCATCTGCACTCGCGGTTAATCCACTCTTAATTGCCATTTTACAAAAACCGGTCCTTCTGTACGAATGAAACTTGAACACTCGTTGATTTAGTTATTAAATCAAAAACTGCATGACTAAACATTAAAGGAGAAACATCAGTATTAAATAATCCAAATTCGGTCAAATCATTACCATTTGCTTCGGTTGTCAAAAGAAGACATCTAATCGTTGATTGTAAATTTGTTTCATCTAAAACTGGATATCCACTTACGAATGCTTTTGTGTTCCCCCCATTTATTGCAACAACGCTTTCAACATCTGTGTCGGTAACTGCGGGAGTAGTTGTCCCAACACCCACCTTAAATAAACTTGGAATCGTATAATCTGGTGAAGATTTGTAAGTTCTATTCAGAGAAATTTTCAATCCATCATTTGTGATTAAACTTGCGTTTGCCATAAAATATTCAAGTTTTTCTTTTATTTAAATTTATTGTTTAGTGATAATCAATTATTTCAATCTTAGAAATTTCTCCCGTACTTACATTATTTTCCGTGGCACGCCATCTTAAATCTGTTCCCGAGTTAGTAAAAAAATGAGTAACTCCGCTCGTTACTGATTCCCAATTATTTCCGTCGGCAGTCATCTCATAATCAAAAGAACCAGAAACCTCCGTGCTTGTTAATTTTGCTTTTATTATAGTTCCATTTGCATAATCAATAGGAAGAGATTGTGCAAATTGCCCCGATGTAAAACTTACTGAACCAGTAGTCGACCAAGTTGCAGTTCCCAAACCTTCAAAATCATCGTCTATAAAATCTTCCGTGTATTCATTATCTTTTTGTTTCATGAATGTTGTTACTGCTGTCTCAAAAGTATCTGTTCCATCTCCCCATTTTTCAGTTCCCCAAGTTCCATGGTCGGCATTATCCCAAATCATAACCGAATTAGTTGTATCGTATGTTTCACTGATTACTTGAAAATACCGATTTCTTAATTTTTTTGCATTTTGCCCGCTATTAATATTTTGAATTCCAACCAACTCAGTGATTAAATCTTGGTTTCTAATTAATCCTTCTTCTAATCTTTTTATTCTATCATCTACATTAACTTGCCAATCTTGGAGTTTTATTGATTCATCTCCAACAATTAGTTCCTGATTAGAACCGGGATATTTAATTGTCTGTTTTGTTATCACCATCTCTTGATTTATCCTCGGTGAACTAACATTATCTATTATTGAGAGTGTTTCTCCAACATCTAAATCAATGGTAGAAACACTTTTAACCAATAATTCTCCCTCAGTAAATGGTTGACTAAATCTTGCTAAAATCTCTGTTGCTCTTGCCTCAGCATCCGCGACGGAAGTTACATCATTTAAATTCATTTGCACTTCAAATTTTCCATAATTATCTATGCTATCTGAATTAATCATATGAATTGGTGCAGGGCTTAACCAAGTATATTCAATAAAAGCATAATCATCAGTTGTAAAAGTTGTCCCAGTTGCAGGAATAACTTTTTTATTTTCTTTATCGACATAATAATAATTACTCGCGGAACCATCTTTTGAACCACCTTCTCTTAAAGTTGTTGGGGGGTCTACCGCGTCAATTGTTAATTTAACAGATTCGGGTGTGAATGGTAATGTTATCCCTGTCTCATCGAAATTTGCGGTTGTCCCAATTCTCCCAGTTCCAGATGTTGGATATCTTAATTCTGTTTCAATACTTGCTCCATCAACTCTCAAATCATTTATCATTTGATTAGTATCATATTTCCATTTTGGGACATTAATTATTTCTGAACCAACGGTCAAAGTAACTCCAGATTGAGTGTAACCTCTCGGCTCAAAATGAACCGTATCATTAACAGCATCATAAAAAACTTGATAATTAACCGCCTTGGCTAAAACCATCAATCTTTCATAAATTGTCGCATGAATACATTTGAAAGTAGAAATTATGTCATAAGTTCCAGTTCCAGTGGATACCTCGTCAGAAGTTAATCCACCATGAGTTTCAATTAAATCTTTCGCTATTGCACTTATTTGTCCTGCCTGAGCACCAGTATTCTCATAAACTTGGTTTACTCTTCTTCTAACTAAATTCCACATTTTGTCTTTGCATATTATTTCAATTAATCCGCCATCGGGTTTATAATTTGAGATATACCCAGAAAATATTTTTTTATCTGTGGAAGTTGTAAAACCAGACCATACCTCAACTAAGGTTCCAACTTGTAAAGAAATTGTATCAGTGATTGTCTTAGGACAAGAAATAACCATCTCCGAGATTCCTTTTTCTATTGTCCTTTCATATTCCCAACTAATAATTAATTTAGGGTCAGAACCTGAATCATCTTTTATTGTTGTCCCGCCAATTTGGACTTTTGTTTTTAAAACTCCCATTATGCAACTGAAGCTCCTTCGGTTAATTCTAACTGGTAATTTATTTTTAGGGGTGAACCAGTAGCATAAGTCCAAGAAAATGATTTAATAAAAACCGTTTTATTTCCATATGTTGAAAGTGAACTTACCCAAGTAACTCCCGACTGACTACCATTTTCTATTGTTTCTATTGCCGAAATAAAAGTGTTAATATTCGCAAGAGAACCAGTAAATGTTCCAGTAACTGAAATGTTTTTTGTCACACCGAATAAATCTAAAAGAATCGATGATGAGCTGTCGCTTGTAGGAATTGGTTGTTGAAATAGATTTGAATCTTTAGTGTGAACTTCCGACTGAACATACCCAACAGATGTTCCATTAATTGTTGCCATTTTTATCATCCATATTGTTTAATTTTTCTAATTCTTTCTCACGATTTAATTTTTTTAATTCAAATAAAATTTCTTTTTGAATTTGTAAATTTGCCAAAGTAAAATCTCTTGTCTCTTTGATTGCTTTGATTATATCTCTATCCATTATCTTCTACTCCCTTGCTGAGCCAAAACACGAGAAACTTCATTCGCTAATTTTCTTATATCTTGGTCATTCCTTACTGAAGGATTGTTAATATTTATAATTATCGAACCTCCCCCACCATTAACTAATGATTCGGGAGTTTTAGTTGCGATTAGAGTATCCCTTGGGTCTGCTTTAATCATGTCACCATTTGGTCTCAAAATAAAATCTTGACCACTTTTAACATTTCTTCCAAATGTTTTATCTTGCTTACTTTTAAAATCAGCTGATGACTTACTTGAACCGAGATTTAATAATGAAAGTCCAGCACTTTTTATAATTTCGATAACTGCGAAAAAAAGAGCTTTGATTAAAATTACAAATACGGGAATCAAGGCCGCAACAATCTCTGCAGTAAAAGGAATCAAAGCATTTACAACAGCAACAAATGCTTCAATAAGTGGAGGAACCAACTGAGTTATTAAAGTTATTATCCCGAAAATAATTTTTATAAAAGCATCAATTATTTTCTGTAAAATTCCTGAATCAATAAGTAAATTAATCAAATCAACGAATGCCTGAATAACTTTCTCAATAAATCCTGATTCTATTATAGCATCGATTATTCCCAAGAAAGCATCCAAAAAATCTGGTAAAAAATCAATTATTCCAGTAACAATTTGCATAAATCCATCAATCAAAATGGGCAATATTATTGGCAAAGCAGTAACCAATGCATTCATTACCTGCATAATTCCTTCTAAAATTATTGGAGTAATTTCAATTAAAGTATTTGTCAATTCCGTGACAGCTTGGATAATAAACTCAGATAATCCAATATCCCCTTTTAAAAATGATTGCCCGATTGCACCTAATTTTTTTGCTAATCCTGCGAGAGCTAACAAAACAGGTTTAAGTAATGGTATCAACGGCAAGAACAAAAGAGTTAAAATTATACCGAATAACTTAAAAATTGGCTCAACAAATTTCATTATTGCAGAAATTATAACCGTTCCAGCAGCGACAAGACCCAGTAATTTTCCAATTCCACTAAGCGAACTTAATATTTTCTTAGATTCTCCCGAATTATCTTTTTTTGTTCCTACTTGTGGAGAAGCCTTTCCGCCAACTCCAACCTTCAAATTACTCAAGGCTTTTTTTAATTGAGCCATATCTGGAATAATTTTTAATTTTAAACCCATTTCTGCCAAATTAATTCACCACCCAATAATATAATTTTTTTCCTTTGTTGGAAAGAGCTATTTTTAATTTGGATTCTTTTGAATGTTTTTGTCCAATTCCCATATAATAATTAAGAAAGTGTATTATTTATTTCTTTGGTTTAGGAACATCACTTTGTGAGTTTTCAATTCCCTTTCTTCGACCACTTAAAACAGCAGAAAAATCATCATAATCCTCTAAATTCATATTCTTAACATACTCAATTGTCCAACCAAAATTTTCACACATAGCAACTAAAGAAATTTTATCAAAAGTTTCCTGAGAAATATTACCATCCTTAAATAAATTTATTGCAATTTCTTCTCCGTTTTTTCTTTCTAATAATTCAGAAACTTGGTATAATTCTTTTAACTTTTTTTTTCCAAGTTTGGCTGTAGAATTCCTCTAACACAATCCGTAATTTTATCTAATTCTTCTAAATCTAAAGATGATTTTTCCTCGTCAGTTAAATCTGAATATTCTAACCCGAGTTCTTGTAACCAGTTTATAAAATTTTCCGCCTCATTCAATTTTATTTCATTATCCACAGATTCATCAGAATTTATTTTGTCTAACTTTGATGCTTTCTTAAAATATTGTGAACGATGAGATTTAGTAAGCCCTTTAATAATCACTTCTTTCTCTTTTTTATTTATCTCTAATTTAATTTTCATTTTCTTTTTCCTCGAAGCATCTCCTAATAGCTTCAGAGACAATCAAACGGGCAACGAAAACAGCACCCATTGAGATAATACATAGCCCCCAATATATTAATCTTTCCCCTACACTTTTGTTAATTGCAATTTGTTTCATTCTAAAAAATAACATTAATCAATAATTTAATTAACCAAGTAAAACCAAGTATCGCCGAAATGCTAAATCCAAGATAAAATATCCAAGATAAAACTCTTTGCATTGTGTTATAATCTTCTTTCATATAAAATAAAAAGAAATGTAATTTATAAATGTTTCTACCAAGAACCAGAGGCAATGTTATCCACAGAATAACAACCATTAGAACCTAAATTAGTTGCTGTTCCTGTAAAACTTTGGATAACAACTTCATTCACATTAACAGGTGTTCCTGATTCCGAATAAAGAAAATCATTCAATTGTATATAAAACTCTCTTCGGCCGCTTCCAAGTGTAACTCCATTATGGGCATTGAAAACCGCTGACTGAGCAGTAGGACTCTGTTGAGGGGTGGTACTTCCTAAAAATAACTCGTATTCAGTTTGATTCTCAAAAGCGAGAGTAAAATCAAAAGCCATCTTAAAATTATTTTCAACTGCTTCCTGAATAACAAAAGTTCCCGCAGAATCAACACCCTCAATATTGTTTTCAATATTCAAATTAAAATTCTGTAATTTTCCAACACTTGCCTCGGAAGCAGCTGTCCCTGTGCTAAGGGTAGAATGTTTATAATGCAAAGCTGCCAAACTTGAAATCACCGCAGCACTTGCCGAAGCGGTCGCGGTACTTACCCCTTGACTTAACCCTGCAAATTTCCCTTTAAGTAATCCATTTGTATCTACAGAAATTGTCCCATTATTAACTTTAGAACCATCATAAATAAATACCTCGTCGGTTGTAGAATTAAAGGAGTGCTCGATTGTGAAACTTGGAAGAGAATTTGCAACTGAGAAAGTGTGCTTAGTATCCGAGCCTGTTGTAGCGTGTGCAACGGTTCCAAATAAATATTCAAACAAACGACCATTCTGAAAAACAACCTCCAAATCCCATGAAGATTCAAATTTTCCCGCGACTAATTCCTGTATCTCTCTCGAACCCGCAGCATAAACTTCTTCGAGTGCTCTTTTATCTGAAGGAGAAAAATTCTGAAGTAAACCCACATCTTTTGTTGCTGCGACTGCTGTCCCATAAACTGATTCTTTTCCAATTAAGAAGGTATTGTGTTTTGCGTGAAAAACTGCCATGATAAATTTAAATCATCAAACTATATAAATTTAATGAATGAACTTCCCCTTTAAAATTTTAATTAGTTTTTCGTTTAGCGGAATAACTTCCTCTTTTTCTTTAGATAATGCCTTTAATAAATCTCCCTTTTTAGGATAAATTAGAATAATACTCTCCGCATCTTCGCTTTTTATACCATTGTCCAATAATTCATCTGCCCATGTTTTATCTTTTGGTTTGATTTGGGGGACTTTTTTTTGTTTTTTAACCTCTTTATCGCTTATGTAAAAATTATCATTTTTTAGAATCTTCTCCGCGTGATTTTCAGGTATTTCTATTGGCTCGTCTGCCTCCTTGAAAGAATAATTGAACGAAGGATTAGAACTATTGGATTTCATTTCCGGAAGTTTGCTCGCAATTTTTACTTTTATCATATTTTAAATAAGTTTTTAATATTTAAATAATTATGTTAGATTGAATTGTTCTAATTTTACCAAAATCTTAACTGAAAAATAAATACGAGTTTCTTCTTGATTCTCTTGAATATCCGAAATGTCCATAATATCGAATGATTGGTCCCCGAAGGGGTCTATTTCATTTGCTCCGACAATACTCTCTATTTCTTCTTTCATTAGCATGGCTTGTTCGAAGCTTGTGAAAGTTCGGGCTGTTAATGCTATAACCGTTGACCTTTTTTTACTGCTTGCACCACTTGCATTATCCACTGGGACATTAGAAATATTATGTAATAAAACCGAATCTCCAGAAATTCTCTTTTTTGTTGTTACATTAGCTATAGTTGGAGTTACATTTCCCGTGTTCGCCGCCGTCCAACTACTCGTGAGAAGAGTAACCATTTTAGAAATTGGGTCAGTTGACATTGCAAACCTCAAATAATTTAGGGCAAACGCAATTTATAGAAGCATAACAAAAAATATTAGCCATCTTTTCTAAATATTTAATCGCGTCAGCAAAATCATCAAAATCTTTAAAATCTCCGCCAGAAGTTACTCTAAATTTTTTTACTTGTCTATTTACGATAATTTCTTCTCTGACTTTTATTGCATGAACTTTAAAGTCATAATCTTTTATCACCCTTTCGTTTTCCATTATGTTCCTATAAATTTTACCTCTCTGTTATTTGATATTATTTTTTCTGCTCTTTTTTCCCATTCACTAATTTTTTTATCATAAGTTCCCCCATCTGCACCTTCAGGCAATAAAACGGTTCTATCATCTGAAGAAATAACATCTCTCGCAGTCAATAAAACACAGGCTTTTTTTATATCTTTTTTTACAGATGTTTCCCCGAATCTATAAGTAACTCTAACAGAAAATTCTTTTGGGAGAAATTCTGGAAAGGATTTTATAAAAATAAATCCCATGGAATAATCAACCCAATAATCATTATTTCTCCCTTCTGTTAAATTTGCAACATAATCATACCAAGTATTCCCATTCCAAACTTCAATCTTATCTGTTCCCGACGCGAAAGTTGTTATTTTCCTATTCATTAAAGCAATTTTAGTTCCATCATTTCTATTTGTTGGAATTGTTAAATTATGAGTTTCATTCGTCACCGTAACACTTCTCCAAGCGTGCATAGTTTCCGAATCAATATAATCTTCATTTTCATTTATCAATGCTTCTACTTGTGCTAATGTTGGAGTTGTAGAAGTTGAAAAAGCAGACACTTGTAAAAATGCTGAAACATCAGTAGCTGCACAATAAGTAACTGTCATGAAATAGTTAAGAAAAAGGCATTTTTATAATTATCGTTTAAGCAGCTCTTTCAACTTTGAAAATTTTAAGCTTAGAACCATTGTTTATTGGAAGAATAAAAAGTGTATCCGTAGCCGTAGCCAAATTTATAGCGTCGATAGTGGAAGCAATTGTTACATCATCATTAACATCAACGATTGTCTGAGTTCCAGTTGTTAAATCTCCAGATGCCATTATTTAAACCCCATAATTAATTCTATTTTATTTGCTTTTCTAATTGGAATTCTTCCTTCGTATCCAAAACTTTTAATTTTTTTATCTAAATCTGAATTACTTAATTGGGATAACTCTTTTTTAAATTCATCTTCGGATAATTCAGGATTTTCTTTTTCTTCCTCACCTTTTTTATAATTTTTCATATTAATTTCTAATTTTTTTAATTCTTCTTTTTTATATATCTTAAATAAAGGATGAGATTCAAAAAATTCTATATCCTCTTTATTTTTAACTAAATAAGGAACTCCTTTAAAAAATCTATATTGTTGTTTAGATGGTGTTTCCTTAACTAAAAAAGACATTGCATCATGCAGACAAATAAACCACTTTTCCATAATTTATCTTAGTAAAGATATTATTTAAATGTTTTGTTATAATTGAACAATTCGAAATCTTCCTTATAGAATTCTGAAACTTTTTTTATTGTTTCTTCGTCGTAATATTCAGATAATTTAATTGGATTGGTGGAGTTTTGGTGCATTAATGAAAGAGACTTTATACCTAATTTTTTACAAACAAAAATAAAATCATCATTTATATTTTCAAATTTTCCAATAAAGTCTAATTCTGAGATATTTGGTAAGAATAAGTTTTGTGGTCTAAAATGAATATCCATTGTTTTTTTGTCCATGGTTAATAAAACATCAACAAATTCTTTAAATTCCATATCCCGATAAAGCCGAGGGTCATCGTTAATTCTTTGTTTTGCTCCATTTTTAACTAAATGTTTGAATGCACTAACTAATCTATCAAAAGGATTTCTAACAAAAGCAAATTTAAAAGAATAATTATTAACATTGGATTCTATTTTTTCTACATTATCAATTTTTCTAAAAGTCATTAATAAGGAAGTCGACGCGACTTTTGGAACCCTAAAATAAGTCCCATTATATTTTTCAAAAGAAAAGATTAATTTATTTATCTTGCTGTGCATCTTCAAACAACTTTTCGTAAATACTAAAATGATTTTGTTCTAACTTTTTAGTTTCATCTAATTTTTTAAGAGATTCTTTAATTAAATCTATTGCCTTGCTCGGGATATCCAATTCAGTTTCTTTATTTCCTTCTTCATTCCAAGAAACTTTATCATTTTCTTGTTTAATAGAAAATTTTTTGAATTCAGAATTACTTAAACCTAATTTTTGTATTGCTTCTCTTTGAATTCTCAGCGTCGAGAAATTACCCTCTTTTGGAAGTAAATTCATGCAAATAAATCTTTCATGAACATTAAGTTTTATCTTCATGTAAAATAAAAAGAAAACTACTTTATAAATCTTTTGATTCAATTACATTGTTGCATAAGAGGGTCTTTTTAGAATATCCTAATTTATCCTAAAATATCCTTAATCTATGTTATATACTACAATACCACAACATTTAAATACTTGTTATTCCTCTAATAAGTATGGAAAACAAAGCATTACAATGTCCAAAATGTTCAGGCAAAGAAGTAACAAAAAGAGGACTAAGAATAACAGAAAGCAGAGAGAAAATTCAAAAGTATTTTTGTAAGACCTGCAAACATAGATTTGTCTTAGATACTCCTTATTTCAGAATGAGAAACAAAGAACAGATTATAACTCAAACAATGGATATGTATTATTCAGGCATGAGTTTTAGAAAGATAGCAGACCACTTAATCAGATTCTTTCCTAAAGGAGTTCACTATTCTACAATTTATAGGTGGATAATTAAGTATGTTCCAATCATGGAGAATTTTACAGAACAACAGGGAATCAAAGCAGGTTATATGTTGCAGGGAGATGAAGTAGAATACAAAAGACGAGCAAGTGCAAAACAGAGAGGAGTTAGAGAAGAATTTTTTATAGACATCATAGATACAGACAGCAGATATATTGTAGCTTCTAATTATGCAAAAGACAGGATGACTAATACTCTAAACAAGGTTTACAGAAATGCTAAAAGAAAAGTAGGCAATCAAGTTAAGATAATTTCTACTGATGGTTTGGTTGGCTATCCAAGAGTTATTAAGAAAACCTTTGGTTACAATCCTCATGCAACAAGAAACCCTAAAATTATTCATCAAGTTATTAAGTCTGATTCAGGTGGCTTTAATTATAAGGTTGAAAGATTCCATAACACATTACGAGAACGAACAAAGGTTATGCGAGGTTTTCATGGTTGTATAACTTCTGCTCAAACTATAATGAAAGGATTTGAGATTTATTATAATTGGGTAAGAAACCATCAGAGTTTAGAAAGCTCTACTCCTTCTGATATTGCTGTGCCTACAATTCAACTTCAAGATAAAAATAGATGGTTGGAGTTAATCCAGAGAGGTTATAATGGCAAATAAAGAAACTTCTACAAGTAGTATCAGAATAGAACCTAAGCTCTGGATGGATTTTAAATTATATTGCATTAAAAATAGAGTTGCTATGAGTGAAAAGTTAGAGGAAATGATTAAGAAGGAGATTGTTAAGTATGAAAAATAAAGCTATTGGAGAATTAGTTTGGAAATCGGAGAAAGAGCAAATAAAGGAAGTAGAAGAAATAAAGAAAACAAGAGATAAAGATTATGGACAAGATGGGAAAATAGTTGTAGCAGAAGGAAAGTTTGTTTACAGAGGAGTAGCTTATTTGATTAAAGTTATGAGATATTTTAATTACAGAGAGGGATTTACTACAATGGGAAGAGATAGAATTTCTGATTGTCATGCAGTTGTAGAATATCCAGACGAAACAAGACCAATAATAGAGTTAATTCCAAATGATTATTCTTCTGAATTTCTTTATCATGATACTCTTCATTCTTGGAATGATAAGCAGACAACAGAACAGCAAATTGTAGTTTGTCAGGATTGGGCTAAAAGAGATATTGATAATTTGTTAGATGGAGAAATAAGCAAACAAATTGATGAAGGTATAAAGGCACTCCAAGAAGTGAAGGATAAGTTAGATAAAAAGTCTAAGGAGCTTAGAAAATGAAGTTAAATAAGATAGGGGATGCTTATAAGTTTAATGTGATTCAGTTAGCTAAACATCATAGAAAATATTGTGAAGGAGAAGATTGTGTTATTTCCCTTTACTTACTAAGAGAGATGGCAGAAAAATTAGGAATAAATTTTACAGAAAAAGAGAAGGAGTTGTTTTTATAATGTCGGAGAAAATAGCCAAGTTAGTTAAGGAACTTCAAGATAAAAATCAAGAGTTACAAACTGAAATAAGCAATTTATCAGAAACAAACCTTACTCTTTTAGATGACCTTAAAAAGAAATTTGAATGGGATAAAGACTTATTGAAAGAATGGTATGAGGAATATTGGCATACTTACTCAAATCCAAACGGAGAGAATGAATGGTTTATTGCTATCCCAAAGTTTATTCCTTTTTCTATTGGTTGGTTAGACCATACAACAAAGGGATATAATGTTTTCAAGATTAATCAATATACTCAATGGCTTGGAGAAATGCCAGATTTTTTGAGAAAAGAATTAAACATCAAAGAACCAGAGAAAATATTTGTAAGTGATGGAAACTTGATTTTTACAGAAGGCAAAGAAGATGAAGTTAAAGATAGATATGGAGATTTGCTTTCTTCTGTAAGTAAAGGAACTGCAAGAGTTAAGTTAGGAAAAGAATTTGATTTAATTGCTAAGATTATAGATAATGGAAGTTTGCCTTTTGTTCCAAGACAAGTGGAAGAAAAAGATATTATCCCTAATCCTACAATAATAAAATTAGAAGGAAAATATATATTCCAACAACAAGCATGGGATAACTTCTTGAAGTATGGAGCTATTGGAGTTTACTGGATGACTGGAGCTGGAAAGGATATTTTTTCTTGTTATGCTTTAAGCAGAATCAAAGTTAAGAAAGATGATAAAATCCTTCCTAATTTATACATCTCTCCAAATCTTACAATTTTAGAACAGATGGAAAAAGAGTATTTTCCTAAATATGCTCCAGAACTTTTAAAAGAAATGGAAGAAGGAAAATTAATTCTTTCTACTTATCAAGGTTATGAAAAATTGAAAGATAAGGAATTTGGATTGACAATTTATGGAGAGTGCCATGTTCTTCCAGCAGATACTTTTAGCAGATTAGCAACATTAAAAACAAAGTATAGAATAGGACAAAGTGCAAGTCCATATAGGGAGGATGGTAGACATTCTTATATTTTTGCTCTTACTGGATTTCCAATAGGACTAAACTGGCAAGACTTAATGAAATTATTAGGGAAGAAATACCATGACATTAATGTTTACATTTTTGATACTATGGAACAGAAGATTAGATTTGCTACAAGTTTGGTTACAAAAGACACAAAGACTTTATTATTTGTTGATAAAATAGAGATTGGAGAAAGGTTAGCCAATATCTTAGGAGTTCCATTTATTCATGGAGCTACAAAAAACAGAATAGAAATAGCAAAACAAAGCAAGGTATTTATTGCTTCAAGAGTTATGGAGATGGGAGTTAGCTTAAAAGAATTAGAACACATAATAGAAGTGGACTTCTTGTTTGGAAGTAAGAGAGAAGAAATACAAAGAACTGGTAGATTATTTCATAGTGAATCTAAGGAAGCAAAAAGGCATGATATTTTAATGACTAAAGAAGAGTTTGAATCTTATGGGAAAAGACTTCATGGATTAGTTGAGAAGGGATTTAAAATAAATCTTAGACCAATGGTTACTGGAAGTTATCAAATTAAGAAACCAGAAATAATTAAAACAAAAGGAAGCTCAAAATCAAGAACTACTGGGTTAGATGTATATGATATTGTAGAAGATTTATTTGAAGAAGGATTTTTTAGAACACCTGTAACTACAATAGATGTAGCTCATAGAACAACTAAAAGAGGTATAATCTTGAGTAAAAGAGTTAAAGAAAGAGTAATTAAAAAATTATATTCTTTAGTAAACCAAAAGAAATTAGCTAAATTTAAACAGGGTGGAAAGTCTGTTTATCAGGAGAGATAACAATGCCAAAAGATAAATTAATAGGCACAGCTTATGTAAACATAATCAAAGATGAAAAAGGACAAGTTAAGTTTGCTTATGGTTATGAACTTGATGATAATGCAGTAAGTCTTAATGATTTAGGTATGCTTAATTCTTTTCTTGGTAAGCTCAAGAACAAGGCACAAGAGGATTTTAATGAAAGGTTAGATATAAATGATAAGGAATTTTCAATAGAAAAAGATGGAGTTGAAGAAGATGAAGGAAACTAAGAGCAAGGATTACATCAAAGGTTTTAAGCATGGAATTAGGTGGATGAAAACATACATGGCTTATGCTATTCAAGAAGACCCTGACTGGGATAATGAAGACTTTGAGGATAGTGTAAAAGAAACAGTTAAATCATTAAAAGCTGGAAGGTAATAAGTTTATTTTTTTTAAACTTTTTCAAGACCCTCTAATGCAACAATGTATGATTCAATAGAGATAAACTTGTCTCCGAGTTCTCTCATATCCTCTTCAGAATTATTTGAAAATCCATTCATAGAATGAGTTCCGTCTTTGTTATCAATTATTTTTCCCATTTTAATTATGCAGCGGAATAAATTTTTACATATCCAATATTGTCATTACTATCTTTATATACTGGAATCAAAGTTCCATTATCAGAACCAGCGTTAGTTATTAATCCCAAATCAGTAGAGTTATTTACATCAAATAATGCAGTTATAGCAGTATTGTTCGTGTTAACACTAAAAGGGAAGACTCCCGCAGCATCTGTATCTCCGAGTATTACCTGAGCTCTCATACCAAAAATAATCTTTGCTCCAGTGATTGTTGCAGCAGCATCTTCATAAACTCCGTTATTTTGAGCAGCAATATATTCTCCGCTTGCTCCATGAGTTCCAGTATTTATATTAATCCAACTTGATGAACAAGCAACATGACCAGCAGAAGTTCCAGTTAAAGTCAAATCGAATTCATTTGTCCCATAACCATCTGTAAGATTAGCATTATTGATTGTTATCGCAGAATGAATTGCTTTACTTGTTGCAGCGGTGTATGTTCCAGTGATGCTTATACCTGTGGCATTATTACCAGACAAACTTATTCCAGTAGTAGAAGCCATAGTGATATTCAAACCAACCGTCAAAGAAGCAGTCCCAGACATACCTGCATCATCTTGTATCAAAATACCATTTCCATAAGTTCTTGATTGTCCGTCCATATCTCCAAATCTTAAAATCATTCCGTGTATTTTTGTATAATCATCGCAAACTCCCCCAGTCAATTTTCCTAAGAACTGAGACATTTCGGTAGTGATTGTTGTTGTAGAAGCCCCTGCATCCCAAGATAACTCTGCTTGCACACCATAAGCAGTAGCCACAGTCTTAGCAGTAGTCCCTTTAATGTAAGCGTAAGAAAGCAATCCCTTTAAGTTTTGAATTCCAACATCATTAGCAACTCCATAAAGTTCCATTCCCATTAGAGTTCCAGTAGCATTCGACTCGGTAGCTTCACATCTTAAATACATTGCTCTGAAATTAGTTAGAGTGTAAGTATCTGCCCAATCAGAGACAGCATATCTTAATTCAATTCCTTCTGAATATTGGTAAGTTGTAGCATCTATAGATATTGCAGTGCCCGCAGCTGTCCCTGTGCTCATTCTACCCAAGATTATAAAATTATCTATTGAAGCATCACCAAAAGTAAAAGTTCCTGTAACGGTCAAATTAGCGCTAATTGTAACATTTCCAGAAAAAGTAGAAGCTCCTGAATAAGTATTTGTCCCAGAGAAAGTTATATTTTGGTCCCATGTATAAGGACCATTAGTATAAGGTGGTGCCGCAGGATTTCCAGTAGTAGTAACTAAACCAACCATAGAATCCTCAACTTAAGTCTCTCAGCTTACCTTGAACATCGAGTCTTGTGCATTTAATTTCTCCAAGAGTTCTAAAAAGTCCTTGTGTAGTGAACTTATCTATTGGAAAAGGAGAATCAGCATCTACACCAGACTGGAAATACTGAGTTGGTTTTGCAATACTTAAACTCAATCTTGCTTCGCCTGAACCTTCGGGGTCAGATGTATCAAGAGCATAAATTCTACTAATTGTGTCTTGGGTAGTATTTTTTGATTGAATTAAAGGAATTCCGTAAATAGAAGTAACCCTCATACCAACACCAGCACCTTCTTCAGTTTCAATTCCATTTACTGAGATTTTAACCTTTGCAGTATCAAGAGGATTATTATATCTTACTTGGTCAGCATAAAGAGCAACAATAGAACGAGTTGTGTCCCAACCAGTTAATAAGACGGTTGTATTTGCTCCAGCTTCTTTACAATCATAAATTAAAGTTCTGATTAACAAATCACTAACTGACCTATCAGTTCCTGAATTATGAGAAACAACCGAATCATAAGTTGTAGCGGAATCTCTATCTAATCCAAAGATATCGAAGTAAGTAGTATAAGTTCCACCAAAAGCATCTTCTTCAGAATCACTTGATATAACTCTATCCAAAGATTCAAAGCCAGTTCTACCAGCATAATTTGCAGTTGCAGCAGCAGCTTCAGCACTTGCATCGGACAATAAAGCAATATTCATATCTTCCTTATGTTTTTCAGCCATATTTTGTCTTGACATTTCCAAATCAGAAGTCGCATCATCATCTACAGATGCTAAATATTGCTGAATTTCAGAAACCTCAAACATATGAGCAACGGTTTTTAAAGTATTTGTAACTTCGGCGAATGTTGGTTTGATTGAATCTGGTAAACTTCCACCTTCAGAAATTCCACCATAAGAAACAGAAGTAGCTCTTGCAGTTGCTAATCTCCAACCAGACTTTCTCCAAACTGTCTTAGGTAAAATACCAAAAGCATTCGCTTCTTGATTGAACATCTTCCAAACGAACTTTCCGAATACAGCATTATAAACACCAGTGGTTGTTGTAATAACTGGAGCATCTGTTTTAGTAATATAATCACTTTCAGAACCATAATACAAGTTTTCTAATTCTTGAATTGTAGAAATCATTTTTTACCCCTCATGAATTTATTTGCTTCAGCGAATGTTCTTGGAAATTCTAACTTTTCTTGTTTGTTAATTAAAGAATCTTGATTTACTCTTGGGGTAGAAGCTTCTGGTTTAACCAACATCTTTTTAATTTCTTCGAATTTTTCATTAAGCATTTGTTTAACATCTTCTTTTTGAACAAAATTAACTTTATCTTTCTCAGAACCTTCGGCAGGTTTCTTTCCTTGAATATCTTCCTCAATAACTTTTGGCAAAGTAACTTTTTCTCCAGTTTTTTCAACTTGTTCTGGTTCCTTATCTTCAGGTTTATCTTCATTTTGTTTATTAACAGAAACAGCTTCTAAAATTTGAGATAACATTTGTTTAATTTCTTCCATAGGATTATTTTGGGGTGCAATATCTTCTCCCTCTTTTTTAAATTCTTTTGATTCCATGTTATTATTTAAATCACTTTTCTTTAAATACTTTTCGTTGGTGTTACTACTATCTAATAAAGTATTTTTATTTATATTTTTTACTATTTCTTTATTTTTATCGTCGGTATAATTAAAAATTTTATTAACAGATTCGACTTTTCTCATAATTACAGCACAATACGCTTCGGGGTCTGATTTGTCTGAATTGGATTTAACACAAGCATCAAAATTCTCATATCCCGCGAATGGCTTTTGTATGTCTTCATTAGATAAATTTTCAGATTTAGCCAAATAATTAATCTCGTCCATTGTGGCTTCTTGATTTCCCATCCCGGGAACTAAAGAGAATTCATAACCTTCTAAACCAGTTAATATTTTAGTTATGTCTCCTCCTTTTTCAAATTTAACATCTTTATTTTTATTTCTTCCACCAAAGGATAATCCCTGATAAACCCCTTTTTTTACTCCATCCCAAACCATGTCATCCATTTCATAATCTTTGAAAATTTGGTTTGTTAAATAAACACCTTCTCTTTCACCATTGGGAGTCATCTTTGTTTTGAATTCATAATTTAGTATTCTTCCCACTTGTCTGTTTGAATGCCTATCCATAAGAATTCCACCTCGCTTCATAATTATTGGCATAATCTTTTTGAATTCAGAAATTGGCAAATAATCTCCTTCTTTATCTCGAACTTCCACGCTTCCCCATGCTTTGAAAATTCTATCTTCGGGATTTAAAATTTCAACCTCATCAATTTGTTTAGGTTTTTCCATCAGAAATAAAGGTGTTAATCATTTTTATAATTATCTATAATCTTTGAATTTCAATTTGTCCTTTATATTTTTCTTTCTAAATTTACCTTTAATATCTCTTTCAATTTTTTCTGATACTTTTTCAAACCATCCATCTTTAGTCCGATGGCATCTACAACATAACCATTCATAATCTTCAATGTTTCTTTTATATTCTTCAGATATATTTGATAATTCTAATTTCCCTTTTTTTCCACACTTAGGACATGAATTTGGTTTATCTTTATTTTTTCTTACCCATGTGTGAATTGCATCATAGGATGCCATATCTCCTTTCCAATTGGGATGTCTTTTTCCTTTTGGTAAAGAAAGCCCTTTATTCCAAGGTATTTTTCCCTTATTGGATTTCCATGCTTTTTTTTGGAAATTTTTAAAGTTTTTTGGGACTTTGCCCTTTAGTTTTTCAGAAATTTTTTTCTTATGTTCTTCAGATAAACAACCTATTTTTAAACCCTTATTCCAAGGTATTCGCTTCTTCAATTCCATATTATCTAATAGGGTTTATTCTTTAAATATTTTACTCTCTTATTATGTCCACTTGACCCTTATACATAGCAGATGTTTGTGCTATTGCAGAATCTATGAATGGCTGTGGTTTAGTTCCTCTGTTTTTTATTTTGTTCGCTATTGCTCTCGCAACTTTTGGTACTTCGCTTTTTGGAACTCCTAATTTTCTTTTTACCCATCCTTCTAATTGTTTTGGATTAACATTGTGGGGTTTTGCCCCATCGTTAATTGCTTGAGCATATGGTGCAGAATATTCAACTATAACATCGTCCGCTTCTTCTTTGATTATTCCTGATTGTAAGAGTGCCCCAGTGTCAGAAATTCCCATCTCAACTATATTTTCTTGTGAACGAGAAAAAAGAAAATCAGCCACTTCTCTCGAAATGGCTTTTGAAATAGAAATAAATTGGTTAACCATTTGATTACTCTTCAGAGTCTTCAGTTTCATCGGTATCCGAATTTTCACACTCTTCGAATTCCTCAGATTCAACTTGTTCGTTTTCGTCTGTCATTTTAACCTCCAGTTTTATATTCTTTTGGTGGCGAACATCTTTTTTATATGCTTCCTTTTGAACTTATGTCTAAAACCAAGTTTATCTAAACAATCAAAACACATATCTATAGAAATTTCAAAAGAGGTTCCCCTAATTGGTTTTAGATTTAAATCATCAACCACTCCATCAATTTCTGGAGTGTGAGACCCCATAGAATTAATGAATAAATTTGATTCAGGGAAAGAAATGGCTATCTCTTGAATTTTTGTTATATCTTTGGAATTAACTCTAAGGGTTCCAGCGTATAATTTTTCAACATCCTTTCCGCAAAGAATACATCTATATTTTTTGGCTTTCTTCATTTCTAAAGGAACCATGTTAAATTTAGACATATCAAGCATTTTCATAAATTATAGAAAGTTTTTCTACTTTTTTTAGCATTAAAGTATTCTTCTCAAAAATAATTAATAGCCCTTTCATAAAATAATAATAATCTAATTTATCCGATTCTAAGGTTATTGTTCCCCTCGCAGAAATATTGGCTCTTGGATAATAAACTCCTGATTGGTCATTATCAAAAATTAGTTCTCCTTCACGAGTAAGTATTTTTACTTTCACATCTTTTGAAACTAAATGAATTTTTAATAATTTTCCAGCGCCTCTAACCACTAAACTTTTTTCAAAGTCTTCAATTTCAATGTTTTTTAATTTTATTTCTTTTATCATATTTATTACTTTATCACTTTAATTTTCTTGTAAAAATGTGACGCTGGTTCGGATGAGAAAACCAATCTCTATCTGGTTTAAAACCATATTTCTCAGATGTCTTTCTAACTAAGTTCTTTAGAGTTTCTAATTTTAATCCATTTTTACTTTTTGATTTTATCTCTTTTGAAATATCACTTGTTCGGTTATCATCGGGACCAATCCATTTATATAAAAAATTTTCATTTCCTTCAACTTGCGAATAATTAAACTCTCTGGCACTATTTTTTAATATTGAGCTTTCTGTTCTTGCGATTAATTCAGATTGATTTTCACTTACACCTAACTCTTTAATTTTATTAATTACCTCTGAGATAGTTGTTCTTTGAATTAAACTTTTTAAAACAACATCTTTAATTTTATCACTTACCTCTTTTGTCAGACCTTCAAAACTTTTCTCATATAATTGTTTTGAAATAAAAGAAATAAAATTATTATCTGCTTTTTTTATATCAAATATTAAATTATCTTCTTTTAGAATATCTTCTTTTTCAATATCTAAAAATTCTCTAATCTTTTTATTTATTTCTTCATCTCTTACCATATACTTTAAATCAATAAATTCCTTTCCAATATCTTGAGAGCTTAAATTTGTTTGATTGGGACCGAAAATATTTTGATTTGGTTGGGATACTTGCTCATTTGAATATTCAAACTTTTCTTCCTCTTGATTAAAACTAACCTTAAACCCCATTTGAGACATTTTAACAGCATTATCAATTTTAATTCCCATTGTTTTTTCGTCTTTTATTTCGTCCTTTTCTTCGGGCTCTAATAATTCTAATTCATATGTGTTTATTTTGAATTGTTTTAAAATCCACGGGAATACTTTCTCATTATAAATTTTTTGTCCTAATTCCACCGAACGATTAGTGACCGTTAATTGTTGGCTTTCATTATTTAGTCCGCCTGCTTGACTTATATCCCCTGAGAATAAAGGCATAACTCCATAGATGGCTCCAATTTGTCTCCTCATTTCGTTTCTACTTTCGATAAATTGCATATCTTGTAGTGGATTCATTAAATTAATCCATTCAACAGCTTTTCCAACCCCTTCTTTATTTTCTAAAATCATCGGGCTAATTGAGTGTGGGTCTTTTTTTGCTTCTTCTTTCAATGCTTCCCATGCCTTTTTAACTGAATCATAATTTGTGGTGTTAAATGCAAGAATACCTCGAGGCGGTCTTCCTTTTTGATAATTTAAAAGCAAATATCTATCTTGCTCAATTAGTGTGACAATCTTCATCCAAATTGAAAAAATATTTGAATACCCGTAAAGCATTGTTGGATTGTATTTTGAACAATGAAATACCTCACTTTCCATGTAATAAATATATTCTCCTTCTTTCCCTGTTTGTGCCCTATAACAAGCTTGTTGGAGTTTAATTCCTTGTTTGTTTACAAATCCCATCCCTTCAGCAGTTTTTTCATCAATAGAATAACTTCTATTTGTTAAGTCTAAATAAATATTCTGTCCTTTGTCGTTATAACCCAACCTTCCTTGACTATCCGCAATAATTCCCATTCTTGTTGGTTTTGCAATTACTATCTCTCGAGTAATCCAATCTGAAATATCCCCATTCAAATCAAAAATATAATCTTTTAAAGAAATAAGATAAGCATCATCCATTATGTTTAAATCTCTTTCAAACATTTTACAAACATCAATTAGCGATTGGTTATTATCATTAATTTTTTTTAATATTTTATTTAGGGAAGAATATTCAAAATCATTTTCTCCATTTTCTTTAATTAAAGTTCCTCTTCTAAAAATATTATCTCTAAGAGCATTAATAACAGTCAATAAAACATCCGATTGTAATGCAACTGAGTAAATTTTTTCTTGAGATATTGGATAAATAGGAATTTTAACCTCTCCTTCAGATGTTCTATTGTTTCCTTCATTAGGTCTTAATCTCTGCCAAGTTAATAATTGTTTTTTTATTTCAGAAAAATTATTTTGTAATTCTGAGAATTTATCCCCCTTGTTTATTTCTAATCCAAAAATTTTCATATTTAAATTAAGTTTATTCGACTTTTATATTTTTGCTTTATCCAAACACTTCTTTACTTCCAGAAAGAATACCTGCCCGACCATCTATTTTTGAGACTTCACTCAAAGAATACCGAAATGAATCAGTTAAATGATTATTTAAATCAACTGGAACATCCAATAATCTATCGTCTTTATCTAATTTCCATTTGTAGGTTCGAATCTCTTTTATAAAATCTAAAGAATCCTCTTTTACAAAAACTAAGTGTTTTTTAATAAAATTAATTCCTCGTAGAACTGAATCTTTTCCTTTTGGAGAAGAATGGATATTAAAACCAGCCCTTCTTATTTCTTCAATCATCTCTGGTCTTGCGGAGTCTCCATATATTTTTGAGTCCTTTCTTAATTTTCCTTCTTTACATAAATCCTCTAATTTTCTTATAATGTCGTCACTCGTAAGATTGGACATATATAATAATTGTTCAACAAAAATCCCTTCTTTATGATATTTTACTCTAAGCATCGCGGTTGGGTCGTTAAAACCAAAATCTAAACCATAAAATTCCTGACCTTCAAAATCTTCAAAAGATTTCTTTGTATAATCCCAATTAGAAAAAATTGTTGCCTGAGTGACTCCCCTCTCCCCCATACCGTAAATTCTCCAAAGATTATTATCTGTTTTTTTTAATCTCTCTATCTCTTTTATTGTTTTCTCTCCCAAGAAGGGATTATCTAAATAAGTTGATTTTTGGAATAAAACATCATCTCTGGTTAAAATATCCTCATAAATCCAATGAAATTCTTCGCTGGGGTTGTAATCCATAAATACTTGTTTGTGAGTTCTCATGAGTATCTGCATCACATCCATCTTTTTGAATTCAAGAATTTCATTAAAAAAGACTCTGTGCCTTCTTGGTCCCCTAACTTTTTGCTCATCATCCGAAGAATAAAATCTTATTAAATTGTTTTTTAGTTTATAAGTCCCTTCAGATTTATTATGATATTCTTTTGAATAAAGCCCCATAGATTTTAAAATATCAAAGAAATCTTTCATTACTGAAATTCTTAATGCGGGATAAGTCCTTCTAACAATATCAATGGTCTCATTTTCCCAATTAGTAAGGCAATTAATTATGATGTATTGTAAAATTGTGTAAGTTTTACTCGAATTATGAACTATTAAATTATTTTTTGTTATACAATAATTTTTTGTATCTTTAACACTTAAATCATAAACTTTGCATTTCTTCCGAATAAAAGAAATATCTAAAATATCATCAATATTTATTTCACATGCTTCCAAGTTCTTTTTCTGTAAAGAATATCCTTTATTGTTGCTAAAGACACCCCATATTCTTTGGCTAATGTTTTTGCCATATATTTTTTCGGCTTGTATTTTTTCTTTATTTCTTTTACTTGTTGCTCTGTCAATTTGCTCATTCCATTCTTTGAACCAATTGAATAATGAAAATTTCCTTGTTTTATACAATGTTCCATATTTTCTTTGTGAGTCACAAATTCTAAATTTTCCACTCGATTGTCCGAACGATTCGAATTTATATGATTTACCTCTGGTTTGTTCAAAGGTTTTTTTATAAATGCGTTTGCTACTAATCTGTGAACTTGTACGGATGTTGGTTTCGTGTTTATTGTTATTATTGTTCTCATGTACCCTTGAGTCATCCCTGGATTCATTAATCTTTCTTTTCCACTCATCTTCCAGTTCATAGTTTTTAATCTTCCTTTGTTGCTTATTTGGTAAAAATCTCCTACTTCTTTCCATAGTTCTCCTTGCAAGTTCTCTGGCACTAATCCATTGTCCCTCTGAATAGAATTTGTGGTTTTCTGTACAAATAATTTTTCCATTTTTTAGTTTAAATTTTATTAAATTATGTTTATTATTAGTATGTTCAGACTCATATATAAACTTTTCTATTACTGGATTAAAAGTAATTTTTTTAGTTTTTTCATTAAAAGACAGAACTAAATCTCCTTTACGAATATTCTTTATTTTTTTTAATCCAGTAATTGTCCTTATTAAAGTATCTCCAATAAAACAACCAGAGCCACCCTGAAATACTAAAATAAATTTATTGTTTTTGCTCAGAGTCCTCATTAAAGGACTCACCTGAATCTTTTTGTTTAGCATCATCAATTATTTCTACAATAAATTTAGTTTCTCCTTTTATTTCTCCTGAATGTTCTAATCCGAGATTCCGCCCGTAACCTCTCTCACGCCCTTTTTTGTGGTCAAGGAGAAGAGTTCTCGCGGCCTTTAGGTCTTTTTCTTGCAATTTACTAATTACAACTTTTTCTGCCATATCAAAAGGTCTCTCTGTTTCTGCTTCAAATAGAAGTTTCATATCAGGATATTTCTCCATGTATTCATAAACAGACTTTCTTGTCACATTTAGTTTTTTAGCAATTGTTGTGATGATTCCGAGACTATCTTTAACTGCATCTTCAAATTTCTTTTTAGTTATCTTTACCATTTTGTTTAGTTTGTTTAGTTTGTTTAGTTATTCGGTATAACGATTAATTTAATTTAACTGCCTGTTTGCCCGTTAATTTTTCCCACCTATCCATTATTATTTGGCAATAGACGGGGTCAATTTCCATCATTAAACATTTTCTATTTAATTGTTCGCATGCGATTAAAGTTGTTCCTGAACCTCCAAATAAGTCTAAAATTATGTTTCCTGTTTCGGAAGAATTTTTTATTGGTTTTATTAACAATTCTATCGGTTTCATTGTAGGATGTAAATCATTTTTTAAAGGTTTATCAAATTCCCATACGCTTGTTTGAAAACCACCATAAAAATTATGTTTATTTTTCCAACCAAACAATATGTTTTCGTGTTTGGCACAGTAATTTCTTCTTCCGAATACATGATTATTCTTTACCCAAACTAAACTCTGTTTAAGTTTTAGATTAGAATCGTTTATAGACATCATCATCATCATCATCAAATCGGCATCTGCAGAAAATATATAAAAAGAAGCATCATCTTTCATTATCTCATAAGAATTAATGAATGCTTTATCCCACATTAATTTAGTTTGTTCTGATGTATTGGTATCCCCAATGATGTCTTTTTGAATGCGGTTTCCCTTATCTATTGAATTTAAAAATTTATTTTTTCCAGAATAATCTACACCATACGGCGGGTCTGTTAGTAACAAATCCACTTTCTCACCATTCATTAATTTATTAACATCTTCTTTATTTGTAGAGTCACCGCACATTAATCTGTGTTCTCCCAATTGATAAATATCCCCCATTTTTACTTTTGATTTATTTTTTGCTCTTTCGTAAGCGTCGACTTCCACAAAACCATCATCTTTTGTTTCTTGCTTATCCAAAATATCTCCTATTTCTTTTAGCTCGAATCCAGTTAATTCTAAATCTATTCCTTTTTCATCCAAAGACTCAAATTCTCCCTTTAATAAATCCAAATCCCAATCTGAATATTCTGAGGTTTTATTGTCTGCGATTCTGAAAGCTTTTATTTGATTTTCTGTTAAATCGTCAGCCCAAATTACTGGAACTTCTTTTAAACCTAATTTTATTGCTGCTTTTAATCTTGTGTGTCCTGTTACGATTACATTGTTTTTATCAATAATTAGAGGAACTTTGAATCCAAAATTTTTAATTGAATTTGCGACAAAATCCACTGCTTTATCATTCTTTCGAGGATTATTTTCATAAGGAATTATTTCACTCACGGGAATCATCTCTATTTCCATAAAAAGTAAAAAGAAATAGAATTTATAAATTTATCTACCAGTCTTCATTGAATAATTTGTGACATTCTTTACAGAGAATTTTTACATTGTTGGGTGTGTATAAACCGCCTTTATAACCTGCTTTTATTCTGTGAATTTCTAATTTTCCAACTTTTTCTTCATGTTGATTACATCTTTGACAAGTGAAAAAAACTGCTCTCCTGTAGGCTAATTTCAACCATTCGGGGCATTTGCTATAACCTTTCATCTGTTCCCCTGATTACCCAAAAGAACATACAAGCTAATTTATGTTTACAAATTGGACTTTCATTACAAAATCTCGCGTGGTTTTCGCATGAGCAAGTTAATATATTTCTTCCGGGTTTTTTAATTAAACACACTATCTCTTTTCCTGCTAAAAATTTTCTCATTCCGATTTGAGAGACTTTCTTTTCCTTAATTAAATTTATTGCGTCTTCTCTAATCCCCATATATTTCTGATGTTACCCAAATATTGAATTCTTCGGGAGTAATAACATCTAATTTTAATTCGATATATTTTAGAGCCAATTTTTTATTTTTTCTTATTAGAATTCTAAAGAGATAATACATAATTTTAATTTTTATATTTTCCCAGCTCATTTTCTATTTTGTTTTTTATTACAATTTTCACATCTT